>Ga0163216_101316_pt1 | contig 16680 bp, 20 predicted proteins | sample SynspAceP_FD_167610 | JGI IMG/M metagenome (GOLD analysis project Ga0163216, IMG submission 167610) | Saline lake microbial communities from Ace Lake in Antarctica - Synechococcus sp. Ace-P (Illumina Assembly) | ecosystem: Environmental > Aquatic > Non-marine Saline and Alkaline > Saline ...
TTGCCCCGGAACCCGCTGCTGCACGAGCGGCAAATTGAAATTGTCTTGTGGCTGCCAGCGCCATTCAAAACCGTCATGTCCCAGCTGACCGACGATTTGCCCATGCCAAGCAACCGAGAACATAAGTGCGGCTTCGTTGCGCACCTCCACCCCGACAGCAGAGCGCAACAAATACCGCTCTGTCTGCTCTCCCTCGCGGTACCATTTGTTTGCGCGCGCTAGCGCCCAAACCGCATCCGCCGCAGCTGACGGGCTGCCATATTCTTCAATAAGACGCGCGGCGATCTCGGTCCGCATCCCTTCATCAATCGCGCTGGCGTGCTCGCTGCGTTGCCTAAATGCTTCAAGAAATCGCTGCCGCATCGACGAGACGGCGACTTTGAACTCCCCTGCCCCGTCATCAACAATGGCAGTCGCGACCGCAGGCTGATCTGGCGCTACGTTTTGGATAATCTCGAGAGATCTTATCCGAGTACGCTGATTGCGTTTCCCGCTAATGAAGAGGCGACCATCTCGCGTTGGTGCGAGCAGCGTGGCGCTGGATGCAGAGAGATATGCCTTTGGATACAGATAATGTGCAATCCGCACCGCATTCCGCAGAACAATTGCATCACTATCGGCGTCGGCATCGACATAGATGCCACGCATAAGTTGAACAAGTTTTCCTGTCTCAGCTTGGTAGTGAGCACGGTCCTTGTCGAGGTTTTCACCAATGAGATAGAGCAATATTATAACTTTCGCGCACTTCAGATACGAGATAGTTAGATTTTTTCGTGGCGTCCGTCAAGAACTCCCAACTATCCCGCACATAACATGCGCGAAAGTTAGGTCGCCGGCGCTACTCCCAAGAAAGCCCACACGCAGCCGCGCGTACAGGAACCACAACTAAGACCACATTTTGTTCGTTCAGTTTTGCGACGCGTACCTTCCTGGAGATCAGGCCAAAAATGAGATGGCAAAAGATATCAAGGCTAACCGTCCCAAACCAAAGAAGCCGAGACGAACGGCCGTATCGAACTTGTGTCTGGCAGCAGCACTGGTCGATCAGCTCAACTGCCACCTATATCTGCATCGTCGCCCCCTTCCCCCACCGCAATAGAATGGAGCGCGCACAGGACCGAAAAAGCACTCTCAACAAAACTCGGCTTGATCTAAAATCCGCGTGCCCCTCTGAATCGTTACACCTGATCGGTAGTTCCGAATCTGCTGTCTCTGTTGATCACAATTTCTCCCCCAACATGGCTTTGTTGCACAAATCGGCCTGAGGTCACACTCCCTCTTACCCCGGACGGATTTAGCCTACGGCTACGATATTGGGTATGCCAAGAGCAGTGAAGCCATTTAGGATCGCGACCCGGATTTGGATCTCCGCAACCTACCGGTCGAAGTCACGCGCAGAAAGGCGTTGGCCAAGTAACTTCACACAATGCATCTTGGTTGGTTCAGTCGCAAACTTTTTTGACTTTCGCGGGATCACGTGATGCGGCAGTAATCTTGTGGCAAAGGTGGCAGAGGTAGCGGACGAGAGGGGCGGAGCAATGGTTGACTTCAAGGGCGTACATTTCCCAAAGGAAGCGATCTTGTATGCCGTGTTTTTCCATCTGCGCTACCCTGGTTCCTACCGCGATCTCAAGGAGATCATGGAGGAGCGTGGCGTTGATGTTGATCATGGGACGCTGAACCGTTGGGTGGTTACCTTCGGCGAGGCCGGTCAACAACTTGGCAATACCACTCATGCACATAAACCGATCGGCTAAACCAACGGTGCCAGCGATAAAAAACCTCGCGCCGATCGATAACGTGGGTGTTCTGGCGTTCAGTTGTACAACACCGAGCGGCCGCATACGGCACCCGACAAATGATTAATTGACGACGTATTCCTCGATACCGAAGGAACCAAAAAAGCGGCATGAAACCAACCAGATTACATCTTCGCTCAGCCGTAAAACTGTCGTTAGTAGTAAGCGTGCTTCCTATCAGATAAAGCGCAATACTGGAAGCTTGACTTGATGACTACCATTGGGTAGGCGTACTGAAGAGTAGATCTATCGGGGCTTGTCAATTTCTCTTGGCGACCCGTTCTTGAGTTGGAAAAAGGATCAACCCCAAGCCGAACAAGGCGATTATCAGCGACGTCAAGACATTCTCGTGCAGCAATTCGTGGCGCAACTATTACTTCCTCAAAATCACGACAAAAGACGGGATTTCGGGCTGGAGCGAGTTTGACCAGAACTTCGGCTCGCCGGGTGTAGACGCGATCATCAACAAGATTGCGCACCGCCTGATCGGACAGAGCGCGATGAACCACGAGCACATCCGCGAAGACCTGCGCAACGTAACGCGCCCCGGTTCGGGCGGTGTTGTGGGGCAGGCGCTGGGAGCGATTGAAAACGCGCTGCTGGACGTGAAGGCAAAGACGCTGGACGTGCCAGCCTATGCGCTGCTGGGTGGCAAAATCCGCGACGAGATCCGTGTATATTGGTCGCATTGCGTGTCCTATCGCACGCGCACCGAGCATTTCAGCCCGCCGATCACCGACATCGAAGGCGTCAAGCAGATCGCCCGCGAAGTGGGCGAGCGCGGCTTTACCGGACTTAAAACCAACCTTTTCCGCTATGACGAAAATGACAAGATCAGTGGTTGGGCACCCGGTTTCGGCACCCAGTTCGATCCCGCGCGCAACGTCGAGCGCGGGTTGCGCAAAGACTTGCGCCGCCATCTGGAGACGATGCGTGAAGCGGCAGGCCCTGATATCGACATCCTGCTGGACCTGAACTTTAACGCGCGCACCGAAGGTTATATCGAAATCCTGCGCGAAATCGCTGATCTAGATATCTTCTGGGTGGAGCTTGACACGCTGGACCCCGAAGCGATGGCGATGATCCGCAACAAGAGTGCGCATCCGATTGCGGGGCTTGAGACGCTGATCGGGTTGCACCAGTTCCTGCCGTTTTTCAAAGCGGGTGCGGTGGATGTGGCGATTGTGGATACGCCGTGGAATGGCGTCTGGCAGTCGATGAAAATTGCGGCGGCTGCGGATGCCTATGAGGTCAACGTGGCCTGCCACAATTTCTATGGGCACCTGTGCACCATGATGAACGCGCATTTTTGTGCCGCTGTGCCGAACCTGCGGATCATGGAAACCGATATTGACCGCGTTTCATGGGACAAGGACATCTTCACCCATGTGCCGGAATTCAAAGACGGCCATCTGATCATCCCCGACCGTCCAGGCTGGGGCACGGAGCCAATCGAAGAGGCGCTGCTGGATCACCCGCCGGTCAAGCAGAACATGTACAACCGCGTCCCTGTGAACCGCGTTATAACCTGATTGAGCACTGAAGCGTCCGGGAGGGGAACTTGAATGGCTGAGATTGACGAACCTGTGGACGTATTGATCATCGGCGGCGGCGCGTCAGGTGCTGCCGTTGCATGGAGCCTTGCGGAAACGAAGATGCGGATTGTCTGTCTCGAGCAGGGCGACTGGATCAAGAACGCCGAGTTTCCCAGTAACGGGCGCGACTGGGAAGCCCACCAGTATGGTGATTTTTCCATCAGTCCCAACCGGCGCAAACTGGCGGCGGATTATCCTATCAACGAGGACGACTCACCGATCAAGGTGGCGAATTTCAACGGTGTGGGCGGTGGCACGATCCTTTATGCCGGCCACTTCCCGCGCTTCCATCCCTCCGATTTCCGCGTCAAGACGCTGGACGGTGTGGCCGATGACTGGCCCATCGACTACGCCACGCTTGAGCCGTTTTTCGAGTTAAACGACAAAATGACAGGCGTGGCGGCCCTTGCGGGTGATCCTGCCTATCCGCCGAAACCTGCCGTGATGCCGCCGCTGCCTTTGGGCGAATCCGGCGAGATTATCGGCCGCGCGATGAACAAGCTCGGCTGGCATTGGTGGCCCTCCGACGCGGCGATCAACACGCAAGAATACGAGGGCCGCGCGCCTTGTATCAATCTGGGGCATTGCGGGTCGGGCTGTGCGCAAGGCGCCAAGGCCACAACCGACGGCACCTACTGGCCCGAAGCGATGCGCGCGCGGGTCGAAGTGCGCCACCGCTGCCGCGTGCGCCGGATCGAGACGAACGAAGACGATATGGCCACAGGTGCCTATTACGTAGACCCCGACGGGGTCGAGCGGTTCCAGCCAGCCGAGATCGTCATCGTTGCATGTAACGGTATCGGTACGCCGCGCCTGCTGCTCAATTCCGCCTCCGAGCGGTTTCCGGATGGTCTGTGCAATTCCAGCGGGTTGGTGGGCAAGAACCTGATGTTTCATCCTTATTCACAGGTCCGCGGCCATGTGGATGAAAAACTGGAAGGCTACATGGGGCCGCGCATCGGCACGTGGAGCATGCAGTTTTACGAGACAGACCCCGAGCGCGATTTCACGCGCGGCTATTGTTATCAATTCTCGCGCGGCTACGGCCCGGTGGCTACGGCGGTGAACGGCATGGCGGACGGGATTATCCCATGGGGGGCAGGGCATCATGACGCTTTCGGGCGGATGTTCGACCACTCCCTCGGTATGCTGGCGATCTGCGAGGACCTGCCCGAAGAGATCAACCGGGTCACCATCGATCCTGATCTCAAAGACAGTGACGGCATCCCCGCGCCCAAGATCACTTACCGTCTCAGCGAGAACTCCAAGCGCATGCTGGAGCATTCCGTGGCGCGTGGGAAAGAGATTTTGCAGGCCGCAGGTGCCCGCGACATTACGTCAAAAACCGTATTCCCCGGAGCCGGTTGGCACCTCATGGGCACTGCGCGGATGGGGACGGACCCGGCAAAATCGGTGGTCAACGAATGGGGGCGCAGCCATGACGTGCGCAACCTGTTCATCGTGGACGGCAGCGTTTTTGTGACCTCCGGCGGCGTGAACCCGACCTCCACCATACAGGCGATTGCCCTCTATATCGCCGACCAGATCAAAACCCGCATTTATGAATTGTTTGATTGAGCCATGATGGACAGCACACCGAACACCGCATCGAGTTTCACCGACGCGCAGCGCGATATCATGCGCAGTGTCGCGCGCGCGATCATTCCGCGCACCCTTCGCGCAACATGCCGGGCGCGGATGATCCGTTGATCGTCGATGACATTCTGGCCTCGGCTGGCCGTGACGCAGATTATCTGCGCCGCGCGCTTGATCTGCTGGGTGCCGAAGGGCAGGGTGCTACATTAGGCAATGCCTGCGAGGGCTCTGTTCTGGCGCAGTTCCGCAGCGACCAGCCTGCGCTGGCAGGTGTCCTCTCGCTGGTGATTGCGCAATGCTATTACCGCGATACCCGCGTGATGCGCGCCATCGGGATGGAGCCGCGCGCGCCGTTCCCCAAAGGATATCCGACAAAACAGGGCGACTGGTCGCTGCTGGATCCGGTGCGCGCCCGCGGCCCGATCTACCGTGCTGCTACAGATAAAGGATCGCCAACATGAGCACGCAAACCCCTACCACACCCCGCCGCGCCCGCACCCAATGGGGTGATCTGCTCGTCAGGTGGAGCTTTATGCTGCCCACGATTGTGCTGCTGATTGCCGTGCTGGCCTATCCGATCTGGTACACGATCCAGATCAGCTTTTCCTCCTTCGACATGATAACTTTCGGTGCGGATGAATTCATCGGTTGGGAAAACTATGCCTATGTTGTGCAGGACTACCGGTTCTGGGACTCCATGCGCGTCACACTGGTCTATCTGGTGTTTGCCCTGCCGATCCAGATCGTCCTCGGCTTTGGCATTGCCTATATGATCAATGCCGAGTGGGGCGGGCGCGGGCTGGTGCGGGCGTTGTTCATCATCCCGATGGTGGTGGCGCCAGTGGTGGCAGGCGGGATCTGGCGGATGCTGCTTGACCCGATCTGGGGTGTCGTCAATTGGGCTTTCGGGCTGGTGGGCCTTGGACCCTTCGACTGGTTTGGCGATCCAAATCTGGCGATGGCCACAATCATCATCATCGACACATGGCGCTGGACACCTTTTATTGTACTGATTGCGACCGCCGCCCTGCTGGCGCTGCCGCGCGATGTTTTCGAGGCGGCAAAGATCGACGGCGCCGGCCGCTGGGCCACGCTGTGGTCTGTGGCGCTGCCGCTGCTGGCGCCGGTCATTGCAGCCACATTCGTGATCCGCTGGCTCGGGGCGGTCAAGATGTTCGACATCGTGCTGGCGTCCACGCTGGGCGGGCCGGGCAAGTCCACAAGCGTGATCAACCTGTTCATCTACGAAGAGGCGTTCCGTTCGCTCAACTTTGCGGAATCCTCCGCAATGGCGATGATCGTCCTTGTCCTGACGATGCTGCTCACGGGCGTGTTCCTGATCGGCAGTCGCAAACTGGAGAATAACTTTTGACCAGCATTGACACATTGCCCCCGCGCCGTCGCAATCGCCGCCGCTCCCTCAGCCACCTGGCCCGCGTCTCGGGCGGGGTTTTCGTGAGCGCGCTTTTCCTGTTTCCGGTATTCTGGATGGTTCTGACGTCATTCAAAACACAGGCGGATATCTTTACGACGCCGCCCAAGCTGTTCTTTGATGCGACGATTGCCACCTATACGGAATATATGGCCCGTGCCGATATTCTCAAACGGCTGCTGAATACGGTGATTGTGGCGACCGGTGCAGGGATCCTGTCCATCGTGGTGGGTACGCTTTCGGGCTATGCTCTCGCGCGGATCCGGCTGCGCGGGGCGACGACATTCGGGGTGATTATCCTGATGTCGCGCGGTGTGCCGCCGATCGCTCTTGCAGTGCCGATGTTTCTGGTCGCGCGCGAGCTGGGCCTGACGGACAAGCACATCACGCTGATCCTTGCGTATTGCACCTTTCTCATCCCTTACGTGATGTGGCTGATGCGCAGTTTTTTCGTCTCGCTTCCCAAGGAACTGGAAGAATCTGCGATGATCGACGGCTGTTCCCGGTTCGGGGCATTCTTCAAAATCATCGTGCCGATTTCGATGCCGGGCATCCTGTCTACCTTGATTTTCAGTATCATCCTCGCATGGGAAGAGTTGCTGTTTGCGCTGGTTCTGACCAGCCGCGACGCCGTCACGATCCCTGTGGCAATTGCAGGCATCGCGGGCGACACTGAGACCGGCGCGAACTGGGCGGCTTTGACGGCGGTGGGCACGATCACCGTGATACCAGTCGTGATCTTTGCGCTGCTGGTCCAGAAGTGGCTGATCCAGGGCCTTGCCGACGGGGCGACCAAAGGATGAGCAGCCTTTTCAATTTACCAGACATGCCGACAGGCGCACTGACAAACAGGAGCTATCCCTCATGAGCACACTCGACATCAAGAACGTGCGGAAAGCCTATGGGAACATCGAGGTGATCCATGGCATCACCCTCAACATCCGCGATGGCGAGTTTGTGGCGCTGGTCGGGCCTTCGGGCTGCGGTAAATCGACCTTGCTGCGGATGATTGCGGGGCTTGAGGAAGTCACGCAGGGTGACATTGCCATCGGTGACCGCGATGTGACCGATCTGCCGCCCAAGGCGCGCGACATTGCGATGGTGTTCCAGAACTACGCGCTTTATCCGCATATGACCGTCGAGGATAATATGGGCTTTGCGCTGAAGCAGCGGCGCACGCCCAAGGCAGAGATCCGCCGCCGTGTGGATGATGCGGCGCGGATACTGGGCCTTGAGGACCTGTTGAAGCGCAAGCCGCGCGCCTTGTCGGGCGGGCAGCGCCAGCGGGTTGCGATGGGCCGCGCGATTGTGCGCAACCCGAATGTGTTCCTGTTCGACGAGCCGCTGTCGAACCTTGATGCCAAACTGCGCGTGCAGATGCGCTCCGAGATCAAGGAATTGCACCAGCGCCTTGGCACCACCACCGTCTATGTCACCCACGACCAGATTGAGGCCATGACACTGGCCGACCGTGTTGTTGTGATGAACGGCGGCGTGATCGAGCAGGAAGGCCCGCCGCTGGAACTCTATGATCACCCCAAATCGGTCTTTGTTGCGGCCTTTATCGGCTCGCCGCCGATGAACTTCTTCGAGGGCGATATCGAGGCGGGCAATGTGCTGCGGCTTGATGATGGGACCGGTTTGCAGCTGCCCGTCGCAGACGCCAAAGCGCGGGTGCGGATCACGATGGGCGTGCGCCCCGAGCATTTCGAGCTGGCCGATGCAGGCTGGCCCGCGACGGTTTCTGTGGTTGAGGCGACAGGCTCCGAGACGCAGATCACCGCGCGGCTTGCGGGCAAGATGATCCGCGTGCTGGTGCGGGGCCGGACGGCTGTGAAGGCGGGCGAGGTGATCCACCTGACTGTAAATCCCGCGCTAATCCACATGTTTGATCCGGCCCCCGTGCCGGACGTGGCGCTGGACGAAGATCATTAACGCGCGGGCGAAGTGACGCCTTGACATACCCTACCAGTTGGTATGATCTACTAACTGGTAGGTTTAATGGGCGAGGCCCGACCTGCCACCCGGGGGAGGCCCGGAAAACCAGAACATAACCGAGGAGGAGACCGGGAATGCACTTCATCAAATCAGTAACTGGACCAAAGGCCTGGCTGGCGGGCACCGCGATGGCCCTGGCCATGGCGCTGGCGGCCCCTGCCACGGCGCAACAAGGGCTTGGCACCGCAGAAGAGCCGGTCAAGCTGCGCTTTCTGGCCAACGAATCCTTTGCTGCAACATGGCAAAAGACCGTCGTGGAAGAGTTCAACAAGATCTATCCGAACATCCACGTTGAAATCGACGGCGTGCCATACCCCGAGCATCTGGCAAAGCTGATGCTGGATGCGACCAGCACCAGCCCTGACTACGATCTGTTGCTGGTGGATGACCCGTGGGCGCCGCAAATGGCGACCGTCGGCGCGCTGATGGACCTCAAAGGCCCCGAGATTACCGCGATGACCTCTGCCGAATATGACTGGGATGATTTTCACCCCGCGCCGCTGGCAGCAGGCCAGTGGGACGGCAAGCAATACGCCGTTCCGGTCCGTGCAAACATGCTGCTGATGCTGTTCAACAAATCTCTCTACGAGAGTGCGGGCGTGCCGCTGCCGACGCCGGAGCTGACATGGGACCAGTTCTTTGAGCAGGCGCCGAAGCTGGTGCAGGATACCGATGGCGACGGCAAGATCGACGCCTGGGCCGTACACACCTTCTTTACCCGTGACCAGCTGACGCCAACGATCTGGCAGACCATCTTTAACTCCAACGGCGGTAAGCTGCTGGATGCAGACGGCAATCCGGCCTTCAACAACGAAGTAGGGATGGCCGCACTCGATACACAGCGCCGCCTGCTCGATTACGCACCCCCCGGCGCGCTGGGTCATGGCTTCTCTGAATCGCTCCAGACCTTCCGTCAGGGGGCAGCAGCCAACATGTTCATGTGGGGCAGTGTGTACAAGACAACGGCGGGTGGCAGTGACGCGACAACGCTTGGTGCAGCCTTCGCCTTGTGCGCGGTGTCCACTGCCGCCATGGCCGCCGATTTCAAGATGAAATTCGCGACGTCCCACCAGTCCCAGCCGAACCAATAGATGTACACCGCCGCCGAGAAGTCCGGCGAAGAGGTGGAGCGCCTGTCCGAAGGCCGGATCGAGATCGACTATGACTGGGGCGGGGCGCTATCCGTGCCGGACCTGATGCGTCAGGGACTGTTCGAGCTCACCTTTGCCAGCGATGGCCATGCTGCGCCCTATTACAAGGATATTCAGGTGCTGTCGGTGCTCTATCTCTTTACCAGCCGCGCCGTTGCGTAGAATGTGCTGGGTGGCGCATGGGGGGCCAAGTTCTCGGACCGGATGGGCCGCGCTTCCGGCCTGCGGCAGCTGGCGATCATGGAAAACGGTGGCTATCGCCACTTCTCTGCCTCTATGCCGCTGAGCTCGATCGATGATCTGGCGGGGCTGAAAATTTGGATGCAAACCAGCCCGGTGCACATGTAGATTGTCGAAGCGCTCGGCGAATCTCCGACACCGATTTCATGGGCGGATCTGTATACTTCCTTGCAGACCGGTGTGGTTGACGGGCAGGAGAACTCCTTTGCGACGTTCCGCATTCCGCGCCTCGAAGAAGTGCAGAAAAACATCATCATGGATGGGCATGTCTATTCCATTTCCAATCTGATGGTCAGCGAGAAGTTCTATCAAAGCCTGCCTGACGATCTCAAGGCGGTCCTGCTAGAGGCCGCGGCAACGGCCCTTGAGGTAAACCACAGGCTGTCGGTCGATAACGAGGCCACTGACCGCGCCTACCTCGAAGCCGAAGGGGTGCGCATTGTGGAACTGTCGACCGCGCAGAAGATGGAATTCCGCGAGCGCACGCAGGCCCTTGTGCTGGAACTGATCCGCGAAGAGGGGATTAATCCCGAGCTGTTACAAAGCCTGCTGGAGGCCGTAGCCGAGGCGGAGACGCGCTTGGGCAGCAGCTGATCCGCGCGTCAGAGCAGAGCGGCCCGCGCGCAGATTTCGCGCGGCCCATTCAACGCCATGGAGGGCACTACGGACATCTTGACCCATGTAATCCGCAGTGCGTGTACCGTGCTGTCGGTTGCCATGCGGGTGATGCTGGCGGTGATGTTCGCGATTTTCATCGCCCTTGACATCACACGCTATTTCTTTTCCTGTTAATTGCCCTGGTCGGAAGAAGTCTCGCGGTTTTTGCTGGTCTGGATCAGCATGCTGGGGGCAGGTGTTCTGGTGGTCTATCAGGACCATTTCGCCCTGCACATGCTGGTGCAAAAGCTCAGCCCGCGGATGAATCTGGTGCACTCGCTGGTGGTGCAGGTCATCATTCTGGTGGTGAGCGGGGTGGTGTTCTATCACGCCGTGCTTTTTGCGGGTGCCGCGCGCGATGTATTCACGCCAGGCAGTTGCATGTCGATGTTCTGGCCCAAGCTGTCGATCCCTGTGGGCATGGGCCTGATGGTCGCTTTTGTGCTGGTGTCGATTTTTGACATCCTGCGCCTGCTGGCGAGCGCACCAAAATCTTTACTGCCGCCGCAATCGCTGTTTATGGGCAGCACCTTCCGCCAGCCCGATGAAATCTAGGATATGGACGTACCTGCGACCCCGAGCGAAAGCCGCATAAAATAACTCTTATCATCGCTTTTACTGCACTGGTCTTGCTCGTTCTGGCCGGATTGCCGATTGCATTTATCATGCTGGTGCTCTCGGGCATTTATTTCCTGACGGGTCCTGCGCCGGGCTTTATTGCACTTCTGCCAACAAAGATATTCGAGGGGATGGACGTGATCATCCTCACAGCGATCCCGTTCTTCCTGCTGGCGGGTGATATCATGGGTAAGTCGGGCATGGCTGACCGTCTGATGGATTTCGCGAATGAGTTGATCGGCCGTGTGCGCGGCGGGCTTGTCCATGTCAACGTGATGGTCAGTCTACTGTTTGCCGGTCTGACCGGCGTTGCAGGTGGCGATATCGCGGCCGTTGGCAAGCTCGACGTCAATGGCATAGAGCGTGCGGGCTATCTGCGGGCGTTTGCTGCGGCAGTCACGGTATCCTCGGCGCTGATTGGTCCGATTATTCCCCCAGTGGCATGATCATCCTCTTTTGCGCGATCATGGACGTGTCGGTGGGGGCCATGTTCCTGGTGGCCATCGTCCCGGGCTATTTAATGGCTGCGGGGGATGCTGTTGATCTCAAGTGTGGCAAAGCAGCGCAATTTTCCTAAAGTCTCCTCGCCCTTTTCGCTGCGCATTTTAATGTCCAAGGGAGGGCACGCGATCCTTGCTGTGGCTCTGCCTGTGATCCTGATCGGCGGTATCGTCGGCGGCATTGTCACGCCCACCGAGGCGGCAGCGGTTGCAGTTATCTTTGCGCTGACTGTGGCGGTCTTTATTTACCGCACCATGACGGTGTGATCGCTGTGGCGCAGTTTCGCCAATGCTAGTTTCGAGAGCGCGCGCCCAGTGTTCATGATTCGCGCGGCGCTGACCATGTCATGGGTTTTCGCTCTCAAAGACTTGCCGGGCAATTCTGCGTTCCTGTTTGGTGGCAGTGATACATCTCTTATGGTTTAGCTGCTGACGATAAACCTCATGTTTCTGATCCTTGGCATGATCATGGAGCTGTCGCTGGCGCTGATCCTGTTTGGGCCGATCGTCGCACCTGTGGCATATGCTGCGGGTCTGGACCCGTTGCAACTGGGGGTAATGTTGCTGGTCAATGTGGCCGTCAGGCTGGCAACGCCGCCTGTGGGCAATGCGCTGTTTCCCATCGCATCCGTTGTGACGGTGGATATGAGCAAACTGATCAAGGAATTGCTGCCGTTTCTGGCTATCAAATTTGCTGTGATGAGCCTGATCGGGGTGCTTGCGTTTATTACGCTTTTTGTGCTGCAGATGTTTGGCATGAATTGATAATGGATCAGGTTGGAGTGAAATTTTGACTTGAGTTATACCTACTTAAGAGTATAGCTACTTATGAGTAGGCTATATTTTCAGGGTCACTCACAGGTATGTTTTAGCCCGCGTGTTCCCATCCCCGTAGTTATCTTCGGATCACTGACCGATAAGAGGAAACCTTATGAATCTGGATTATGATACCGCAGAGCTGGATTTTCGCGCAAATGCGCGGTCCTTTATCGAGGAAAACCTGCCCACTGATATTCAGGCCAAAGTTCTGGGCCATAAACGACTGAGCCGCGAGGACTACAAGCGGTGGCACCAGATCCTGCACAAACAGGGCTGGATAGCGCCCGCCTGGCCCGCAGAATACGGCGGTGCCGCATGGAACCCTGTGCAGCGCCACATCTGGGAAGAAGAAACAACGCGGGCAGGGGCGCCAAATGTGATCAGCTTTGGGGTCAACATGATTGGTCCTGTGTTGATGGCCTTCGGCACGGACGCGCAGCGCGCACATTATCTGCCGCGTATCCTGAGCTGTGAGGACTGGTGGTGTCAGGGCTATTCCGAGCCGGGCGCGGGGTCTGATCTGGCATCGCTGAAAACGGCAGCGACGCTGGTCGAGGATGCTGAGGGTGCACATTACATTGTCAACGGCCAGAAAACATGGACCACGCTGGCACAGCACGCCGATATGATCTTCTGTCTGGTGCGCACGGATAATTCCGGCCGCAAACAGACCGGCATTTCATTCCTGCTGATTGACATGAAAACGCTCGGCATCACCGTGCGCCCGATCATCACGCTGGACGAGGATCACGAGGTCAACGAGATATTCTTTGACAACGTCAAGGTGCCTGCTGAAAATCTTGTGGGGCAGGAAAATATGGGCTGGACCTATGCCAAGTACCTGCTCAGCCACGAGCGTAACAACGTGGCCGAGGTGGGCCGCTCCAAGCGTGAATTGCGCACGCTGAAAAAGCTGGCAATGACTTATACCAGCGATGGCAAGCCGGTGCTGGAAGATCCGATGTTCGCGCGCAAGGTCGCGATCCTCGAAGCCGAGCTGATGGCGCTGGAGATCACAAACCTGCGTGTTGTCTCGGCGGATGATGGCAAGTCCGAGCCGGGGCCGGAAGTGTCGATGCTTAAAATCGTCGGCACCGAAGTGCAGCAGCGCCTGACCGAACTGATGGTGCAGGCAGTCGGGCCATACGGCCTGCCATATGATGCGGCATTCCTTGACGGCGAGACGCCGCACGCTGTTACCCTGCAGGATGATGCCGTGCCACTGACGCCCGCCTACCTCAACTTCCGCAAGGCCTCGATTTATGGCGGCTCGAACGAGGTACAAAAGAACATCATCAACAAAATGATACTGGGGCTTTGATTTAACATGAATTTCAATCTCACACCGGAACAGACACAGCTGTCCGACACGCTACGCCGCTGGCTGGACAAGGAATATGATTTCGAGACGCGGCGCGGCATCATCGGCTCTGCTGAAGGGATCAGCGCACAGGCATGGCGCGGTCTGGCTGATCTGGGCCTGATGGCGCTGCCGGTGCCTGAGGCACAGGACGGCTTCGGGGCCAGCGGGACGGATATGTTTGCCGTCATGCAGGAACTTGGCAAAGGCCTGTTGATAGAGCCCTATCTGGCGACCCTGAAGGGCGTCGAATTCCTAAAGCAGGGCGGCGATGCCCATGCGGACCTTCTGGCGCAGGTCGCAAGCGGTGATTTGCGTCTGGCTTGCGCTTTGGGTGAGACGCAATCGCGCTTCAACCGCTTTGATGTTGCACTTACCGCCAAACCCAAGGGCGACGACTATGTGCTGAACGGGCGCAAGACTGTCGTGATGCATGGCGCACAAGCGGACCGTCTGATCGTTTCTGCCCGCACCAGTGGCAGCACGCGCGACACTGACGGGATCACGCTGTTCGTGGTTGCAGTTGATGCGCAGGGCGTGAAGATTACCGATTACCGCACCATCGACGGCATGCGCGCCGCCGACATCGAATTTAGCAGTGTGCAGGTCGGCACAGGCGCGCTGATCGGCGCAGTAGATGCCGGATGGGAGATCATTGATGCGGTGTCGGATTACGCCTGTGCGTTGATCTGTGCCGAGGCCGTCGGGATAATGCAGGCGGTTTATGGCACTACGCTGGACTATCTCAAGACCCGCCGCCAGTTCGACCAACCCATCGGCGCGTTTCAGGCGCTGCAACACCGCATGGCGGAGATGTTTATCGAGGTGGAACAGGCGCGTTCTATGTCGATGCTGGCCGCCGCGCGCGTGGGGTCTGATGATCCGGCCGAGCGTCGGCGTGTTATCTCTGGCGCGATGATCCGTGTGGGGCAGGCAGCTAACCGTGTCGGCGAAGAGGCGATCCAGCTGCATGGTGGTATCGGCATGACCAATGAAATGCAGGTCGCCCATTACTTCAAGCGCCTGACCATGTTTGGTGCAATTGAGGGGGATGTAGACCATCACATCACCCGTTTTGTGAATCTACCTTCCTTTCAGGCAGACGCCTGAAGTTTGGATGGCCTCTATCGACTGTGGATATAATGTCTGCGCGGCCTATTTTTTTGCTATGTGCATTGTTTTCGCTTATTGAAAATTCTGAAACGCAAGACAGGCATAACGAGTAGGGTGAGAGATATTTGATGGCGAAAGCAGCAATCAAGGACGCGGCGCGCAGACGTGCAGCCAAAAAAGTCGAGAACCACGAAGAAAAGCGGACAAGAATTCTGGATGTTGCGGGCGAGATGTTCTTCCGCAAGGGGTTTGGCAACACAAGCATTGATGAAATCGCGGCCGAGCTGGGCGTTGGAAAGCCTTTTATTTACTATTACTTCCGCGACAAGCTGACGATATTTGATACGCTTTGCGTGGAATCTTCCAACATCACCCACAAAGCGTTCGAGGCGACACGCGAGATGGACCTCAGCGCCTCCCAACGGTTGTCGCAAGGCTTGCGCCAGCTGATCCTGCGCTACTTGCAAACCTTCGCTGGGGGCGCACTTTACTACAAAGAGCCGGGGCTGTTGACAGGAGACGCGCAGGAAACCGTCCGCCAGAACGCTCTGGTCCTGCATGGCGATCTGCTTCAGGTGCTGGAAGACGGTCGTCGCGCGGGCGAATTTGCCTTCGAGGACACCAAGCTTACAGCGCTGATGATTGGTGGCGCCATCGGGTTTATGTTCAGCTGGTATCGGCCTGACAGCAAAATGTCTCCGTCTGAGCTTGCCGATTATATGGTTAGCGATTTGATTAAAATAGTGACAATACCCGTCCGCTAGCGCGTTCAGGCTGTAATTTTTGCGTGGCCGTTTGCCAGAATGATATGACCCTGACCATCAACCACCTCGAATGAAATCAGGCGTGATCCGTCGCCTGCATCGCTGCTGCGGTGACGCATGAACAGCGATGTACCCACCAGCGCTTTTCCCGTCATCCGCGCGCCTAATCGCGTCAGGCGCACAGGATCGCCATGCGCAAAGCGGCGGATAATCTGCAAACCGGCGGCCCCCCAGCCGCATGATCCGTGCAGCAGCGTATCCTCAAGGCCTGCATCGCGCGCCGCTGCGCGTTCCGTGTGGATCGGGTTCCAGATGTCTGCTGCTTCGGTATAGAGATGCGGCAGCGCGCGGGTAATCTCCAGCATCGGCTCGGCGACGGTGGTGAAGACGTCACCCAGCGGGGGTGGGGCAGGCGGCTCTGCGATGCTGCGGTCCGGTCCCTTGATCTTGTCACCCAGAAATATCCCACAGAACCAGCTTTCGGCCAGAGGCTCCTGCGTCTGCGTCAAAGATGTCGTCAGGCGCACAGCGATATAGGCACCGATGCGGGTCTGGCGCAGCGCGCAGATCGTGCCGCCTGTGATGACATCCGCACCGGGGCGCAGTGGTTTGAAAATGGTCGAGTCCTGCTGCACATGGATGCAACGCCACATCTGCGCATTGTCCGCACCCAGAATATCGCGGTAGGGCGTGCCGTTCATCACCTGCCATTCGGGTGAGATGACATAGCTGGGCAGCCCCACAATCCCGCCTGATCGCAGATCGTTGAGGTAGACATCTTCAGTGGCCCCCAGCGATGCGGCATAGCTCATCAGACGCCGCGCACTCATGTGGGTGTGCGCGGGCGTTATGTCGGTCCCGACAAGGTCAGAGTTCAGCAGATTGGTCATCGGTATTCCTTTGGGGGCGCCTAGGTGTCACATCCCGGCAGGAAGTATGGCTGTTTCTTAAACAGTTCTGGTCTGAGTTTGTGCCAGTCCTTCATCGCCTGCAAGGGCGACTTACTGCCCAGTGCTGACTGCGGAAGTTGTTGGTTGT
>Ga0163216_101317_pt1 | contig 16589 bp, 18 predicted proteins | sample SynspAceP_FD_167610 | JGI IMG/M metagenome (GOLD analysis project Ga0163216, IMG submission 167610) | Saline lake microbial communities from Ace Lake in Antarctica - Synechococcus sp. Ace-P (Illumina Assembly) | ecosystem: Environmental > Aquatic > Non-marine Saline and Alkaline > Saline ...
CTATCAGCCAATTTGCCGCATAAGGAAAACACCATGACACAGCAAGTAAAAAGCGAACTCATCAACATTAAATCCGTCATGGAAATCACGACGTTCAGCCGCAACACGGTGTACAAGCTGATTGGTAAAGGAGAGTTTCCACGCCAATCTAAAGTTGGAGCAGGCTCTTATTGGAAACGCAAAGAAGTGGAGCAATGGCTAAACGATCTAGCACCAGCCACAGACGAGCAAGTACAACTTGCCGCAGAACAAGCAGCCAACGCCGCCAGAAAGAAAACGCATTAACAAAAAAGCCGGTAGGAAATGCAACTTCCCAACCGGCCGAGACAAACCAATCATTTCAAAGGAATCAATATGTCTAAGCAAGATTATAACGTCATCCAGCGCACCACGTTAAGCGGTTTTTCGAACCTATCACCCGACCTGCAAAGGCGATACCTGGCAACCTGCCCCGCGTGTGTAAAAACCGCCCTTCTTAAACTTGTTCATTAAGGAATCGTTATGAAACCTAGACTAACAACAGAAGAAATCCGCGCCCTTGCCGCCACGCAAGAACTGGAATATCAAGCCGCCGTTAATAAAAACTCAGTGGGCGAACGGGAATACAAAGATTCGATTTTAACCCTGCTCAAATTATCTCAAAGCAACAACGGCGCGGGCGAATTGGCCGCGCAAGTCTTACTGTCTTTGTACAACAGCACCACATACCAAGTACCGGTTGCGAATTTCGGCTTACTCGATGCCTACAATTTCGACGCAGCACTAACAGCCATCAAAGGCCGAAAGTTTGTATTTGAAGAACCACACAACGTCATCCAAAACGGTGACGCCCTTTTTAACGATCTCAAAAAACGCTGGCCAGACCTAGCTAAATAATAACCCAACAGAGGAAAATTCAATGTCTCAATATCAACAGAACAACCAACCGTTAGCCAAAGGCCGCGTCGTTTATGCCGCAGAACATTACCCAACGAACGAGCGTGACGCACAAAACCGCCCGAAGATGAAAGCGCGCCATGCAACACTTGGCAAAGCCACGCTTTGGCCGAACGAGCAACCGCACTTGCCGCCACAAGTTAGTATCGACCTTGATTCCTTACCAATCGGCTCAACGGGATCAATCAAATTGATGGTCTTTTGGGACGACCCAACCCAAAACCAACAAGCACCCGCACCGCAACCACAGCAATCACCCGCGCCACAGCCACAAAGCTACGGAAGTTGGGGCAACCAACCACAACGTTAAATTTCAGACACAAAAAAGCCGCTGAATGGCGGCTTTATTTAAAATATTGGGGAGTAAATACTATGACTACACAACACAACGAATCGATAGCAACACGCATAAAAGAAATGGAATCACGACCAGAAAACGCGAACCACGAATGGGTGTTTGGCTGGTTTGTATCGACAGAACAAGCAATCAAACCTAACAAAGTTATCATTGAAGAAATACAGAAAGCTTGGGCTAGCTTTCGCGTCTACTGCAAATGTAACGGCTTGGAAATTCAAGGCTATCGCCGAATCACCCTCGGTAAAAAATACGACAACCCAAAACTCGAAATAGGAATTTTCGCCTCAAAAGAGACATTAAAAAAAATAAGCGAAGCACTTGTTCAACGTTTCACAGAGCATGGTTTTAAATCAATCATCAAGGAAGCAAAAGAACAATCCCACGTTGACCAATACATAGAAAAGTACTTTTCCAAATCACACACGCCAGAACAGCAAGAACAGTTACGAAATACAGCAGGTACACGCCCAATGGTTTTTATAAAACCAGCCATGCAACTGAAACAATCACTATTTATGATGCAATAATTACTTCAAATCCCAGATACAAAAAAGCCACAATTACGCGGCTTTTTTTGTGTCTCACGAAACCCACGCTATAAACTTTTCTTCTGGATACATATCCTTAGCCACTTCATGCAATTTATCGCAAGTCTGCTCTAAAGTCACTTCGGCTTTATAAACATGTTCATACATGTATTGAGCGTGAAATATTGCTCCTTTGTATAACCGCTCCCCTAATTTACTTTCTAAACCGGTTAACGTCTCAAGCTTACCATTCATGCGAAGCTTACTAATTGCTGTTAGTATTTCATCAACATAAAAGCTATTTCGAATACTTACCGCCGCCATCGCTTGCTCAAACCTTTCTTGCTCAATAGATAAATCAAAAAGCATTTGTGGATTATTTTTAAATAAAAACTCTAATTTTTCTATATTTTGCCTTACCCCAAAGTAATCAGGTGGAGTCATAGCTGGTAAGTTGAAACCTCTGTCCACATCTGTTTTATACTGGTCTAGATGCTTCTTTAATATCCGAATTGTATTTCTTTGGCGAACTAATAAGAAGATCGCAGAGTTTAAAGCAGCTATCTCTTTATTTTTTACTTTATTATTCTCTTCATAGCTCTTTAACCAAAATGCAGAGTATGCGCCGATAAAACCACCAACCGCCACCGTAAAACACTTTAAAAGCAAGCTATTCTCATCACCCATCAAAGTAAGTAGCCCGCCCTGATCAATAATAGCAAAGCCAATAAATATACCGACCAACACAGCTAAAACCAGACCAAGTAGTGCCTGGTATTTTCCATTACTCATGAAGCAGCTCCAAAACTGTGAGATATAGATTCAAACAAACTGGAATTTGAGCCATAAAAACAATAAGCTAGTGTTAGAATTGCAAGTACAAAAGGCAAGATGTAATCAGTTATTGCACTTGTATTAAGAATCAAAAATATTGACGTACTACACCTACACTTTATACGCTCTAAGAGACCAAACTTTTTCTCTACAGGCTCGGCCTTAAAAGCACTCCCATCCTGACTGTAAAGAGGGTAAAAACGCCAATCATTTTTCTTCAATGACTGAAACGAGTCAGATAACCCATTATCGCTCCAAACACCGTATCTAGTATCCTTTTTTGATATAGCTCTGGTTCTTTTATACACTCGCTCTGAAAGCTCAAACTTATAGAATGAGATTAATCTACTCTCTCCATCCTGCTTAAAATATTGATAATAGCGAAACAAAAAATAGAAGAACACGATCCAGACCCCAAAATATAGAGCTGATGGATTTTTCATCCCCCCAAAATCGATACCCAGAAAACTTAACTTGCTGATCTCAACACCAGCGAACTTCAAAAAAATCAAGATACACGACACCGATATCAAATTTCGCCTTTGCCTTAACAATCCCTCTGACATATCACCTAATACTGATTTTTTTTCCATGCATACACTTCCAAGATAAATGACTTTCTACAACATACCCAAGTAACAAAAATTAGCCATAAAAAAACCGCCATTTGGGCGGTTTTTTTATCAACGTAAACGCTAAGTCTTTTCTATTTCAATGGTATTTCGAGACTACTGAACGAGGTGTTTTTCAATACAGACTCAAGCGCAGTTTTTACAGATATAGCAACAAAGTTTCTAAAATACCACTCATTTGAATTAAGCATACTAGCAATAGCATCTTCAGCTAGTTCATCTCTTTCTTCAAGGGCAAAATCTACTTCAAAATAAGCGTCGCAAACAAAAACTTTTTCTTTTGTTTGCTTATCTTCACCCCAAACTTTTGAATTTACTGGTATTGAAAAAAAAGTAACACTTTCATCACTACCTTCTTCTGCAGAATGAATAACTACAGTAGCTGTGGTTGCTTCAAGTCCATAAGTTCCACCTTCAGATGCAACCTCAAATCGTTCAAAGCTAGATTTTTTAATTTCAATTCCTAGGTACCTTACATTTTCAATCATACTCATTAGTTTACCACTCTTAATGCTGGCATAAATGGCGAAAAGTCTTTATTACCTCTCTGTTCCCAATGAGCAACATCTCTTGTTATTGAAACAGTTTTATGAACTTCTGAATCAGTAGCATTATGATAATGAACATGGTGGTGAGTCTCTTTCTCCTCACTATGCACACTTTTTTCTAGAGCACTCTTCACATAGTCATTAAGAGAAACGCCTTCTTGCAAAGCTTTTACTGCAATTTTCTTATGTATTTCCCCACCAACTCTAACATTGAAGGAACCAGACATTGACTTCTGAGGCTCACGACCTAATGTTGCGCAAGTTTCTATATAATCATCTACAGCTTCATGAAATGATTTTTCCAACGCTGGTATAGAGTCAGATTGATAAGTCACTAAGTCATTAATGAACTCTATCTTTCCGTGTAAAATGCCATCATCCAGACTAAATTTTGCACTACCAAAATAATCTCTGTAATTTAGTAATTTATTGGACATTTGATACTCCTTTTATTACAAGCCATGCGCTATTAAAAACTCTCTAGCATCATCAACGGCTGCTTTATCCATTTCTGGTTCTGGATGCGGCCGATGGAAGTGAGCAAGCGCATCCCTTTCTTTATTAAAAAACTTCACTCTTGACCCATTCCCTTGAATCTCTATAAACCCTAGCGATAACATATAGTTTCTAAAACTTGTCCATTTAAGCTTTGAAGATGTTGGCTTCTGGTTTATCTGTTCTCTCGTCTTATCATGCTTCCCCATAGCAAGTTCTACTTCCTTTTTGTGAGTGCAACTATATTTTAGTTGCAAATCATATGCAATTTAAATGTACTATTTGTCTCTATTTATCTTTGTTTGTCTCACAATCTTTGCTTTTTTGCAAACAATGTCATCTAACAAAAAATCAACGACTCACACGCCTAATTCCTCCAAAAAATCTGACCAATCTTGCATCATTTTCCTACGCTCTGGCATGTATTCGGCGTGATTATAGGCGCGGCGCTGACCTTTTCTTTCCATGTGCGAAAGCTGCCTTTCGATTATGTCTTCTCGATAGCCCATTTCATTAAGCATAGTGGAAGCGGTGCTCCTAAACCCATGCCCACTAAAATCACCTTGGTAACCTAGTCGCTCTATTACTCGGTTTATCGTGGTTGAACTCATCGGACGTGACGAGTCACGCGCATTAGGGAACATCAAGTCATGACCACCGTTGTACTTTCTTAACTCTTCAATCAACTTTATAACAGGATTAGACAATGGAACCACATGCTTTGTGGACATTTTCATGATGGACTCAGGAATTATGATCGTATCGCCTTCAATGTATTCCCATTTTAAAAAACGCAATTCTTTAGTTCGCATGAAAGTATGAGCCATTATTTTGATGGCAATTAATGTGGTAGGAAAGCCGCTATACTGAGCCAGCTTTTCAAAGAACTCTACAAGTTGTGGCTTTTCAAGTGGTGGGTTATGGCGAACTTTAGGACGCTTGATCACACCCGCCAAAAATATGGTTGGATCAGCCTCAACCATTAGGCGAGCCCCTGCATACCTAAACACCTGGCTAATAAAAAGCCTCGCTAATATGGCGATGGTCGGTGCACCCCTGCCTTCTATGGATTCTAGTATTTTTAAAAGATAAGGGGCGGTTATTCGAGAAATAGGCATATCACCAATGGCTGGATAAACGTCCTTCTCCATAATCACTTCAAACTGTTTGGCATAGTTGTCGCTCAGGTCGTCTTTTTTCTTCAAAAAAAACTGCTCACTGACTGCGAAAAATGTACTTGAGTCTTCACGTTTTTGTCGCATTTCATCGGCTTTTTTTTCTATGTTTGGATCAAGCCCCATTGCCACTTTCTCAGCTGCTTTGTCTCGTTCACGCCGCGCGTGGTAAAGACTCACCATCGGATATTCACCAATGGTAAAAAAACTGTCTTTGCCTTTTAATTTATACCGCATCCGCCAGAACTTTTTACCACTCGCCATGACCTGCATGTATAAACGGTCACCATCCAAGATCTTATAAGGCTTTTCTTTTGGCTTTAACGCCCTGATTTTCAAATCCGTCAGCATAAAGGGGTAACGCCTTTTTGTATTTCGTTACCCCTGATATTACCCCTACCCCCTCACGCTTTCCACAAACAAAAGAAAACAGGTAAAAACAACAAAAGACTTATATATCAAAGGGTAATAAACAGGAAGGAACAGACGAGAACTAGAAAATATTGGGATGGTTATTATCGATCATCAACAGCATAAAAAAAGGGCACGCCTATAAAGCAATATTAACCTACACAAAAGAGCCATAATCCGCAAAAAAATCAACACCAAAAAAACAGATGTATTTGCATATAATAGGCGTCAAATATTTAAAATGCGCCAAATTCTACACTGTCATGAACACCCTGTCTTGCTTAGATCTAAAGATCAAAACCTGTCATACCGCACTCATTATGTCGCACTACCATTTTCCAATATTCAAAACCGATACAATGTTTTACCAAAATCACTCAACTATTAGGAAGCGTATAAATAATACTGTATAAAAACAAAGCCTTGTTTGATAAACAAGCTGTTGTACCGCACACTAGATAGCATGTTATCTTTACCCTCAACTTTCCGTGTTTTAAGGATACTCTGTGCATAGTCAAGTTGCCGACCTCATCGAAACCCTCATTCATGACGAACATTCACCAGAATCCGTCAATAAGGCTATTTCAGAGCTCACGCCAGACGATGTGGCATTAGCACTTGAATCCATTCCGCTTGCTCAGCGTAAGCAAGCATGGGCAAATATCAAGCAAGCCAATCGCCTTGATATCTTGGTTGAGATGCGTGGTGAATCCCGTCAGCTACTTTTAAAAGAGCTGGACGACACAGAGATTGAAGCCCTATTCACCGACGTAGACGCCGAAGATCTACTCGAAATAACAGACTCATTGCCCGATCGTCTCGTCGACATTGCCCTGAATCAAATGGACAATAAACAACGTGAATATTACCAACAAGGTATTGTTTACGACGACGATGTTGTTGGCCGCTGGATCGACCATGAGCTTTTAATAGCGTCTCAATCCATTCGCGTATCTGAAGCCTTAAGATTGCTGAAAAAAAGCACCCCAAGCTACACCGACATGGTGTACTTAGTGAATAGAACCGGCCGCTGGGTTGGCTGCGTAAAGTTCGACCTATTGTTTAAAGCGCAAGGGCACGAACCTATTTCCAGCTTAATCGATGAAGAGTGTTCTTTTATTCATGCGAATACAGAACTAACCAAAGCAGCAGAGCAATTAGAACGATCCAATTTATCCGCTCTGCCTATTGTAGACGACAACCATATTTTATTAGGCCGATTCCATGCCGGACTCGCGATGGAAACATGGCGCCTAGAGCATGAAGCTCAACAAATGGCAACAGCAGGCCTAAACGAAGAATCTGACTTGTTCGCGCCAGTGAAGCGCAGTGCCGCGACGCGTGGCATTTGGCTCGGTATTAATCTACTGACAGCATTTCTAGCGTCCGCTTTTATTGGGTTATTTGAAGCCACTTTGCAACAAGTCGTTGCCTTGGCGGTGTTAATGCCCGTTGTTGCCTCCATGGGGGGAATTGCCGGCAGTCAAACACTGACCTTGATTGTTCGTGGTCTAGCACTGGGTCAGATCACTCGCAGCAACTTAAAGTCTCTATTATCAAAAGAATTAAAAGTAGGCGGTTTGAACGGTATTTTGTGGTCTATCGTGATTGGTGTTGTCACGCTTTGGTGGTTCGAAAGCCCGATGCTTGGTCTAGTAATCGGTCTGGCTATTATTGTTAATATAGTAATGGCCGCTCTCTCTGGTGTATTAATCCCAGTTCTATTGGATAAATTACGCATAGACCCTGCACTGTCAGGTTCTGTAATTTTAACCACCGTAACGGACATAGCCGGTTTCGTGGCCTTCTTAGGACTTGGCACTTTGTTGCTGATTTAAAACGATCCTCTTGTATAAAACGACATTCATCAACAAAACGGAGTGATAAAAGCACAATGAATTGGGAAACGATGCAGATTTATTTAGGTCTTGGTGATACAAAAATGCACTGGGTAGTCAGAGTCTTTTTTGTTGTACTCAGTACACTTGTAGCCAATTTTATTGCTACTCGCATTTTAACGCGTATAGATAAGCAACTCGAGAAAACCAAAACGCCTTGGGATAACGTTCTGATTCATGCGGCCCAAAAACCAATCGGTGTTTTTATATGGCTCGCAGGGGTAACTATTGCCGCTGAAATCTCTGGCACTGAAATCGATTCTAAGTTTTCTTCACTTATCCATTCTGTGCGTGAAGTAGGTGTGGTCATCATCCTGACGTGGTTTGTTTTACGCTGCATATCAGAAAGTGAAAAAACCCTGACCAACTCCAGCAAAATCACCACCAACGTGGATTACACCACTGCCAGCGCAATCAGTAAACTATTGCGAGCATCCGTTGTCATCACTTCCGCTCTTGTTGTCCTTCAAACGCTTGGCTTTAGCATTTCTGGGGTATTAGCTTTCGGCGGTATTGGTGGGATCGCGGTAGGTTTTGCCGCCAAAGACTTACTTGCTAATTTTTTTGGTGGATTAATGGTGTATTTAGATCGCCCTTTTGCTATTGGGGATTGGATCCGTTCTCCAGACCAAAATATTGAAGGCACCGTCGAACACATAGGCTGGAGACAAACACGCATCCGCACTTTTGAAAAACGCCCTTTGTATGTGCCAAATTCAACTTTTTCATTGATCTCTGTTGAAAATCCATCGCGTATGACACATCGTCGTCTCAATGAAACCATTGGTGTACGCTATACAGACTTTAGTGTGTTACCGACCATTTTGGCCGACATCAAAGACATGATTTCAAAACATGAAGACATTGATTCAACTCAAACCTATATGGTGAATTTTAATCAGTTTGGTCCTTCTTCTTTGGACTTCTTTATTTACGCCTATACCAAAACCGTAGATTGGCGAACGTTTCACAACGTGAAGGAAGACGTATTGTTTAAAGCAATGAGAATCATTGAGTCTCATAATGCCGAAGTCGCCTTTCCAACCCACACGGTGCATATGGCAAATAACAGCAAAATGGCATTCATATCGGAACAAGAAGGTCCCTCTAAACAGGCCTCGACGACCTCGTCAAATTAAGTTTTAAACATAAAAAAGCCAAGCGAGAAATAGCTTGGCTTTTTATATTTATTACAATAAAAAAATCAAACGAGCAGCTCGGCCAAATCATCGATAAGGGCGTCGGCGCCTAACGCCGTTAGATCAATACCTTGATGATAACCGTATGTCACCAAAGCACATTTAAACCCGGCATTGTTTGCCGCTTTAAAATCGGTAATAGAATCACCAATCATCAAACACTTTTCAGGTAAGGCTTCGATCGACTCGCTGCAATATAACAAAGGCATGGCCGATGGTTTTTTTTCTTCTAAGGTGTCGCCACCTAATAACCAGCCAAACTGCTCCGTCAATTCAAAATAATCCATCATTGGCTTAACGAAAACACTTGGTTTATTGGTGATTAAAGCAATCGGAACACCGTGATATTTAAACGCTTTCAACAACGCTTTTACATTAGGATAAAGCGTTGTTTTATCGGCTAAGTGAGCACGATAGTGCATCAGAAAAATACGATACGCTTCTTCATTCTTGCTCGGATCAATATTCGCCCACTCTAGTGCTTGATCAATTAACTTAGCAGAACCAAAACCAACCCAAGCCCGCACCTGCTCCTCACCGGCCAAAGTCGCGCCAAACTCGGCCAAAAAAGCATCAACCGCATTAGCGATATCAGGAACACTGTCCACCAAGGTACCATCAAGATCAAGACAAACTAATTCAGGCCAACCGTCAAACCACGCTGAGAAATATTTAGGGGTTTTCATTAACGAACGCTCGCCAATTCTTTACGCATAGCATCAATCACTGCTTTATAATCCGTTTTGCCAAAAATAGCCGATCCCGCTACAAAAGTATCCGCACCAGCACGTGCTATTTCTGCAATGTTCTTTTCACTCACGCCACCATCCACTTCAAGACGAATGTCGTAGCCGCTTGCGTCAATCAAAGCACGAGCTTCACGCAGTTTATCCAAGGTACCAGGAATAAAAGATTGACCGCCAAACCCTGGGTTAACGGACATCAACAAGATCATATCCACTTTATCCATCACATGCTTTAAGTAATCCAAAGGTGTTGCAGGATTAAATACCAGCCCCGCTTTACAGCCGCCTTCTCGAATCATCTGCAAAGACCGGTCGATATGTTCGCTTGCTTCTGGATGAAAAGTAATAATAGACGCACCCGCTTCAATGAAGTCACCGATCATACGATCCACTGGCTTTACCATTAAATGCACATCAATATCAGCGGTGACACCATGCTTACGCAGTGCTTTACACACCATAGGACCAATCGTTAAATTGGGAACATAATGATTATCCATCACATCAAAGTGTATGATATCGGCTCCAGCTTCCAATACATTGTCTACTTCTTCGCCTAATCGCGCGAAATCGGCGGAAAGGATCGAAGGGGCAATGATAAAATCATTCATATCTGACTCCAGCAGTGACACAATAAAAAAATAGTTAAAACTTAAATCGCATTTTAACAAGACACCCAAAAGAAGTATTGAAAACAATGAAGAAAAATAATGCTCTGCTCAATATTATCATCGTACTTCTTTTCTTGAGCACAAGCGGCGCCCTTTGGGCGGAAGAACCACAAGCCACACCGAATAACAATGCCGCGACCACGCCGACATCGGAAAACAACTCAGAGGACAAGAAAGACTACATCACACCCGCGCCGCAAACATCCCGCATTGATGCCTTAAAAGACTCGCTGAACATAAGGCGCCTCGGCCACCAAATTCAGACATTAGAGGCCAATAATGAGCCTTTTCTTAGCCTTTATAAGCCATCCATTACCAGTTCAACGCAAGGTTGTGTCGTTATGCTACATTCAGACAATGAACACCCTGATTGGCCAGACGCTATTGCGCCATTGCGCAACGCCTTGCCAGAACACAGCTGGTGTACCTTGTCTATCGAAGTACCAGACATTATCAAACGCGCTGCGCCCGTTAAAACAGAAGCACCAAATACAGAGAATAATCAACAACCAATCGAACTGCCAAATCAAACCGAGGTGTTCGCTCGAATCCAAGCAACCATTAACAAAGCGAAAACAGAAAACATCGAAACGTTTGTCTTTCTTGGCTATAAAACAGGTGCAAGCTACGCGCTTAGCTTTCTAGCCAATAACCAAGCATCTGGCGAAGCCTTAGTTCTCATCGACATAGATGCACCACCAAACCGATCAAACTACGAAATAGCACAACAAATTCGTCGAGTCGAACAGCCTATTTTAGATTATTATGTCAACAGCAATGCAGGAAGCGATCAGTTTGCTACTTGGCGAAAACAAGCGGCAAATCAAAGAACAAAGAATCGAAGTAATTTCATACAACTAGACGCATTGCCCGACAGAGCCACAGGAAAAGACAGTAAACAATTGCTAATCCAACGTGTTCGTGGCTTTTTAAAACAAAATACTCGCCAAATACTCCAGAAAAAAGCGTTGCCTAGTGTAAAAAAAGGGCTCTTCTACGAGAGCCCCATCAACACATAACAACGCACTAGTACTTACTTACTTACTTACTTACTTACTTACTTACTTACTTACGAGCATTCTTAATTAACTCATAAGCAGATTGAATTTCCTGGGTTCGTTCTTTCGCTAACTCTATCATTTCTTTTGGCAGTCCTTTCGCACTCAATTTGTCCGGATGATTCTTACTCATCAAACGGCGATAGGCCTTTTTAATATCCGCATCATTCATATCGGACGTCACTCCCAATGCCTCGTAAGCCGCCTTCAATAAATCTTTCGATCCCATATTGCCAGAAGAAGAATAACCCTGTCTAAAGTGCGCTTGTTGCTTAACTTGAATATGTAGCGCTTCAAACTCAGCCACCGAAACGCCAAGATGCGCACAAACTTGAGAAACAAACGATTTTTCTTCTACGCTAAAATGACCGTCGGCGTAAGCGGATACAAGCAAAACTTCTAACAACGTCCTCGTCAGATCTCCGGGACCGACAATTTGTTTAAAATTTTCTAGAACCGCAACAAGGTCGAAATTTGACGATTTTCCCTCATTAAATAACTGTCTAGCTTGATCCTGAGCTTCTGGTGACAATCGCAGGCGCTGCATGACCGATTGAGCCAATTGAATTTCAGCTTCAGACACTTGCCCATCAGATTTAGCCAAACGCCCCATCAAAAGAAATAATGTGCGAAAAAAAGTTTCTTGTTGTAGACGTACATCCGCACGACTGCGAATACGACTAAAAGCACCGCCTGTCTGGGCTCTATCGACCACACTACCTACAATAAAGCCTAGTAGGCCGCCTAAAAAGCCAGCTATTATATAGCCCAACATTGCGCCAATAATTTTCCACATAAAGATATTTCTCCAGAATCGGTAGCCCCTATGGGCCTGCTTAGATTATCATTTGTCTCATAACGTGGAACCGCCTATGGGCAGCATCCGATTTCGGACAATAAACTTTGATGACAAGTATACCCTGCATGGTTAAGCATTTACGCACCTACGCCTTATTTTTTCAAAGTCTTTTCATATTGCCACTTGCACAAGCTCAAGTGGATCAATGGGATTGGGCTCCTAAAGAATCCTTGACGACTGAGCAACAAAAACAGCTCGGTCGATATTGTCAGGGATCCTATATTAATAGCTGGCAAGCAACAGACATAACAGGCACCAATCTATCGGCCGATCTTATTGTTCGTGACAAGAATGGTGTCATTCATCTTCAAGGTGCCGCTGAAATAAAGCAGCCCAAAACCTCTTTATCAGCCGATAAAATAGAAGGTGTCCCCGATGAATACTACCACGCCAGTGGAAACGTTATTTTGCGTAGCGATAGTCAGCTAATTCGTAGCTCTAGTAGCTATATTGATAATAGCGGCAAAGCAGCAACAGTATTCAACGACGCGGCATTCCTCAATCACAAATCCGGCGCTCGTGGAGAAGCAAAACAACTCTCTCGATCACAAGATGGTGTGGCATTTATAGAAGAAGGCTTTTTTACGACTTGTGAACCGAACAATGAAAGCTGGAAACTATACGGTAGCTCGATCGAACTAAACCCTAACAGCGGTTTTGGCACGGCAAAGCATGTTCAAATACGCATTGCAGACCTGCCTATTTTCTACTTCCCTTGGTTGCGTTTTCCATTAGATGATCGTCGTCAAACAGGCTTCTTATTTCCTAGTTTTGGTTATTCAGGATCGGACGGTCTAAACTTTTCAACGCCGTTCTACTGGAACATAGCCCAGAACTACGACGCGACGATCACACCGCACTACATCCAAGAAAAGGGCGCGGGTATCGATTTAGAGTTTCGTCATTTAGGCCCCTATGGCAAAACAACCTATGAACAATCTTCTTTTTCAGATAGTGATGAAGGCGAACAAACATTAATCAAACTAACGTCCACGCAAAAGTTTAATCAACACTTCAGCGCAGGGTTAGTCGCCGAAGGTAATCCGACAGAAAATAAATACCCTGAGGCAAACAGCACGTCAATTGGCGAAAAAGACAATTATGAACGCAGTGCTTATTTTGGTTTCAATAATGGTAATTTTCTCAATAAAATTACCTATTTAACCTACCAGACGCCAGACACAGCAAATGATAAACCGTTTGAATGGTTGCCACGTCTAAGCAGCTCCTATCGTATCGCAAGCTCTTATTTAGATTACAAAATTGACTCTCAGTACACTGATTTTTACGACCCTGCCGAAGACAATTTTGATGGTCAACGGACAGTCCTAAATCAAGACGTAAATCTTAATCTCAGCAACGCGTGGGGAAGCTTAACACCAGGGGTGTTGGCCCAATACCGTGACTATAGCCTTCACGATTATACAACCGACTCGGAAAGTGACACATCCATAACACACCTAACAAGCTACATTGATTCGTCAATATCATTTGAACGCCGCTTAATGATTAGTGATGAGTCATGGCGTCAAACGTTAATGCCACGCCTAAGCTATTTAAATTCGCCCTATGAAGACCAAGATCTTATTCCAGACTTTGATGCCAGTGAATCGACAATGACCTACTCACAGGCATTCAGTCATACAAGATTCAACGGCAATGACCGTATTGGTGACACAGAACAAGTTACTCTTGGTGTAGAAAGTCGTCTATATGATGGAAGAAATAGTGAAAAGTGGGCATTTAAGGCAGGACAGATCTTCTATTTAAAAGACCGCTATGTTGATATTGATAATGACACAGATGAAAATACGGCAATTGACGACTCAAAGCGTAGCGATCTGCTAACATCCGCAAGCTACAATGGTGATCGCTACAGCTTAACGGGCAATTTGAATTACAACCTAGACGATAGCGAAGTAAACTTAGCGCAACTTGTCGCCACATTAGAACCGACTGATGACATCAAGATTAACCTAAGTTACTTGTACACGATCAACAATTCGGACTCAGATGACGATGCAAAACAGGCCAGTATCGGAACGATTTTTCCTCTTAATCAAAATTGGTCCATGTTTACTCAATACACTTATGATTTCTTAGACAATGAAGCGACTAAGCAAATCACAGGTTTAGGCTATGAAAACTGCTGCCTCAAGGTCTCATTAAGCTATCAAGATTGGCTTGATGATGACGATGAATTTAATCGAGGCTTCTTTTTACAATTTACGTTACGTGGTTTAAGTACTGCTGGCAGCGCTAATAGCGAATCCAGTGTTGCTGACACCTACTGGAACCAAGGACAAGTTGGATATTAACCATGAAGTTGTTTTCTTTTTTTTCTCTTATACTAATTGCATTCACACCGTTGCAAACGCTGCACGCTGAGCCAACTAAAATTGATGGTATTTCGGCAATCATTGACTCTAAACCTATTCTAGAAAGCGACATTCAAAATCGTTTTCAGATTGTAAAAGAACGCGTTCCGGGCGGCGTCATGACAGACAACATCCATCGTCAGATCCAAAATCAGATGATCGATGAAGTATTGCAGGTAAATCATGCTCGTAAAGTCGGCATGCGAGCTCCCAGTTCAGACGTAGACAATGCCATTCTTGGCGTTGCCAAAAATATGAGTTTAGATTTACAAGGTCTAAAAAACGTTCTTGAGAGCAAAGGCATTAATTATGCGCGCTACCGTGAACAAATTGAGCAAGAAATCCTAATCAATAACATCAAGCGAGAAATCGTTAAAAAACGCATCGTGATTTCAGCACAAGAAATTGACGACTACCTCAGTTCCGATACGAGCATCACCAAAGAAAAAGATCAGGTGCATCTTCGCCATTTACTGATTAGGGCCAGCAATTTAGAACAAGCTGAAGCCAAAATGAAAAGCATTGCTCAGAGTATCAATTCAGAGGATGACTTTATTCAGCAAGCGATTGAGAATTCAGACGGTCAGTTTGCCATCGAAGGGGGAGACTTGGGCTGGCGTCCATTGAATCAGCTACCACCTTTGTTTGTTCGAGCAATGGAAGCGGAAAAAGGCCCTCTCATTGGTCCACTGCAAAGTAATGCAGGCTTCCATTTACTCTGGGTTATTGAGAAACGTTCGCCTGATATCACGCTGCAACAGCAAACGAAGACACGCCATATATTAGTCCGCCCTAACGAAATCCGAGACATGGCACAAACAGAGTTACTGGCAAACGATGTGTATACAAAATTAACCAATGGCGCAGATTTCGCTCAAGTTGCCAAAGAGCAGAGCGAAGATCAAGGCTCAACACTGCAAGGCGGAGATGTAGGTTGGGTTACGCCTGGCACTATGGTGCCTGAGTTTGAAGACATCATGAATAAAACCAACATCGGAGGTATCAGCAAGCCTTTCCGTACACAGTTTGGCTGGCATATTTTGCAAGTTGAAGGCCGTCGAGAAGCGGATATCAGTGATAAAGTAAAACGCAGCAATGCTGAACGCGCCCTAACGGCACAAAAACAAGACATCATCCTAGGTAACTGGCTTGATGAATTACGTGCTGATGCTTTTATCGATATCAAAAAATAAGAGACAAACTAATGGCAAATGATACGACAGAATCGCTTCCCATTATTGCGATTACCTCTGGCGAACCCGCAGGTATCGGCCCAGATATTATTTTAAGTGCCCTAACCGAGCAGAGCTTTCCTGCTCGTTTAGTTGTGCTCGCAGATCCCGAGCTACTCAAAGACAGAGCGAATACATTAGGCATCACTGTAAACATCCAAACACTGGCACACTCAGAAGACGTGGCAGCGCACAAACAAGGTATTATCAGTGTTTTACTGGTGACGCTGGCTAAAAAAGCCAGCGCGGGGATTCTTGATGTTGCCAACTCACCTTATGTACTAGAAACACTCAAAAAAGCAGGGGAAGGCTGCCTCCAGCAAAGCTTTGACGCCATCGTGACCCCTCCTGTGCACAAAGGTATTTTGTGTGAAACTGGTGTACATTTTTCAGGCCATACCGAATTTTTCCAAGCGCAATGCCGCTCTCCTCACGTTGTTATGATGCTAGCAACAGAAACAATGAAAGTGGCGTTAGTGACGACTCACCTTCCATTAAAAGAAGTACCAGCCGCCATTACAGAACGAAGTATCAGTCTTGTTGTGAAAGCGCTTAACAAAGATCTACAAGAAAAGTTTGGCATCCCTCGTCCTAACATTTTAGTCTGTGGATTAAATCCGCACGCAGGGGAA
>Ga0163216_101319_pt1 | contig 16539 bp, 14 predicted proteins | sample SynspAceP_FD_167610 | JGI IMG/M metagenome (GOLD analysis project Ga0163216, IMG submission 167610) | Saline lake microbial communities from Ace Lake in Antarctica - Synechococcus sp. Ace-P (Illumina Assembly) | ecosystem: Environmental > Aquatic > Non-marine Saline and Alkaline > Saline ...
CAGACAAACATGAACGACATCAGCTATTCCAAAATGAACGGCGCAGGCAATGAGATTGTCATGCTCGACCTTAGGGATCACCACGTGTTGGTGACGCCTGAGGCCGCACGCGCTATTGCAGCCAGAGAAGGCTCGTTTTTTGATCAATTGATGGTTCTGTTGCCACCAAAATCTGATGGCACTGTGGCCTATGTCGAAATCTGGAACAATGATGGGTCCCGTTCCGGCGCCTGCGGCAATGGGACGCGCTGTATTGCTGGCATGGAGTTCGACCGTCTGGGTGTCAACGAAACGATTTTTGAAACGGAAGCCGGGTTGCTGCAGACAATTCGTAAAGGTGCTGAAATCAGTGTGGATATGGGCCGGCCAAAATTCGGTTGGGTGGACATTCCCTTGTCAAAGCAAACAGAAGACACGACCGCAATTGAGCTTGTTTACGAGGGCCATGGTGTCCGTCTGGAAAACCCATCGGTTGCGAATATGGGCAATCCCCATGCAATCTTCTGGGTCGACAATGTAAACGATTACGATTTGTCTCTTATTGGGCCAGAGTTGGAGCATCACGGCATGTTCCCTGAGAAAGCTAATATTTCTTTTGCGCAAGTGATTTCACATGATGAAATCCGTCTTCGGGTTTGGGAGCGTGGCGCTGGTGAAACAAAAGCCTGCGGGTCAGCAGCCTGTGCCGTTGCGGTCAGCGCTGCGCGCACCGCACGGACTGGACGCACAGTGCGCATTTCTCTGCCAGGCGGAGATATCAGCCTATCATGGCGCCCAGATGATCACGTGATCATGACCGGTCCCTGGGAGCTGGAACATTCCGGTGTCTTGCCATCAACCATGTTTGCCGCAGCAATGCCGGCCAGTGATGTGGCGTAGCTGGATATGAGTAAAGCGCCCAACATAGATGTACTGACCTTTGGCTGCCGGTTGAATACGGTTGAAAGTCAGGTCATGAAGCGCGAGGCAATCGCGGCAGGTCTGAGCGATGCAATTCTGATCAATACCTGCGCGGTGACATCTGAAGCGGTACGTCAGGCACGTCAGGCAATCCGGCGCGCCAAGCGGGACAATCCGGACAAGACTGTGATCGTATCAGGGTGCGCTGCGCAAACCGATCCGGACATGTTCGCCAATATGGACGAGGTTTCGCTGGTTCTTGGCAATGAAGAGAAACTGGTGGCAGCAAGCTATCGGATGCTACCGCAATTCGGCGTCAATGACACCGAGAAGACTCGCGTGAACGACATCATGTCGGTGCGCGAGACAGCGGCACATCTGATTGAAGGCATTGAAGGAAGAACCCGCGCCTTTGTTCAGGTCCAGACCGGCTGCGACCATCGCTGCACATTCTGTATCATTCCCTATGGCCGTGGCAATTCACGCTCCGTGCCAATGGGCGCAGTTGTCGATCAGGTGCGGCGTTTAACGGAGAATGGCTATCGCGAAGTGGTCATTACCGGCGTTGACATTACTTCTTACGGGGCCGATCTGCCCGGCACGCCAAAACTGGGTGCCTTGGTGCAGGCCGTTTTGAAACATGTGCCCGATCTGGAACGGCTGCGGCTCTCATCCATCGATTCCATCGAGGTTGACCCGGAACTGATGGCAGCGATTGCAGAAGAAGAACGCTTGATGCCGCATCTGCATTTGTCGCTTCAATCTGGCGATGACATGATTTTAAAGCGCATGAAGCGCCGGCATTTGCGTCAGGATACGATTGATTTTTGCCAGCAGGTGCGTGCGTTACGCCCTGACATGGCCTTTGGTGCCGACATCATTGCCGGGTTCCCAACAGAGACTGAGGACATGTTTGAAAACTCTCTCTCAATTGTGGATGACTGCGAATTGACCCATCTGCATATCTTCCCGTTCTCGCCGCGGCCGGGCACGCCAGCCGAACGTATGCCTCAGCTTGATCGCGGCTTGATCAAGGAGCGGGCAGGGCGTCTGCGGGAAAAGGGTGATGAAGCGCTGCAAAAGCATCTCAAAAGCGAAATTGGCTCAATGCATCGGGTTCTGATCGAGAAGCCCGGCCTTGGGCGGACCGAGCAGTTCACGCAGGTGGAACTGGACGGTGGAACTGCAGGCGATATCGTTCCGGTGCACATCAAGGATTGCTCCCATCGGCATCTGTTTGGCGAGGTGGTCTAGTGGCCGAGAGCGAGAAAAAGGGTTTTTTCCGCAGGCTGTTTGGGTCAAGCGATCCGCAACCTGAAGAGCCGCAGGTCGCGTTGCCTGAAGCTGAAGAAAATCAGCCTGAGGACAAGCAGCCTGAGGACAGCACGCCGACAGAGGTTGGTGAGCAGGTCGCGCCCGTTGAGCAGACGGCGCCCGTTGAGCAAACTTTAGAAATAAATGACCTTGCCATAGTGCAAGACCCGGTCGATTTCGTTCCAGAGCCAGAGCCAGAGCCAGAGCCAGAGCCAGAGCCAGAGCCAGAGCCAGAGCCAGAGCCAGAGCCAGAGCCAGAGCCAGAGCCAGAGCCAGAAGCTGCAGCTGAACCCAAAAAAAGCTGGTTTCAGCGGCTTACAACTGGCCTGTCTCGGTCTTCAACTTCGCTGACAACCGGCATCACCTCAATCTTCACCAAGCGCAAGCTTGATGATGAAACGATTGAGGAGTTGGAAGATATTCTGATACAGGCCGATCTCGGCATCGAAACAGCTATGGCAATTACGGAAAGCCTTGCCAAAGGTCGTTATGACAAGATGATCGAAGCGGAAGAGGTCAAGTCCATTCTGTCTGCTGAAGTCGAAAAGGTGCTGGACCCTGTTGCCCAACCTTTGGTTTTGTCGGCATCTGACAAGCCACAAGTCATTCTCATGGTTGGGGTCAACGGATCGGGTAAAACCACAACGATTGGCAAGCTGGCTGCAAAACTGCGGGCTGAAGGTAAAACCGTCATGCTAGCTGCGGGCGATACATTTCGGGCCGCTGCCATTGAGCAATTGAAAATCTGGGCAGAGCGCACCGGATCGTCAATCGTGGCAAGGCCCCAGGGGTCTGACGCTGCCGGTCTGGCTTTTGATGCCATGCAGGAAGCGAAAGAAGCAGGCATAGATGTGTTGATGATTGACACAGCTGGCCGACTGCAGAACCGTGTGGAATTGATGGCGGAACTTGAAAAAGTCATTCGTGTTATCAAAAAACACGATGAAACGGCGCCCCATCATGTGCTGTTGACGCTGGACGCAACCACCGGTCAGAATGCTATGAACCAGGTTGAAGTATTCGGTAAAACCGCAGGCGTGACAGGCCTTGTCATGACCAAGCTGGATGGCACAGCGCGTGGTGGTATATTGGTGGCCATTTCTGCCAGACACAAAATGCCTGTGCACTTTATTGGCGTTGGAGAAGGCGTTGATGATCTTGAAAGCTTTGCGGCAAGCGACTTTGCCCGCGCAATTGCCGGAGTAACCCTATGACGAACCTGATAGAACGCGAACCAAATGATCCGAAACGCGCCGAGATTAACCCACTGCTGAAACTGGCACTGGAACTGGGACCATTGGCCATATTTTTCTTCGCCAATAGCCGGTTTGGAATTTTCACGGCAACGGCTGTGTTCATGGTGGCCATCACGATTGCGCTGGCGGCCTCGTGGGCGCTAACGCGCAAACTTGCCATCATGCCGCTTATCACAGGCATTGTTGTATTGGTTTTCGGCGGATTGACGATTTATCTGCACAATGATCTGTTCATCAAGCTGAAGCCAACCATCGTAAATTGCCTGTTTGGATCTATCCTGTTGGGTGGTTTGTACTTCGGAAAATCATTGCTGGGCTACGTGTTTGACAGTGTTTTCAAACTGACGGACGAAGGCTGGCGCTTGTTGACCTTCCGCTGGGGTGTGTTCTTTTTCATCTTGGCTGTGATCAATGAAATTGTCTGGCGCAATTTTTCCACCGACTTCTGGGTGTCCTTCAAACTCTTTGGGTTTATGCCAATCACGCTGGCATTCACCTTGTTTCAGATGCCGTTGATCACAAAACACAGCATTCCTGAGGAAGAAGACAGCGGCAGTTAACTTGGAGTGTTGGTGCGAGTGCGAACCGTGCTTGACCAATAAGTGCCGTCAGCCTTATTTCGAAACCACCTTCAGCGGCTTTTCAAGAACCTTCAAGACCTGCTGCAATTCATGGCCGCGTTTCATGATGTGGCCGCTGGTAGCGACCACCTTGTACATGCCTTGCTTGCGGCTCAGCGCCGGGTCCTTTTCCACATAGAACATGGGCATTTCGCTTGACCGGCGGAAAATCGAAAACACCGCGCGGTCTTTCAGATGATCAATCGCGTAGTCCCGCCATTCACCGCTAGCGACTTTAAAGCCGTAAATTCGTAAAATGGCATCCAGTTCGGTCCGGTTGAACGTGACCTGTTTGTGATTTGCTTTGGAGGATGAAGTGGATTTGCCGGATGGAAAGGAATGAATTTGAGCACTTGAAGCTGAATTTGCATGTCTGCGATTCGAAGCGCTGGAGTTATCATTCATATCCGTCATAAAAATCCGCCCGAACTTTTTTGAATTTTGTTAAAATAGGATGACGTGAAGTTAGAGCCAATGCAAGCATGGATTCCAGTGTGTTTCCTGTAGTTTAGCGCGTTTTTTACCAGAAAAACCACCTAAGATTGCACATTTTTTCATCACGCAATATTGCAAATAATCACAATTTTGCCCCCTTTCAGCCCTTCGTCAGCCATCTTGGATGATCATATTGTCCTTGTTGCCTCAGACAGCCCGGTTTGAAACAACCCCATTCTTTCAGCCCCCCAACCTGAGGGGTGACTTTCAAACCGGGCAATCTCAGACACATTGTTCAAGAAACTTCGGCTCCTTATGGAGCCTTTTTTGTACCCGCAATTTAGGGGCTGAATCCAACCTCCCAATTGATCTCAGACCCCAGCTATTGCAGTGGCATTTTTATGAAGTTCGGCAAAGCCTCGATACGCTTTAGCCAAAGCGCTATTTGCGGATGATTCTCCAGGGAGAAACCACCTTTGTCACAATCATGCGTATAAGCGTATAGGGCGATATCTGCGATTGTCGGATTGCTGCCGATCAGGAAATCTGTTTTCCGCAATTGGGACTCCATAACATCCAGAGCAGCATATCCCTTTTCCAGCAAAGTCTGTTTTGTGGCCTCGGTGACGCCTTTTGCACGTTCCGGATAGACTTCTATTGAACGTTTGGCAGCCAAGGCGGGTTCGTGGCTGTATTGTTCAAAAAACATCCAACTCAGCATCTCGGCTCGCGTAAAGTGATCGTTCGGCAGAAAATCACTACCTTCTGCCAGATAAACCAATATGGCGCCTGATTCTGGCAAGAACCGTCCATCGTCCAACTCCAATAGGGGAAGCTTTCCAATTGGGTTTTTCTCCAGATAGGTTCCAGAGCGTGTCGAGCCATCCAGCGCCGACATGTTGATTTGCTCCATCTCAATTTCCAGAAGGGCAGCAAGCAACTGTATTTTGTACGAGTTCCCTGATCCCGGCATGGCGTATAATCGCAGCATTGCAGCAACCTTTTTCTCAAGACACTGTGTTTTAGGAGAATATTGCCTTTCTTGCCACCGTCATACCATCGCATTGTATTGATGATGTGATGAACAACGCTGATGGCTTGAACGCTGACCAGGTGATCTTATCTGTGTCAGAGTGACGCATCCAGGATCTCCAGCTCCCCAAAAAAGGAACACAAGACATGTCTCTTGCAATTAACGATATCGCCCCGGATTTTGAGGCGGAAACGACTGAGGGCAAGATTAGCTTTCACAATTGGATCGGTGATGGTTGGGCTGTGCTGTTTTCTCATCCCAAGGATTTTACGCCAGTTTGCACCACCGAATTGGGGACGATGGCACAATTGAAGCCCGAATTTGACCAACGTGGAACCAAGATTATCGGCCTGAGTGTGGATCCTGTCGAAAACCATCATGAGTGGGCCAAGGACATTGCTGAAGTGATGGGTACAGCGCCGAATTATCCAATGATCGGCGATACTGATCTGGCGGTTGCAAAACTTTACAGCATGTTGCCAGCGGAGACTGAAGGCGGGTCAGACGGCCGTACCGCTGCTACAAATGCCACGGTTCGCTCTGTCTTTATCGTCGGCCCAGACAAGCGCATCAAGCTGATGCTGACCTATCCGATGAGCACGGGCCGTAATTTCAATGAAATTCTAAGGGTCCTGGACAGCATCCAACTCACGGCCAAAGAAAAACTGGCCACACCTGCAAACTGGACGCCGGGCGATGATGCCATCATCCTGCCGGCTGTCTCCAACGAAGATGCCAAAACCCTGTTCCCACAAGGCTGGAAAGAGGCAAAGCCCTATCTGCGCTATGTGAACATAGACAAACGCTGATTGGCAGCATTGCAAAGGCCGGCGTAAAGCCGGCCTTTGCTGTAATGGGACAGCATCCTAGCTCGCTTGTGCGAAGGTCTGCTTGAATTTATCCCCCAACAACACCTCAATGTCTCGCATTGCAGCCTCCGGGAGCGCTCCAAACTGCAAGGCACCTGCGCTGTCTTCAACTTGCTTGGCTGAGCGAAAACCGGGAAGTGGGACCGTGCGGTCGCTACGTCCCCAAATCCATCCAATGGCGCCCTGCGTCAGACTGCGTCCGTCGATTGTCAGACAGTCACGCACTGAATCGAGTGTCTCGAGAAATTCAGGCACCACGACACCGTCTTTGAAATAGGCCATCCAGTCCAGATTATTGCTGCGTACATCATTGTCAGCCAAACGGGTTGTAGACGAAAACTTGCCGGTCAGCAGCCCCATGGCAAGAGGGGAGCGAATGAGCGATGTCAGCTTGTTATCAGCCACCACATCAAGCATCGCTCCTGCATCGCGAAACAGGTTCATGGCGTGTTGGACACAGCTGAAACCATCACGCAATCCCGGCTCCTTCTGTAATAGCTCCGTCACTGATTTGGAGAAATCGGTACTCCAGCCAAATGATCGTATTTTTCCTTTTTGGCGACTGGACTGCAAAGCCTCAAAAATATCTGTTGCCAGTGAGATATTCGCATCATTGAGATGGAGTTGAACCAAATCAAGCTGATCCCGCTGCAATCGTACCAGAGAGCCATCAATCGCTGGCTCAACCTCAGAAGCGTCTGTGATTTCGCCGAGCACTTGTTGACTGCTCTCGTCAAACAATACGCCAAGCTTTGTGGCGATTAGAACATCCGGTCTGTCCTTCAGCGCTTGACCCAAAATCCGCTCCGAATGTCCCGCACCATACACATTGGCTGTGTCAAACAGCCGTATACCATGGTCCAGACCTGCATGAATGGCGCGAATGGATTCAGCATCATCAGCATTGCCATATCCAAGCGGAATATCCGCTTGTCCTGCCGCACCAGGCACGTGAAAGGGACCGCCAATGGCCCAACAGCCAAGGCCAAGGGCAGGCACATCGCCAAGACCGGCAATCGTGCGGTTGGTCAGTGTTCCAGTTTGTTTATCTGAATAGCTCATGTGATCTCCTCTTCCATCCAGTAAAGATCACACATTGCAGAAATTCAAAAGTGCATGTAATTGCAATGCCCTTTTCATCAGTGAAATGAACGCAGGTCGGTCCCTGTCAGGCCCCTGAACTGCAATTGCGCTGATGGGGCAGCGGAACGTGCTGAAAGCTACACCCAAATACAAAAACGGAGCCCGTCTGAATGATCAGATAGGGCTCCGCTATATGGTTGTCGTCGGTTGATCACGATAGGCGGATTATCAGCCTATCGTGATTGTTCCGATTAGTTGCTTGAGAGCAATGGTGTAATCCGGCGTACACTGACGCGGCGGTTTTCCTGCTCGGCAAAGGGGGTTGGAATGCGCAGATAGCGCTCGCCATACCCAATCGCCACCAGACTCTCGGCCGGAATATTGAAGTAATCCAGCAATGCTTCCCTGACTGCCAGAGCGCGTTCTTCGGACAAGGCATAATTGTAGCCATCGGAGCCGACAGCATCTGTATGTCCTTCAATCAGAAACACTTCACCAGGCTGCGAGTAGACGACCTCCTCGATGATCTCACCAATGGCATCGAGATTGGAAATCTCTTCTTCGCGGATGAAAGCTTCGTTCGAGCCAAACCGGATTGTGTCCAGTTCAATGCCCGGCATAATGTCACGCAGTTCCGGCCGTTGGCGGAACTCATTCATCGTATATTGCCGGCTGATTTCCCGGCGTGGCGCTGCCAGAAGTTGCTGCTGGATGGTATCATTGTCTTCCTCCGCAGCAACAATATCCAGATTGAAGCGAATTCCAGACTGGCCCAGCTCGATTGTGAAATCGCGCGGCTGACGGGCCTCACGGCGCAAGTTACGACGACGATCTTCGCGCGCCTGAAGCAGACGTTCACGTTTCTCGGCACGGTCACTGCGCAGCATTTGTTGAAGATTAGCTCTTACAGCAGGACGTATCCGTCCGCTCTCCAACAGGGAACTGGTCTGTTCAATGCGTCGATCCAATTGGCGATCATCCAGTCGGCGGGACGGGCGTTGATCGGACAGCAACTCATTGCGGGCATTCCGGTTTTCCAGCACTTGCTCGCGGACTTGTCCGTCTCTGGAACGGCCTTCTCTTTGAGCGACGCGGTTGCGCAACTCGTCGCGGTCTTCAGACAAGCGCGCCAAAAGCCGCTGGTTCAGGTTTTGCCGCATGTTTTCAGCCTGCAAGGCATCACGGGTTCTTTGCACCCGCTCACGCAGCTCCGGCAAACCCAATTGTGAAGCAGGACGTTGATCTTCCAGCAATTGACGTGCTTGTTGATTGCTGGCCTGGCGATTGTTTCTGTTCCCTTGGCGTTCTGCCTGGCGTTGAGCCTCGAGTTCTGCCTCAAGTGCAGCCTGGCGTTCTGCCTCACGTGCCGCCTGGCGTTCTGCCTGACGTTCCTGACGGTTTTCCGTGCGGTCCGCTTGTTTGTCGTCACGCCGCTCTTGTCGGTTTGCAAGCTTGCTTTCCAAAGCCGCACGATCTGCCCTGACGCGATCATTCAGCGAACGCTTAAGGGCGCGCCGAAGGTCGTTGTTTTTCAGAAGCTCTTCTGTGTCGGCGATGCGCTGGCGCAACTCTGCAACATTCAAATTTGCAGAGGCCCGATCATCCTGAAGGGCCTGCCGTGCACTGCGATTTGGACGCGGCTGCTGATTGGACTGCTGCTCGGCGGCACGCCTTGCTTCGGCTTCTGCAGTTGCCTGTTCCGCCGCTGCGCGTTCTGCAGCAGCCTTGTCAGAAGCTGCCTGTGCTGCAGCCGCTTTGTCAGCGGCCGCCCTTGCAGCTGCTGCTTCCTGTTGCTTGCGTTCCGCTTCAGCGACAGCGTCCTGTGCGGCTTGGTCCTGAGCCGCTTTCTCTTGGGCGGCTTGTTCTTCCGCAGCACGGCGTTCGGCGCGTCTGCGTTGACGGTCATTTTGCTGCTCCGCCGCTGGTTCTTCTTCAGCAGCCTGAGGCTCTTCGGCAGGGGTTTCAGCAGCAGCTTCCTGTTGCGTGTCTTCCGATTTGCCACGTTTGCGCATTTCCTGACGGTCAGCGCGCAGCAAATTCCGAAGCTTGATGCCGCCAATTTCAGAAACATTGTCATTCAGCAAACGTCTGTTTAACTGAATCCGCAAAGCAAGGTCTGAATCACTCAGGTCACCCGGCGGGACAGAGACCAACTGCTCCAGGGTTTCCCGTGCCAGCCCTTCTTTTTGGGCAAATGACGGGGTTCCAAACAGGCTTGCGCCTAGCACAAATGCTATGCCAGCATTTCTGAGTATTTTGGTCGTTGATCTGGAACGTTCCATAGGGCGTCTCCTTTATTCACGCACGCTTGATGGGTCTCGGCTGAGACACATATTGCGTGATATATGCAATTTACTGTCTGAACTGAGTCTGAACGCAAAGAGAGATCGGATTGTGGCGCAGTATCAGTGACAATATAAAAAGCCGCCCGGTCTGCCATGAATGGGAAGACCGGACGGCTTAATTGTTAGACAAGAACCGAAAGTGTTTTAGCTGGCAGATGCCATACGCGATGCTTTTTTACGCTCGTGAGCCAAAAGCAGGCGTTTGCGCAAGCGAATGGATTTGGGTGTAACTTCCACAAGCTCATCATCCTGAATATAGGAAAGAGCCTTCTCCAGTGTCATCTTGGTCGGGGGGGTCAGCCGTACGGCATCATCCTTGCCCGATGAGCGCATATTGGTCAGCTGCTTGCCCTTAAGTACATTGACCTCAAGGTCGTTGCCCTTGGTGTGTTCACCCACAATCATGCCTTCATAGACCCGATTGCCTGGCTCAATGATCATGGGACCACGATCTTCAAGGTTCCACAAAGCAAACGCCACGGCTTCACCCTGACCATTGGAAATCAGCGCACCTGTGCGACGACCAGGAATGCTGCCCTTGAATGGCGCATATTCATGGAACAGACGGTTCATAATGCCGGTGCCGCGGGTATCAGACAGCAATTCTGGCTGATAACCGATCAGACCGCGCGTTGGTGCATGCAGCACAATTCGTGTGCGGCCACCCGTTGAAGGGCGCATTTCCACCAGTTCGGCGCGCCGCTCAGACAATTTCTGTACAACTGTGCCCGAATGTTCGTCATCAACATCAATGATGACCTCTTCGATAGGCTCCAGCCGGTTGCCGTTTTCGTCTTCCTGGAAAACCACGCGGGGCTTGCCGATGGAAAGTTCAAACCCTTCACGGCGCATAGTTTCAATCAGAACAGCCAATTGCAATTCGCCGCGGCCTGCCACTTCAAAGCTGTCACCATCAGTGCCAGGTGTTACCTGCAGCGCAACATTGCCTTCGGCTTCTTTCAACAGACGGTCGCGGATCACACGGCTTTGTACTTTGTCACCTTCGGTGCCGGCAATCGGCGCATCATTGATGCGGAATGTCATCGACAGTGTTGGCGGATCAATTGGTTGCGCCTCAATGGGCTGATCAACACTTGGGTCAACCAGCGTGTCAGCAACGGAAGCGATTGTCAGCCCTGAAAGGGCAACGATATCGCCCGCAAAGGCTTCTTCTACTGGAATGCGCTCAAGACCGCGGAAGCCGAGCACGCGGCTCACGCGTCCGGTCTCGACTATGGAACCATCACGGGCCAGCGCCTTAATGCTCTGATTGGGCTTAATGGACCCTGCGCGAATACGGCCGGTCAGAATACGTCCCAGATAAGGGTTGGCTTCAATGGTTGTCGCCAGCAATTGAAACGCGCCTTCTTCGACAACAGGTTCAGGAACCTTTTCCATCACCAATTCAAGCAGCGGGCCAATACTGTCTTTGGGGCCATCGGCATCAGCTGCCATCCAACCCTGTTTGGCTGAGCCATAAAGAACAGAGAAGTCCAACTGGTCTTCGTCAGCATCCAGACTTGCAAACAAATCAAACACTTCATCCAGAACTTCATCCGGACGCGCATCATGCTTGTCGATCTTGTTAATGACAACGATAGGCCGGAGGCCGATCTTGAGCGCTTTGGACAACACGAATTTTGTCTGTGGCATTGGGCCTTCAGCTGCATCAACCAGCAAAATGGCACCATCGACCATATTCAAAATACGCTCAACTTCACCGCCGAAATCGGCGTGGCCTGGCGTATCAACGATGTTGATGCGCGAGTCCTTCCAGTTCAGGGACGTAACTTTGGCAAGGATGGTAATGCCGCGTTCGCGTTCCAGATCATTGGAATCCATCGCGCGCTCATCAACTTGCTGGTTATCGCGAAACGCGCCAGAAGCTTTGAGCAACACATCAATAAGGGTGGTCTTACCATGATCAACGTGCGCGATGATGGCGATATTTCGCAGGGACATTAGGAGGCTTTCAAACTTTGGAAAAATCAGACGCCACGTGCAGTCACGGTGCGCTGTTGCAGTGCGGGATATATCCCGCATAGTGCCCATGTGCAATCCCTGTCTTGTCAGGGATTGCATTCTTGGTTTCTTTTGCTGCTTCGCAACAGCGCAAAAACTGCTCTTAGCCGCGTTTTTCGCGGTTCGCCAGCGTTCTCAAACGCAACGCATTGAGGCGGATAAAGCCTGCGGCATCATTATGATCGTAGGCAACAGCGCCTTCTTCAAAAGTCACCAGATCCTCATCATACAACGAGTAAGGCGATGCACGAGCAATAACATCCACATTGCCCTTATAGAGCTTCAACGTCACCGTTCCGGTGACATGTTCCTGACTTTTATCAATCAGAGCCTGAATCATTTCGCGCTCAGGTGAGAACCAGAAGCCATTATAAATCAGTTCGGCGTATTTCGGCATCAGTTCATCTTTGAGATGCGCCGCGCCTCGGTCCAGCGTGATGGATTCAATGCCGCGATGCGCTGCCAGCAACACTGTGCCGCCTGGCGTTTCGTAAATGCCGCGTGACTTCATGCCGATAAAGCGATTTTCAACCAGATCAAGACGGCCAATGCCATTGGAGCCGCCCAACTCATTGAGTTTGGTCAGTATGGTGGCCGGAGACATGGTTTCACCATTGATGGAGACCGCGTCGCCCTTTTCAAATCCAACTTCAATGATGGTGGCTTTGTCCGGAGCGTCCTCAGGCGATACAGTGCGTGAGTAAACATATTCCGGGGCTACGTCTGCCGGATTTTCCAGAACCTTGCCTTCAGATGATGTGTGCAGCAGGTTTGCATCCACAGAAAACGGTGCTTCGCCGCGCTTGTCTTTCGCAATTGGAATCTGATTGGTTTCAGCAAATTCGATCAAACGTGTCCGCGAGGTCAAATCCCATTCCCGCCAGGGCGCAATCACTTTGATATCCGGGTTCAGGGCATAGGCTGCCAATTCGAACCTCACCTGATCATTGCCTTTTCCAGTGGCACCATGGGAAATCGCATCGGCACCGGTTTCTGCCGCAATTTCAATCAGTCGTTTGGAAATCAAGGGGCGGGCAATGGAGGTGCCAAGCAGATAGACACCCTCATAAAGGGCATTGGCGCGGAACATGGGGAAGACAAAGTCCCGCACAAATTCTTCGCGCAGGTCTTCAATGTAGATCTCTTTGATGCCCAGCATTTCTGCTTTTTTGCGCGCTGGCTCCAGCTCTTCGCCCTGGCCAAGATCAGCGGTAAACGTCACGACCTCGCACTGATAATTGGTCTGCAGCCATTTGAGGATGATGGATGTATCCAATCCACCGGAATAGGCCAGCACAACTTTTTTGATGTCGCCTGTCTGGGACATGCAGAACTCCTGAATTTCTGTGAACGCTATCGCGCTAGTGAATAACATCTATGGCCGTGATCGGCGCGGCCTGATCTTTGTCGCGCACTATAGAAATAAGACGCGTGGGCGCAAGGAATTCTTGTTAATCTCTGCCAAGAAACGCGTTAGCGTCGCGCGGATGTTTGAATGAGAGAACTCGGCCATGGTGTTTTTCCCGGAACTGTCGGTATTGGTCACATTTTCTGTCGCTGCTATTGCGCTGTCGCTGACACCTGGACCCGACATGACGTTGTTTCTGAGCAAGACCATCGTCCAGGGACGCTTGGCTGGCTTTGCAGCCTTTTTTGGGGCAATCACCGGATTGCTGCTTCACACGCTGGCGGTCGCACTGGGGCTGTCGGCACTTTTGATCGCATCTGCAACGGCTTTCACAACCCTGAAAATCGTCGGATGTTTCTATCTGTTATGGCTTGCCTGGGACGCGCTTCGCAATGGCTCCTCTTTTGCCGTGGATCAGACAGCGCGGAAGAAAGAGACGCTCAAATCAGTTTATTTCAAAGGCTTGTGGATCAACCTTTTCAATCCAAAGATCATCGTATTCTTTGTAACTTTTCTACCTCAATTCGTCAGTGTGAGTGATCCTTATGCAGTCTACAAACTGATGTCTCTTGGGGGCGTATTTGTGCTGATCGCTATTCCGATCTGTGCTGCCTTGATCATGTTCGCAGATCGCATCGCCGCACTTTTAAAGCGCTCACCCAAAGCAACGCGCCTTGTTGACTGGCTGTTTGCAGCCGTTCTTGGTGGTTTTGCCATCAAGCTGCTGCTGACGCGCTCTAGCTAATTCGGGAATCCCCGAAGCCAGAATTCCGCCCAACCAGCAACCAGTAGACCAGCCCGAAAGCACTGCCGCCTGCCAGATAGGCTGTCGTGCTTGCCTGAAATCCCTGCAAAGCTGTGTACTCAAACATGTCCTGATAGGCAAACACCGTTGGAAATTCTGGAAGTGTCCAGGACAGAATGTAACCATTCAGGAGGCCTAAAATGACAAACCATACAAAGGATCGGATTGTGAAAGCCTCAGCAATGATAACGCCAATCAGGCTGACAGGAAAGGAAACGGCGCCAAACGCCATGGCCACAAATACACTGCCCAAAATCAACTCAAACTGAGCTTCCTGAAGCACAAACCCGGTGTGTTGCCAGGCTGCGTAAATGGTCAGCCCCGCAGCTGCGCAACTGCAAATATAGGCGATGGGCACGATAAGTATCAGGCGAAAAAGAGCCGACATGGGTGCTAGCCGTTGACGCTCTGCACAGGCTCCAAGGCCTCACGGTCACGCTTTTTCATCCGTTCGCTTTCGGACTTCAACTGACCGCAGGCGGCAAAGATGTCGCGTCCGCGCGGTGTACGGATAGGGGACGCATAGCCTGCGCGATTGACAATCTCGGCAAAGGTTTCAATCTGCTCCCAGTCCGAACATTCATACGGTGAATTCGGCCATGGGTTGAATGGAATGAGGTTGAGCTTTGCCGGAATGCCTTTCAGCAGTTTAACCAGCTTGACGGCATCTTCCAGACTGTCATTTACGCCTTTAAGCATGACATATTCAAAGGTGATACGTCTGGAATTGGACGCACCAGGGTAGTTGCGACAGGCATCCAGCAGAGCTTCGAGATTCCATTTTTTGTTGATGGGTACCAATTCATCGCGCAGATCATCCCGCACAGCATGAAGAGAAATGGCAAGGCTCACGCCAATTTCGTCGCCGGTGCGCTGAATGTTTGGCACATGCCCGGATGTGGACAATGTAATCCGCCGCTTGGACAGAGCAAGGCCCTCACCATCGGAGACAATCAGCAATGCCTGTTTGACATTCTCAAAATTATAAAGCGGTTCGCCCATACCCATCATCACCACATTTGTCACAAGCCGCCCCTCGCTTGGGACATAGGTGCCAGGTGGTGTTTCCTTGTCAGGAAAATCGCCGAGACGTTCGCGGGCAACCAGCAGCTGCATCACAATTTCTTCAGATGTCAGGTTGCGCACCAGTCTTTGTGTGCCTGTGTGGCAGAAGGTGCAGGTTAAGGTGCAGCCAACCTGCGACGACACGCATAAAGTGCCGCGACCTTCTTCGGGAATATAAACCGTTTCAATATCCACTGGTGCGCCGGCACCGCGTGGTGGAAAGCGAAACAGCCATTTGCGGGTACCATCGACAGAAATCTGCTCTTCAATAATTTCTGGACGATCCAGTGAGAAGCGCTCGGCAAGGTCAGCGCGCAGTGCTTTCGACAGATTGGTCATATCGCTGAATTTTGAAATGCCCCGCACGTAGATCCAATACCAGATCTGTTGAACGCGCATCTTGGCCTGCCTCTCGGGAACGCCCGCTGTTACCAATGCAGGGATCATCTCATCACGAGACAGGCCAACCAGATTTGGCTTTTCCGCAATCGGTTTTGGGCGTTCAGCAACCACAACAGCAGGCGCGTTGGTGTTTTTCGCTGCAATATCCAGAGAAACAGTCATTTTTTGGGCCTCTTAAATGAGAGGCATTCCTTATCAGGTGTGCTCTCAAAGAAAAAGGGGCAAAGAAAAAGCGCGGAAGAAAAAGCAGTAAAGAAAAAAGGCCAAAGAAAAAAGGCGGGGACTGGCCCCGCCTTATTATCTCAAACGTTCAGGTGCGTAGGTTTAGCCGCCGCACACTTTGATAAGCTCATTGAGGGCAGCCGTAACACCAAGCAATGAATATGTGTCTGTGGTCAGTGTGCCTCTTGCAGAGGTTCCCTTGACAATCATGTTCGAACCGCTCCGCATGGATGCCACAAGGCGATCCTGTTCGGCCTGGTCGCGTATCCATGCGCCATCATCCTGCGTGAACAGATTAAATGTGTCGGTGCCAATCTCAACCGTTGTCATCGAGCCTTCTTTGAAAGGATAGCCGGTGATAACGCTGATCTCATTACGGACGCCTTCGCCAGGGCGTTGGCTTACAAAGAAATAAATTTCATCTCTGTTGACGCCTGCTGGCTGAGTTTCCTTCGGCTGTGTGATTGCGTAGCAGACACGGCCATTGCTGGAATTGTAGGTATAAGCTGCCCAATCCCTGAATTGGCCAATTGGGGAAGGTGACTGTGCGAATGCGGTCGGAACCGCCATCAACGCAACCAGACCCGCTACGATCAGGGCTTTGAAATGTCTTTTAAATCCGGATGTCAATGTCATGGCTGCCATCATGATGAACTGTCGTGTCCTAAATTAAGTTTGTGTGTCTTTACGAAGCTTCTACGTCTATTTCACATCAAACGACCCGTTTCAGACTTTATCTGAATTAGACCTGATTCTTTAT
>Ga0163216_101321_pt1 | contig 16469 bp, 14 predicted proteins | sample SynspAceP_FD_167610 | JGI IMG/M metagenome (GOLD analysis project Ga0163216, IMG submission 167610) | Saline lake microbial communities from Ace Lake in Antarctica - Synechococcus sp. Ace-P (Illumina Assembly) | ecosystem: Environmental > Aquatic > Non-marine Saline and Alkaline > Saline ...
AGTCCTTTGGGAACGCCCGCTTCTTCTAGCAGCGGCATCAGCGCAAGCATGGTCAGTGGCGTCTCGGACGCGGGCTTGATGATGATCGGGCAACCTGCGGCGAGCGCTGGTGCAATCTTGCGAGTGCCCATGGCAGCCGGGTAGTTCCAGGGAGTTACCAGAACCGCGATACCTGCCGGCTTGTGCTGGACAATGATGCGCGCGCCTGAGGAGGGAGCACGCGTGATCAGACCATCGGCGCGCACCGCCTCTTCGGCAAACCAGCGGAAGAATTCAGCCGCATAGGTGGCTTCGCCCAGGGCATCGGCATGGGCCTTGCCATTTTCGAGCGTGATCAGCCGGGCGAAATCCTCGAGCCGTGCCGTCATCAGTTCCCATGCTTTGCGCAGGACTTCCGAGCGCTCGCGCGGCTTGCGCGCCGCCCAGTCCGAAGAAGCCGCCTCGGCGGCATCCAGGGCTTTGTCGGCATCTTCGATCTCCGCGGATGCGACGGATGCCAGTACCTCTTCGGTGGCCGGATTGAGGACGTCGATGCGCTCGCCTGCGGCGCCATCGCGCCATTCGCCATTGATGTAAAGCTGTGTGTGGTCCATGGGAATCTCCCGGTCAGAGGATGTGGCGGAGCGGCTCTTGCAGGCGCTCTGCGAAATCGGTGAGGAACTGAATCGCTTCGTTTTCAGTCAGCTGTCCCTCCATGAAGTCCAGTGCGAGGACATAGCAGGCGTCGTCGCGCCCTATTGTCAGAATCGGCGCCGCGTTGGCGGTCAATCTGACCGAGGTCAACAAGGTGCCGGTCAGATCGCGCAGGATCAGGTCGGTCTGGGTATCTGTGTCGATAGTCTCGAGTTGCGACAGCCGTGTCCTGTCGGGATCGGCATAGTGCGCCGTCTCCAGCTTTGGCGTGTCGATCCCGAGCACCAGCCGGTCTGATCCAGACTGCCTGGTATGACGCAAGGCGGCCGCTGCGAAACGCAACCAAAGCTGGACCGGATCCAGCGTGATATTGCCGTCATCGGCAAACCACCGGATGAAGTCATCGCAGCCGTTGATCGGCACGCGCGCGGAGATATGCAGCGGAGTGGTGTTTGGGGCATTGCTGACATCGGCCTGTGCGGCAGGTGGCAGAGCCCGCAATGTCTCCAGGTCGGCGACATGATAGGGCTGCGCAACGCCCTGTCCGGCAAGCCGGGAAAGATCAAGTCCCTGCTCACGTGCCAGACGCCGTGCCTTGGGTGAAGCCAGAATGCGTGCACCCGAAACAGCAATCGCAGCTTTAGCCGCTGCTGGTCGAGCCGCTTGCATGGCATGGCTTGGGCCCGCTTTCACGGGGTCGGAAATTGGAGCTTCAGAGACTGGTTTTGGCACTTGCGGCTGCTTGGATGCAAGACTGGAAGAGGTCGGGTTGGTTGGTGGTAGCGCGGAAATGACGGCAATAATGTCGCCAACCGGCACCGCTTCCTGGGCTTCAGCCAGAATCGCTGCGACATACCCATCATGACCGGCTTCGACTTCCATGACTGACTTGTCGGTTTCGACTTCCAGGAGAATATCACCGACTGAAACCGGGTCGCCGGGAGACTTGCGCCAGGCAACGATCAAGCCGGTGTCCTGTGTCATGCCCAATGCGGGCATGATGATGGATTTGCCCTCGGGCAGACCGTCGCTTGATGCGGCTTTTCCGTCCTGGCTTGGTTTTGAAGTTGCAGCAGGTGCGCCACTGCCGGCGGGGCTGTCGGAAATCCTGGCGACTGCTTGTCCCACGGGCACGTCTTCGCCGGCACCCGCCATGATGTCGGTCAGGAATCCGTCGGCCTGAGCTTCCACTTCCATGGTCGCCTTGTCGGTTTCGACCTCCATGATGGCTTCGCCAATCCTGACCGGATCGCCGGAGTTCTTCAGCCAGGAGACGATCTTGCCGGTATCCTGCGCCATCCCCAAAGCGGGCATGATGATGTCATGCGGCATGAAACAAGTCCCCGCGGATTGCCTGCCGCGCACGTTCCGCAACTGTCTCGGCCGTCGGTACGGTGATGTCTTCCAGTGCTGGCGAGAATGGCACCGGCACGTCCATCGCGCCCATCCGCTGGACAGGTGCATCGAGATGGTAGAAGGCCTTGTCGGAGATGCGGCTGGCGATCTCGCCGGTGATGCCATAGCTCTGATGGCCCTCGTCGATGACAATGGCGCGTGAGGTCTTGCGCACGGATTTCAAAATCGTGTCTTCGTCCAGCGGCACGATGGTGCGCGGATCGATCACTTCGGCCGACATGCCCTCAGTAGCGAGAATGTCGGCGGCCTTCAACGCCACCTGCACCATCGAGGACGTCGCCACCAGGGTGATGTCGGAGCCTTCACGCAGCACATTGGCGACGCCGAAGGGGATGAGATATTCCTCCTCGGGCACCGGCGCCTTGTCCTGGTACATCAGCTTGTCTTCGAAGATGACCACCGGATTGTTGTCGCGGATTGCGGTCTTCATCAGGCCCTTTGCTTCATAGGCTGATGAGGGCATCGCGACCTTGAGGCCGGGGATATGCGCGACAAGAGCATGCAGCGATTGCGAGTGCTGGGCGGCGGAGCGACGCGTCGCACCAAGATTGGTTCGCAACACCAGCGGCACGCTCAGTTTGCCGCCGGACATATAGTGGGTCTTGGCGGCCTGGTTGCAGAGCTGGTCCATCACCAGATAGAGGAAATCGCCGAACATGAGATCGACAATCGGGCGGCTGCCGGTCATCGCAGCACCCACTGCGATCCCCATGAAGCCCGGCTCGGCAATTGGCGTATCAATGATCCGCTCGGTACCGAATTCCTCGACAAGTCCGGACAAAACCTTGAACGGCGTGCCGGCTTCAGCGACATCCTCGCCAATGACGAAGATCGATGGATCACGCCGCATTTCTTCGGCAATGGCCTCGTTGACGGCCTTTGAAAGTGTGATCTCGCGCATAATCGGCTCCTGCTAGGCGGCGTTGGAAGCGAACACATGCATGTCCACTTCGTTGACGGAGGGGTAGGGCGCTTTTTCCGCGTAAGCGACGGCTTCTTCCGCCTGGGCTTTGATCTCGGCGTTGATGCCGACCAGTTCGTCCGCCGTGACTATCTTCTGGTCCTCAAGCCATTTGCCGAAATTGGTGATCGGATCGCGGTTTGTCTTCCATTCCGCCTCTTCATCCTTGGGCCGGTAGTACTCGCGATTGATGTCACCGACGTGGTGGCCGTGGTAGCGATAGGTCATCAACTCGATGAAGAACGGGCCTTCGCCTTTTCGCGCGCGGGCAACAAGATCCGTCGCCAGTTTGTTGACCGCCAGCACATCCTGTCCGTCGACCTGGTGGCTTTCGATACCGAAGGCTTCTGCACGAGCGGTGATCGAACCGGCGGCAATCTCATCGGTGCGGGTGTATTCGCTGTAGCCGTTGTTTTCGCAGGCATAAATGATCGGCAGCTTCCACAGGGCCGCCATGTTCATGACTTCATACAAGAGACCCTGTGCGGTCGCTCCGTCGCCAAAGAAGCACACCGCGACGTCGGTCTTGCCAAGACGCTTGGCCGATAACGCCGCACCTGTCGCAATGCCCATCGAACCGCCGACAATGGCGTTGGCTCCTAGGTTTCCGTTGGCCTGATCAGCAATATGCATCGAGCCGCCTTTGCCGCGGCAATAGCCCTCTTCCTTGCCCAGCAATTCACAGAACATTTGCTTGAATTCCGCGCCCTTGGCCACGCAATGACCGTGGCCGCGGTGCGTGGAGGTAATCTTGTCATCAACAGTCAGAGCCTCGCAGATGCCGACAGCGACCGCTTCCTGACCTGAATACATATGAGTCAGGCCAGGCATCTTCGCTGACAGATAGAGCTGATTGGCATTGTCTTCGAACGCGCGGATACGCACCATCTGCCGGTACATTCTGAGATAGTCTTCACGATTCGATTTGGTCTTCTTTGCAGCGCTCATCAGGTTGGCTCCGTTGATGCGAAAGACCGCCCGGCCGGTCGAGAGGGTCGGGCGGTCATAATCAGTAGCGGTTGGCAATCGGCAGATCTTCCGCCGGGAACAGGCTGATGACGCGGCAGCCGGTGTCGGTGACCACCACCTCTTCCTCAATGCGGGCTGCGGAATAGCCGTCGGAAGCAGGGCAGTAGGTTTCGAGCGCGAAGACCATGCCGGTTTCGATGACCATCGGGTTTTCAAAGCTGACAGCGCGGCTGATGATTGGCCGTTCATGCACCGCAAGGCCGAGACCGTGGCCGAACTGCAGCCCGAAGGCGGCGAGTTCATTTGGAAAGCCGATGCTTTCCGCTGTGGGCCAGACGGCGGCGATCTTGTCGGTGGTCACGCCTGGCTTGATCAGCTCGATGGCGGCATCAAGCCATTCCCGCGCCCTGACATAGGCATCGTTCTGCGACCTCGTGGCGCGGCCGATGTTGAAGGTGCGGTAGTAGCAGGTGCGGTAGCCCTGATAGCTCTGCATTATGTCGAAGAAGGCCTGATCACCCGGCCGGAACAGCCGGTCGGTGAAGTTGTGTGGGTGCGGGCTGCAGCGCTCGCCGGAAATGGCGTTGATGGCCTCGACGTCGTCCGAGCCCATTTCGTAGAGCATCTTGTTGGACATCGCGACGATGTCGTTCTCGCGGATACCCGGCTTCAACTCCTCCCAGATCATGTGATAGACGCCGTCGACCATGGAGGCGGCCTGGTTGAGCAGCTGGATCTCGTCGACATTCTTGATCTCGCGTGCTGACAGCATGATCTGCTGGCCGTCGACCACCTTGACCCCGGCCGCCTGCAGCGCAAAGAACATGGCGGTTTCGGCATAGTCCACACCGACCGGCATGTCGGCGACGCCGGCGCGCTTGAGCAGTCCGTAAATCTCTTCGGCATAGCGCTTCATCAGCCCAAAGGAGGGCGGAATGGTGCCGCGCATGCCTACGACGCCTGCCAGCATGCGATCAGGGTCGAGCCAATCGCAGTATTCCTTGTGGTGCACGGCGGCAGAACCGAAGTCCCAGACATAGGGCTCCTCATCGCCTGCCAGCAGACAGAATCGGCACATCTTGTCCCGTTCCCATTCACCGATCTTGGTGCCGGAGACATAGCGGATGTTGTTGACGTCGAACAACAGCACCGCGCCGCATTCCGACTTCTTCAGCGCATCCTTGGCGCGGCTTAGCCGATAGCGGCGAAGCCGGTCGTGGTCGACGCGGCGTTCGAAATCGACTGCGGTGTGGCCGAGGGCCGGAAGATGCCTGTCCCAGCGCCAGTTCGGGTCGATGTCGCCGGGTTGTAGGATACGGGGATTGAGGGCTGTTGTGTGAGCCATGATAGCCTCCTTGACGCCGGTGCGGCGCACATATCGGTTGAATGGGTGGGCGAGCGGACGGTCGGGTTCGGTCCGGTCACTGCATGATCATGCCGCCATCGATCATGATCAGTTGGCCGGTCATGTAGTCGCTCTCGTCGGAGACGAGGAAGGCCGCGGTTCCCTTGACGTCGTCCGGGTAGGAATATTTCTTCATGGTGATCATCGTCTTGGCGAGATGGTCCATTGACTGGCCCTCTTCCTCGAACATGCCGATTTCCACCAGATCCTTGTCGAGCTGCTCCCAAAGCTCCGTGCGTACCACACCGGGCGCGTAGCCGTTGACCGTGATCTTGTGCTCCCACAATGCCTTGGCGCCGCCAATGATCATCGCAAGAGCGCAATATTTGGAACAGGAATAGGGGATCACATCGAGGAACGCGGTGCGCGACACGATCGAGCCGACATTGATGATCTTGTAGGGGTGATCTTCCATCGGTCCCTGCGCCATCATCTGTCTGGCCGCCTCCTGCATGCCGAAAAGCATGCCTTTGGCGTTGATGTTCATGATCGCGTCCCAGTTGTCTTCGTCGATGTCCATGAACATGCGCGGCTTGTTGATGCCTGCGTTCATCAGCGCGACGTTGATGGTCCCGAAGGCGTCCACGGTCTTGGCGACGGCTGCCGCATTGTCTTCCCGGCTGGTTACATCCAGTTTCAGCGCAACCGCCTTGCCGTTTCCGGCTTCATTTATGCGCCTTGCCACCTCATTGACCCCATCGACATTGATGTCACCGAGACAGACATTGGCGCCTTGAGCCGCAAAATATTCTGCATTGGCCGCACCCATTCCCTGGGCTCCGCCGGTGATCAGAATGTTTTTTCCCTTGAGTCGATTGGGGTCCATGGTTTCCTCCTCGTTGAGCTAGTCGCTGTTTTCTTTGATGATTGCGTCAGCGCGTGCTTGCGCCTTGCGTAATGCTTGTTTGGGGCTGACGAGCCCGCGCAGCATGTCGTGCAGCTCTTCCCCGCAAATGCGGATGATGTGGCTGATTTCGGGGACCGGCGGGCGTGGCCAGAATTGCAGCTCGTCGCGCCATGACATGCCGTCGACCGCCTCGAAAATCGGGGATGATCGCCGGACCTCTGGATCTGCGCTGACCGAGTAGCGCGGATTGGTCCGGCTGCCGTTCTGGATGTAGAGTTTCTGGGCCTCGGGCGAGGTAAACATGATCAAGGCTTCTGCAGCGTCGGAGAGCCGTTCGGGGGCAATATTCGCGGGTATCGCCATGGCGTAACCGCCGACGGGCGCAATCGGGGATGCTCCCGGTCCGAAGGGATGTGGAACATACCCTGTTTGCCCGCAGGCCGGGGATGACGGGTCCAGTTCGAAATAGGGTGCAAGCAGGGTGTAGCCATAGGCCATGGCAATCTGCCCTGCCGCATAGGGACGAACCCGTTCGTACCAGGACATCGAAAGGATATAGGGAGGTGAGTAGTCGAGTAATGCCATCAGGTATTCGGCGGCGGCCAGTCCGGCATCCGTGTCGATCTGGGGGCTATATGGTTCCGTGTCCAGATGATCGGTGTCAAAGCCTCCGGCAACGGCAGGTAAGTCGAAAACCGGTTTCCCAAAATCCGCAAGCGTCATCAGGAACGTGTGGCCCAGTGCTGTGCCGCGGGCCGCGTTCCATGCGATGCCGTAACGGCCCTGGCCGGGATCGTGAAGTTGTTTGGCGGCATTGAGAAGCTCGCTGGTCGTGGTCGGCGGTTCAAGACCGGCTTTGGCAAACAGGTCTTTGCGGTAGAACAGAAGTTCCGGCGTCGTCTGGGCAGGAACGCCGTAGGGGCGACCGCCCCAATGCGTCGCCTTCCAGCCGGCTGTATGGAAGTCGGCGGGGTCAAGGCGCTGCAGATCCAGCGCGTCATCCAAAGGCATGAGAATGCCTTTCTCCACGAGTTCGCCGATCCAGGGCAGATCGACCGCGACAATGTCGTAGCGGCTGGATTTGCGGTCGGCGTTGCGCAGGACTTCCTCGTGCAGCCGGTCGATTGAAAATGCCCGCTGATGAATTTGTGCGCCAAGGGTCTGCTCAAACTGCCGCTTGAGCGCATCCATGACCATGAATGTGGGATCGCCATGCACCAGAACCCGCACTCCGCCGGGCAGCTTGAGCGGCTCTGGAAGCACCTGAAGCGGAGGGATTGACCGGGCCGCCATGTAGGAGCTGCCGAAATAGTAGTCGCTGGTATCAGTTCGTTTTTCGCTGAAATCGAAACTCTTCTGGGCCAGCCGTTTCAGCCGACCGGTCATTTGCATCCAGGATTCGAGAAGCTTGTCACTGGGATGGATGGAAAAGGTCTTGCCGGTCCGCGTGCGGGGACGCTGCTCGATAAGTCCCGCCTCAATCATCTCTTTGACGCGACGGGCCGCAGTGGCATAGGGAACGCCCGCAGCCCCGATCAACGATGTCGGCGTGACCGTCTTTGCTTCAAGGTGACTGCGGATGAGATGAAGGGACATGCGGAAATATGGATTCGGCGCATAAACATCGACGACAACTTCAAGTTCATCGTCGAAATCATTCAGGAACGTAATTGCCTGAAGAATTTCGGCTTTTACCTGTGGCGATGACGCCAAGGTTTGCGCGCTTGAACCTCCCATGTGATAAACCCCTGCCTCTCTGCCTCCGTGAAGATGGTCTTCACGGTCTTTCGAACGTGGTCTTTTCGGGCTTGTCATGTTGACCTCCATACAAAATGTTCAAACTGAGAGACTTTCGACAGTCTCAAGAAATTCAATATGAACATAAAAATTCTCAAAATGGATATATTATGGACTCTCTCATAGGCCGCGCTTCGTCATTGTTGCTGGGATCACCTGAGTTATCGGGTGACAGCCTTGGTTTGGAGTGGCCGGGGCTATGAGGAGAACACACGAGGGCTTTTGCGCCCGGGAGGAAAAACCATGAAACTACGCACCTTTTTGGCTGCCACCACAGCCATCGCCGCTTTATCGATTGCTGGCTCGGCTGCAGCTGCCGACAAAATGACGATCGGCATTACGCAGAACAATGTCGGCGTGGACAGCTATCAGACCACCTATGAGAAGGCGTTCATCGAGGCGGCAGACGCCAATGCGGATATTGAAGCTGTTGTGCTTGACGCTGGTGGCGATGTCGCCCGCCAGATCGCACAAATGGAAGATCTCATTCAGCAGAAGGTTGATGCGATCATCATCTGGCCGACCAACGGCAAGGCTGTTATCCCCGCTGTGCGCAAGGCGCAGCAGGCAGGCATTCCCGTGATCGTGACCAACTCGAATATTGCCGAAGAAGGCCACCAGTTCGTCAAGTCCTTCTCGGGCCCGGACAACATCACCCAGGGCACCCGCTCCGCCGAAATCATGTGCGATAAGTTCAAGGAAATGGGCATCGACACCGAGGCAAAGGTCCTCCAGATTTCCGGACAGCCGGGTTACACCACCGCAATCGAGCGCGCCAAGGGCTTTGAAGACCGGCTCCCTGAAGTTTGCCCGGATGTCACCCTCGTGGAGACCCAGCCTGGCGATTGGAACCGCGAAAAATCGCAAAAGGTCATGGAAGCCTTTCTGGTCAAGTATGATGATATCGACGGCGTGTATTCCGGCGATGACAACATGGGCGTAGGCGCTTTGAACGCCGCCAAAGCGGCTGGACGCGAAGGTATCATCTTCGTTGGCGCGACCAACTTTGCTGTGGGCTATGAAGCCATGGAACGCGGCGAATACTGGGGGTCGATCTACCAGTCACCGGTTGATGACGCCAAGGCCGCGCTGAAAACAGCGATCGATGTCTTAAACGGCACGGAAGTCCCGTTTCTCAATTATTTCGATACGCCGAAGATCACTCAGGACAACATGGCAGACTACACCAAGCCGGTTTTCTGAGAACTTTACAGAAGGCACAGGGCGGCTTTACGCCCTGTGCCTGATCTTCATACATATTCGGGGGGCAAGCATGCCTGGTGTTTCCAATGGACGCCTGAGCGGTCGGTCATGTCTTGTGACGGGTGCCGCGCAGGGGATAGGTCGCGCAATCGGCGAAGCGTTGCTGGATGAAGGCGGTGATGTCTGTTTCGCCGACATCAATGGCAAGATGGCCGAAGACGTCAGCAACGCCAATCAGGAACGCGCGGAGCGGCACGGCGGAAAAGTCACCTGGGCCGAAGTGGATGTGACCAGGCGCGATCAGGTGCGCGCAATGATTGCCAAAGCGGTGGATGTGTTCGGCAAGCTGGATGTCAAGTTCAACAATGCCGGCATCAACAAGCCGATGAACTTCCTTGATGTGACCGACGACAATTGGCGCACGATCATGGATGTTAATGGCTTGGGCGTTCTCATCGGCATGCAAGAGGCGGCCAGACAGATGATCGCCCAGGGCGGGGGCGGCAAGATCATCAACACCGCTTCGATTGCCAGCCGCCAGGGGTTCGATAATGTTGCACCTTACTGTGCATCAAAGTGGGCCGTTGTGTCGCTGACGCAGTCGGGTGCTCGCGATCTTGCGAAGCACAACATCACTGTGACAGGTTTCGGTCCCGGCGTGGTTGCAACGGAGATGTGGCGGCAGTTGGATAAGGATCTGATGGAGATCGGCGCCGCTGAGCGTGAAGGTCAGGCAATTGAGGAGTTTTCGGCCGACATCCTGCGTGGTCGCGTTGCGACGCCGGCCGACATTACCGGCACCACAACATTTCTGGCGTCGAAGGAAAGCGATTACATGACGGGACAGATCGTCATGATCGACGGAGGCATGACGTTGGTCTGAGAAACGGATCAGACGTTGGGAGGAAGACAGGATGGCGGACGAACGGCTTAACACAATCGGCAAGCTATTGGCGCGCCAGGGTATTCTGGTCGCATTCGTGATTTTCATGATCGGCTTTGCATTGCTCAATGACCGCTTTCTTGCGGTCGACAACGTGCTCGGTGTGGTGCGCTCATCGGCAATTCTGGGCGTGATGGCGCTTGGTGTGACCTTTGTCGTCATCAGCGGGAACCTTGATCTGTCGGTCGGTTCAATGATGTCGTTTTCGACAATCGTTGTTCTCGATCTGCATGACAAGATCGGCCCGGAACTGGCCATCCCCGCCATGTTCGCCATGACCATGGCGCTTGGTGGGATCATTGGTCTGCTGGTTGGCTATTTCAAACTCAATTCACTGATTGTGACGCTTGGCATGTTGTCGGCAATCCATGGCCTGACGCTGACCTATAGCGGCGGCAAGAACATGGATATTTCCGACAAGGAGGGCACCTGGTTTTCCGTTATCGGTCAGGGGTCGTTTCTGGGCGTACCGGTTCCGATCATCATACTGGTGGTTTTGGCGTGTTTGCTCTCCATACTGCTCGCCAAGACACCGTTCGGCCGCAAGGTCTATGCGGTTGGCGGCAATGGAGTGGCCGCGACATTCTCCGGCATCCGCCGGCCGCGTGTTGTGCTGATGACCTATCTGATCTCGTCGTTTTGCGTGGCGACAGCCGGGGTGCTTCAGGCCAGCCGTTCGATGGGCAGCCAGAACACGGTCGGGCAGGGGCTGGAGCTGGAAGTTCTTGCCGCGATCATCCTGGGCGGAGCGTCCCTGCTGGGCGGTTCGGGAACCGTGTTCAAGACCCTGATCGGGGTTATGATCCTGGGGTTCATTCAGAATGGACTGCTACTCGTCGGGCTTGAGTTCTACGTCCAGTACGTCATCACCTGGCTCATCATCATTCTTGCTGTATGGCTGGACATCGCTGCAAAGCGTGGCCGGCTGTTGTCACCGATCGCTTGAGGGGGCGGATATGAACAATTCAAACCGTACCAAGCTGATCAAGCGCGGCGCCATTTGGGGCTTTATCGTTCTTGAACTCATCTTCTTCTCGGTGGCAGGCCAATTCCTGTCGCTGTCCGAGACCCGATTTATGGATCTCGACAACATGCTACTGCTGCTCAAGCAATCAGCTCCGATCGGCATCATCGCCCTGGGCATGACGGTGATCATGATCAACGGAAACATAGATCTGTCGGTCGGCGCGATCTTCGCTCTCAGCGCCATCGTCATGCTGGATTCGCAGACCTGGCCTGTACTCGCCGGCCTCGGTGAATTGAGCGTCATTCCCGTCGCATGGGGTTTGGCATTGCTCACCGGAATGGCACTTGGAGCGATCAACGGCCTGATCGTCTGGAAAACCGGTGTCGATGCCTTCATCGTCACCTTGGGGGCCATGCTTGGCTATCGGGGGCTGGTGTTCATGTACAATGGCGAGCAGCCGACATTCCTGCTCAATTGGACCCTTGTCGACATGACCGAATCCAGCTTTTTCGGCCTGGAGTTTCCGGCAATTGCCTTTATCGCCCTGACCTTCGGGGTTTGGTTCTTGATGACCAAGACCGTCCATGGTCGCAATGCCTACGCGGTCGGTGACAATCGTGACGCAGCGGTCAATGCCGGCATAAAGGTCGGGCCGCACATGCTCTGGAATTTCATTCTGATCGGCTTTCTGACCGCGCTCTCCAGTGTCGTGTTTTACTCCGCCAGCGGGTCGGTCAACCCCAATGATGGCGAACTCTATGAGCTCTGGGCCATCACCGCAGTGGTGCTCGGCGGCACCAAACTCACCGGCGGCAGCGGTTCCGTGATCAACACCTTCGGTGGCGTGATCGCCATTCAGTTGCTGCGCAAGGGTCTTGGCCACATCGGCGCTGACACTGAGACCGTCAACTTGGTCATCGGCCTGATCCTGATTGCGGTGCTGTTTCTCGACCGTCAGCTGAATATCAAGGGCAAAGGGGAGCTCAGGACATGAGTACGCAAACGCCATCCCTCCGTCTTGAGGGTATCGTCAAGACATTTCCGGGCGTGCGCGCGCTGGATGGTGTCAGCTTCGAGGTGTTGCCCGGGGAGGTTCATGCTCTTCTGGGCGAGAATGGCGCAGGCAAATCCACCCTGATGAAGGTTCTTGCCGGCATGCATCAGCCCGATGAAGGGCGGATCTTCATCGAAGGCCAGCAGGTCACCATGCGGACACCGCTTGAGGCAAAGGCCAAGGGAATTGTGCTCATCCATCAGGAACTCAGTCTGGCCGAGGAAATGTCGGTGGCCGAGAATATCTACCTTGGTGAACTGCCGCGCAAACGATTCGGCCTGGTCGACAAGCAGACGCTTTTTGCCAAGGCCGGGGCCATTCTTGAACGTCTCAACTGCGGCTTTGGCCCCGAGGTTACGGTTGGCAATCTTTCGATTGCCAACAAACAGATGGTGGAGATTGCCCGGGCCTTGACGGTGGATGCCAAGGCCGTTGTGTTTGATGAGCCGACAGCGTCGCTGACCGATGCGGAAAAGGTCGTCCTGTTTGACATCATCCGCGACCTGAAGGACCGCGGCGTCGGGATTGTCTATATTTCCCACCGAATGGAAGAGATATTCACAATCTCGGACCGGATCAGCGTCCTGCGCGACGGCACCTATCGCGGCACGCTTATCACTGCCGACACGAACGAGGATGAGGTCACCCAGCTGATGATCGGCCGTAGCCTCGACCTTACGAAAAATCACGAACATACGGATTTCGGAGATGTCGCGCTCGAGGTCAAAGGCCTGTCCTGCGATTCACTGTTTCAGGACGTCAGCTTCAAGGTTCATTCGGGCGAGGTGGTCGGATTTTATGGACTGGTCGGCGCCGGGAGAACGGAAATCGCCGAAACCCTGTTCGGGCTGCGCACGCCATCCGGGGGCGCGATTTATCTTGAGGGCAAGGAGGTGAAGATCTCCTCGCCGGTCGCAGCCATTGAAAACGGCATTTCGCTGGTTCCAGAAAACCGCAAGGAACAGGGTCTGGTGCTGGGGATGAATTGCCGGGACAACATGACGTTGCCTCAGGTCAGCGATTTGACCGCCGGTCCCTTCGTATCAGACGGTGCCGAGATCGCGATTTTCGATCTCTACCGGGACAAGCTGGAGATCAAGACACCAAGCTGGCGGCAAATGGTGGGTAACCTTTCTGGCGGCAACCAGCAGAAAATAGTCATCGGCAAATGGCTTTCCATGCACCCGAAGGTGCTGATCGTGGATGAGCCGACACGCGGCATTGATGTCGGGTCCAAGTCCGAGATTCACAACCTGATCCGGGAACTGGCCAAACAAGGCTATGCGGTGATTGTCATCTCCTCGGAAATGCCGGAGGTGCTGCATGTGTCCGATCGGATCATCGCGATGCATCACGGCAGAATCATGCGCGAGTTCACCTCGGAAGAAGTCACCGAAGACAATCTTATACAGGCGATTTCGGGCATCGTTCCAAACGGTGAAAAGGCTGCCTGAGATGAAACTCGGCTTCGCAGGTTTGGGGCGGATGGGACGCCACATGGCGGCAAATTGTGTCCGCGCCGGTCATGATGTGACCGTGTGGAATCGCAGCGCCGATCCCGCCCAGGCCTTTGTGAAAGCGCATGATGCAAAAGCCGCCATAGGCCTCGCCGACCTTGCCTCCGGATCCGAAACCGTTGTCACCATGCTTGCCAATGACGAGGCAGCCCGCGCGGTCTATCTCGGACCAACGGGGTTGATACAAAACCCCGGCGCCAGACTGTTGGTCGAAATGGGGACAATGAGTCCGGGTCTCGTCCGCGATCTTGCAAGCGCCGCCGCCAATGTGGGCAAGACCTTTGTTGATGCACCGGTGTCCGGCGCCACCCAGGCAGCCGAAGACGCGCAGTTGCTGATCATGGCGGGATGCCACGAGAACGCCTATCCGGCGCTTGCCGATGTGTTTGGCGCCATGGGCCGCAAGACGATCTGGCTTGGATCAACCGGCGCCGGCGCCGTGATGAAGCTGGCGGTGAACATGCTGATTCACGGATTGAACCAGACTGTTTCCGAGGCCCTGACATTGGCTGGCAAGGCCGGCATCACCGAAAGTGACGCCTTCGATGTCATCGAAAATTCCGCCGCTGCAGCCCCGATGCTTGGTTACAGGCGCGCGCACTATCTCAAAGAGGCTGAACAGGACGTCTCGTTTACCGTCGACCTCGCCAAGAAAGATGTGACGCTCGCGCTGGCGCTTGGCGATGAACTCGGCGTCGTCATGCCGCAGACCCAAACCACGCTGGATGTCCTGAAGGCGGCGCAGACCGGTGGTTATGGTCAGCGGGACATGGCCTCTATTCTTGCATTCATGAAAGGACAGACACGATGAAGGCGGCTCTATTTGTCGGCGGCTGGGAAGGCCACGCACCAACCAGCTTTGGCGACTGGTGCGAAGCGCTTTTGAAACAGCAAGGTTTCGAGGTCGTAACCCACACCACGCTTGCGCCGCTGGCCGATCCCGAGGGCATGGCCGATGTCGATCTGATCGTTCCAATCTGGTCAAGCGCCCGGTCGTCGCACCAGGACGAGTTCGGCAATATCACCCGGGATGAGGAGCTCGGCCTGCTGAAACTGATTGCCGATGGTTGCGGCATCGCCGGTTGGCACGGTCATATGGGCGATGCTTTCCGCGACCACCCGAGCTATCATTTCCTGATCGGCGGACAATTCGTCGCCCATCCTCCGGGCTGGCCGGATAACCCGGTGCCGTCGGATGATTTCGTCGACTATGACGTCACCATTACCAGGCCTGGTGATCCGATCGTCAAGGACATCAAGAGCTTCAGATTGCATTCAGAGCAATATTACATGCTGGTCGATCCATCCAACGAGGTTCTGGCAACCACAACCTTTTCCGGTGATCACCTGTGGTGGATCGAGGGCACAGTCATACCTGTCGTCTGGAAGCGCCGTTGGGACAAGGGCCGGGTGTTCTACTGCTCGATCGGGCACACGCTTGATGATCTGAAAGTGCCGCAGGTGACGGAAATCATCCGCCGCGGGATGGTCTGGGCAGCAAGGGGTGCTAGCTGATCCTTTGCCACTGCGCGGTTTTGGAGGACAGCTTGATCGCGTCGATGGTTGACTGAACCTCAGTCGCTTCCCTGAAATCGGGGAAGCCGTTACGTCCCCGGATGTGCGCATCGATCAGTTCCGCGACTTCGATGTCCTTGAGATCGTTGAAGCCCAGCTGGTGACCCGGAGCCGGACAAAAGCGGCCATAAGGCGGGTGATCCGGGCCTGTTTCGAGTTTCTTGAAGCCGGAGCGGCCTGGGCCGGCTTCAGACCAGACATGCAGTTCGTTCATGCGTTCCTGGTTGAAAAGCACCGATCCTTTTGTGCCTGTGATCTCGAAAGACAAGTCCATGGTTTTTCCGGTCGCAGCCCAGTTGGCTTCGATCGTGCCCGATGCGCCATTGGCAAAGCGGATGGCTGCGTGGGCCATGTCATCGACTTCCACTGCGCGGGTTTCCCGCGAATTCGATGATACCGGACGTTCCGGGTATATGGTTTTGAGCGTTGCCGAAACCTCCGAAAAGAGACCTATCAGGTGGCGCGCAAGCGAAATTATGTGACTGCCAATGTCGTCAAGAGCGCCGCCGCCCTGCGGGTCGGTGCGAAACGAGTGCGGCTCCATGCCGCTGGCCATATAGCTTTCGGCGTGACGTCCGCGGAAGGCGACGATTTCGCCAAGCTCTCCGGCGTTGATCATTTCATGCGCCAGTTTCAGGAGCGGATTGCGCAGGAAATTGAACCCGACAAGTGTGGTTACACCGGACGCCTCAGCCGCTCTTGTCATTTTTGAGGCTGAAGCATAGGTCGTGGAGAGCGGTTTTTCGCAATAGACGGATTTGCCGTGCGCGATGGCGTCCAGTGCCATCGGTTCGTGAAATTTGTTCGGAGCGGTAATAGCGACCAGATCAATGTTCGGATCGCAGGTCAGTGTTTTCCAGTCACCGGTGGAGCGGGCAAAGCCAAACTGACGGGCATTTTTCGCAGCGCTCTCTTCGGTGATATCGGCCAGGCAGGCAAGTTCGATGTCGGCCGGGGGTCTTGTCATGTTAAAGCGAACTCGGCTCAGTTTTCCGGGAATGGCAATCTGTTAGGCCGTGCACAGGTTGCGCCACTCGGCGAGAGCAGCTGCGCGGTTAAGCTTGAAATTCTGTCGGCTGTAGAGGTGGCGCTCCTGGTTGAAATGGTTGAAGACTGATGCGTGAACAGAGGCGAATTTCTGCAGACTTCGCATTCGCCTGAAACGGAGCATCGCCCGCTCAC
>Ga0163216_101324_pt1 | contig 16401 bp, 20 predicted proteins | sample SynspAceP_FD_167610 | JGI IMG/M metagenome (GOLD analysis project Ga0163216, IMG submission 167610) | Saline lake microbial communities from Ace Lake in Antarctica - Synechococcus sp. Ace-P (Illumina Assembly) | ecosystem: Environmental > Aquatic > Non-marine Saline and Alkaline > Saline ...
GCCTCAAGCGCCACCTGCGCCTTGAAATTGTCGGTGAACTTTCGTCTCTTTCGTCCCATCCTTGGTATCCCTTGCTCGTTCGGGATATACCTTAGCATCCTGTCCAGTTTTCTGGGACCAGCTCACACTGATCACCAAAAACCAGCGGTATGGCGAGTGGAGCCACGACTGCTGAACCAATAAAGGTTGGAAACGCGACCAAGGATGCCAGGCCTATCGTTCCCTCAATGGCTCGGTGCAGCGTCGGAAAATCATGCTGGGTTTGAGATGCCAGAGGTAAAGCCACAGCAGCCAAGGGTGTAACAAAAACCGATTTTGCTTGTTCCAGAAGTCTGCTGGACATATTATACATTCCGAGTGCGGACGCCCCCAGGATCATGCCAATCCCCCCCCCGCGCGACGCGGCTGCCTCCATCGCCTGGAACGCTTTTGTCGCCATATTCAGCGAATTGAATCGGGACAACTCCCGCGTTTCCGACCAACTCGATACAAAGGATGGTCGCCATCGCGCAATCGCGGCGAACATCACCAAACGAATAGTGCGACGCGCCAACTCCATTAGGACCAATGCCCAAGCATTTCTGAGCAGCCAGGCAACCGACACGCCAATCACCGCCGCGCTCACCGTGCCAACAACATCGACAATTGTAATCTCACGATAACGCAAATCTCGCTGTAGCAGGGCTGCTGGAATTGACGCGAATGCACCAATGACGAGGGAAACAGAAAAGACCCGAACCATTGCCTCCAATTCGGGGCTGGGTCAAAACCCACTCGCGATGAGCGGCGCCAACAAATTGACTCCAATCGAGAATATTGCCGCCAGAACCAGCGACTGAACAAGGACAGAGTTGGTATGCCCCGGCCGCAACTCTCGCCGCTGAATCAGGGAATCATTGAGGCTGCCCGTCACGGGTGTTTCGGGAAGAGAAAAGACCACCAGCATCATTGCGAACACACCGAATTCCTCCGGTGACAGTATTCGCGCAATAAAAATGATCGATAGCAGGCTACCGAACATGCCGATCCAGTTTCCAACCGCGTTCAACATGACAGCTTCACCGGCGCGACGGAACAATGATGACGCCATCAGCCTTTTTTCAGCATGCTGCCGGCCACTTTCTTGCGTGGGGGCCATTTCGACATTCTTGCACCATTCGCCGCATAATAAATACGCACCATCGCGCTAAAGTATCCAAAAGCACTTTTGAAATGCCTATCGAGCAATTCGCGGCGAACGCGCCAGCGCAATCCAGTGGCGACTTCGATGCCAAATCTCCCGTACTGTGGTCCAGCGCCCACATGCCGGCAGATCGCCGCGACCAGATCATCATCCTCGAGCAGTTCACTGCAGCCGTATTTGGATGCAAACATGTTTCGTAAAATCTGAATTTCAATAGAGGTCAGATCCGCCTGCGATCCTTTGGTAGCAGCGTCCAGATCCGACAATGCAAACCCCCAAAGCTGCTTGCGTGCCATCACGCCAGCGCGTCTTAGAAGCGCTTGGCGTCCAGCACTAATCCCACTCAGACCGCTATTTCTTTCCAGATAGGCACTCAACGGCAATTCGCGATAAAGTCGCTCGAAGATAACTTTATCGTATTCACGCCAACTCGACGTACTTTCGCCATGGCTGAACTGGCGCTTTTTCGTCCCGCGCACACCGTCGTGAATGCGTTGATAGAAGATGACTGCGTTAGTGGAAACGACGGTTCCAACTTTTGCTAGACGCAAGCTCATTTCGTAATCTTGAGACCGCACGAGCGATGTATTGAATATACCAACTCGATCAAACAGTGATTTGCGAACGAGCATGCCAGCCTGATGGGCAAACATGTCTTCCAATGTGGAAACAAAAAACATCTCCGGGCCACAATCGGTCCAGTAGCCCGTCCCGCTATTGATCACCTTGCCATCTGGCGTACGATAGAATCGCTTATGTCTGCCATAAGCAATATCGACCCGCTTATTGGCTCTCAACAATCCATGCAATGTTCCAAGTGCGGCAGGGTCAGCAAGATCATCATCATCAAAGATCCAAATCAGTCCATGGCTTGCATGCGCCAACCCCAGGTTCAGCGCTGTCGATTTTCCTTGATTTTTCTGTGATAGAATGCGGATGGAATCTGCATATTTTTCCAATTGTCTCAAGGTGTCGTCTGTCGATCCGTCATTGATTACAATGATCTCATCCGGTCGTTTATCTTGATTCAGGAGCGATTCAATCGCTTCAATCAGCAGGTCCGATCGATTAAATGTAGGAACCAGCACGGTCACGCGATCGTCGCTCATCAGTTCTTCCTCAATCCAATCAACCATCACGCCGCAGCCAACCAAATCGTATCCGAAAGTATACAATAATCGTTTGGCTGCCGGTCTGCGATTCCCAGCAACAAGTGTGCCAATACATCGCAATTACAAACCAATACGGGCGACCATTAAAAGTATAGACAGGTAAGTGGTGAATATTTCGAGTATACTCTTAAGCGATTTTCACCGACCCCATGAAGAACGGCCTTCCGGACGCAGACCCCATTGGATGGACTCCCAGATTAGCTGGCCTCTGATAGACTCTATTTTTTAGAAGATGATTGGGTAAGCGATCTGATTTTATTGAGTCCGATGGGTGTGTTCACCAAGGTCTTTTGCAGTATGGGCGGTGAGAGACGCAGTGAACCGCCCCGGTAACCCCGGAGGCAATTTGGTTGGGGTCATGCAGCGATAGCGGTTTCCTTCAGCGCTGCATAGTAGTTGGCCTCGGCTTCTGCCGGCGGGATGTGCCCGATGGGCCCCGGCAGTCTGCGGTTGTTGAACCAATCCACCCAAATGAGGGTAGCATACTCGACGGCGTCCATTGACTTCCACGGTCGCTTTCGATGGATGACTTCAGCCTTGTACAGACCATTGATCGTCTCGGCGAGGGCATTGTCGTAAGAGTCCCCGACGCTGCCGACGGAAGGCTCAAGGCCTGCTTCGGCAAGCCGCTCGGTGTACTTTATGGACAGATATTGGCTTCCGCGATCCGAATGATGTACCAGGCCGCTGCCGGAAATTGGCCTTCGGGCATGAAGGGCCTGTTCGAGAGCATCCAGGACAAAGCCTGCATGTGCTGTGCGGCTGACCCGCCAGCCAACGATACGGCGCGCGAAGACATCAATGATGAAGGCGACATAGACAAACCCTGTCCAGGTCGAGACATAGGTGAAATCCGAAACCCAGAGGCAGTTCGGAGCAGATGCCCGGAAGTTCCGGTTCACCTTGTCGCGCGGGCATGGCGCGGATGTGTCCGGGACGGTCGTACGCACCTTCTTGCCGCGCCGAACACCCTGAAGGCCTATATCCTTCATCAACCGTTCGATCGTGCAGCGCGCCACATCAAAGCCTTCGCGCTGCATCTGGCGCCAGACTTTCTCGGCCCCGTAGACTTTGTGGTTGTCATTGAATACCCGCTTGATCTCAGGCCGCAGGATGGCATCGCGCTGGACACGTGGCGCTGCTGTCTCGGGATGGTGACGCTTTGCGATGTGGTCGTAATATGTCTATGGGGCAATCGGCAGGACCCTGCAAATCGGCTCGACCCCATAGGCATCACGATGATCGTCGATGAAGGCAATCATCGTTTGAATGGGCGGTCGAGCTCCGCCTGTGCGAAATATGCTGAGGCCTTCCGGAGGATCTCATTGGCTTGGCGAAGCTCCCGGTTCTCGCGCTCCAGCGCCTTGATCCGGTCGCGCTCTTCGCTCGTCGGACCAGACCGCTTGCCGCTGTCGCGTTCAGCCTGCGTGACCCAAGTGTGCAGCGTCTGCGGCACACATCCGATCTTGCTAGCAATCGAAACGATCGCCGCCCATTGCGAAGCGTGATCTGCCCCATGTTCCTCTACCATCCGAACCGCTCGTTCGCGCACCTCGGGTGAGTATCTTGGTCGTTGTATCTTGTCTGTCATGGCTCCAGTCTCTCAAGAAATGGAGCCTCCGGCAAACCCGGGGCGGTTCACAGCGCCTGTTCAGGCGATAATCGATACATCCCACCTTGCTGTCAGCACGATCGTCGCCAGCCCCCGAACATGTTCGAGGCGCTCAAGGACTGGCGGCACGTCCACATACACTATGTTCAATATGTACTGAGCCCGGCGAGCGGGCCTGCGCCCTAAAGTGTTAAACTTAGTTAGCCAGGCTCCAGAAACAGGCGCGCGAGAGGCAGGCCATAACGGCATGTAGTTTGCTCATACGCATTACGGATACCAACACGGCGCGAGTCCATCGATAGACAAGCTCAAACCAACTTGGATAAGGTGCTTCACCAGAGAGATATGATGACCAGCGACGAACTCACCTCACCTAACCCCAAACCCACGCTCAGTGGCCCGGAACTCATCCGCATGATTGGTTTTTGGAAGATCATTTCGGAAGACTACAAGACTCATCGCAATCGACTGTTTTCACCGGGTTTTCACTCGATATTTGTGTATCGATGGGGCACTTGGGCCATGTCCATAAAGAACCGCATTATCAAATTTCCCATGTTGGCCCTATATGTTACCGGCCAGCGATTCGTGCGCAATTTCTATGGCATCGAGCTGGAGCGCACAGTCAAACTGGGCCGGCGCGTCGAACTGGTGCATCAGCACGGAATAGTGATCCACAAATATGCCCAAATCGGCAATGATGTCATAATACGGCACAGTGTAACATTTGGTGCTGCGATCGATTGGGTTGTGGGTGAAGGGCCGATTATAGGAAGCCGGGTATCTTTCAGTCCCGGTGTGGTTATCACGGGAAACATCATCATAGGAGACGATGTTTCGATTGGCCCCAATTGCACGGTCACAAAAAACGTTCCATCTGGGCGAACCTTGTTCGTTCCCCCACCTCGGTCAATCCCGAAATCGGATTATATTGTGAGTACAGAAACGATTGAAACGCAATAGTCACCTCTAATCCAATCACCCCCTCGCCTTTAGAAGGACTGCAAGAAATGAGCATCCAACGAGCAGACGCCCTTCGGGCGATCTACAGTGCCATCAGAGAAATGAACCCCCAACTGAAACCCGAGCGCAGACTCCAGGAATCTGAGGATACATTGATTTTTGGCGAGACCGCTCCGCTTGATTCCCTCGACCTGGTAAATCTGATTATGGCCGTCGAGCAACACATCATGGATTTGACAAATGACGAATTGGTATTGGCAAGCGAGTCAGCAATGTCGCGCAAACACAGTCCATACCGCTCAGTCAGTGCACTGGCAGACTATGCAGTCGAAGTCGCCAATGAGGCGGCTGCCTGATGTCGACTGAGAAACGCGTCATGGCAATAACCGGTACACGTAAGGGTATCGGCAGGTTTCTTGCCGAATATTATCTGGCCGAGGGCTGGATCGTCGTTGGTTGCAGTCGCGACGAAAGTGATCTGGAGCACGCAAACTATCGCCACTTTTGTCTCGATGTCGCAGATGAAAAAGGCGTAACGAGTATGATCCGGGCATCGACTCGGGAATTTGGCCGCCTCGACGTATTGCTGAACAATGCCGGCATCGCCAGCATGAACCACGCCATACTGACCCCCAAATCCACCGTCGAACGGATCTTCCAGACGAACGTGTTCGGTACTTTCCTGTTTTGCCGCGAAGCGGCCAAGGCAATGGGGCGGCGCAAGTTCGGTCGTATCGTTAATTTTGCGACCGTAGCAACGCCGTTGAAACTTGAGGGTGAGGCTGTGTATGCTGCGTCCAAGGCTGCGGTCGTCTCCCTTACCCAAATACTCGCGCGCGAATTCGCAGGACTGGGCATTACGGTGAACGCCGTCGGCCCTACCCCTGTTCCCACAGACCTGGTTGGATCGGTGCCGGAAGCAAAAATGACTGCCTTGATCGCGCGCCAGGCAATTCCGCGTTATGGTGAGATGAGGGACGTCTTGAACGCAATCGACTTCTTCATCCGTCCGGAATCTGACTTCATAACCGGCCAGACGCTTTATCTCGGCGGAGTGTAGATCATGACCGCATCAATGGTGGATATCCTTATCGGACGTTTTGCCGATTCAAGCGACACCATTGGTCTGGTGACCCATGATGAGGCCTTCAGCTATAGCGACCTCACACGCGCGATCCAGCAATGGTCGGGAAATCTTTCGGATGCAGGTATCGCGCGAGGATCGACGGTTCTTTTGCGCGGCGACTTCACGCTCGACAGCATCGCTGCTCTTTTCGCGCTGATGCAGACAGGCGCCATCAGCATCATTCTGGCGCCAACCAGTTTTGCCAAGCAAGACGAGTTTGCACAAATCGGTGAGGCCCAATTCTGCGTCGATGCGCTTTCGGCATCCATCACGCCGATGGCCTATGACGGGAATCATCCTCTCTACGAACAACTTCGCGAGACGGGTGAACCCGGCATCGTTCTGTTTTCGTCAGGCTCCACTGGGCAATCAAAAGGCACTGTCCATAGCGGTGCGAAATTACTCGAGAAATTCCGCACCCCGGGAAAGAACCTTTGCACACTGGCATTTCTGCTCTTTGACCATATTGCCGGTTTGGATACGCTTTTCTACAGCTTGGCAAACGCAAGCACACTCGTGCTTCCGAAAAGCCGCGCGCCTGATGATGTCGCTCGGTTGATAGCCGATCACAAGGTCGCAGTACTGCCCACCTCGCCCAGCTTTCTCAATCTTCTCTTGCTTTCGGGGGCCGCCACACGGCACGATCTGAGTTCCCTGAAAATCATTACCTACGGCTCCGAGATGATGTCGCCTGCCACCCTGGAACGGTGCGCTACCACATTTCCCGACGTCCGCCTTATTCAGAAATACGGCACGTCCGAAACAGGAGCTCTTCCAACCCAATCGAAATCCAATATTTCGACATGGCTGAAACTGGGGGGAGACGGCTTCGAGTGGCGCGAGCGTGACGGGATGTTTGAGGTGCGCGCAAAGACGGCAATGCTCGGCTATCTTAATGCGCCGTCCCCCTTCACGCAGGACGGATTTTTCATGACAGGTGATCGGGTGGATGTTGACGGAGACTTCGTCCGCTTTCTTGGTCGCGACAGTGACATCATCAATATTGGCGGACAAAAAGTCTTTCCGGCAGAGATTGAAAATCTCATACGCGAAGTGCCGGGCGTCAAGGAGGTCGCTGTATTTGGCGAACCACACGCCATTCTCGGCGCAGTTATTGTTGCCCGCATTCGCCCCTCATCTGACGAATTGCCTGCCGAATTGCGTAAGCGCATTCGTGCCCACATGACCGACCAGGTCGAAGCCTACAAGGTTCCTCAAAAGTTTCAGTTCACCGAAGCACCATTGGTGACCGAGCGCTTCAAGGTCATTCGCAGGGCCGAGACTTGAGTTTGACTACAAAACGCAAAATTCCCGAAGGCTTCGAACCTGTTCCGTCAAGGGGCCTCTTCTTTGACGAAAACGGTCCGATCTGGCGCAAGCAAGGCGTCGCGAACGTCCCACCGGTATATGGTATCATGCCGGAATTGCGCCATACTAACAGTCTGGGATTCGTGCATGGGGGCATGATCGCCACCTTTCTTGACGGCGCGATGGCGCAGTCGATCTATGACACATACCAATGCCGTCTGGTAACACTCGACCTGCGCATATCCTATCGGCATGTCGTGCCAGTCGGACGCTGGGCCGAGGCCACGATAAAATTGGAAGATCCCGCCGGAGGCCGGCTAATCGCTACCGCGGACCTGCATTGCCGCGGATCGGTTTGCGCGTTATCACAAGGCGAATACCAATTGTTTCCGAACCATTGAGCCTTGCGCGCTAGAGTTGCGTGCCGTTAATCTGACGCTTATCCTGCAGCCTTGAAGTACTTCCAGCATTCGCCTGGATCGTAGAGCTGGCAGATGCTTCCGATAACGACCTCGAGATCGTCGAAGGTTCTTGCTGCTGCGGCGCGCAGGTGAGCCTTCAGTTTCGAGAAGGTCATCTCGATGGGGTTCGAGTCTGGGGAGTATTGCGGCAGGAAAAGGAACCACGCGCCGCGCTTGCGGATTATGTTGGCAGCATAGGCGCTTTTGTGGACCGACAGGTTGTCCAGGATGACGACGTCGCTTCGCTGAAGTGTTTTGGGTGCAAGCTGGGTTTCGATGTAGATGTCAAAAGCTATCCGGTCGATTGCGCCTGGGGTGATCCAGGGAGCGGTTAGCTCATTGCATCGCAGTCCGGCGATGAAAGTCTGTGTTCCCCATCTGCCGAATGGCGCATCGGCTTTGAGGCGCTCGCCGCGTCGTGCACGTCCGCGCAGGCGGGTCATCTTGGTGTTCACTGGCGTTTCATCGATGAACACCAGCCTGCCGGGCTGGCGTCGCATGAAAGGCTGGCGGTGATCGATCCACAGGCGACGGCGTTTGGCGACGTCAGCGCGTGCGCACTCCGATGCCATCAGCTGCTTTTTTTATATGTGAACCCAGCCCTGCAGAGCAGGCGTGAGATAGATGCCGGATGCGCCGTCATACCGGTCTCGTCGACAAGCCGGGCGGCCAGCTCCGGCATCCTGATGTCGGGGCTAGCCTCAACTGCGGCAACCAGGAAATCGAGATAATCTGCCAGAGGGCCTTTGCCGAGAGGACGGCCTTGCTTGCGCGACGAAGGACCACCTTCCCTGGCCGCACGATCAGCCCACCGGATCGCGGAACTCTCGCTCACTGCAAACCGGCGTGCCGCTGCTCGGCGCGATGCGCCTTCCGAAACAAGCCCGGTCACTATGAGCCGGATGTCGTCTGAATATACCTTTCCCATGATCCACCGCCTTAGCGGAGTGAATCACTGTTCTCGTCGAATGGGAATCCTTCGATTCACAGAATCAGCAGGATGCTCTAATATCAGGCGCGTTCCGTTCGCGGCAGCTGACACAAGGCTAGCGACGCGCCTCAACCCCGTACCCCACGGGCACTATTGCCAGCCGGGATACCCGGTCCAGTTCTTTCGCAGACCAACTTTCTGCAGCCCCCAGTCAATCATCGCGTCCGCGATCAATGGCAGACCAAAGGACCAACCTGCCATTTCGAGTGCTGCAAAGTGGGGCGCCAAGGCTTGCTTATCGCTATTTTTCCGCCAACGCAGAATCCGGCGTATATAATAGCGCCGAAATCGCAGCAAATGCTCCTGGCTTTCATGTCCAAACGCCTTGGGGCCATACATCGTCAGAAAATGAACGGCATCACTTGTCCAAGATCGCGCTGCGGAATTATAGATCGTTGATGTAACAGCGTTGTCATGGACACGCGTAAAGCCCAGGCATTTGTGCACAAAGCCAAATTTTGAGCGAGTCAGCAGATCAAGCATCGCATCGACATCATGTCCGCCACCTAGCGGTGGCTGGAATAGCGGCGATCTCGTGTCAGCGACCGATTTTCGGACCATCATCTGCACGGGCATCAATACGCCTTCGCCCAGGAGCATCATGCGTACCGCTTCGAGCCCATCAAACACCGTGCGGTGCTCCGGCCAGCCGAAATCCTGCAATGCACCCGCGCAATCGTGCAGACACCCGATAACGCCAATTTCAGGGTCCGTTTCGGCGAGCGCCACCATCTCGGCGATCGAGTCTGACGTTATTGTGTCATCGCCGCAAAGCAGCCGGATATACTCTGCATCCTTCGGCACAAGCCCCACAGCGGTGTTCCAATTGTCCCGAAGTGGCAAGGTTTCCAAATTGCGGTGTACCAGAAGGGGCACGCGGCCATTTACATGCTTAGAAATGATCTCGGCGGTCTGATCGTTGCTGGCATTATCTACCACGATATGCAGAAGATTGGGATAAGTCTGTGCCTGGACGGCCCGCATGGTCTCATCAAGAAACTCACCCCCATTATAGACGGGCGTAAAGATGGCGACCAAGGGCAACAAAGGCATTTCTAAATCTCTCAAGCAGGTAGTATATGATGCCCGAGAGCATGGATCATGCCAACTTCGCGAGCAACTCCACGCCCTAGGCGCAATCGATCTTTCCATTTCAAATGTGGCCCAAGACTTGCTATCCAACTTAATGGGAAAGAGGATTCCACGGCAATGTGTGAGCAAGAAATCATCGTCGCGTTCGGTATAGATTCGGCGTACCTACCACATATGGCTACGACGATTGCGTCTATAATCGCGAACAACAAGACGGATTGCTTCCGCTTTTTGATCATTCATGATGGGATATCGGCCGCCGATCAGCGCAAGGCAGAAACCGTTGCCCCCAATCAGACATTCCAATGGTGCCAGATCGTGGAAAAACGGATTGCCAAGTTTGGCACCCGCCACCATTGGAGCAAGGCTGCCTATTACCGACTCTGCATTCCCGAATTTGCCAGCGAAAACACAAAGCGCGTCATTTATCTGGATTCCGATCTTGTTGTTCTGTCCAACCTTCGTACGCTCTGGGAAGTGGATTTGGGTGGACGCCCAATCGGCGCTGTTTATGACATCATGATGGATTCCGTCGCCTTTGCATCGAGGTGGAATCTTTCCTCAGGCCGTTTGAAATATTTTAATTCAGGTGTTCTGGTGCTTGATCTGGAGAAAATCCGGTCCGGAAATATGTTTGCCGGGGCCTATGATCTGATCGAGAACCATTGGGAAGAACTGGAATATACTGATCAGTGCGTCCTCAACATACTGTTCTGGGACAATTGGAAAGTGCTCGATCCGGTTTGGAACTTCCAGCGATGCATGGCGATCAAAGAGCCCAATCATGAGCGCTTTGCTTTGCCAAATGAAATACCAACGAACAGGCATCCAAAAATTATCCACTACACTGAGCATAACAAGCCGTGGTCCGTGGATGCCTATCACCCCTTCACATGGAGTTATTATAAGTTTCTTCGCCGTACGCCGTTTTGGCGGGAAGTGAACAAACAGGCACAGACGAATCCGATGAAACATTTACGTCGCTATATCAAAACACAGGTAAACTTTGCCGGCCGGAGGAAAGACTGATGCGGAACGATGCCTCTACGACGGTCATCATTCCCACGTTCAATCGGTCTAAATTTCTGGTGGAGGCGCTGGAGAGCGTGCTTGCCCAAACTTTGCCGCCGGCCGAAATCATCGTTGCCGATGACGGGTCCACCGACGACACCGCAGAGCGCATGGCTCCTTATGCCGACCGTATCCGCTATATCCGCAAGGAAAATACGGGCAAAGCCGCGACGCTGAACGCATGTCTCGAAATTGCGAGCCAGGACTATATCTGGATCGTAGACGACGATGACATCGTCCTGCCGCATGCGTTGGAAACCCTGACTCATTTGATAAGAGCCGATCCTTCTGTTGGGTTTTCCTATGGTTGCTATGAACGCTTTTCGGTGGATAAAAAGACAGGCAAGGAACGAGTCAAAGACTGCGGTTACTGGCAAAACGTTCCACCAGAACAATTTTTGATCGCCACTTACCAAGACATGTTCGCCCATCATCCGGGCTTATTGGTGAAGAAGGCAGCTTATCAAACGGTCGGCCCCTTCTCTCTTGCCTACCCTCGGTCGGAAGACCATGAGATGCTCATTCGGCTCGCAATCGCATTTCCCGCATCAGGCACATCGAAAATTCTATTCCGTCAGCGTCAGCATGACGGGATTCGATTTGGCGGCCTCAATGCCGATAAGCGCAATGATCGGTGGATAGAAGAACAATCCGCTCTTTTTAGCGCCCTTTATCAGAGCGCCGATCTCGCGAGTTTCCTGCCACGCGGTTCCGTCACCTCGCCCAACCTGTTGCCCATGCAAAAGCGGGAAGCCCTCATCACGCGCGGAACAATCATGGCAAGAAAGAAAATGTGGGACCATGCAATTGCGGATTTTTGCCACGCCGCTGAAATCAACAAGGACGTCCCGCTCAGTAAACGGGAAGTCAGGGCAATCCGATTATCCCTGTTTTCCAAGTTTGGCTGCTCTGAGGTCTTGTCCGACAAGAACTTCGTTACGCGATTCAGGAGTGTCGCCCAGATCGGGCCGGCGGGCTCACAGAGCGCCCGAACGTTTGCCCGGTCCATGCTCTGGTTTGTTGGACGGTCCCTGAGGAATGGCAGCATTTGGCGTGCGGCCCAGTTCAGTCAAATAGCCTTTCGGATCTGGATCGGTCGTCCTCGGCATCGGGTGTCAAACTCTTGACCACGTCCAAACCAAGCAATTCAGGAGATGTTCGCAATAGTAAAGGCTCCTTGGCCGACCTTTCCCTGGGAAAAGCTATCCACATCGGAATGTTCTGGAATTTCATTGGCTTCGTAGCCATGCAATCGTCTGCATTTCTGATCTTCATAATTCTTGCGATCAAACTTCCGCCGGAAATATTTGGTGTTGTCGCACTCGCTGCAGTTGCCGCCGATGTGATCGGGATGGACGGGCGATACGCTTGTATGGATGCCGTTATCCAGGCCGGCAAGTTTGACAAACGAACGCTGAACACGTCCTTCGCGAGCTTTTTGATGGTCGCAATTGCAGTTTGCGTAGCGATGATGGTTGCGAGCCGATATATCGGTTCTATCGAGGGATACGAGCTCGTTGGCCTGTTTCTTCCGCTCTTCGGGTTGATGATCCTTCCCATTCCCTGGCTCGCCGTCATGGATGCCATCATCATGCGCGACCTCGGTTTCAAGCAACTGACACAGCGCTCAATATTGGGAACCGTGGTAGGTGGGGCAGCTGGAATAGCCGTCGCATTTTCACCGTATCTCATCTGGGCTCTGGTCGTTCAGCGAATAGTCGCCCTGGTCGTCACGACGCTGTTTGAGTTCAATTATACGCGCTGGACGCCGGGGATCGACATCGATCACAAGGGCGTCAAATCATTCCTCAAACGGTTCTTTCCCCTTTGGGCGATTGCCAGCCTCAACCAAGCCGCTCCGCGGATCACGATGGTTGTATTCGGCAGCCGGTATGACACAGCGACGGTCGGCCTGCTGCGTGCAGCCAACCGGATTGGTGACACGCTGCAAGGACCGTTGGTAAATCCAATGATGGGTCTCTGGTTCCCCCTCATGGCAAAAGTGAGAGGGGATAAACAAGGTGAGTCCGAAATCTACACGAGCATCATTCGCACCGCTGCCTTCTTATCGCTTCCAACCTTCGCGGGGCTCGCTCTTGTTTCGCAGGATGTCGCGCATGTGCTACTGCCTGACTCCTATTCTGGGGTTGGGCCACTTCTTCGCGCCATTTCCATTATCTCCCTCATGATACCAATTGCCTGGTTCAACGCGATTGTCATGTCAGCACTCGAGTTGAACAAGCAGTCGCTTATCTTCACGGTTTGCACGGTTCTTCTATCTGTGGGAACGCTCTTGGCGATTCCAAACAGTAGCGCCGCCAATGCTATTATCATCATGTCGGTGCCTACATGGATTTTCGCGTTCGTTGGCCACGCGATCATTCATCGCAGACTCGAGCTTTCCTCGCTGCGACACTATAAGAGTCTATTCCCCGCAATGCTCGCTACGCTCGCCATGTCGGCATGCGTCTGGACACTCTATCTGATCGCGGCATCCTGGTTTCCGCTGACACGTCTGATTGTCGCGATCCTATGCGGAGCGATCGTTTATATTGGTTGGCTTCTAGTGTTTCACCGCCAATGGTTCATGAGCAATCTAACGCTTATTCGGGGCAAGGCCTGAACACCATACTTCGGTAATCATCCGGTAATCATCCCATTTGTAGAAGGCGGCAGAACTCACCCCGTGCCGCTGGCACACGTATGACGTCGCCATGCCACGCTCCTGTTCTGCCAGGATCGCGACGATCTGTCCGTCGGTCAATTTGCTCTTGAGCATTGTCTGTCTCCGTTGATCTGCCCCCCAAAAAAGTTCCTCGATTGAGGCTGGAGTTTTCGCTTAATATTCCCTCGGCTGGGAAGGAGTGAAGACAATGAAGGCCTCGAAGTTCACGGACGGTAAGCGTTCGACGACGGTGCCCTTGACGTGATCAGGCTTTGCAGTTCCAAGGTAGAAGTTCGTCGATGCGGTTGATCTTGTGATCCGCGATACGGGCGAGAACTTCCGTCAGCCATGCCTGCGGATCGACACGGTTCAGCTTTGGCGTTTCAATCAGCGTGTAGGCGATGGCGGCAGACTTTCCACCTCCTTCCGAACCCATGAAAAGGTAATTCTTTCGCCCGACAGCGAGCCCGCGCACGGCGCGTTCGGCGGCATTGTTATCGATTTCGAGCTGACCATTTCCAAGATAGACTTCCATGCGTGGCAGGCGCGTCAGAGCATAACGGATCGCCTTGGCGAGATCCGACTTGCCGGAGATTTTCGGCAGTTCCGATTGCAGCCAGATGATGAGATCATCGAACACGGGCCGTGACTTTGCGCGGCGCACTTCAACGCGTCTGTCGGGTGACTGCCCGCGCACTTCAGCTTCGACCGCATAGAGCGTTGCAATGCGCGCCACCGCTTCGGTTGCGACGGCTGATCCTGTGGCCTTGGCGATGTCGAAGAACTTGCGTCTTACATGTGCGAGGCACGCGACCTCAGTAATCGCACCGAAACGGTAGAGTTCTTCGAACCCAGCATAGCCATCGGCGTGCATGAACCCGTTATAATCTTTGAGATGTTCCGCAGGCCTGATGCCTTTGCGATCCATCGAGAACTTGTAGAACGCGGCTGGCGGCACTTCGGACCCCCACGGGCGTTCGTCTCGCGCATAGACCCAAACCCGGCCCGTCTTTGTCTTGCCATTGCCCGGTGCCAGCACGTTGACCGGCGTATCATCTGCATGGATCGCAGTGCCGGCACGGACATGTCGCCCAATCGCGTCAGCAAGCGGCTCCAGTAACGCAGCAGACTTGCCAACCCAGTCGGCCAGTGTGGAGCGTTCTAACTCCACGCCCTCGCGCGCATAGATCTGGCTCTGACGGTAGAGCGGCAAATGATCGGCATACTTCGAGACAAGCACATGCGCGAGCAGGCCGGGACCGGGACGGCCGCGTTCGATCGGGCGCGAAGGGAGTGGTGCCTGATGGAACCGGTCACAACAGGTGCAGGCCATGCGGGGACGGACATAGCGGTTGACGACGAACCGTCCGGGCACAAACTCCAACTCTTCGGTGACATCTTCACCAACCCGCTTCAGTCTGCCTCCGCAATCCTCGCAGGCTTCGCCCGCCTCAAGCACATGGTCATGTCGTGGCAGATGATCTGGCAGCGGTTTGCGAACCGGCCTGTTCGTGGGCACCGTGTCGTGCGAGGCGACCGGTTCCTCGGCAGCCCGTGTGATCTCCAGATCCTCCAGCATCAGCTGGAGTTGTTCGAGCCCTTCTGACGATGCGCCGAACCGATGACGCAGCTGGTTCATCAGTTGGAGCTTCAGCTTCTCGATCAGAAGGTCGCGGCCACGCAGTTCAGATACATGACGGAAAATCGCGGCGTCCCGCTCGGCGATCATCGCCTTCAGCGCGTCGATGTCATCGGGAAGATCAGCCACATGCGACATGCCTAAAACCTACCCTGCTTCGCTGCGCAGGTGAATCCCAAATCTATCCCACCTTGAGCGGACGCCATGTCTTCTTCGTGATCCGCCAGTCGATGCCTTCCAGTAGCATCGACAGCTGCGCCTGGCTCAGATGCACCTTGCCGTTCTTCGCTGCAGGCCACACAAACCGGCCGCGTTCGAGCCGCTTTGCAAACAGACACGCGCCCTGTCCGTCCCACCAGATGATCTTCACCAGATCACCGCCGCGTCCCCGGAACACAAACAAATGACCACTGAACGGGTCTTCTTCCAATGCCTTCTCAGCGAGCGCGGACAGACCATTGAAGCCCTTGCGCATGTCGGTCACACCCGCCGCCAGCCGGACCTTTGTCGATGCCGGAACCGGGATCATGTGGTGCGCCTGACCGCGCGCAGCACCTTCACAAGAGACGGCTCGTCCACGTTACCCCGGCAGATCAGTCTTGAACCGCAGCGCAGCGTGATGTCGATCTCCGAAACAGGAGGGGGCTCAGGTGCGATGGGTGCTGGCAGTGCGACGGGCAAGAAGGTTGGGTGCGCGCTCAGCGCGCGATTATATCGCGCATCCTTGCGCCAGCCGAACAAAACGTTCGCGTTGATCCCATGCCGCCGTGCCACGCCCGCCACAGACGCGCCTTCAACAAGGCATTCTGAAACCAGGTGTCGCTTGAAAGCATCCGCATATGACGCCCTCGTGCGCCCCGCGGGCGGCTGTTCGATCTGATCGGTCATAGCGAAGCGTCCGCCTAAATAAGCGGACGCTTATCGTCCACTATCTGGCTACACACTCACGATGCGTGGCCCGCAGACAAGGGCGGCGAGGCCGGACGCTTACCACGGACGCGCAAAAAGCGTTCATCATCAGGCAGGGCGAAGACGGGATACCGGTCGCGGAGATCTGCCGCAAGGCTGGGATCAGTCAGGCGACTTACTTCAACTGGAAGAAAAAATATGCCGGGCTG
>Ga0163216_101325_pt1 | contig 16401 bp, 15 predicted proteins | sample SynspAceP_FD_167610 | JGI IMG/M metagenome (GOLD analysis project Ga0163216, IMG submission 167610) | Saline lake microbial communities from Ace Lake in Antarctica - Synechococcus sp. Ace-P (Illumina Assembly) | ecosystem: Environmental > Aquatic > Non-marine Saline and Alkaline > Saline ...
AATGCGCCCCGGTTAAGGTTAATGCGCCCCGGTTAAGGTTAATGCGCCCCGGTTAAGGTTAATGCGCCCCGGTTAAGGTTAATGCGCCCCGGTTAAGGTTAATGCGCCCCGGTTAAGGTTAATGCGCCCCGGTTAAGGTTAATGCGCGGTCTTTTGAGCTTTGGATGCAAGCCGAGTGACCTACGTCAAGAAGGCTCACATCAAAAACCAACACTGACGCAAACCGCGCGTCTCACCCCAACGGCGGCAAAACCTTCCCCGGGTTCAGCAGCCCCTTTGGATCGAACGCCGCTTTCACCGCGTGCATCATCTGTAACGCCACCGGATCCTTGCGTCGTGCCATACTGCCCAGCTTGGACAAGCCAATCCCGTGCTCTGCGGAAAAACTCCCCCCCAGCGCCAAGGTCACATCCTCCACAGCCTCGGTGATCGCGACATGCTGCGTCTTATCCTCGCTCGTCGGCCAAACCGCGTAATGCACGTTGCCGTCGCCCAAATGGCTGACCGAGCAATCGCGCGCGCCTGGATCGATCTCGGCCAAGCGCTGTCCCATCCGCGCGAGGAAGGTCGAGACCTTGTCGACGGGCACTGACACATCATGGTTCACCAGCGGTTTCGTGGTTAACAAGACTTCGCCCGCGCGTTCGCGCCTGTCCCACATCTCGCGCCGTTGCGCGTCGTTTTGCGCGACAGCCGCATCCAGTGCGAGGTCCTCTTCCAGAAGTTCGCCCAACGTCTCTTCCAGCGCAGTGGTTAACGGCACCGACCCATCCACCCCTGGATCGGCCATCGCGGGTTGGGTTGTTGCGACCTCAACCAGAATATTAACCCCATACGCATCCTCGAATGGCTCTCGCGTCTCGGGATACTTGGCCTTCAGCGTCTCGAGATAAAGCCTCGGCATATACTCGAACGCCTCGACCATTCCGCCGGTCGCCCCTTGCAAGCGGTTCAGCAGCACCAAAGCGGCATCCAGATCGGGCGCGGCTACCATCGCGGTCGCATAGGCGCGCGGCTTGGGCATTAGTTTCATCACCGCCCCGGTGATGATCCCCAACGTCCCCTCGGCCCCGATCATCAAGTCTTTGAGGTCAAAGCCGGAGTTGTCTTTGTGCAGCTCGCTCATCAAATTCATCACGCGCCCATCGGCCAGCACGACCTCCAGGCCCAGGCACAAATGCCGGGTGGAGCCGTAGCGCAACACGTTCGACCCACCCGCATTGGTGCTGAGCACTCCGCCGATCATCGCCGACCCTCGTGCGCCGAAATACAGTGGGAAGATCAGATCATGCGCGTCCACCGCGTCGTGCAATTGGCTAAGGATCACGCCTGCCTCGACCACCGCGACCCGTGCGCCGGGGCGGACCTCGTGGATCGTGTTCATGCGCTCCAGCGACAGCATCAACGCGCCTTGGGCAGAGGTTCCGCCGTTCAGGCCCGTGTTTCCGGAGACCGGAACCACGGCTGTCCCGGTCTCATGGGCCAATTTCAGGATCGCGCTGACCTCGTCCGTGGACCGGGGCCGAACCACCGCGAGCGGCGTCCAGTGATAGCTTTCGGTCCAGTCGGCGGAATACTTGCCCAGATCGTCCCCGGTCAGCACATGGGCCGCCCCGGTGATTGCGGCGAGTTTGTCGAGCATTTGCATTTGTGATCCTCCCGGCGGCCAGAATGGCCCGAGCGCGCGCGAAGGTCTAGCGGAACCACTCCGCCCAGCCGTCCAGATAGTAGCGCATCAAGGCGTGGGTCTGCATGGTGTTCGCCTCGACATCGACCTTGGCCATATCTGGTGGAAACACTTGGGCGGCTGCAAACGTGTCTTGGGTCAGGTAGCGCATCCCGTCCGGGAAGCTCAGATCGCGCGGCGCGGGCTCCATCTTGCCGGCGATGATGAAGCCCCAGATGCCGAAGCTTGGGATCGTCACGTGCAGCGGTTCGGTCCAAAGGCCTTGACCGGGCGCGATAGGATTTCGGGTGCCTGATAGGGTTTCTTCTAGCGACCAAAAGGCCGCGCGCGCAAACAGGGGCGAGCCTGCTTGGGTGACGAACAGCCCCGTTGCAGACAACCGCTCTAGCATCCGGGCGTAGAATTCGCGGGTATAGAGGCGTGACAGTGACAGGGTGGAGGGGTCCGGCAGATCGGCGATGATCAGGTCATAGGCACCCCCGGCCTCGGACAGAAACTGCCACGCATCGGTGTTGTGGATGGTGACGCGCGGATCGCGCAGCGCAAAGCCATTCAGCGTGGCGAGGTCTTCGCGATCCGTGAACAGTTGCGTTACCGCCGGGTCCAGATCGACCAGATCGACAGCCCCGACGCGCGGGTCTTTCAACACCTCACGCACCGCCATGCCGTCGCCCCCGCCCAGCACCAAGACGCGCGCGGGCACAGCGATGCGGGCGAGGGCGGGATGCACGAGCATTTCGTGGTAGCGGTGCTCGTCAAGGCTATCGAATTGGATCGATTGGTTCAAAAACAGCCGTGTGCGGTCGCGGAACCGCGTGATGGTGATCTGCTGGTAGGGCGTGGTTTGCGAGACGATAACCTCGTCCTCGTAAAGTGTCGCATCCAGCACCGACACGATACTTTCGGCGCGCACGAGGGCAAGCGCGCAGACCAGCAACGCAACCGCCCAGACGATGCGAAAGCCCCAGCCGAGCACCTCCCGAAATAGCCACAGGGATATCCCTGCGACCAGCAAATTCAGCAAGCCAAACGCCAGCGACGCCGACATCAAGCCAAGCTGCGGGACCACCAACAACGGAAACGCCAACGCTGCCGCCAGCGCGCCCAGATAATCCGCCGTCAGCACATTCGCCAACGTGTGCTTGCCTGCCCCCATGGCCGTCAGGATGCGGGTGATCAGCGGTATCTCTAGCCCCGACAACGCGCCGCACAGGAACACGATGACGAATAGAACACCCGTGATCCCGTCCAGAAACGCATAGGTCGCAAACAGGATCGGCGCGGAGAACCCGCCAACGACCCCAAGCGCGATCTGGCTTGTTGCAAAGCCGCCTTCGGCATTCTCGACATAGCGCGACGCGAACGCCCCGACGCCCATGGAGGTCAGAAACAGACCGATAACCAGCGAGAATTGCGTGACGCTGTCGCCCAGCAGGTAGGACGCCGCAGCGCCTGCAACCAACTCGTAGACAAGCCCGGAGACCGCGACAACGAAGGTCGACGCCAGCAGAAGCGCGATCTTGTGGTCATCGCGCAGCTTAGGGGCGGGTGTGTCGGTCAGGACAGGATCACGGCCGAGATCAGGATCGACAGGGCAATGAAGATCGAGCCCATGAGGACGGCGATGGCCATATTATGCTCCTCCTCGATCTCCTTGCGCAGCGAGAACGGGGTGAGCCATTCGATGATCACCCAGAAGAAGAGCATCAGGCCAAGGCCGACAAAGGCGTAAAAGACCGTGCCGAGGAACTCGGCGATTTGGATAGCAGCAAACATGGTTATTTCCCTGTTTCTTGTGTCATTATTTTACGCTGCGCACCCCGTAATAGGGCACTCCGGCTGAGCCTGTGCGCACGCTTTGTAGATCCCGGCTTTCGCCCCATACCCCCGCCGAGGCCAGATACCAGCCGGTGCCGAGAATGGAGGCGAATAAAACTGTGATTACGATCCGGGCCATTAGTCTTCATCGCTCCAGTCGCTGCCAGCCCACCGACGCTTGTTGTGAATCATCCGCCGTCCCAAGATCGCAGCGCCCGCCAGCCCCGATAGGGCGGCGGCGACAAGCATCCAGAAGCTCGCTTTCACGCCTTGCGCGACCGTCACACTGATCGTGCTCGGGCGGCTGCCATTGCCCCATGTGCCGGCCTCAGACTGTTCGATATTCAACGTATAGGCCCCTTCGCCGGGCAAGCGTAGCGTTGCGGTTGCGGTGCGCGAGCCTTCGGACCAGTTCTCGCCACCCTCGCGGCCAAAGTAATACTCCGACTGGCGGCCAAACTCGACCACCGTCTCGCCGCCGGGATCCAGCAGTTCCAGATCATACCAAGCCCAACCGTTGCTGGCATTGCTGGTCATGCGAATGGTCACCAGATCACTCGCATTGCTGATCTCGAACGGCAGCGAGATCGGGCGCGTGGTCGGGATGTTGCGCTCGGTCAGAACCGTGGCGTTGCTGCCCGCCAGCACGGCCCACATCAGCAAGGCGATCACAGCACTGGCAAAGCCCATATTGCGCAGGAACGGACCGTGTTGCCAGGCCGCGAACTGTTGCAGAGGATGCACGCCTTTGCTGCGTGGCATGGTCTCCAGGCCAAAGGCGGCTTGCACCTCACTTGGCGGCACATAGCTGGTCAGCTCAATCTCGCGCTCGGGCCCGTTCAGCGCTTGGGTCAGCTGGTGGGTGTAGCTCATGAACGTCACATATGTCGTGCGATCCCCGCGCCGGGGGGCGAAGTTGAAACTGCCCTCGGCATAGGCAATCTGGCGGGTGCCACATTCGTAGTATTTGAAGCGATCCCCGTCCCAATAGGTTGCAGGCTGGTTCTCAGAGCGGTTCACGCGGGCTTCTGTCCACCAGCCGGAATTGCCCATGCCGCGCACCTTGCGGGTGAACGAGAAATGCCCGTCCTCGACCGCCAGCCAGCAATAGCCGTGGGTGGGCGAGAAGAGCTGGTGCTCGACCCAGTTCCAACGCTGGCCTGCATAGGTCTCGGTCACTTGCAGGGTGCCGATCACGGTCCAGTCGACGCCCTCCAACTTACCGACCATACCCAAACTGACGGGGCTGTCGGGGCGCGGGGCCTGCTCGTATTTCTCCAGCACCTTGTAGTTGTCTTGAGCGTCCAGAAGCGCGCCGCAATATTCGCAGCCCATGGCCGCCACACGCCCGCCGCCCAGCACCGACAAGCCCGCGCCACAGGACGTGCAGTTGATGCTGCGCAGGGTGTCAGGCGCGCTCATGTCACGGCCTTTATCTTCCAGGGGTCGATCCATTCGCCCCGGTGCCACGCGTTGCCGCCATCCCAGACCTCAAGCGACAGAAGGCTGCCTTTGGGCGAAGTGAAGTTGGCGTAATAATGCTGCTCGCCAAGGGCGATCACTTCGGGAAGCGCGCCGCGAAACGCCACACAAGTCGCCTGATCGGTCTCGCTCAGCATATAGGTCTCGTTGTCGAACATGACCTCGGTGCCAAGCGCCAGTTTTTTAGGCACCGTAGGCGAGGCGCGTTTGGAAACTTTACGCTCAAGCGCATAGTCGCCCTCGTCCACGCTGATCCAGACGCCGTCCGGGCCTGCGATGCTTGCGGGACACCAAAACTCGTCCCACCAGCCTGCGCCATAGTCAAAGCGGATATGGCCTGTGGGGGTGTATTGCTTGGACCCGATCATCACGGTTTGCCCCACCGCCATAAGGCTCGGCGCATCGAGCATCACACCGTGGTCGCCTGCGGCCTGCAACGCCTCGCCATCGCGCAGGATCGTGGTTCCACAGCTGTCGCAATCCAGCATCCGGGCGAAGGCCAGCTTTGCGCCCAGCGACGCGCCACAGTTGGGACAATTGGTTATCTGGGTCATGTTAGGCAGGTGGCTAGCATATCCGTCGGCCAAGACAAGCCCGAGGTGCGCATTTGCGGGTTGACCCGATCCGGTGGCTGGCATACGACGCGCGCACTTCGGCGTGGTAGCTCAGCTGGTTAGAGCGCGCGACTCATAATCGCGAGGTCGGGAGTTCAAGTCTCCCTCACGCCACCATTTATCCAGAAAAATACATCAAGATCAGCTCGCTCTGAACGCCCACCGGGTGTGCTGGTGATAGGGCGCGTTTGGCGTGACCTCGGTGCTGGGCCAACCCTTGTGGTTCGCCGCATCGGGCCAACCTTGCGCCTCAAGCGCTATCCCGGAATAGCTGGGGTAGGGCGCGCCGTGATGGCCGCTGAAATCACCAGTATCGAAGCTGCCGAAATCAAACAGTTGCAGGCCCGGCTCCGTCGTAGACATCTCCATCGTGATGCCGCGCTCGCCTGTAATCCGCGCGGCCAGCGTTAACGGACGTTTTGCCTCGGCCAGCACGTAGTTCAGGTCAAACATCCGCGTTGGGCTGGCGGCAAACGAGGTCGGCGCGCGGAAATCATATTGCGTGCTCTCCACAGGCAGCACCCGCCCCGTGACCATCAGGTCTGCGTCATTCTCGGTATAGCGATCCGCGAAAATCTGCACCTCGTGTTCGCCTGCGTCCAAGCTCCCGTCGAGGTTCCAATACGAGTGGTTCGCCAGATTGATCAGCGTCGGCGCGTCGGTTTGCGCCACCAGCACCAGATCGAGCGCGGCTTCAATAACCCGGTATTCTGCCCGGACCACACGATTGCCCGGAAAGCCCGACAGCCCATCGGGCAAGGTCAGTTCCAGCACCGCGTGGGTCGGCGAGGTTTCGATAATGCGCCAAACGCTCACATGCGGCCCGTGCGATCCGCCATGCTTAGTATGCGTGCCGTCCAGATTGGCCTCGAAGTGGTGCATCACCCCCGCAATCGGCGCGCTCGCACCTCGGATGCGGTTCACCACTGGCCCCATGACCGCGCCGAAGCTTTTCATCGGTCCCGCATAGGCCGCCAAATCCGGCCCGCCGAGTGTGAGCGGATGATCCACGTCGCAAAGCCGCACGTCTTGCAGCACCGCCCCCCATGTCAGGATGGAGGCGCTTAGCGCGCCGCTGCCGATTGTGATCTTCTCGATGATCTCGCCCGCAAGCGTGGTTCCGAAATGCTCGATCAAAGCGCTCATGATGTGCCCTCAGTCCCCGAACCTAATCATTGTCAATTTGGCCCGCGCCTGCCCCTGCGGCGGTCTCGGGCGTTGCAGGCACCAATGCGCCAAGGCCGAGGGTCTTCAACCCCTCCCAAACGGCGTCCTCGACCGGGAACGGCGAGGGCGTGCGGGCGCGGTCCGGTTGCCCACCACCGCCCTTGCGCAAGCCGTAGGGCGTGCCTGCGCCTGTGATCTGCCACGTTCCCTCGCGGGTGCGGGCGTAGCCTTCCAGCAGTGTGATGTCGGCCTGCGTCGCCAAGATCAGCGGCCCGCTTTCGGCCAGATCAAACGCGCTGGAGGCCAGCATTGGCAGGCTGTCACCGGTCAGAGTTTGATCCGACAGGCGCGGCGAGACTGGGCTTGGCCCGAGTGCCGCCAACACCAAACCCGCTCCGTCCAGCCCGTGTTCGCACAGCGACAGCCCGGCGGCGGTCAACTCATCGGCGATACCGGGCGCGAGGCCCCGACCGATCCCGGCGCGGGTCATCAAGGCAGATAGTTCGGATCGGGCTGCAAAGATCATCCCAGAACCGGAAACGCCCAGTCGTCGGTGGCGGTGCCGCCCGCAACCTCCTCGGCCAAAGGCGCGCCTTGGAACAGCGTCACGCGCGTCCAGCGGTCAGATTTTGGGTCAAACTTCGACGCGCCAAACACGGCCAGCTTCGCGCGCAGCAGATCAATCGGGCGGGTCGCAGCATCGAGCACGTTATCGCGCACCTCGCCGTAAGGCAGGTCCGCCACCGCTTGGACCCGGCGCGCAATGCGGCGGTGCTCGGGCGCAGTCATTAGCAGGCTGGCGAGGGGGGCGGTCGGATCAGCCTTGCTCAGCGCCAGATCGAAGGCTTGGACTTGGCGCGCAATATCCAGTGGGCTTTCGCGGTCCGCGCCGGGGATCTCGTGGCGTTCGCCAAGGCGTGGCTCCAGCTTATCCTCGGACACATACCAAAACAGGTCTTGCGCGCCGGGGGCCTTGAGGTTGATTTCCAGCGCCCAACCATAGGTCCGCTTCAGCTTATCGCGCATCCGCGCAGTGCTGAGCGCGGTGTTGAAGCCGGGCACAGTGTCGTCGCACATCTGTTCGCACAGATCATCGACCAGCGCCGGGTGCGCTTCCAACAAAAGTGCAACCGCCAGTTCCTGACATTCGGCGCTTTTGTCTTGGACATCTGCCCAAAGCGCCTCGGCTCGCAGCGTGTCCAACTCCGCGCGCAACACCTCGATCCGGGGCATTTGCACCGTGTCCTCAACGCTCCATTCCGCGACATGCGCCTTTGCGCGCACCAGCAGAGCCGTCAACGCCGCCACATCCTGAGGTGCGTCTAGCACCCGCGCCAAAGCCGTCTCACGCGCCTGCATCCACGCATGCAGCAACCCCGGATGGTTTACTAAGAACGGTGCCATGCCGAGGCCTGTGGAGTTCCCAATCCCAAGATGTCGCTTCAACCGCGCATCCAGAGGCACGGCCGTATCGCCGCCCTTGGCACGCGCCACATGCTCGACCAGATCAAGCGTAAACTGGCGGATCAGCCATACCGTCAGCATTTCAGCCGCGAACGGTCCGTCCAACACAGGCCGATCCTTGATCCGGTCCCGATCCGCAATACCGAACTTGCCGTTGCCGTAGACCGCCGTCGTGCGCATGAGATACCCAATTGCGCCGATCTGCGCCGCATCGGGTTGCTCGCCCGCCGCCAAAGCATCCGCAACATGCGCAAACAGGCGCATCGACTTGTTCGCCCGGCTCAGGGTCAGCTCCGTCGGCTGCATTCGCCCGGCTTCTTGGCGTGGCACCTCAGTCGCCAAACGGTCCAGATCACCGGAACTTGGCACGCCGTCAAACAGCGCAAAGGTGGTGTCCCACATTTCCGCAATCACCCGGTCGGTGCGCGCGTCATCGGGGATAGCGTTGGAATAGGCGATCAGCGAATAAACATGCCCGCCGAGCGGCACCGACAGCACCGCACGACCATGGCCTTGCGCGTCGATGTCCCACACGGGCCGTGTCACCTCGGCCTTCTCGGCAATCAACGCGCGTAGCAGGCGGCGCATGAAGCTTAACCGTGTTGGGAAGGCCGCGCCCAAGCGGTCCAGCCGCATGACGAGGTTTGGATCACGCAATGCGCGGGTGGGCGAGGTGTCAGGATGCAGGCTCAAACGCGGTCTCCCAGAAGCGCAACCAATTCTCGCCCATGATGCCCGCAATCTCGGCTTCGTCAAACCCCACGTCGCTCAGGCCCTGCGCTATAGTGTCAAAGCTTGTGTTGTTCTCGAACCACGGCGGTTGCGGGGGAAAGCCCGCCTGGGCGGCACTGCCTTCGCCGTAATCAAGGTCTCGCGTCCAACGCCCGTTGCGCATCCACGTGACGATGCTGTCGGGCTGGTCCTGACATAGATCGCTGCCAATGCCGATATGCTGCGCCCCGTAGCGCGAGGCCGCATCTGCGGTCATCTGGCAGAAGCTTTCTAACGTGCAGGCAGAGCCGTCCTTCAAATGGTGCGGATAAAGCGAGAAGCCGATCATCCCGCCTGCGTCCGTCAAGGCACGGATCACCTCGTCGGACTTGTTGCGCAGGGCTGCATGCCACCAATGCGGGTTGGCGTGGGTGATCGCGATTGGACGGCTCGACTGCGCGATGGTCTCCAGCGTCGAGCGTTCACCCGAATGGCTCATATCAATCAGAATGCCGAGGCGGTTCATCTCGGCCACGACCTGTTTGCCCATGCGGGTCAGGCCGGTATCGACGTCCTCGTAGCAGCCCGTCGCCAGCAGGGACTGGTTGTTATAGGTCAGCTGCATCACGCGCAGGCCCAGATCGTGCCAGATCGCCAAAAGCCCCAGATCATCCTCAATCGGTTGCGCGGTCTGGAAGCCGAAAATAATCGCTGTGCGCCCCTCGTCCCGCGCAGCCCGAATATCAGCCGCCGAGCGCGCAGGCCGGATCAGATCACCGTGGCGCAAGAACATGTCGTTCCACGCCTCGACGTTCAGGACCGCCTCGCGGAAGCTCTCGTGATAGGCAATCGTGACATGCACCGCATCGACACCGCCCGCGCGCATCTGCTCGAATATCTCCCGAGACCAGTTGGCATATTGCAGCGCGTCAATGCGAATGGAGGTCATCCATGCTTCCCATAATAGAGGCCGACAACATGCTCAGCCTCGGCGAAGAACAGCCAGCGCAGGGCGAGCACGCCGCCAAGGTGCAATACGATCACGGGGATCGCAATCAGGTGGCCAACGGGCAGGGCGATCAGCAACAGCCATGGCACAAACAGCCCCAGCCCCATACCGATGACGCGCAACTTCAGCGCATGCTTGCGCCCGATCTGGTGGACCATTTCCTTCATTAGGTAGTTGGTGCCGGTATGCGGGGCTTCAAACATCCGCATCTCGCCGCCGTTCAGGCCTGTGGCGGTGTTCAGCGTATGGCCGCGCTCGGAAAACCGCTTATCGCCGCTTAGGAAGGCGTAGGCTTGGATAGCAAGCGCGCCGATCAACAAGGGGGCCGCAACGCCCAATTTCGAGGCCAGCAATGCGCCGCCTGCGAGGCTGAGGCAGAGGAATAGCGCAGGCGTCGTCCAGTGGTTCCAGCGCGGCACGGTCTTCATCTGGGTGTAGATCATCGAGGTGGTGAACACCGTCGCAAGGCTAAGCGCCGCGCCGATCCAGCCAAGAAACGCGACTTTGGTGTCAAAGAATATCGCTAGCAGCGCATAAAGGCCGAGCACCGTCAAAGCGGCGACTGCGCAGATGCCTTCGCGGCTGAGCCAGCTGGTTTTCCACTGGCTAAAGGCCCGCCAAGCGCGCTCGGGGTGACCAAGGTGGAAGGTCGAGGACAGCAAACCGCCTACCGACAGTGCGTAGCCGATCAAGAAGAAGGTGAATAAAACCCAACCGTCTACATCGGGCATGTTCAGCCCAAGGAAGGTCAGCAAGCCAAAGCCAAGGCCTGACAGGGTGGTAAACAGGATGATACTTGGGGCCGGATGCATCTAGCGCGCTCCTCCGGGCAATTTGTCGAGGGTCTTGTCGAGCCAGCCGAGAAAGCCGTGCGATTCCGTCGCCACAGGGGCCAGCAACGGCGCAAGAATGTCGATCTCAGGCGCGGGCTGCGCGTCGGTCTTCGGGCGCGGGGGCAGGTATTTGTTGGTGGGCTTGGTGCCCTGCTCGGGCATTAGATCAATACCACCACGCTCGGCCACCAGCACCGACACGTTGCTTGTCGGATCCGCGAAATCGCCAAAGTGGCGCGCATTGGATGGGCAGGTGCGCACGCAAGCAGGCTCGCGGTCTTCTTCCGGCAGGTTCTCATTATAGATGCGGTCCACACACAGCGTGCATTTCTTCATCACGCCCGCTTCAGCGTCCATCTCGCGCGCGCCGTAAGGGCAGGCCCACGCACACAAGCCACAGCCGATGCACGCATCCTCATTGACCAGCACGATCCCGTCTTCTTGACGCTTATAACTGGCCCCGGTTGGGCAGACAGTGACGCAAGGCGCGTCTTCGCAATGCAGGCAGGATTTCGGGAAATGCACGATCTGGGCGGGCGCGTCCTTGGGCGTGATCTCATACGAATGGACCCGGTTCAGAAACGTGCCCGAGGGGGCCGCACCGTAGGCATCCTGATCGCTCAGTGGCGCGCCATAATTCTCGGTGTTCCAACCTTTGCAGGAGATCACGCAGGCATGACAGCCCACGCAAGTGTCCAGATCGATCACGAGGCCAAGCTTCTTGGCGGTGGTCTCAGGCAGCTGGGTCATGCGATGCCTCCTACAAGCGACAGGGGCAATGCGGCCGCCTGCGCGGTCACTTCGCGGATGATATACAGAACGAAGCTGCCGAAGGTCACGAAGACGAAGGCCGCGATCAACAAAAGCGTTTTGCGCGGCGTCATTCGCCCACTCCTTGTCCGTGCAGTTCGGGGAAGACCGGTTGCGCTTCGGCTGGGGCATCCACCTTCTCGACCCGCACGCGCAGGTCAAACCAGGCGGCTTGGCCCGTGATCGGGTCGGAGTTGGAATAGCGCATGCCGTCTTCTTTCGGGGGCAGCAGGTCCGAGATCAGGTGGTTCAGCAAGAACCCCTGCGTGGCCTCCGGCGCGTCTTTGTCCAGCGCCCAAGCCCCTTTGCGTTTGCCAATCGCGTTCCACGTCCAGACCGTCTTGGGGTTCAGCGCGCCCATATGCGCCACAGGCACGGTGATCGCGCCATGCGGGGACGAGACCTTTGCCCAATCGCCGTCCTCAAACCCGTTGGCCTCCCACACATCCGTCGGCACATAGAGCGGGTTGCGGCCATGGATCTGGCGCAGCCACGCGTTCTGCGAGCCCCACGAGTGATACATCGCCATCGGGCGTTGGGTCAGCGCGTGCAGCGGAAAGGCGTCTTGGTCGACATCCTCGCCAAAGGGCGCATACCAAAACGGCAACGGGTCCATCGCCTTTTTCAGGCGCTCGCGCAGATGATCGGGGGGCTGAATATCGCCAATACCTTCGGCAGCGGCCTGCATCCGGCGCAACGGCTCGACGTAGATCTGGAACAGATAGGGCTGTTCCTTGTCGTAAAACCCCTTCTCGACCGCCCATTCCTGATAGCGCTTGTTCCACGGTTTGTAGAACGCGGCCTCTGCCGGGATATGCTCGGACCAGAAGCCGCCATTGTCGATATACTTCTGCAACTGGTCGGGGTTCGCGTCGCCGCGCCCCTTGCCCGATCCATCCGCATTGCGCCACCCCGCCAACGGTCCAACGCCCGGACGGCGAATGTGGTTGGTGATGTAGTCGCCGTAATCGGCGTATTTCTGACTGCCATCCTCGTTCACGAAGCCCGGCAGGTTCAAAAGCGCCCCCAACTCGCACAGCATCGACTGGAAGGCTTTGACATCGCGGTCAGGCTCGATCACCGGCCAGCGAATGGCGTCTGCCACCGCATCGGCCTCGCAGATCGGGCGGTCGAGCAGGCTGATACAGTCGTGGCGCTCCAGATACGTGGTGTCCGGCAGGATCAAGTCCGCATAGGCCACCATTTCCGAGCTATAGGCGTCGGAATAAATGATCCGGGGGATCACATAATTGCCGTCGCCGTCCTCGTCCGTCAGCATCTTCATCGTGCCAGCGGTGTTCATGGACGAGTTCCACGCCATGTTCGCCATATACAGAAACAGCGTGTCCACCTTATACGGATCGCCCGCATGAGCGTTGGCGATAACCGTATGCATCAGGCCGTGTGCCGACAGCGGGTTCTCCCACGAGAACGCTTTGTCGATACGTATCGGATTGCCGTCTTTGTCCAGCGCCAGATCAGCAGGCCCGTGCGGATAGCCCAGATGCGGCCCATCAAGTGGCTTTCCGGGCGTGACCTTAAAGTGCGGCTTCGGGTGTGCCGTCGCAGGTTTGGGGTAGGGCGGCTTGAAGCGGAAGCCGCCGGGGGTTTCCACCGCACCTAGGATAATCTGCAAGACATGCAGCGCGCGCGCGGTCTGGAAGCCGTTGGAATGGGCCGAAATCCCGCGCATCGCGTGGAAGGCCACCGGGCGCCCGGTCATGGTTTTGTGCTTCTTGCCCCGGAAATCGGTCCATTCTTGGTCGATCTCAATTGCCTCGTCAAAGGCCACACGGGCAATCTCGGCGGCAATGGCACGGATGCGGGCGGCGGAAATGCCAACTTGCTCGGCCACGTTCTCGGGTGCGTATTTCTCGTCCAGATACCGCTCGAGCATTAGGTGGAAGACAGGTTTGTGGGTGATGCCCGCATTGCGCCAACCATTGACCAAATCAGGTTCCACATCCGGCTTATCAAAGCAGCGCGGGCGCTTTTCCTTGCGGTCCATGACCAATTCGCGGCCCTGCTCGTCGCGCAGGATTAGGCCAAAGTCCGGACTGTCAGGATCGCTATTCACAAGACAGGCGGCATTGGTGAACTGGGCGAGGTATTCGAAATCAACCTTGCCCGCGCTCATCAACAGATGGATCAGCGACAAGATCAGCAGGCCATCGGTGCCCGGCGTAATGCCCACCCATTCGTCGGCAATCGCGTTATAGCCCGTGCGGATCGGATTAACGCCGATCACCTTCGCGCCGCGCGCTTTCAGCTTGCCCAGACCCATTTTGATCGGGTTGCTATCGTGATCCTCGGCCACGCCAAACAGCATGAACAATTTGGTGCGGTCCCAATCAGGTTGGCCGAACTCCCAAAACGCGCCGCCCATCGTGTAGATGCCGGCAGCCGCCATATTGACCGAACAAAAGCCGCCATGGGCCGCGTAATTCGGCGTGCCGTAGGCTTGCGCCCAGAACGAGGTAAACGATTGCGACTGGTCGCGTCCCGTAAAGAAGGCGAGCTTTTCCGGGGTTTGGCGGATCGGCTCCAGCCAGTCCTTGGCAATGCCGAGCGCTTCTTCCCAAGAGATTTCTTCAAACTTACCCTCGCCGCGTTTGCCGACGCGCTTCAAAGGCGATTTCAGCCGCGACGGGGCGGTCACTTGCATGATCCCAGCCGAGCCCTTGGCACAAAGCACGCCCTTGTTGACGGGGTGATCCTTGTTGCCCTCGATATACGAGACTTTGCCGTCCTTCAGGTGGACATTGATTCCGCAACGACACGCGCACATGTAGCAGGTCGTTTTGCGAATCTCGTCTGAGACACGCGGGCTGAGGTTGAGTTTAGGTTCTCCCACGCGTGCGACCCTCCAAAGTCATAGGCTTCTACTTTTGTGGCGAGGAAGCCCGGCTGACGCAACCCTTCGGCGTATCTGGAATCAAGAGATCGACCGTTCTGGCCTGATCGTGTGCCATTTATATGTGCGCAGCGCCGCCGGGCGGCATGGCGGGTCGCAAATCCTCGCGCAATGTCGGTCTTGGCTTCGCGGACCCACGCCTCATGTGAGACAGCAGCGCACAAGCGTTGGAAGGCCTTTTTATGTTTCTAAGCATTTTCGACATCTTCAAGATCGGGATCGGCCCGTCCTCGTCCCACACAATGGGTCCGATGACTGCCGCTTCGCGGTTCCTCGACGATCTGCGCGGGGGCCGCGACAAAGAACCCGGTGCGGGCGAATTGGCCTCGCTTGGCGCGTCTCTGCACGGCTCGCTGGCGTTCACCGGCAAGGGCCACGCCACCGACCGCGCTGTTGTTCTGGGCTTCATGGGATACCTGCCACATACGCTCGATCCTGATCTCGCTGAGGCGCAGGAAGCCGAGGTGCGTTTGCGCGGCACCGTGCGCCCCGAGGGGTTGGGCGAGCTGAAATTCGAGCCCGACACAGATCTGATCTTCGACTACGACCGCATCCTGCCCGGCCACGCCAACGGCATGATCCTGCGCGCGTTTGACACCGCCGGGAACCTGTATCTGGAAGAAACTTACTACTCCATCGGTGGCGGTTTCGTGATGACCGAGGCCGAGCTGAACGCGCGCGATACCGGCGGTGCCGACGCGTTTCATGCCGAGAAGGAGGAGGCCGGATTTCCCTACCCCTTCGGCAGTGCCGCCCAGATGCTGGAGATGGGCCGCACCTCCGGCAAGACCATCGCCCAGATGAAATGGGAAAACGAGCGCGCCTTGATGCCCGAGCATGAGCTATCCGGTGGCATCGACCGCATCCGCGCCGCGATGTTCGATTGCATAGACCGAGGGCTGCGCATCGACGGCGAATTGCCGGGCGGGTTGCGCGTCAAACGTCGTGCCAAGAAAATCCACGAAAGCCTAATGGCTGAGGAGGGCCGCAACCTCGCCCAACCCCATGTCGCCAATGACTGGATGAGCGTCTACGCCATGGCGGTGAACGAAGAAAACGCCGCTGGAGGGCGCGTCGTGACCTCGCCCACTAACGGGGCAGCGGGCGTGGTGCCAAGCGTGCTGCGCTACTACCGCGACCACTGCATCGGGGCCCATGCCGAAGGGGTGCGCACCTTTCTGCTAACGGCGGCGGCCATCGGAGGATTGATCAAGCACAACGCCAGTATCTCCGGGGCCGAGGTCGGATGCCAAGGCGAGGTCGGGTCCGCTGCGTCCATGGCCGCCGCCGGTCTCTGCGCGGCGCTCGGCGGGACAAACGCGCAGATCGAAAACGCCGCCGAGATCGCGCTAGAGCACCATCTGGGGATGACCTGCGATCCTGTGGGCGGTCTGGTGCAAGTGCCGTGCATCGAGCGCAACGGTCTAGGCGCGATCAAAGCCGTGTCCGCCGCATCCTTGTCGCTGCGCGGGGACGGAACCCACTTCATGCCGCTGGACAACTGCATCGAGACAATGCGCCAGACCGGGGTGGATATGAACGCGAAGTATAAAGAGACGAGTTTGGGCGGGCTGGCGGTAAACTTGCCGGGGTGTTAGAGGTCGAAGGAGTGATATCGCCGAGGATAGACTTTTGCCAAGTGCCGCCTTCAATCGATTTAAGTATGTAGGCTGCCGTGAGGCGCTAGAAATCGTAGAGTTATTTAAAAATGTTAACGCGAAACCCGGACCGAATACCAACTACAGCCTATTGAACGGAGCCCTAGTTGTCACATCCCGGACGGTAGTATGGTTTTTTCTTGAACAGCTCTGGTCTGAGTTTGTGCCAGTTTTTCATCGCCTGCAATGGCGTCTTACTGCCCAAGGCGGACTGCGGAAGCTGCTGGTTGTAGA
>Ga0163216_101332_pt1 | contig 16276 bp, 20 predicted proteins | sample SynspAceP_FD_167610 | JGI IMG/M metagenome (GOLD analysis project Ga0163216, IMG submission 167610) | Saline lake microbial communities from Ace Lake in Antarctica - Synechococcus sp. Ace-P (Illumina Assembly) | ecosystem: Environmental > Aquatic > Non-marine Saline and Alkaline > Saline ...
AAACGGTTGGTGTTTTCATTTGAGCCGCGCTGCCAAGGGCTGTGAGGGTCGCACAGAAAGACGTCGATATCGGTCGCCAGGGTGAAGGCCTTGTGCCCTGCTATCTCGCATCCACGATCCCAAGTCAGAGAACGATAAAGTTCTTTGGGCAACTTACGTGACTGTTTTATCAACGCTTGAATGACGCTGTGACTGTCTTTGTTGCCAACCTTTGCCAGCATCACAAAGCGGGTTTGGCGTTCGACCAATGTTGCGATAAAGCTATTGCCAGATCCTGCGATTAAGTCTCCTTCCCAGTGACCTGGTACGGCCCGGTCCTCGACTTCTGCAGGCCTGTCGCTGATCGAAATCGCATCGTTGAACTTACCTATCCCGCTGCGTTTTAGCGTGGCATGTCGAGACCTGCGAATGGACCGCGTCGCCCGCAAATGGGTTAGAAGTTCCTTCTTAAGTACACCGCGTGTCTGGATAAAAAGGCTCCGATAGATCGTCTCATGCGAAACGCGTTTACATTCTTCATTAGGATGTTCACGCATCAGCCAACCTGCGATTTGTTGCGGGGACCACTTGCGTCTCAGCTTGGCCGATATCGCGCGACAGAGATAGTCATTACCTGCCAACTTGCAGAGTTTGGGGCGCTCTGAGCGATCCCATGCAGCGGCGTCTGACTGCGCGGCTCGGTAGTTCTTGGCCCCTCCATTACGGCTGACTTCGCGACTTATTGTCGAAGCCGAGCGACGCAACGATTGTGCAATCGCCCTCAGAGACATTTTGGTAATAAGGCCTCTCGATATCTCTTCACGTTCGGGCAGCGTAAGGGCCAAACGCGATCTCACGCGTTTAGGTGGTCGAATGCCACCAGTTCGAGCCAGCAGCGGATAAATCGAAGATGAGGCACGATTGAACCTGCGCCCAATCGAACTCAAAGACTCCCCACGTTCCCATCTGTCCCACATCTCCGACTTCTGCGTGTCTGTGTAAAACGTCCGTGTGCGATACTTCATGATAAACACTCCATCTTTCCAAAAAGATTAAAGTGTTGCGCCGACCAGTTGAAATCACCCCGCAATGCAGACCATTAAGCAGACCGCGACGAAGGTCCGCTCCTCGCCTTTATAAAATGTAAGGCTACTTTTCAAATCGACAGGATAATCGCTTGGATTAAGGAGGGAGAGCGCCGTGTCTGAAGATATGTATCTGCCCGAGCGGCTTTATCTAGACTTTGACAGCTTCTTCGCCTCAGCCGAGCAGCATTTCAATCCCGCCTTGCGTGGATATCCCATCGGCGTTGTGGCATTGGATTCACCCCATACAGGCTGCATCGCGGTCAGCCGCGAGGCCAAAGCGCTTGGCGTGAAGTCAAACATGCCTGCGCGTGAAGCCCGTAAAATTATCCCTGATATGATCTTTGCCGTGGCACGTCCTGATGTTTATGTCAGCCTGCACAACCGCATTCTGGCTGTGATCGAGACTGTGGTTCCGATCCAGCATGTGCGCTCGATCGATGAGGTCGTCTGCGCGTTGTTGCCCAGTGAGGGGCGCCAAGCGCTTGCGCTTGCTGAGAGGATCAAGCACGCCTTATCACAGAATTTCAGTTCTGTTTTGACATGCTCCATCGGCTTGGCCGCAACGGAGCTTTTGGCCAAGCTGGCGGCGGAGCGGCACAAACCCAACGGGACATTCCTGCTTGACCCCTCGATGCTTCCTGCGTGTTTTGCGGATCTCGAGCTGGGCAAGCTGCCAGGGATAGGGGAGGGGATGCAGGCCCGCCTTACGGCCGCTGGTGTGCATGATTTCACGGGGCTTTGGGCGCTGGCCCCCAAAGAGGCCCGCGCCATCTGGGGAAGTGTCGAGGGGGAACGGTTCTTGCAGGAGCTGCACGGCACCCACGCGCCCCGCGACCCGACGCGCAAGAGCACGTTTGGGCACAGTCGCGTACTGCCCAACGACTGGCGCAGCCCCGACCGCGTAGAGGATTGTGCAAAGCAGTTGCTTGCCAGTGCGGCACGGCGTCTGCGGCGCACTGACCTGCGGGCCAGCAAGGTGACGCTGGCAATTCGCAGTCAACGCCTCAGATCGACCCGCGAGAAGAGCGCACAGGCGCAGCGGTGGACGTGGGAAGGGCATTTTCCGCCGTCCCGCGATGATCGCAGCTTTGGCCGTGCGCTGGGGGAGGGGCTGGCACTGGCCCGCGCGCAGATGCCGTTTGTGCCTGCCTCTGTATCTGTGATGCTGCACGGGTTGGAGGCAGAGGGCGCGCTCACCGGTGATCTTTTTGCCGCGACGAATGACGAGGCCGAAGATCGTGCCCGCTGGGAGAATGTAAGCAAGACCATAGATGATCTGCGCAGCCGCTTCGGAGGCAAGGCGCTGTCGCTGGGGCAGCATGAGGCCATGCCGGGCGGTTATGTGGGCGGCAAGATCGCGTTTGGCCGCATTCCGGAGGCGGATGATTTTGAAGAAGCGACCGGCGCTGATGGCGATACGCATTTCTGCACATTTTGAGCCCACCCGCAGAAGGTCTCACTCAGAAAACTTCCCCCGCCATATAAGAGATTTTCTGTTTAATTGCATCAGATCGGCCTCACCCGAGATGATCCTGTCGCACAGCGCGACTGCCTGCAACGCTTGGTCACGTGTCAGGTGTTTGTAGGCGGGGCGTGCAATATGGTCGTACCACATGCCGCCACAGACCGCGTCCAGAACGATCCGCTGGAAACAATGGTCATTGCGCACGGGCCAATGCCGGTGCGATGTTCGTGCAAGGTCTGGCATAACCTCTTTTGTCAACGTCATGTAGCGCGACACGTAGTCTGCGGTACGCATGTGCTCTTCCGTCATTCTGCTCCCCCTTGATGCCGAGCACGAAAATACTGCGCCAGATAGATTGTCAAAGGCGCAATGGTCGCAGTGGCACGAGCTGGACGGTACAGCGATCACTGCTATCTCGCACGATATGAAACCGACAGATACCCAGCCCTTGTGGCGCTTCCTCAATCTTGCGCTTGGCGTGTTGCGACCGCCTGCGGGGGCGTGGCGTATCACTGTCGCCTTTTTCTACGGTGCCCTGTGTCATATGACTTTTGCGGCGGCGGTGCTCTCTATGGGCATCGCAATGTTTTTCGGAATGTCGCAGAGTTTCGGTAGGGTTCCGGGGCTATGGGCGATCCTCGCCAACGCCGCTCTGATTCGGTAATGCGGCTTGATCTTCGCACAATGGTTATTGATGTCGACAAAGCCCCAACGGATTCAAACATTAACAAAATTAAGGCTGAGATGGTTTCGACCTACAGTGCATCTCTTTCGGAGTCCGAATTGTCGGAGCACGATAACCCCGAACTCTATTGAAGCATCGCACATTCTGATGAAGTAGTTTTGTAATATTGGAAGTGGGATCGATTGTTGTGGATAAGTTTCTGATAGAGGGCGAAAATGAGAAATCTTGGACATATCTGAAGTGCAGAGCGGGCTACTTTGGTCCGCCAAGCATCTGGAGACGATATGTCAAATAATGAACGAACCCGTCGGTAGTGTTCCGTGGGTACCCACGAACAACCATGATAATATCAGAGCCTCATCTGAGTGAGCTGCAGCAGTATGCGAATATTACATATTGAAATTCACTTAACAATATCAGTGGGCTGGCAAAGGCGCGCCACCGGAAGCTTGCAAGGAAATTTCCAAATATTATCCTGACTAAATTAGTCAGGTTGACATGTCTGACTAATTTTATCAGAATTGTTCCAAGTCAAGCCACCCCGAGTCGAACGAAGGGAAGCCCGACATGCTTTAATGTAAGGACTTCCAAATGCAGCTATCGAATGGGGCGCTACGCGCCGCTATCTCAAAGCTTTCGCCAGAATATCCGCATTGTGGCCAGCTAAAAGAAATTATCAGCACTTCGGAGCTTCCCGAGGATGTCTGCGTCGAGTGGCTATTGGACCACAGTCGATCAAACGATGGTGCGCAACCATGAGCTTTCACACCCCTCCACCTAAAAAGCTGCAAGCACCAAGCCTGCCTACATACACTGCGAGTGATCTGACGGATGGCGGAGATTTGGCGGAGATCGTATTGGACGGTCAAATCTACACGCTTCACATCACGCGCGCCAATAAACTGATCCTTACCAAATGAGTGCCCCGCTGAATAACCGTGGCGGCGCGCCGGTCGGGTTCATCACTGAGTTGGACGGGATAGAAGCTGCCAGCGTCATTTATCTGCGCCTGTGGTCAGATGGCGCAGATGCACAAGCGCAGGTGCGCGACGACTTTGTCACGGCGCTTGGACACCATCGTGGGGAGAAGGCGATCCAATCGTTCGAGCAGATATGCAACCTTTGCACCGCCCACGGCCGCCGCCCCCTGATGCGCCATTCGGTGCAGTGCAAATGCCTCGGCGCGGACGAATCCTGTTTTGCCAATTTCATTGCAACTGCGACTGAGGGTACGCGCGAAGATGCGATGCTGATCGCAACCTTGCTGGTCCGCGCAGATGTGGCGCCACTGCTCGCATCCTGCGCCTTTGATTTCGGCCTTGCTCTCAAACAGATGCGCCTTGGTGCGCCTCGCGACTATGCCGCCATGCATCCCCAGCCCAAAACACTTCATTAAAGGAACACCCCATGAAACGTATTACTCTTTTGGCAACGGTCGCTGCCGCTTCTTTTGCACTCCCTGCCTATGCGGTTGAAAAGACCGATGTGCTGGCAAATTATGCCAACATCGCCGCGGCGAAATACGGCGATAGCCTGATCACTGCGCAGCGCTTGCAAACAGCTGTGAACGCATTGGTCGCTGACCCTTCAGCGGAAAACCTGACGGTAGCGAGGCAGGCGTGGGTCGCGGCCCGCGTGCCTTACCAGCAAACCGAAGTTTACCGTTTCGGAAATCCGATCGTTGATGACTGGGAAGGCAAAGTAAATGCATGGCCCCTGGATGAAGGTCTGATCGACTACGTAGACGCGTCTTACGGCGGTCCATCTGATGAGAACGAATTTGCAGCGCTGAATGTCGTGGCAAGCTCTACGTTCAGCTTATCTGGCACAGACATTGACGCCTCCGCGATCACGCCTGAATTCCTGTCCGAGACATTGCACGAGGCGGACGGCGTGGAGGCAAATGTCGCCACAGGTTATCACGCGATCGAATTTTTGCTCTGGGGGCAGGATCTCAATGGCCATGGCGTAGGCGCGGGTAACCGTCCGTGGACGGACTATGGCATGGCAGCGGATTGCACGAACAATAATTGCGATCGTCGCGGCGAATATCTGATTGCCGCAACCGATTTGCTGGTGTCCGATCTGGAATGGATAACTGCACAATGGGCTGAGGGCGGTGCGGCGCGCACCGAACTGACCGCAGATACCGATGCAGGCCTCGCTGCGATCCTCACAGGCATGGGGTCATTGTCTTACGGCGAGCAGGCCGGTGAGCGGATGCGCCTCGGCCTTATGCTCAACGATCCGGAGGAAGAGCATGACTGCTTCTCGGACAACACGCACAACAGCCACTATTATGACGGGCTTGGTATCCAGAATGTCTATCTGGGTGAATACGTGCGGGTCGATGGGTCGCTGGTCTCCGGTGCGTCTCTCGCTGACATGGTTGCACTGGCGGACGCAGGCCTTGATGCCGAGATGCAGGGTAAGCTGAGTGCCACTATGATGGCGCTGGGGCGTATTAAAACAGCGGCCGAAGCTGGTTTTGCTTATGATCAGATGCTGGAGCGCGGCAATGTGGGTGGTGAAGCGCTGATCATGGGCGGCGTGAATGGACTGATTGATCAGACCCGATCCATTGAGCGTGTGGTGACCGCCCTTGGCCTTGATGGCATTGCATTTGAAGGCTCCGACAGCCTTGATGATCCAAACGCCGTATTCCAGTAAAAACCTTACCCTGCCAGCACACCGCCAGCCACATGGGTTCACACATTCAGGACAATAAACATGAAGAACACGATACTCACGACGGGGCTTTGCTGCCTCGTCATGGCTGGCGGCACATCTGTGACCGCACAGGAAGCGGCATTCACATGGGAAGGCGAAGTTGAAGTAGGTGTGGACAGCACAGTGCGCGCCGATGATCCAGCCAACGAAGTTACGGACGCTTACATCTCGGCAGAGGTGGCCTTCGAGGCTGCCATCACAGACCGCATCACAGCTTTCGGGGGCCTGACGCTGGAATCTGTAACGGACGCAGAAGACGACCGCGCGTTCGAGGACATGGGACTGTATGTCAGCGAGCTTGGCCTGCGCTTTGGCTTTGGTGAAACGGTCGTTTCGGTCGGTAAGATCAGCCCCGTCTTTGCTGTCGCTTGGGACGAAGCGCCGGGCTTTTACGGCACCTCGCTGGCGGAAGACTATGAACTGAGTGAGATGATCGGTGTTACCGTCGATACGCCTATTGGTGCTGCCGGAGGCACGCTGTCGTTCGCAGTATTCTATGCGGACGACACGGCGCTGAGCAACAGCATCGGCAACAAGCGTGGGCGCAATTCCGTTGCCGCAGGCGGTGCGGGGAACACGGGTAAATTGAACAATGTTACCCTGCAATACAGCCAAGAATTTGGGGGTACGACTGCTTGGGTTGGAGCGCGGCATCTGTCGCGAGGTGTTGGCGATACGTCCGACGAGACGGGTGTTGTCGCAGGCGCAACACATGATTTCGGCAACGGATTCAATATGATCGGCGAGGTAGCGCATTTTGACAATGCAGGCGGCGCGGATGGCAATGCCACCTATGCCACGCTGGGCGGTTCCTACGCGCTGGACGACTGGACATTTTCCGCATCCGCAACTTTGGTCGATACCTCCGATAATACTGACAGCATGATCGCATTGGGTGTGGACCGTTCGATTACTGAGAACATCGAAGTCAATTTTGGCGTCGCGCGATTTGACGTGGGTGGTGAGAAATCCACCGCTGTCGGCCTCGCTGCTGTCGTATCGTTCTAAGGCGCACGTAAGCGCAGAAATGCACGCAGATCATATTTCTGCGTGCATGTATTCCAGCTGCGGAAATACCGGCAATAGGTGAAACACTTTATGCGCAAAAAAGCTCAACTTGGTGAATAAACAGTGTCCGACATAATCCACCAGAAACTGAGAACGCGGGCCGCAGTGTCCATGCTCGCACTGCTCTGTGCATCGGGTGCCCTTGGGCAAGAAGCCGCAGTGCGACTGGGTGATCCGCACCTGAATGTCATCCCGCGCACCGCTTCTGAGGCGGCGCGTATTGCAGCGGTAACTGCACCAACCACAGACTTTACGACTGCTCAAAAATTCGAGGAAAACCCCGCAGGCGCCGCGACAGTGCGCGCGCGCAGCGATGCTGATGCCTTTTCGCAGCCGTCAGGTAACATTACATTCGAGGACGAGCTGAATTTCAAAGTCGGCAACGGGCTGTTTCGCAAAATCTGGGTGTCTTCACCGTCCTCCACGCTTGCGTCCGATGGTCTGGGGCCGCTTTATAACGCGCGCTCGTGCCAGCGATGCCACATCAAGGACGGGCGCGGTCATCCGCCCGAAAATGCTGACGACAACTCAATCTCGATGTTCCTACGCGTCTCGATTCCCGATCCGGATGCCCGCGCGGTTGCCCAAATCGAGGGCTATTTAGCGACACTGCCAGAGCCCACTTATGGTACTCAATTGCAAGATTTCGCAGTGCAGGGGCATCCGTCAGAATACCGGCTGGATATCACCTATGAAGAAAAAGAGATCACCCTTGCGGACGGGACCACGGTGTCTCTGAGACATCCGACTTACGCCGTCGCCGACCTCGGGTATGGACCGCTGCACAAGGATGCAATGCTCAGCCCGCGCGTTGCACCGCAAATGATCGGCTTGGGGTTACTGGAGGCGATATCTGCAGCCGATATCCTCGCCAATGCCGATCCGGACGATGCAGACGGAGACGGTATTTCCGGCCGAGCCAATATCGTCTGGTCGCATGTACACGAACAACCGATGCTTGGACGCTTCGGGCTCAAAGCGGGCAATCCCACCATTTTGGAGCAGTCTGCCTCGGCTTTTGTCGGTGATATCGGGATATCCAACCCGATCTTTCAGACCGGTGCGGGGGAATGCACCGATCTTCAGGCCGATTGTAGGGCTGCCATTCACGGCGATGGCGATGATCGCGGTTTCGAGATTGATCAGGTCGGCCTTGATCTGGTGACGTTCTACAGTCGCAACCTTGGCGTGCCTGCACGGCGAGACGTGGACGATCCGCAGGTGTTGCTGGGCAAGCAGGTCTTCTATGAGATTGGCTGCACCTCGTGTCACACGCCGTCCTTTGTAACGCAGCGGCTTGAGGACCAGCCTGAACAGAGCTTCCAGCTGATCTGGCCCTACACGGACATGCTGCTGCATGACATGGGTCCGGACCTTGCTGACAATCGCCCCGAGGCGCGCGCGACGGGCGCTGAGTGGCGCACCCCGCCGCTGTGGGGGATTGGCTTGACGCAGCAGGTCAGCGGGCACAGCTATTTCCTGCATGATGGTCGGGCGCGCTCCTTACTCGAAGCGGTGCTTTGGCACGGTGGTGAAGCAGCTGCGCAGCGTGATACCGTGATCGAATTACCAACGTCCGAGCGTGACGCCCTGATCGCTTATCTGGAGAGCTTATGAAACGCTTATTGTTAAGCGCTGCCCTTGCCTTTGTTCCTGTCTTGGCAAACGCGCAGGGCGAGAACGAAATCATATCAGGTGTCGTCAACGATCACATTTTACCTGGTTTTGATATCCTCGCGGTACAGACTGCAAAGCTTGAGACAACCGCGCAATCCGACTGTGATCCAACATCCGAAGTATTGCGCAGCAGTTATGCAGAGGCCTTTGATGCGTGGCTGGCAGTAAGTCACTTGCGCTTTGGTCCGTCCGAGGTTGACGACCGGGCTTTTGCATTGGCCTTCTGGCCAGACAGTCGGGGCGCTACGCCGCGTGCGCTTGCCTCCCTGATCTCCGCACAAGATCCCGTCGCAGACGGTGTCGACAGCTATGCGCAGGTCTCAATCGCTGCGCGTGGGTTTTATGCGATGGAATTCTTGCTGTTTGACAATGCAGTATCCTCGGGCGCGGATCCTGAATACCTCTGTAAGCTTGTCCAGACTGTGGCTGCGGATATGGTCAAAAACAGCGGTGCGATTGCGCAGGACTGGCGCACAAGTTATGCAGCGTTGCTGCTGGAACCGACCGCACAGGGTGCGTACCGTTCAGACGCGGAAGTTCTGCAAGAGTTGTTCAAAGCGCTGACAACAGGTCTGCAATTTACATCGGAGACGCGCCTTGGCCGCCCTCTTGGCACATACGACCGACCCCGCCCGACCCGTGCTGAGGCTTGGCGGGCTGGCCGCTCCGCGCGCAATGTCGCACTGAGCCTTGATGCCCTTCGCGATCTTGCCCGCCACCTGTCAGTAACTGATGCAGACCTGAGCGCACGGATTGAGGGTCGTTTCGACAAAGCGATGATGCAACTTAATGATCTGGATGACCCAATTTTCACAGGTGTGGCAGAACCGCAAGCCCGTCTGAAGGTTGAGGTCTTGCAACAGTCTGTCGATGCAATCCGTGCGTTGGTGACCGAAGAAATTGGGCCCGCGCTGGGGGTCGCTGCGGGCTTCAATTCGCTCGACGGTGATTGATGTTATGATACAAAAAACCCATCGGCGCGGGTTCATGGCTGGCTTGCTGGCGGTTGGTGTGGTGCCCGTTCCAACATGGGCCGATGCAGGAACGCCGTCCTATCTCTCTGCTGCTGCAACACCTGACGGGGCATATGTGTTGTGCGGTCTAAGTGGTACTTTGGACATCTTGTTTCGCATACCGCTTCCCGCGCGGGGCCATGCCGCTGCTGCGCATCCAATTCGGCCCGAAGCTGTCGCCTTTGCACGCAGGCCCGGCACATTCGCAGTCGTAATCGACTGCGTTTCCGGAAACAAAAAAGCGCGCTTGCAAGCGCCGCAGGGTCGACATTTCTATGGCCACGGTGCGTTCTCGGCGAGTGGTGACTGGTTGTTTACGACCGAGAACGACTTTGAAGCGGGGCACGGTCGTGTGGGCGTTTGGGATGTCTTGGCAGGCTACAAGCGTGTGGCCGAGTTCGACAGTGGTGGGATCGGACCCCATGATATCAAGCGTATGCCGAATTCTGACATGCTGGTCATTGCAAACGGCGGGATCGATACCCATCCCGATACGGGCCGGACCAAGCTCAACATTGCGACGATGCAATCGAATCTCTCCTATATCGAGGATGGCGCGATCATAGAGACGGCTGTTTTGACCGCGGAGCATCAGAAAAACTCCATGCGACATTTGGCGATAAACGCTTTGGGCGATGTGGCGATTGGAATGCAGTGGCAAGGTGATAGCGCAGCGCCCGCGCTTGTTGCGCGCCATAGACGTGGAGGCGACTTCAGCCATGCTGCGCTGTCCGACGATATGCTTCGGGCGCTGAATGGATACATCGGTAGCATCGCTTATGCGCTAGACGGCGTATCAATCGCTGTGACCTCCCCACGGGGTAACATAGTGGACTGGTATCATGCCAACGACATGTCGCTATCTGCAAGGTCGACCATTAACGACGTATGCGGGATTGCATCAAGTACGAAGGGCTTTGCAATTACGACAGGCAAGGGCGTCCTTGGATTTTATAGAGACGGATATCCAACATTAAGAAAGCCGGCAGATCAGGCTTGGGACAACCATCTTGTCGTAGTCTGACAGACTGGAAATTCTTCGTCCGGTTTGCAGCAGCCGATGCGTGTGCCGACCGACGAGACGTTGTCGCATGCGTATAAATGCAGTTTGCAGACCAATGTTCTGCCTGCCGCTGGTGTGCCATTCATTCTCCCGCATATGGCCAGCGCGTCACCTGTATAAATGAGTTTGGGGGCAATCTACCAAGGCATTGTAGGTGTGAAGTAATTTAAGTTGACTAATTTAGTCGGAATCATTGCATTCTGATTTCAAGTAGTATCTGAGTGTTTTAGTAAACAAATATAACGGAGACCCCCATGAAACGTTCTTTGACCATTTTGACAGCTACGATGACCACTGCTTTGGTCGCGATCGGGCCTGCCACGGCCTACGCCGAAGGTGAGCTGAACCTCTATTCCTCGCGCCACTATGATACTGATGAGCGGCTCTATTCCGAGTTCACCGAAGCCACAGGCATCACGATCAACCGTATCGAGGGCAAAGCGGATGAGCTGATCGCGCGCATGGAAGCCGAAGGCGCGAACTCTCCTGCGGATATCCTGCTGACGGTCGACACATCACGCCTTGAGCGGGCCAAAGAGGTCGGCGTTCTTCAATCCATCGACAGCGATATCCTCGAGGCGCGCATCCCTGCCAACCTGCAAGACGCGGACAACCAGTGGTTCGGCTTTAGCCAGCGCGCGCGCATCATCTTCTATGACAAAACCGATGTCGCAAACCCGCCGCAGGATTATGTCTCCCTCGCCGATCCGGCCTACAAAGGCATGGTATGCCACCGTTCATCCTCCAACGTATATTCCCAGACACTGCTGGCATCTGTGATCGAAAACCACGGTGCAGAGGCCGCAAAAGGCTGGGCGCAGGGCGTTGTTGATAACTTTGCCCGTGATCCCGAAGGTGGTGATACAGATCAGCTGCGCGCCATCGTGTCTGGTCAGTGCGATATCTCAATCGCGAACACCTACTACTTTGCCCGCTCCATCCGCAAAGAGGTCAGCGGCCTGCCAGAGGATGCACGTGCGAACATTGGCTGGGTCTTTCCTGCGCAAAACGCCGAGGGCGCGCATATGAATCTCTCGGGCGGCGGCGTTGCGTTGAATGCTCCGAACAAAGAGAACGCGATTAAATTCATGGAATACCTCGCCTCCGATCAGGCGCAGCAATATTTCTCGGCGGGCAATGACGAATACCCTGCTGTGCCGGGCGTCGCCCTCAGCCCGTCTGTAGCCACCCTTGGTCTGTTCCGCCCCGATGCGGTTGATCTGAGCAAAGTGGCAAAGAACGTGCCCGCAGCTCAGAAGATCTTTAACGAAGTCGGTTGGAAGTAAAACGCGTCTACCGACAGCAACGGGCAGGGCGCTGCCCGTTGCATTTAAGACAGGCCTTCTATGCAAATCTAAGCCCTGCCCAGCCACGCCGAAAGGCCAGCCCGGAACAGTTTGAACATACCGGAGGCAAATATGACCTATTTGACAGACGATGCTCCTTCCAGATCCACGACGCGTCAAATTACGACGCTGGAGTGTGAGAACTCGAAACGCACGGGGAGCTGCTGTAGAGATGATGCGCTCCAGTTGGGGCTGAGCGGTCAATATAGCTGCGACACAAGTTTTGAACCGCTATCGGACTATCTACGAGGTACCAGAGAATGACGGTCACACATAAACCACCGCGCCTTGTCTCGCCGCCGCCTGACAGCAACACATCTCCGGCTTATGATGTGCGCGAATTGACGGATGAAAGCGGACAGGCGCGCTTGATTTTGGATGGCGCAGCCTACACTTTGCGTATTACGCGGGCGGGTAAATTGATCCTGACCAAGTAGAGGTCCGAGGCGTCCTGATGGGCGCCTGACGTCCAAGACGTTCAATTCTGTCCAACTGTTCCAAGGTGCGCCATGTCAAAGACCCCAAGTCCCTGCATCGATGTTTGCAAGTTCAAGCGTGAGGGGCATTGTATCGGGTGTTCAATGACGAAGGCGCAAAAGTCTATGTTCAAGGCTTTGAAAAAAGACGAGCACCGGCGCGGTTTTGTCGAGATGTTGACGGCCCAGCAGGAGCGCATGGGGAAATACACCCATTGGGATATCACTTATCGAAAGAAGCTGCTGAAAAAGAAAATCGCGGCCGAGACTATTCTCTGACCGCGACTTTGATTTGTCGGTATTGGTGGATCAACCGGCGAGGTGGGCACGCAGGAACCATGCAAATTTCTCATGCTCGGTACCGCGCGCGATGCACAAGTCTTCGGACAGGGTATCGCCATGCTTGGCGGCAAGTTCACCACATCCAGCAAGAGTTGCCGCAAGCGTTTCCTGAGCTTCCATCATAATGCGGATCATCTCCTGATCCGTGGCATGGCCGTCGTGCTCCGAGATTTTGGAGCGCTTGAGCATACCCGCCAGCGTACCTTCGGCGTGTACATCAATAGCCCGCACACGCTCGGCAAGGTCGTCTTGTCCAAGGAAGTGATCTTCGTAAATCTTTTGGAACAGATCGTGAAGCGGGCCAAAGGCCATACCCTTAACATTCCAATGAAAATTCTGTGCGAGCATCGTGGTCACGGCTGTCTCTGCAACAGATTGGTTCAGCGCGTCGCCGATTGCGGTTTTTGCGTCAGTGGTCAACGCGGAAGCTGTCTGTGTCATCTACACACCCTCAAATCAAATGGAAATTCGGCTGGCTGGCGTATGGCTGGCTTGCTCAATGAAATATATAGCAACTCCGGCTGCGATGCCAAGATCTTTTAGAATAATTCTAAACTTGAGTGAATTGATCGGATATTCGACCCAGCAAGTAACCGATGTATCGACGGTCGGCGGGGGACACCCGTGACCGAAGCAGAAATTCCAGACTGTGTGTATCTTTCGCTTCGATAGAGATGAGACAGCGCAGGACCCACGCCTCGTCAAACGTCAGATCGGACGCGCCCGGCTGGTACCATTTGATCGGCGCGTGCACTGCCTCTGATAAACATTTAATGAGCGTCGAGACGAATGTCCGCTTGGCATCTTCCCCCTCGAGGGTGAGCAGAGCACAGGCCTCAAAGAGGTCGATTCTTGCAGCCACCCGACACTCCATCGCGGACATCCGCAACCGGTTGAGCACGTCGGAAAAGCCGCTGCCGAAATCGGGCACCGCCGTATGAGAAGGGGTCGCAGCCACAAATGATCTGTGCGGTTCTGGAAGGCGTAGCATCGGCGCGGGTCCGTTCGTCGCGTGGCGCGTTAAGCCACAATATAAACCTGACTTTACTTGTAAGGTATTAAGGAGCCCTTGCAAAGGGGTTTGATTGGAGGCGGAAATTGTACTTTCGACCGGTCTTTAATTTCCCTTGCAAAAGGGAAGGGCAGCGAGGCTGTGGTTGTTTACTTTGTGTTGCATGTCCACATCGTCTGCTTCAACTCATCTGAAAAGGTACAGCTTCTGAAGCATCGCACAATCTGACGAAGTAGTTTTGTAATATTGTAAGTGGGATCGATTGTTGTGGATAAGTTTCTGATAAAGGGCGAAAATGAGAAACCTTGGACATATCTGAAAGACAGAGCGGACCACTGTGGTCTGCCAAGCATCAGGAGAAGATATGTCAAATAATGAAGCAACCCCTCCGTACCGCAATGTGGGTAAGGATAATGCAACATCGGAGGGCGTAGGCGTTGTTGCCTCTGGTGAAATCGGCCGTATTGATGATTTGCAGAAAGGAAAGCTCCGGCTGATCGACCGCTGGGCAGTGACGCGGATGTTGGGAATTAGCCAGTCTACGATGGAGAGGCGGCAGCGTGAGGATGTTAATTTTCCTGTGCCCCTTTTGATCGGAACGCGGAACGTTCGTTGGCTGGAGCACGAGGTTGAAGGCTATATCCTCAACTTGCCCCGCGCTGACCGTTTTGCATAAAGATCCGGCGGAAATTACAGACAGCGGATGAAAAAAGGGCGCTGCTATAGCGCCCTTTCACTCTATGTTTGGCGATGGTTTGTGCGAACGGTTTTTGAAGGCTTTCCTTCCTTCTCACCTGTCAAAAAGAGCTACGGTCTCGTTGAATTTCACATTCGCTACCCTCTCTTGCGATGGGCAGATATTGAAATGTTACCTTTGCTGCTAACGGTGAAGTTCATGTGCAATACCAAACGCCAATTAAATCAAATAAAAGCTTGCGCATTAAAATTGCTGGCATACTTCTCAAAAAAGGAGAAGAAAAATGACTTTAGAAGAAAAATTGGAAGAGCTGAAAGCTGCAACAGATCTCATGTTCATGCACGCGTTGGCTGGGCGCGGCGGATCTGGTGGGCAGATTGCTTGTGCCAGAATTATTTTGGCGCTCGCGGATGATCAACCATGCGATTTGAGTGTTTTGTCGAATCTGCACGGTAAAACTGCAGATGCGGCAGGAACGCTGATTGACGCGTATATTCGGTATGGGCGCAGCGCAGTCTTCGATAGCAAGGAGCAACAGATTTTTCAAATCAAGGCTGCCTTCGCATAGCGATAAAAACTGTATGTTTCGTATCGAAAAACTCTCCATCTGCTCAATAAATAATGACTTATGTTCAGGATTGCGCAGATGGGTCATTTTATTAGATTGGGCGCTCAAGGTCGTCATGCCCGGCAACTGCATCCAATGGTTTCACTACACTGTATATGTAGGGGTATCGGCATTAAACGTGAATGGCATTCTTTTGGGCCAGCTGCATACGGTGGCGCACCTATTAAGAAAAGACACCGAAGCGCTTACTGAAATGCAGGTCATAGGTGCGTAGGATACGGATCAAAGCGTTCAAACTCTTATAAGGAAAAACTCAGTCCAACATTGTACTCTTGTTGAAAGAATGACTGAAAGGGCATCTGAACAATGCCCTTTCAGTCCATGCTCAGTTGCGTTTTGCGCGGACAATTTTCAGGGGCTGAACATCTTCACCACCCGTCACATAGTCGGCCCAATCCTGCATCATCTGGCGTCTTTCCTCCAAGAGGTCTTCGCGGAAATAAGCAGCTACAAGGCTGTCTTTCTCGTGTGCCAAGGCCTGCTCCATCAGGTCTTCAGCATAACACTTCTGTTTGCGCGCCCATGTCCGAAAGGCAGAGCGAAGGCCATGTCCGGTAATGTCGCTCTGGAATTTCTGGATTTCCCTACAGGCGCGGTTTTCGTCGATAACACCTGATTTGTTACGGGGACGAGTGAATACCGGAACGAACTCCCGAGGCCTGAACGCGCTCACCGTATCATTATCAATCCCGCTGAAGACAGCCACGTTCTGGAAAACTGTGCTGAGCTGCTGTGAGACGGGGATACGGTGTTCGCGCCGCATTTTCATATGCGCTGCGCGGCTCGTCCAAATACCTTGATCGAGCTGAAGATCCTGCCATGCAACATAGCGGACCTCCCGCGTCCGTTTGGCCGAAAACAGCATCGCAAGGATCATCTGGCGAAGGTCTTCCTCGCAATCATGAGACCTTGGATTCAAGTTGCAAGCGCAACACCTGGTTTGAAGGCCTCGATTTCGTCGGCCATTGCTTCGGCGGGCGTTCTCCAGCCGAGGGTCTTTCTGGGGC
>Ga0163216_101333_pt1 | contig 16263 bp, 18 predicted proteins | sample SynspAceP_FD_167610 | JGI IMG/M metagenome (GOLD analysis project Ga0163216, IMG submission 167610) | Saline lake microbial communities from Ace Lake in Antarctica - Synechococcus sp. Ace-P (Illumina Assembly) | ecosystem: Environmental > Aquatic > Non-marine Saline and Alkaline > Saline ...
CAACCAGCAGCTTCCGCAGTCCGCCTTGGGCAGCAAAACACCCTTGCAGGCGATGAAGGACTGGCACAAACTCAAACCAGAGCTGTTCAAGAAACAGCCGTACTACCGTCCGGGATGTGACACCTAAGCTTTGAACGCCTCCGATTGAAGTCATTCATCATAGTTAACGAAAAGCTAATTTGCCTAACAATGTTAGGAAAGCCACCAAAATTGCCCTTCCGGCCATTCCGAAATTCATAATTTCAATAGGTTACGGGCAGCTTCGTTGGTCCGCCCTAACATTGTTAGGCGTGTAAACAGACGCGAACACCCTCGCGGGCGACACCGCCCTAAACCACCATCTGAAACACCACGCCTCCCACAATCGCCCCAGTCACGCCCAGGCCCAGATAGACCGCGAACACCTGCGGCTTCACCAAGCTCCAGACCGCTGCCATCGCCGGGATCGAACTGACCGCCCCTGCGGTCATAAATGCCATCGCGGCCCCAGCGGTCATGCCTTGTTCCATCAATCCGGCCAGCAGTGCGGGTGCCACATAGCCGTTCAGGTAGGCAGGCATTCCGACGAGGGCAGCGGTGATAATCGGCACGATGCCCGGCCCGCCCACGACTTGGGCAACGGTCTCGGCAGGCACATAGCTGACCAAAAGGGCTTCGATCATATAGGCGAGGCTGAGCCATTTGACCAAGAACGCCCCGTTGCTAAGCGCCTCGGCGCGGAACACGGAACGGCGCTCGGCCTGTCGCCACATCTTCCACACGGGCTTTCCGGACATCGGCGACGGGCCGCAGCCGCAGCCCTTGGCTCGCACCTTGCGCAGCGGCTCGGCAAATCCGCCCATGCTGAGGGCCAGTTTCAATGCGAACCCTCCGAACAGCCCCAGCGCCACCGCGACGACGGCCTTGCCAATCGCAAAGGGCCAACCGAGGGCGGCGGCTGTGATCAGCAAGGTCGGCGGGTCGATCAGGGGCGAGGATAGCCAGAAAGCCATCACCGCCGACAACGGCGCACCAAGGGCCAAAAGCCCCGCGATGAAGGGGATCACCTCGCAGGAGCAGAACGGTGCAAGCCCGCCGAACAGGGCGGCAAGCACGATCATGCGGCTCTCTCGGCCCTTGAAGGCCTCGGCAATCATAGCCTCGGCCCCAGCGGATTTGAGGTAGGCGATCAGAGCCACAGCAAAGGCGATATAGGGCGCCGTGCCTGCGAGTGCTTTGGCGGCGAACACCAAGATGGCGGTCAGGTTGGCAGGGTCGAGGGCTGCCACGCCAATCGCTAAGAGCAGCACAAGCGTCCACGGTGTCCACAGCGCTTCTTTCACGACCGTCAGGCGGGGCGGTTGGGCCAGATCAGCCATGGTCGGCCACGTTTGGTTGGGATTGGGCGGGTGCATCGGCGCAGCATTCGGTCAATATGAAGCCCGCCAGATCGCGCAAGCGGTCGAAATCGGCGCGGCACCCGACGGTGCGGCCCTCGCGCGTTTGACGGATCACCTCGGCCCCGGCGAGAAACTTCAGGTGATGGGCAAGGGTCGAAGGCGCAATCCCGGTGCGCGCTCCGATCTCGCCCACGGTCAATCCGGCCTCACCCGCACGGATCAGGCAGTTGAGCACGCTCAAGCGCGCCTCGCTTCCCATCGCGGCAAAGCCCTGTGCGGCGGTCGTCTGGTCCATGATCGCATCCCTGATTCTACATACCTAGTTTTATAGTTACGTTATCATTGCGGGCCGATCAACCCACCTTCCCAAACCATCCCAAGCGCGATAAGCGAAACTGCGCCCTAACCGAAAGCCCCTGCCCCATGGATAACCTGCGCGGCATCTTGCTCATGACCCTCGCCATGCTCGGCTTCGCGATTACCGACGCGTTCCTAAAGGCAGTCACGGTGCACATGCCCGTCGGACAGGTGATCTGCCTTCTGGGGATCGGCGGTTTCATCATCTTTTCGGTCTGGGCCAAGGCGGCGGGGCAATCGGTATTCACCCGCGACTGGCTGCGCCCGATGGTCATCGCGCGCAATGCCTCCGAGGCGGTGGCGACGGCAAGTTTCATCACCGCCCTTTCGATCCTGCCGCTGTCGACAGTCAGCGCAATTCTGCAAGCCAACCCGCTGTTTGTGACCATGGGCGCTGCCCTGTTTCTAGGCGAAGCGGTCGGCCCACGGCGTTGGGCGGCCATCGCCGTGGGCTTCTGCGGGATGCTCTTGATCTTGCGACCCACAACCGACGGGCTTGATGCAGGCGCGCTGTTGGCGGTGCTGGCGATGATCCTTCTGGCGGTGCGCGACCTGACAACCCGCGCGATGCCCAAACACCTGAGCAATCTGGTGCTGGCCGCCTATGCCTTTGCCACCCTGATCGTGACCGGGGGCGTGATGATGTTGTTTCACACCCCGGTCGTCCCCAACCTGCCAGAGGCAGGATTAATGGGCCTTGCGGTCGTGTCGGGCGCTGTGGCGTATTACTGCATTACGGCGGCAATGCGCGTGGGCGAGGTCAGTGCGGTCACGCCGTTTCGCTACACGCGGCTGGTCTTTGCGATGCTGATCGGCATTCTCATATTTGGCGAACGGCCTGACACGATCACCTATGTCGGGGCCGCGATCATCATCGCGGCGGGCCTTTATACCTTCGCCCGTGAGCGCAAACGCCGCATCGCAGCAACACTTCCCGAAATGGCAAAAGCAGGCTAAGACGCGAGCAACCGCGACAGAACTTTCCCGAGGAGGACACTGCCCCATGACCGATATCATCGACATCCACGCCCGCGAGATTCTCGACAGCCGGGGCAACCCGACGGTTGAGGTTGATGTGACGCTTGAGGACGGCACCTTGGGCCGCGCCGCTGTGCCCTCAGGCGCGTCCACCGGTGTGCATGAAGCGGTGGAAAAGCGCGATGGCGACAAAAGCCGCTATATGGGCAAAGGCGTTCTGGAAGCAGTGGGCGCCGTGAATGGCGAGATCGCTGAGCTGCTGCTGGGTGCCGATGTGACCGAGCAAACCGCGATTGACTACGCAATGATCGAGCTGGACGGGACCGAGAACAAAGGCCGCCTCGGCGCGAACGCGATTTTGGGCGTCTCCTTGGCGGTTGCAAAAGCGGCGGCAGAGGCGACAATGCAACCGCTCTACCGCTATGTCGGTGGCACCTCGGCGCGCGTTCTGCCGGTGCCGATGATGAACATCATCAACGGGGGCGAGCACGCCGATAACCCCATCGACATCCAAGAATTCATGATCATGCCCGTGGCGGCTGAGAGCATTGCCGACGCCGTGCGCATGGGGTCCGAGGTGTTCCACACGCTGAAGAAAGAGCTGTCGAACGCCGGCTTGTCCACCGGGATTGGCGATGAGGGCGGCTTTGCACCCAACCTAAGCTCCACCCGCGACGCGCTTGATTTCATTCTGAAATCCATCGAGGCGGCTGGGTATAAACCGGGCGAGGAAATCTATCTGGCCCTCGATTGCGCCGCGACCGAATACTACAAAGGTGGCAACTACGTCATGGCGGGCGAAGGCAAAACGCTGTCTGCGGCTGAGAACGTGGACTACTTGGCCGCACTGTGCGCGGACTATCCGATCATTAGCATCGAAGATGGCTGTTCCGAGGATGACTGGGACGGCTGGAAGATGCTGACCGAGAAGCTGGGCGGCTCTGTTCAGCTTGTGGGCGACGACTTGTTCGTGACCAATCCCGAGCGCTTGCAGATGGGAATTGACCAGAATGCCGCGAACTCGCTGCTGGTAAAGGTCAACCAGATCGGCACATTGACGGAGACTTTGGCAGCCGTTGATCTGGCGCACCGCAACCGCATGACGTGCGTGATGTCGCATCGGTCAGGCGAGACCGAGGATGCAACGATTGCAGACCTCGCCGTCGCAACCAATTGCGGGCAGATCAAGACCGGGTCGCTGGCACGCTCCGACAGGTTGGCGAAATACAACCAGCTGATCCGGATTGAAGAGGCCTTGGGGGAGACGGCTGTGTTCGCGGGGCGGTCGATCCTGCGTTAAGCTCACGGCTACACACATAACTAAGGGGCGTGCATGGATTGCGCGTCCCTTTTGTTTTGTGCGGGAGAGCTGGAATGTGCTACTGAGTAGCATCATCGTATTGGAGTGCCCTCATGTCCGTCAAATCCTCAGTATCCATGTCCGAACAACAAGACGCGTTTGTGCGCGGGCTAGTGGCCGAGGGGCGCTATTCAAGCGTGAGTGCGGTGGTGCAGCAGGGGTTAGATTTGCTGCAGAAGCAGGAAGATTCCCACGAAGCCGAGTTGGAGGCTCTGCGTGCGTTCTTTCGGAAAAGAGCAGAAGGGCCGTTTCTGACTGAGGAGGAATCCCGCGAAAGCGTGCGCAAAATGATCGAGGAAAAGCGCAAGCAATATGGCGTTTGAGGTTTTTCGATCAGCTGAAAGTAACAGCGATCTTGATGCCATCTTGGATCACTTGCTGCGCGCCTATCAGTTGCGCGGACACGATTTCGGGGAAGCGATTAGAGACGCCGGACTTCGACTGGACCGGATCCTAGACGATATCAGCGCTCTTAGGAATGCGCCGCATCAAGGTACGATTTGGACCGGAAGTGAGACCGCTTACCAAATTCGATGGGTCACGAAGGGCCGAGCAATCCTCTATTTCCGCATTGATGAAGGACAACGGCGCATCGACATCCTAGCCATATATTTCGGCGGGCAAGATCACAAAGAACTTATGCATCAGCGATTGCTGGGCATCGGTTAACCCAACTTCACCAGCGCATGCCGCTTCTTCCCGGCGCTCAACTTGATCGGCGCGGCCAGATCCGCCGCGCTGACCATCTGGCCAGCATCACTCACGGCCACATCGTTCATCTTCGCCCCGCCCTCGGCGATCAACCGTTTCGCGTCCTTCCCGGATTTTGCCAACCCGGACCGCACGATCAGTTGCGCCATGGAGATACCGTCGCCGACCTCGCCCTGCTCGAGCACCAGCGTCGGCAAATCATCGCCCGCCCCGCCCTGCTCGAACACTTCGCGGGACGTGGCTTCTGCCGTGCGTGCCGCCCCGGACCCGTGCGCCAGTGTCGTGACGGCATTCGCCAACGTGATCTTGGCGTCGTTGATCTCGGCCCCTTGCAGCGCGCCCAACCGGTCGCACTCGTCAATCGGCATCTCGGTATAGAGCTTCAAGAACCGCCCCACATCGGCATCCGTCGTATTGCGCCAGAACTGCCAAAACTCGTAGGGCGAGCGCATATCCGCGTTCAGCCAGACCGCGCCATCTTGGGATTTGCCCATCTTCTTGCCGTCCGAGGTCGTCAGCAAAGGCGAGGTCAGCCCAAATACTTGCCCCTCAAGCACCCGGCGCGTCAGGTCGATACCGTTGACGATATTGCCCCACTGGTCGGAGCCGCCCATTTGCAGACGACACCCGTAGCGGCGATTAAGTTCCATGAAGTCATAGGCTTGCAGGATCATATAGTTGAATTCTAAGAAGCTCAAAGATTGCTCCCGGTCGATCCGCGACTTCACGCTTTCAAACGCCAGCATCCGATTGACGCTGAAATGCCGTCCGATATCGCGCAGAAAGTCGAGGTAGTTCAAACCGTCGAGCCACTCGGCGTTGTTGAGCATCTTCGCATCACCAGCCCCATCACCGAACTCCACAAAGCTCGAAAACACCTGCTTGATACCAGCGATATTGTCATCAATCTGGGCAGGCGTCAGCAATGGCCGCTCGTCGGCCCGAAAGCTCGGATCGCCCACTTTGGTCGTCCCGCCGCCCATCAAAACCAGCGGCTGGTGCCCGGTTTTCTGCAACCAGCGCAGCATCATGATCTGGATCAGGCTGCCCACATGCAAAGATTTGGCCGTTGCATCAAACCCGATATAGGCCGGAACCACCCCCGCCATGAGTGCGTCATCGAGCGCGGGCAAGTCTGTGCAATCGGCAAGAAAGCCGCGCGTGCGCATCACGTGCAGAAACTCGGATTTGGGCTGGTAGGTCATTGGCTGTGCGTCCATGCTGGGGCGAGGCAATAAGGGCTATAACGGGGGCGAGCGTGAAGGGAAAGAGGCGCGTGATCCGGGCGGCCGGGATGATGTCGGGCACGTCGCTCGACGGGGTCGATTTGGCGGTGATCGAGACCGACGGCGTTGACGTGTTCTCCTTCGCAGAAATGGGCTACCGTCCCTACACGGACACCGAGCGTGAGGTGGTGCGGAACGCGCTCGGCAAATGGCCGGGCGAGGACGGCGTGGCGGAGGCCGCGCGGGTCGTCGAGGACGCGCATATCGAGTTGGCCGAGGGGTTGGAAGGCGTGGAGTTACTGGGCTTTCACGGCCAAACCCTCACCCATGAGCCCAAAGGCCGTGGCACCCACCAAGCAGGCGACGGCGCGAGGGTGGCGCAAGCACTTGGCATCGACACCGTATGGGATTTTCGCAGCGCCGATGTGGCGCTTGGCGGCCAAGGCGCGCCGCTGGCCCCGTTCTATCACTGGGCTTGCGCGCGCTGGGTCGGCCTGATCCGGCCTGCCGTATTCCTGAACCTTGGCGGCGTTGGCAATCTGACATGGGTCAACACCAAGGAGGTCGCACCGGACCTGTTCGGCGCGCTTCTGGCGTTTGACACCGGGCCTGCGAACGCACCGATGGATGATCTAATGCTGCGGCGCGGCCTCGGGCGGCATGACGAAGGCGGGGCGCTGGCAGCCAAAGGCACACCGGATCCGGGCGTGCTGGAGGCGTTTATCGAGACGGCGTATTTCGACGCGCCGCCACCGAAATCGCTGGACCGGGCGGATTTTGCAGCGTTGACCGACGCGGTTGCAGACCTGAGCACCGAGGACGCGCTGGCCACGCTGGCCGAATGCATTACTGGCGCGGTCGCCATGGGGTTTGCGCATTTGCCGTCAGTGCCAAGCGCGCTATACGTGACCGGAGGCGGGCGGCATAACACGCACCTAATGGATCAATTGACCGAACTGTTGCCCTGCCCCGTGGCCACGGTTGAGGCGCTCGGCCTCGACGGCGACAAGCTGGAAGCCCAAGCCTTCGCGTATCTGGCCACACGGATCGCCGGTAAATTGCCGACCTCGGCCCCGGGCACCACAGGCGTGGGCGCGGCGGTCTCGGGCGGCACGATCAGCCGCGTTTCCGCATCTGACGCACCATTGACGTTGAGTAGATAATCAGCGCCACCCAGATCATCGGAAATGCAATCGCCTCGCCGCGCCCGAACGGCTCGCCGAACACGAAGACCGCGATCAGGAAGATCATCGTCGGTGCGATGTATTGCAGGATGCCGATGGTCGATAGGCGCAGCAGTTTCGCACCGTTGGCATACAGCATCAGGGGTGTGGCGGTGACGAACCCGCAGCCGACCAGCAGCCATGTATTAGACGGCACCCCCGCGAGGAAAAACGCCTGCCCGGTCCCCCAGAGCCACACCATATAGGCCAGCGCGAATGGCGTCAGGATCAGGACCTCCAGCAGGAAACCTTGGTTTGCTCCGACGGGCAGGGTCTTGCGGAAAAACGCGTAGATGCCCCACGAGATCGTCAAGCCGAGCGCCACAACAGGCAGGCTTCCGGCCTCGAAGGTCAGCACACCGACGGCAGCAACGGCGAGCGCGATGGCGATCAGTTGAGCGCGTGACAAGGCCTCCTTCAGGATCAACGCCCCGAGGGCGACGCTGAATAGAGGGTTGATATAATAGCCTAAAGCGGCGTCCAGCGCGCGGTCATTGCTGATCGCCCACACATAGACGCCCCAGTTGAACGACACGAGAGCGGCGGTCAAAAGCGCCATCGCCAGCACGCGCGGGGTGCGCAGGGCAGCTTTCAGGTCGTCGGTGCGGCGCAGGAGCAACAGCACAACACCCGCAATCGGCACCGACCACACGACACGGTGGGCGATGATCTCAGGGGCCGGGATATGGGCGAGCATCTTCATATAAAGGGGCAGAAACCCCCAGAAGACGTAAGCGCCAAGGGCGAAGGCGAGACCTGCGCCGGTATCCTCGTTCTTGGGGCCAGTGATGGGGGGCGTATCAGTTGTCATGAAGCCCGCTTACGCCCGATTGCGGCCAATAACCAATCGCAAATCGAGATCACTGCCATCACTCCCACTCCTACCCTAAGCATTCACTCCGACCTCAGCCGCGCGAGATAGCCCCGCGTGAAGTCGCCATACCCCTCAGCTGTCACCCCAAGATGCGCCTTCATCTGGGTATGCAGCGCGGGCAGGTTGTGGAACGGCACCACCGGATAGGTGTGATGTTCGGCATGGTAAGGCATATTCCACGCCAGAAACCGGGTCGCGCGGGTCGTGAACGTCGTGCGCGTGTTGAGGAACATATCTTCGACGAAGGGACACTCGCCATGCTCGGCCAGCAGATAAAGCCGCAGGATCGGTTGGCCGAGCAGCAACGGGATCAGCCAGACCCACAGCAGCACGGGCGACGCAACAAGCGTGATCGCAGCGCAGGTATAAAGGACCAAAAGGATACGCGCTTCCCGCTCCATCTTGGGGCGGGTGCGGTCTGAGATATAGGGGGCCTTTAGGCGTCCAAAGACGAGCGTTACCAGCGTGCGGATTTGCGAAATCCAGATCGGGATACCGCTGACATGCCACAGCCATGCGCGCAGCGTTTCCGGCTTTCCGCCTTCAAGTTCAGGGTCTTGTCCGGGGATGTTCGTGTAGCGGTGATGGGCCAAATGGAAGGCGCGGAACCAGTCGAACGGCAAGATCAGCACAAAGCCAATGGCGTGGCCTGCAAGATCACACGCGCGGTCAGATGGAAACGGGGTGCGGTGGGTGCACTCATGGCTCAGGGTAAACAGGAACACCAGAAGGATGCCTTGGACGGGCAGCAGCAAGCCCCAGAATGGGATTTGGACCGCGATCAAAGTGGTTGTAACAAGGATCGCGCCGAGATGAGCTACGAGGTGTAAATACCCTGCGCGTGGATGGCGCTTTATGAGCAGGGAACGCGTCGCGGGCTCCAGCGTGGACAGGAAGGTTTTGCTGTCCACCGGGCTAGGCGCGCTGAATGTCGAAGCCGGGGGGCGCGAGGGTGAACCCCTCGAACTGGAACGCCGGGGTGACGGTGCAACTGACGAGGGTCCAATCGCCCGTGGTGCGCGCCGCTTGCCACCAGTCTTTCGGCACGATGCCTTGGGCCGCGTCCGTGGTCAGATCACCCGAAAGGCGCAAGTCTTGGGCCGGGCTTGCGTCGGTTTCCGAAATGCTGAGCACCAAGGGCGCGCCTGCGTGGTAGAACCAGATCTCGGTCGCATCGACTTTGTGCCAATGGCTGGCCCCGCCGTCGCGCAGCAAGAAATAAATCGCGGTGCCTGCGGGGCGCGCACCCGATGCCGCCTCGGCGATCCAGGTCTGACGGTAGAAGCCGCCTTCGGGATGGGGCGCGAGGTCGAGCTTGGCGATGATCTCATCGGCGGTCAGGGTCATTGGGTCAGGTCTTTCTCAAAGCAGCGCACCAGCGGGCCGAGTGTGGCGTGGCTGGGAAGGTAGCCCGCGCGCTCGGTGAAACCAAGGTCGAGGTAGAGGCGGATTGCGGGGGTCAGAAAGTGCATCGTGTCGAGGACAATGCTTGCGTAACCCATGTCTCGTGCCCCGTCGATCAGGGCGGTGACGAGCATCCTGCCAAGCCCCCTGCCCTGTCCTTGCGGCGAGACGTAGACGCGTTTCAGCTCGGCGGTTGCGGCATCGAACTGGACGTATCCGCCGGTCCCGATAGCGCGGCCACCCGCATCGCGCGCGAGCAGACACAGACCGCTCGGCGGCGTGTGAAGCCTTGGCAGATCGGCCATGAGCGCCGCACGCGCGGCTTGCGGATAGTTGGCCGCCAGCACAGCAGCGGCACCCGGATCAGCGGCACCGAGGTGATCAAGATAGGCCGCACACAGCGCGCGGATATCGTCCCAATCCTGCGGTATTTCCGGCGGTGCGAGGCGGCTCATGGATCGACGGGGTCAGCAGGCATCGCGCGGATCGCGCGGGCGGTGACTTGCTCGCGGTAGACAATATAGAGGCCGGTCGCGATGGTCACTGTGATGCCAGCAGCCGCCAGCCCATTGGGCAGATCGCGGAACAAGAACCAGCCGATGATCGTGGCAAACGGGATCTCAAGATACTGCATCGGTGCGAGGGTTGCGGAGGGTGCAAACCGCAGGCTCCACGTCATTAGAAGATGTGCGCAGGTGCCGATCACGCCGATGGTGGCGAGCAAGAACCATGTCTCGCGCGGCGGAATCGACAGGGCCAGATCGCCCTCGGTCGCGCCCCAAAGCCCCATCCCGACCAGCAAGATCACCGTGGCAATCGCGCCCGAGACCGCTTGCAGCGCGATGGGATCACTTTCGCGCGCGATCTGGCGCGTCACCAGCATGAACAGCGCGAAGACCAGCGCGACCAGCAAGGGCAGCAGCGCGGGCGCGCCGACGGCGGCGAAGGTGGGTTGGACAACCATCAAAGTGCCGATGAAGCCGACGCAGCAGGCGATCAGGCGGCGGGGGCCGACCTCCTCGCCGAGGACGAACTTGCCCAAGAGCAGCATGATGAAGGGCATCACGAAGGCGATGGCGATGGCCTCGGCCAGTGGCAAAAAGCGCAAGGACAGAAACATCGCGCCGATCCCGACGATATGCAGCAGCGTGCGGGTGAGGACGAGGGCAAGGACGCGACCCCGGTAGCGCCACTCCAGTCGGCGGATCGCCACCAGCGGCGCGAGCAACACAAACTGGGTGCTAAATCGCACTAGGATCAGAACGCCCAGCGGGACCAGACTGCCCGCAACCTTCGCCAGCCCGTCGCCGAGGGGCGCGAGGACGCAAAAGCCCAGCATCAAGACGATGCCGAGGACGGGGCGATCAAGGTGGCTCATGACCTACGTGTCGCGCGGGATTTGAGCCATGGCAAGAGGCGACCATCCATTGCCGCTAGTCCTGCGCCGATCAGAAGTGCGCCGAAAAATTCGCCGAGGCCAAGACGCTCGGACAGGAACGCCCAGCCAAGGAAGGTAGCCGAAACCGGGATCAGGAAGGTGACGAGGCTGACATTGGTTGGGCCTGCCAGATCGAGGATGCGGAAGAACAGGATATAGGCCAGCGCTGTCGAGATGATCGCAAGGCCGAGAACGGCAAGAGCCGCAGACGCGCCGGGGGCTGCGATTTGCCAAGGCTGATCGACGATGAGCATGATCGGCAGCATTAGGATGCTGGACACGGTGAGTTGACCTGCCGCGATGGCGATGGCTGGAAGGCCGAGGCCCTTGAAGCGCCGCGACCAGACCCCGCCAATGCCGTAGCTAAGCGCGCCCGCAAGGATGGCAAGCTGCGCGATGACGGGCGCGCCCGCGCCAAGCACATCCGGGCCAACAAGCACCGCGACGCCTGCGATGCCGAGCGACACTCCGATGATCTTGGCCCGGTTGAGCTTGTCGTCGCTGGTCAGCAGATGCGTGGCCACAACCGTGAACAAGGGCGTCGTGGCGTTGAGGATGGAGGCAAGGCCAGACGGGATGCTCGCTTGGCCATAGATGATGAACGAGAACGGGATCGCGTTGTTGAGGATGCCCATGCCGATGCAGGCGACGATCGCGGGGCGCGTCCAAGCGATGCGTTTGCCGGTGAGCGCGATGACAGCCCACAAGACGGTGGCGGCAAGGGCGACGCGAAGCCAGACGATGGTGAACACCGGCAGGTCTTGGACCGCGATTGCAATGAAGAAAAACGAGCCGCCCCAGAGCAACGACAGCAGGATCAGGAGGGTCCAAGTGGTGCGGGACATTGTGGGCATGGGGGGCTCGTCAAGTTGATGTTGGCCCTGACTACGCCTGCTTGCGGGGCGGCGCGATCCGAAAGTTGCGGAAACAGGCAGGCGGAGCTTGATGACGCAATATGTTGTGGATAACCGACAGGTTGGCGCAAAATAGGCGAGTTTGACCTTGCGGGTCTGGGTGCGACTTTGGCAAGTTCGTCGGGCTGGTCCTTCACCCGAGTGGGCCAAAACACTATTCGCTGCGTGTTGGTTTGGACGGGCCTTTGGCCGCCAAGCCATGGACACCTCCAAGCGCGCGGCGAGACGGGGCTGTACCTCGAGAACGGTCGGTCCGGTCCCTGGGGGTCGGGCCGACCACCTTCGTTTTGGGGCATGGTTCTTGGATGTGCCGGTTGCACAACAATGGGATCTTGAGGGCGTTTGCCTCGGAGATGCACTCAAAGCTTAACTAACCGTTAACGTGCCTAAGAATGTTAGCCGTGTTAACCTTTCAACAATACGTCTGAAGCCTACCCGGATTACAGATGATGAGGAATTGGCCGCCGGAGCCACCTGCCATGATCCTGCGCCCTGCCCACCCCCGCGACATCGACCGCATTGCCTCGATCCAGCGCAACGCGGACGCGCGGCGGTTTTATGCGGCCCGCGGATTTGTCGAGGTCGCGCTCACCGACGGCACCCGAAATGACGAGCGCGAGCCGAACGTTCGCATGGTTTGGACGCGGTGAGGCGGGGTTAGTCCCGCTGCCCGCTACCCCTCCCCCAGCATCCATTCCCCCTCCGGCCAAAACGCGTGGAACGCGAAGGCGAAGATGATATCGTGGGGCAGGTTCTCGCCCGTCGCGGCATCAAACACGCGGATGGTGCCCACGTCTTTGCCCTCGGCAATCACATCTGTATCCATCGCGCTGGCTTGGCCCGCACGCCATGTCAGGCGCACGCCGTTCTCGGTCACCTCGGAGGTATTCTCAAAGCGGCTGATCGGCCATGCTTGCTCGCCCACACGCACCACGCGCATGAGCGCGGGAATGTCGTGGGGTGGGTTTTCGCCGTTAAAGAAGCTCTCATAGGGTTGGTTGCGGCTGTCATAGCCAGCATACGGATTGCGCCCGTAATTGCGGGTTTGAAACGGGGCATCCATGACCAGACCGCCGGGATTACGCTCGGTGAACTCGGCCCAGCTTTCCATCCAGGCGGGCATTTGCGTCAGCTCAGCCCCCGCGAAATTGCCGACGATGCCTTCACCAACGGCCTGCTGCCAGAAGCTTTCGGTCTCTAGATCATACATCACCATATCGGATTTGCGCAGCTTGCCCGACACACCAAAGCTGATCGTCTGGTCGCCGACGCGGCGGTCGAACACCATGCCGGAATTGCACAAGGGACAGTAGGTCACGGCCACGGGCACGCCGCCGACGACATCATTGGCGATCTCGTGGAACATGAGGTAGCGGATCGGATAAGCGCGCGGCTCGGTCCCGTCGATCTCGAGCGTCAGGACCGGCTCACGACTATCAAGACGGGTCTCGGTAGCGGCCGCAATGTAGCTGACATCATGGATGGCAGGGATCTGGTCGCGGCCAATGACGGTCTGGATCTCGACGAAGGGGACCAGGGTGTTGGTGAAGTCGGCCTTGGGGAACGAGAACGCCCATTGGTCCGGGGCGGTGCCGAAATTTTGGGCGAGCGTCGGGGTGGCAGTTGCGAAAAGGGCGGCAAGGGCGAGGGCGAGCGGTTTCATGGGCATGTCTCCGGGCGGGGGATGATGGCCAGAGCATGACGCGTTGAGGCTGCGTTGGATAGGAGGGGTCACGTGGAGGTGATGGGGAGTGTAGGAGGATGGCAAGCATACGGCCGAATTTCCGATCCTGCACGACCAGCCGCGAGCGGCAAACGCGTCGCTTGGTGACGACATATAGCGCGCGCTCCGAGCCTCCTTGATCAACGTCCAGCACTCCCATCCATCCGCCGCCAACCTATCCACAAAAAAAGCGGCCCCTTTCGGGACCGCTTCAGTATCCCTGGAAGAGGTAAACAACCTGGGAATAGCTTGGGAGCTACCCATCTGTTCTAGGAACCTCCGGCTTAGGCGTCCTGATGGAAAGGTGATGGATTGAACAAATATCCAGCATATAGGAAAAAATTGGGCTAGGACTGCCCAACAAAACGGTCCGGCGCGCCGAATTCTTCCCATGCTGCGGCCATCCCCATGCGCGCGGCGAAGGGCACAAACTCTGCATGTTTGCGGATTTCCACACAATTTTGCGTGGCTCCCCAGATACATAGCAGCGTTCCGTGGGTTCCGGGCGGGGGCGTATCGCCCATAATCTCGAAAAATGCGCGTGCGGGACCAGTTCTGACCACCGCTTGGGCCAAGGGAATCGTCGGCGGCGTGCCGGGCACGAACAGCAGCGTCTTGATCCATTCGCCCAAGGCCTCGCGGGTAGCCTGATCGGGGCTATAGGCGTCGCCCACGATTTTTTTCCAGACCGCAGGATCAACAAACTGGTCGCCCAGAAAGCCTGCCAGATAGGTTTTCCCTTGCAGCAGACGCGCGCCTGCCAACTCATACTTGCCCATTGCAAAGGCAATCGCGGCATAGGTTTCACACCCGAAATGATGCTGCATATCAATGGCGCGCTTGGCCGACATATCGGCCTCGGCCAGATCGCCATTGGCCAGCTTGGCCGTTGCCAAGATCTGGTAATTGCGGCCCTGAATTGGATCAAGGGCCACGGCCTGCTCCAGATAGGGCATTGCCCGCGTCGTCAGGCCAATTGCAGCAAAGAAATAGCCCAGCCTCAATGCGACTTCCGAGTTTTGCGGCGCGCGGGCGTAGGCCTGCTCGGTCATGCGAATAGCGCCCACGATATTGCCCAGCGTGAATTGCTCCAGCGCGATCAGGGTCAGTGGAAAGGCCATGCCCGGATCAATCTCCAGCGCGCGCTTGGCGCATTCGGTGGCCTTGCGGATCAGCGCTGCCTTGTCGCCGCCTCGGATATAGGTCGACATGAGCGAGTATGTGTGGCCGAGCTCGCTATGGGCCTCGGCGTGGTTCGGATCGAGCGATACAGCCTGCGTAAGCAGCGACATCGCCGTCGTCAAAACATCCGTATGAAAGGGCCGCTCGTTGAGGGCGCGGCCCTGCAACACCAACTCGTTTGCGCCACTGTCCGTGCTGCCTTTCGCGCGTTGGGTTGTGAAGGTATCGCTGCCCAAGGCCATCTCGATCTGGCTGCGCATGACCACAGGCATCAAGCGGTAGCCGCGCTTGGGAATCGTCTCGATATAGGCTGTCTTGGGATCAAGGATTTTGAGCGTTTTACGCAGCAGAGAAATCGCGCGGGTCAGGCTTTCGTCAGAGGCGTCATGGCCATACCAAACCTCGCTCAGCAACTCGTCGCGTAGCACCGTCTCACCGGGGCGGGCCGCCAGAAACGTCAGCACATCCATGATGAGGGGTTCGAGCTTTTCGATCTTTGAACCCGTTTGGACCCGCCCGAGGATCGGAGACACGTCCAGAAGGCCTAGCGAGAAGCCGTCACTTGATTTGTACAATTTGACTGCCTCGTAACGTTTGCGAGGAGCCCGCAACAGTTTCGTATTTTAATTTACGAAACGAAGCTTTGTCTACGGCAAATCGATGCGACCTATTCCTCCCGCACCGTCACCCGCACCATTCGGTCCGGCTGCCCGAGCACCGCGCCGTTGGCCCCGTCCCCGCGCTTGATCGTGTCGACGACTTCCATGCCTTCGGTCACCTCGCCCAGCACGGTATACTTCCCGTCAAGCGAGCTGGCAGGGGTTAAGCCGCCCTAGGAAGGGAGAACGTCCATTGGTCCGGGGCGGGGCCGAAATCTTGGGTAAGCGTCGGCGTCGCGACCCACAGCAGGGCAGCGAACATGACGGCGAGATGCTTCATGGCGGGCTCGCTACGGGGCTGGGCGAGGTTGGCCGGAGGATGACGGGTCGGGGGCGGTTTGGATAGGAGGGGTCACGTGGAGGTAATGGGGTGTTAATGCCACGCCAGAAACCAAGTATTGTGAAGACATCTTGATCAATGGCCCTGATTTCTGCAAACTATTTCCAAATTGCAGGTCCGTTGCGGACGCCTGAGGGGACAATATTGTGAAACGAGCAGTCGTTGCAGTTGCAGCTGCGCTAATAGCAGTCGGCCATCAGGCCAGCGCGCAAGCCATATCAGCGGGATGTACGGGCGTGAACGCCTTAGGCTCGCAGAACATTGCGCTCGGCGTGCCCACGACCTTTGGGCCCTTTAATGGTTTTGACGAAGGATTTGCCAACCAACCTTCCGATGGTGACACAATCCGTCTTGGAATTGGTGGCCGCGATATGTGTCACATCCCGGACGGTAGTACGGCTGTTTCTTGAACAGCTCTGGTTTGAGTTTGTGCCAGTCCTTCATCGCCTGCAAGGGTGTTTTGCTGCCCAAGGCGGACTGCGGAAGCTGCTGGTT
>Ga0163216_101336_pt1 | contig 16186 bp, 14 predicted proteins | sample SynspAceP_FD_167610 | JGI IMG/M metagenome (GOLD analysis project Ga0163216, IMG submission 167610) | Saline lake microbial communities from Ace Lake in Antarctica - Synechococcus sp. Ace-P (Illumina Assembly) | ecosystem: Environmental > Aquatic > Non-marine Saline and Alkaline > Saline ...
AGGTAATTTAACCCAAACATTGACTTTGCATCATCAAGGGCAACAAGACTTAGAATTAATCTTAGAGCACGATAAAAACAACGCTTATACCATGGAATTACTGGCCTATTCCTACTGGCATCAGGCCTGGATCCTAAATTTCAAGGGACAAATAGCGAACGCAGTCATCAACGCCAAACAGGCCGCAAGGATACTAGAAGATATCTTAAGTCAAGATCCTGACAATGAATCATGGCAAGAGAATTACCTCAGTATTGAAAGTTTACTCATATTACTCAATAGCCAAATAAATAATGAATACATGGATGAATCGCCTCAGATGGGTCAAATAGCGACAAAACTGTTTAGTAAAAAATTTGAACGTGTAGATACACCGATAACCATAATTAAGTACTATCAAATACAAAAAGAGTGGGAGAAAAGTAAGGAACTAATTGAGCAGACAAGTGATTATTTTGAGGGCAGTGTAAAAGAGCAAGACCCAGAATTTATTGTGGCACAAGCGGAGTTAAAAATACTGCAAGCTTATCAAGCAAGGTCTAATGGTCGTAAGGCCGAAAAAGACCTGGCCTGTAAACAAGCCGCAGAAATGCTTCAACCTCTGGTATCAGCAAGTTTAAATGTTGAATATTTACTCCCCTACGTCAAGGCACATAGTTGCCTCAATACACTGACTGAAATACCGAAACAGAGAGAGGCTCTTCAAGCGATGGGTGTCACTTCATTTGACTTTAATGCCTCCTTAAGCTTAAAAGAAATACATTAAATAATGAATACAACGCAGATTAATTTCACTTTAAAAACACAACAGCCCAACTAAGGAGTTACTTAACAATGAACACCAAATCTATACCACCCGAAAAGCCATTTAGAGTAGAAGTAGATATCACTTCTGCTACACCGATATACACTTACTACAATCGCAGAGGTGTTAATTGCGACGGTTCTGTCAGCGTGACTGAAGCTAACACTGCGGTGAGTTACAGTTTGATTAATAACACCAATAATTTAATTTTTGCAGCGCCAATTATAGAAGCAGAAGACCCAAGTGATTTAACTATACTGATTTCGAATAATCAGCAAACAATCACCTTCTATGATAAAGATTTAACTAACGAGTCTGTATGCATTAAATTAGTGGTAGTAAAAGCAACTGAACCAACCCAGCCCTACGTGAGTCTTGACCCCATCATGCGGAATGTCCCTAATTAACCAAAAAATCTGTGGGGTCAGAGCCGTTGAAGACGCTTTTGATGGAATATTTCTGACTTTCTGTCGCCACCTTGCGGCAACGGATTAACTCTTCGACCCGTTGCTGTCTCGATTTGCTGTTTAAATCTATCTTCTCCCAACACCCACGCTTTATTGGTCGAGGTTCGAATTTCTTCAAGGCTTAACTCTGGTATTTGTTGTGCAAACAAATCTTTGTAGGCTTTCTTTCGTTCCTCAGGCCCTTTACCTAAGGCTTCATAGCAGGAGTGAGGGGTAATAAGCTGAATATGTTTATCCAGCGCATTGTGATGATAGCTTGTCCAAGGGTAGTCTTCCGCATGCTGAACCATATTGGCTCTCACGGGATTTAACTCGATATATCGACTCACTGTTAAAAAATAGTGCTCACTGTCAACCAAAGTAGATTTGTAGCGGCCCTCCCATAAGGTGCCGCTTCGTTTATGAATTTTGTTGATATACATCACATAACAACGACCTAAGGATTGCATAAGTTGACTCACTCCCTTTTCTGTTGAAGGCGTCATCAACAGGTGCACATGATTTGTCATTAAGGTAAAAGCATGAACACTGACTTGAAATTTGTCAGCATAAAGCCGCAGCTTGTCTAGATATACGGCATAGTCTTGTTCGGTAAAAAAGCAGATATGCCGGTTGTTGCCGCGCTGGATAACATGTTGGGGAATATTGGGTAGGTTTAATCTAGGAAGCCTGGCCATCACTTTCATCCTTGAAAATTTTTGCATAAAGCATAGTACTTCGACATAAAACTACCAAACTTGCTTAGCAACATACGCCCATACCTATCATCGGCTCTGACCCCACAGGTCCAGGCCACTGAAATATCTATTTAAAAACAACGACTTAAAATCAGAAGATTACCAGAAGGTTCTTATATACAGTTTTCTCTAGACTTCACTCCATCGAATTGAGCAGAGCTTATTCTGTTCAACTTAAGGCAAGCACTTAAGGCAATAAGTCGTCTTTTGTACTTGTAAAACAAACAGCAACTGTTGGAGATAAATCATGAAACTAATACTGGTTATTTATATCGGCTTACTTACCTTGTTAGGCTATGTAGTTCAATTAGGTTTACCTACTCAAAATTTAACGCTGGCTTTTATCGCCTTAAACATCATTTTTTTACCCATCATCATTGCCTATTTACTTAAGTTTTATTTCACCTTCTCAAGCCGGTTTAAATTGCATGGGCACAACAGCGCTTAAAAACATCAAGCAAAAGCACATAGTTAAAATAGGAAAAAGAGCTGAGCTTAAAACCCTGCGCTTTATTAGCGAGAGCTTATCGATTTAAGACCCACGAGCTGATAAATCCATCACGGAAAGGATGTAAAGATGTCAAAATTTAGTAGCAAGAACCAACTTAAGCAGCGCTTTGACGACGACAACTCTATTGTTGAACGATTTTCAATTCCCTTATCAAACGCCAAAATGGGCTCGTTTATCAACATGATTAATGTAATAGCAGAAGGCATTTTCATTGTTAATGCCAAGGGTGTTATTGAAGTGATTAATCCCATTGCAGCTAAGTTTTTTGGCAATTCGCAAGATGCCTTAGCAGGGCAACTTTGGTTTCATTTTTTACATGACCGCTACCGTGAACAATACGAATATATTTTTCTGAATTGGCAAGACAACAGTAAATTACCCCTCAACCATGGGCCTAAAGAAGTATTGTTAAACCGCACCGACGGAACGTGGTTAGAGGTAGATTTATCGATTTCTTGTTTGCCTGAAAGTTTAACCGAAAACGAGCCACTATTTGTCTGTGTCATCCACAATCTAACCACCCATAAAGCCGAATACAGTGAACTGCGTAGACAAGCAAGTACCGACCACTTAACCGGCTTAGCCAATCGCTTTAACTTAGAAAAAACCCTGAACAAAAGCTGGAATGATTGTTTTATGCATGAACAACCCATTAGTTTAATTCTAATTGATGTGGACTATTTCAAACACTTTAATGACCAGTTTGGCCATGTTAATGGCGATAAATGTTTGCAACGTATTGCCCGTACCATCAACACTTGTTTGCCTTCTCGTGATGCTCTGGCTGCTCGTTATGGCGGAGAAGAATTTGCGATTATTTTACCTCACACCCACGCTAAAAGCGCCGAAGCCGTGGCTAAACGTATTCAGCAACAAATCAATATTCTTAATTTTAGTGATTTAGGTTTGCCCGCTACCTTCAGGATCAGTGTGAGCCAAGGTATTGCTTGTGAGCACAATGGCCAATATCGCACCCCAGAGGCGCTAATATGCGCTTCAGATACAGCACTTTATCGGGCTAAAGCCGAAGGCAGAAACAGAATTAATCTTAGTTTGTAACGCTCAACATCCTTTGGCCAATGGCGGCGGCTTCAACTCCGCCCCTTGGTCTTTTTTATATCTATTCTAAACAGCCACTTCAAACCACTGACCAACCCCCATCGAAACAAGCATGGCTAGGCTGCCCCAAATAAGTACGCGCAACGCTGCCTTGGTTTTTGACGCACCACCAATATGGGCTGAAACACTGCCCAACAAACACAAAGAAATTAGTGAGATAACAATAATAGCGGGGATAAGTTGTGTGGTATCAAATAGTAATACCGTGAGCAAAGGCAATGAAGCCCCGGCCGAAAAGGACAAGGCCGAAAAGAAAGCCGCTTGTAATGGATTAGCCTGAGAAAAGTCAGTTATGCCCAACTCGTCTCGTGCATGGCTACCTAAGGGGTCTACTTCCATCAACTTGGTCGCTACAGTGAGAGCTAAGGCTTTATCTAAGCCCCGTTGTCGGTAAATCGCCGCCAATTCATGTACTTCTGCGTTCCAGTTTTCATCAATATGTTGTTGCTCTAAAGCAAGCTCAGCTTGCTCAATATCAGTTTGTGAGCTCACTGATACATATTCACCGGCTGCCATCGACATAGCGCCGGCAACTAACGCGGCTAAGCCTACCAAAAATAAATGATCAGCCGCCACACCCGAGGCGGCAATACCCACAACTAAGGCCGCAGTAGAAACAATGCCATCGTTAGCCCCAAGCACCACAGCTCTAATCCAGCCGATGCGGTCGGCTTTATGTTCGTGATTGTAATCCATTTAACTTTTGAACCTCAACATACGACGTAAAGTCTCGTCTTTTTTAACAAAATGATGAAACAGCCCTGCAGTGGCATGAATACCAATTAAAAAATAGCCCACGGTACCCACTGTTTCGTGAATTTCTTTAATTTGACTCGCAAGCTCTTTATTTTCATCAAGTAATTGCGGTAAGTGTAATGAAAAAATACTGATGATATGGCCTTCAGCACTAACTAAAGCCCAGCCCAACATTGGCATGGCAATCATCAAGGTATACAAGGCAACAAACATTAACTTAGACGACCATTGCTGAAAAGCACCATAAGTCTCGCGCTCTGGGGTTGGTGTAACCAAACGCGCTAACAATCGCAACCAAACCAAAGTAAAGACTGACAAACCTAAGAAGTAGTGCACGGTTTTCATTAGATCTCGCGCTTCGGTCCCCCGCTCAAAAATACCGCGTAACTCGATAGCGGCGTACACACTAGCCAGTAAGATTAACATCAACCAATGTAACCACACCGAAATGGGTGAATATTGAGCTTGCTTCATGGGAATTCCTGTTAACTAACAAAGTCCACTAATATTAGCGGTCAGATAGTGCTATTTAAGCACAGTTTTATAAACATAGTTTTTAATATAACGTTAAATAATGAGCGCTAGCTTAAGGCATTGTATAAAAAGTTAAAAAATCGCTATTTCGCCAATTATGCGAGGTTTTTCAGCTAAATTATTTGTCAAACAAGCCAGTATTCACAAAAAACTCAGAGTGTTCAATCAGGGGTTTCAATCACAACCCTACCCGAGCAAACATCGATGACTTCATCATAAAAGGCTTTAAATTCGCTATCGGCTATGGCTAATGTGACAGTAACCTGCTGGTCGTAATTCGCCTGCATGTCTGCCACGTCATAACGATTAATTAATCGGCCAATGCTGCCATCATATTCATAATCAAAAACTAAGGTCAAAGCACTACGACTGACTTTTAGCCTAGTCGGCAGCTCTTTTAATAATGCAGAAACCGCTTCAGAATAGGCCCGTTGTAAACCACCTGTGCCCAACTTGGTGCCACCAAAATAACGCACTACCGCCACAACCACGTCACCTAAACCACTGTGTTGCAGCACTTTCAACATAGGCATACCAGCAGTGCCACTTGGCTCACCATCGTCACTCATTGAGCGCACCGTGGTGTTTGGTGGCCCAGCAATGTAAGCCCAACAAACATGGCTTGCTTGCGGATGTTGCTCACGTAACAAACGAATAAAAGCCTCGGCGTCTTGTCGATGACTTACGTTGGCGGCAAAACTTAAAAATTTACTGCGTTTAATCTCTAATTCAATTTGCCAGGATTGCTCAGGAACAGCGTAACTTGTTGTACTCACGATGGCTTGACGTCTCTTTTTTATGCAAACGAAATATTATGTTTACTACTACCTATCTTACCCTGAATCAGCCAGATTCAAAGGCAAAGAGCAGTTAGTTTTTGAGCAACATCATCAGTAATAAGCACTAGCCTTGAGCAGAAAGAAATAAATAGCTTGCAATTACATAGCGCACTACATATCATTGTGGTCGTTATTAATCAGGAAGTGTCATTGTTGATGAATAAGTCAGACATGCTTTTATTAGATAATCAGTTGTGTTTTGCCCTGTACTCTACCAGTTTGGCAATGACTAAGGTTTATCGCAAAGCATTGAAAAAGTTAGGCCTGACCTACTCACAATACTTAGTGATGTTAATACTCTGGGAAAAAGATCAGCAAAGCGTATCTGCCATTGGTGAGCGCTTATTCTTAGATTCAGCAACCTTAACACCTTTACTGAAACGGATGGAGTTGGCGAATTTACTGGCCCGCCAGCGAGCCCCTAACGATGAAAGATTTGTTATTGTTAGTTTAACGGCCAAGGGCAAGCAATTAAAAATCGATGCAGGTGTTGTTCCCGACGAATTACTCTGTGCCACGGCATGTGAGTTAGATGATTTGATGAGTCTTAAAGAACAACTGGAACACTTAAGAAAACAGTTAATCAAAAATATTTAATGCAGCTAGATTGCATTTTTTAACACTTAATAAATAGCGCGCTATATAATAGCTAGCTATTTAAAGCAATCACCAACAGGAGTGAATTTTATGTCTATTCAAAACGTATTATATAAGGCACAAGCTCTAGTCACCGGTGGCCGAGAAGGTCATGCCGTATCTGTTGACAAAGCACTTGATATCAAACTTTCTACGCCCAAAGGCTTAGGTGGTGCAGGCGGTGATGGTACTAACCCAGAGCAACTTTTTGCTGCAGGTTATGCAGCTTGTTTCACGGGCGCTTTAAAACTGGTTGCCTCTAAGCAAAAAGTCACGATCCCTGCCACAGCAACAATTGAAGGTTTGGTGGGGATTGGTCCAATAGACGCCGGCTTCGGCATCGAAGTAGAACTACGCATTAATGTGCCAGGACTAGATAAAGCACTGATTGAAGAGTTGGTCGCTAAAGCCCATGCCGTTTGCCCATACTCTAATGCGACGCGCGGCAATATTGATGTGACACTCACTGTAATTTAATTAATTTTTCAAGGTGCCTTGCTAAAACAAGCAAACTTTTTAAATAAAGGAGCTTATTGATAGATGGCATCACAAATTTATAGCGTTAATAGGACAAAAAATAAATGAATATACTAATTGTACTTACCTCTCACGATAAACTTGGCGACACTGGCCAGAAAACCGGTTTTTGGCTTGAAGAGCTAGCGGCTCCTTACTATGCATTTAAACAAGCAGGGGCCAAATTAACCTTGGCATCACCTTTAGGTGGCCAACCGCCACTCGACCCAAAAAGTAATGAAACCATGTTTCAAACCGACGATACCCATCGCTTTGAAGCTGATAACGAAGCAACACAGGCACTGGCTACAACCCTTAAACTGGCTGATGTGAACATAGCTGATTACGATGCAGTATTTTACCCAGGCGGCCATGGGCCATTGTGGGATTTAGCTGAAGACAAACATTCAATCAACTTAATTGAAACCGCTATCGGCGGCAACAAACCCGTTGCCCTAGTCTGCCACGCCCCAGGTATACTTAAACACGTAAAAAATGCCGATGGCCAACCTTTGGTCAAAGGTAAATCAGTAACGGGTTTCAGTAATAGCGAAGAGGCAGCGGTTGAGCTAACTAACATCGTACCTTTCTTGGTTGAAGATATGCTTATTGCCAATGGTGCCAGCTACAGCAAAGTAGGTGATTGGGAGTCACACGTAGTAACAGACGGCTTATTAATCACGGGGCAAAATCCCGGTTCATCTGCAGATACTGCCAAAGCGCTAATTGCTGCGTTAAAAGGCTAATCATCTAGCTAACTCAGTGATACTTCACTGGGTTAGTTATTGACTAAAACAGGCTGCTATTAATGACTACACGGTGCTTATTACCGAACATGATTGTTATTAATAGCAGCCTGTTTTTTTGCTTACAAGCAACTTGTACAAGCAATAATGTCACTGTGTTTGATTAAGTTTCTGATTTAGATAATAAGACCTAGCGATTTTCTTAAGCCGCCTTGCTTATAAGACAGGAAAAAAGCTCACTGAGACTGACCACAACGGGTTTTAGCTTAATTGTGCAACATTGCTACCTATCTATTTTTTAACTCATCATCGAATGTAATGATTCTTGACTGGTATAGCGTTTGGTAAAGAAGTCTAAAAAAGCCACAATATTACTGGCCAGTTGGCGTCGACTTGAGTACACCCCATAAATATTAAAAGGCTCTATTGGCCACTCAGGTAAAATAGGTACTAAACGGCCAGCCGCCACTTCTTGTTTGCAACTGGTATTAGTTAACATGGCGATACCATAATCATCTAAGGCGAGGCGTTTGACTATGTTGCTACTATTGACCCGGACTTTGCGCTTAAAGGTTGCCATAATCTTACGATTGCCTTTGCCTAAAGCCCATATAGGCGCAGATAAAGTGGTACCTAATAAAATCCCTCTATGGTTTACCAAATCTTGTGGGGTAGCGGGACTGCCAAATTTTTTTATATAAGCTGGACTAGCAAGCAACATAGGTTGACGCTCAAACAATAGGCGGGCAACCAAATCTGAAGATTGCAGTGGTCCAAACTTAATTGCAATATCATAGCCCTCTCCTACCAAGCCAACATCGCTGTCGGTAAACTGAATATCCAATTCAATATTAGGATAAAGACGCATAAAACTTGAGCACAGATGGCCCATTACTTCTTGCGAGAATGAGACCGGTATGGCCACTCGCAATGAACCTGAAATATCATTATGAGTGCTTTCAATTACCGCTTTTGCGGCTTCGATCTCATGACTAATAGAATCACAGTGCTGATAAAATAGTGCGCCAACTTGAGTTAGACTCACATTGCGTGTATCTCGTTGTAATAAACGCACGCCAAGCTGCTCTTCTAATTGGGCGATTTTACGACTAATGGTCGATTTTGGTTGGCCGATTTCCCGCGCTGCTTGAGAGAAGCCATTGGCCCTCACGACCGCCGCAAATAGCATCATACCGTTTAAATCCGCCACTCAAACCTCACTGTCTCAAAAATGGAACAAAGCGTCCCAGCTAGTTTAGTTGGTAATGTAGACATTAACAACGGTATATTTGTCGGCTAAAAACTTCAATTCCTCTATACGCAAAGGATTTATCAATGGCGACTAAAGAACGGCCTGCTACTAAAACTCGAGCACTTTCGGCTGATCCGCTTTTTTTACAAGCTGAGCACCTAGCTAAAGATTTTTCATTATTTCCTGCTCATAGCAAAAGAAGCCTGTCTGAAGAAGTCAAAGGACTCTTAAGCGAAGATGTCATTCAAGCAAACCTGAAAAATTTGGCCTCTTTAGATGTCGATGGTTATATCAATAAGGTGATCCTACCGACACAAGACAAAAATCGCCCCGGCGCCAAGCGTATTATCGCTGATTTGAAAGGCAGGATTATTGCTGACTTACATATTGGCCCTTTTTATCGTGCCGAAGTAGAACTTAAATTTGGTGCTCGCACTCGTCGTATTGGATTTATTGCACAAGAACGCACCACAGCAAACGGGGCATGGATGCCAGAACATCATCTTGCTGCCTGCAAGGCGATTCGTCATTTTGCTGAATTGTCGATGCCAATTGTGTACTTAATTGACACCCCTGGGGCTGATGCAGGTGAAGTAGCTAATAGTCAAAACCAAGCCCATACGATTTCTAAAGCCATTGCTGAAAGTGCCAATGTTGATATGCCAACCGTGGGTATTGTTATTGGTGCGGGTTATTCAGGTGGAGCGATTCCTTTGGCCGCGGCCAACATACTCCTTTCTTTACGGGATGGTATTTTTAACACCATTCAGCCACAAGGCTTGCAAAGTATTGCCCGTAAATACAATTTATCTTGGCAAGAATGTGCTAAATCAGTGGGGGTGTCGCCAGAAGAGCTTTATACCGCCGGTTGTATTGATGGCATTATTGATTTTACGCCCTCAGATAAAGATGAACGACAACATAACTTACGTCGCGCTATCGTCAGTGCAATAGAGGCTGTTGAAAATGCAGCGTTAAATTTTGTACGTGATTCAGCTGATATAAAAGAACACTATGACAGAAGCTTACAGCGATTTTTGTCACCTTCGACAAACTTGTTGGCCTTAGAAAACAATACCCGCTTATCGGTTGCCAATAACCCCACTATGCACCACAACATTTTTGGTAGTGCCTACCGATACTTACGTTACTTGACCCTACGCAGCCGTATTCAATCTATTTCACAGGACCAATATGGCTTACTGTCAAAAGTGAGCGTACCTAAAGGGGATTTATTAAAACGCATAAAGCAAGAACAAGAGCGGGTTTTTCAAGCCTGGCTAACCAACCCAGACAAACTAGTTTACGATGAAGAACTCAATAAACTATGGAACACATTTAGCAGTAAACGCAGCGCTATTTCTGCCGAACGTAACGTTATTACCCGTCTTATTTTAGGGGAGCCCAAAAAGAATTATAGAAAAGCCACTAAAGCCCTGTTGTTTAACATTAGCTGGTCGCTCTATCATCGTTGGAAAAGCAACGCGGCCAACAATTTTACCGGTTTAATTATGCATTTAGAGTCACTGCCCAAATCAGTGACTGAGGCACCTTGGCCAGAACTGAATCAACTTACCGTGCTTGATATAGTGGTGAATGACGAACTACGTGAAGACTTTATTTGGCAGTGTCACAACATACTTATTTTTAATGCCTTATACGACAATGTAGTGGGGAGTTTGGCGTCGATTGCCAAAGAAGCCATGATGGCAAAAAGTTTGTCACGTTCATCCGTTGATAAGTTATTGCATAAATCAATTGATAACGCCCTATCCACCAATGACAAAGTGAACGACAAAGCCAAGTTTTATAAGTGGTTAAAATACTTTATGGCACAGTCAAACCGCGCACAGTTGTTAACCCGCGTTGAACAATGGAAAAGTGTTGGTTTCCCGCAGTTAAATGATTCACTTTTTGTTATTTTGACCTATTTCTTTGAAAGTCTATTACCAGAATACTTTGACAGTGAAGACGAACACGGTAAATACACTGGCACCATTAATCCAGTGCGTATTGGTCGTCGTAAAGATTTCTGGAACCGCTTGACCATGGGCTACCAAGATCTACTCATCCAAAGAGTACTTCGTGAAGAGAAAAAACACGGGAGAATGGGCTGGGAAAATGTCATTAAGCAGTTTTTCACCAAGTTTACTGAAATTGGTGCTGACAAGATGTCGGCAAATTTGCTTAACTTCCCCGGTTTCCGTTTATCTATCGAAGATGCCATTGAAAAGAACATCCGCCCTTGTGGATTGATCACGGGTTTAGCTGACTTCAATAACAACGGCAGTAAAATACGAGTAGGCGTAGCAGTGTCAAATACCGCGTTTCAAGCGGGCGCATTTGATATGGCTAGTGCAGAAAAATTCTGCTCATTATTGATCGAATGTGCAAAACGTAAGTTGCCGGTGATTTGTTTTATCAGCTCCGGTGGTATGCAAACCAAAGAGGGCGCGGCAGCCTTGTTTTCAATGGCTGTAGTGAATGACCGAATGACCCGTTTTATTCGTGATAACGAATTACCGGTCTTGATGTTTGGTTTTGGCGACTGCACCGGTGGTGCCCAAGCGAGTTTGGTTACCCATCCATTGGCCCAAACTTACTATTTGTCTGGCACCAATATGCCTTTTGCCGGTCAAATGGTAGTCCCAGCTTACCTACCTTCCACAGCAACCTTGTCTAACTATCTCTCTAAAGTACCTGGCGCTATGGCGGCCTTGGTGCATAACCCCTTTAGCGATAACTTAGACACTCTGCTATCAGATATTGATCCTGTTATGCCTTTGCCCACGGTGAAAATTGAGGATGTGATCGCTAAAGCGGTATCAACACTGGTGCCTGAAGTAGTTGAATTAGAAGAAGTGATTGTCCAAGACGATCCTCGTGCGCTAATGAAACCCATTGAAAAAGTATTGGTCCATGCTCGCGGCTGTACGGCAGTGAAATTGATCCGTAAAGCCCATGATAACAACATCAATGTAGTATTAGTCGCTTCTGACCCTGACATGACATCTGTTCCAGCAGAGATGCTTAAGAGCACGGATAAGCTGGTGTGTATTGGTGGTAACACCTCTGACGAAAGTTACTTAAATGCCTATTCCGTCCTAAAAGTGGCTGAATATGAAAAAGTAGACGCCCTACATCCTGGCATAGGATTCTTGTCAGAAAGCCCACAATTTGCGGCCTTGTGTGTCAACAATGGGGTTAACTTTGTTGGCCCAAGCGTGCACTCAATGACAACTATGGGTAATAAATCCAATGCTATCCACACCTCTCAAGCGCAGAATGTGCCCGTTGTACCGGGTAGTCACGGGATCTTATCTAACGCCGAACAAGCCGTAAATGTCGCCTTAGAAATTGGTTATCCAGTATTATTAAAAGCAGTACAAGGTGGTGGCGGTAAAGGTATTCAGGTGGTTAGACGCGCCGAAGACATGATTGGCTTCTTCCAGAAAACCGCCCAAGAAGCTGCCGCAGCCTTTGGCAATGGTGATTTATATTTAGAAAAATATGTGACGTCACTGCGTCATATTGAAGTGCAATTATTGCGCGATCAGTTTGGCAATACCAAAGTGCTAGGTATTCGCGACTGTTCAGTACAGCGCAACAATCAAAAAGTCATTGAAGAGTCGGGTTCAACCATGTTGCCCGAAGAGCTTAAGCAACGCGTCATGGAATATACCCGTGCCTTGGGTGAAGCCACCGATTACATGGGTGCAGGTACGGTTGAGTTTATCTATAACCTAGATGCCAATGAAGTGTACTTCATGGAAATGAATACCCGTTTACAAGTTGAACATCCTGTTACTGAAGCAACATCGGGTATCGATATTGTTAGCGCGCAGTTTGATATTGCCGCGGGCCGTTCAATTGAAAAACTCGAACCGGTCGACCATGGTTACGCTATGGAAGTGCGGGTTACTGCCGAAAAAGCCGCCCTTGATAGCAACGGTATTCTGCAGCTTATACCTAATCCGGGTAAGATCATTGAATGTGTAATGCCGCAACGGGATGATGTAGAGATAATTTCCATAGCCGCAGCCGGTAAAGAAATATCTCCCTACTACGATAGTTTAATCGCTCAGTTGATTATTCGTGGCACAGACCGCGCTGACGTTGTGGCTAAAATGTATGCCTACCTAGATAGTGTAATCATTAAAGGCATCGCTACTAACATTCCTTTGTTAAAACGTATCCTCAATGATGCAACGTTCAAAGACGGGGTATATGACACTAATTACTTGCCACGCTTAATGGCAGAGTTAGATCCTGTAGTCCTAATAGCAGAAATGGAAGCCGCCGCAGAAGCCATGGAAGTGGACACTGAATCATTGCGAGTAGGTGAAAGCAACGAACTGAAAGTACTCGCGCAAGGCGCGGGAATTTTCTACACCACCCCAGCCCAAGGTGAAGCTGAGTTTGTCAAAGAAGGTGACATCGTCACAGTAGAACAAACACTGGCCTTGATGGAAGCCATGAAAATGTTCTCGCAAGTCACCTTAGCGGGCTTTAACCGTCAAACAGGAGTGTTGTATCCTGAAGACCAAAAATACCGTATTGAGCGCATCCTCAATAGTAATGGTCAGCAGGTTTCCCAGGGTGACTTACTGTTTGTGGTATCACCCGTCGAAAACTAAGTAAAAGTAAAAGTTAAAACAAACACCCACCCTTTGGTGGGTGTTTGCGTAATGAGCATTTTTCACTTTGATTACTACCGCAGGGGCTTTATCCTATCGTTATAGTTTTTCGTTTATCTGCAAGTTTTGGTTTATTTAAATGACAGCGTTAAGACCACTTTTCAATAGCACCGCATCAGACACTCACAGTGACCCTTTGCAACAATCCCTAATCAATATTTGGTCAAAAATTGAGAAAAAACAAAAGCGTAATCAAACCTTTTTAGACAAAAAGGAAAAAATATTTGCAGAGTTCAAAACAAAGGTATTACCTTTAGAACATAAAAATACTAAACAAGCTTATGATTTTATAGAATTTTTAATAAGCTTCATTGGGCGTAAGTCCTTTTCAGATTACCAGCACGAAGAGTTACTTGACTGGATTGCCAGTAACCTAGAGTACCTGCGCTCACATCCATTTGTAGGTGAGGTTAAGCTTGATGCCTTGCAAAATAAGTTTAATGAAGCCCTTACAGAATTTAGCCAATCTGAACCCGCTGACATTGACCCACAGGAAATTGAACGGGTACGCCACAGCCTTGAAACTATTTTTGCTGGAAAGCTGCAACTCTCAGACGATGAAATTATTGCACTGATTAAAGACCCAAGTCTAATGGATGACTATGTTGAGCAGATGCAACAAAACTGGGATGAAGAGCAGCAATCCGCAGGCAAAACCCACCAAGATAAGCCTTTCGAGGATCTATTTGGTCAGCAAACAGAAGAAGAGAATGGGCAGTATCATGCACCACAGGATGATAGGCAAAAAGACTTAGATAAACTGTTTAAAGGAGGCCAGTTAAACAAAATATACAAACGCTTAGCCTCACTGTTACACCCTGATAAAGAGCAAGACCCAGTAAAAAAAGCCCAGAAACATGTCATCATGCAAACCTTATCCGAAGCCCGCAAAAACAAAGATGCCTTCACCTTGTTACAGCTTTATCAAACCTATATTAACGATGGAGAATTTAGCTTCGACACCGACACATTGCACTCAATGCAAGCCCTACTCAGAGCAAAATTGCACCGTTTAGATGATGAACTGCATGCAGAAAAGTCGAATAGCGATGTGTCTACCTTGGTGTGGCGTAAATTTTCTGAGCGCAGTAATAAGCTGACCGAACAAAATTTTAAAACCCATATTTCAGCCCTCAAACGGGAATATCGCGAACAGCAAAGCATCATGCAACAAAATCAAACTGTGGCAAAAATGAAAAAATCACTCCAAGAAAGAGTCGATGCAAACTGTGGCTGGGTTGACGATACATCCATTGACCTATTAGACTTGTTCAGATAGCACATCAGCGGATAGAGTCAACTTTAGCCCATTAGTTAAAGGACTTACCTGTTAATAATTCATAGCTTGACTCGCTATCATAAATGCGGACTGAGTCAGCCGGTCATGTAATAATAAGATCAGGGATAGCCTTAGTTCCTATGCATTCACAAAAGGCGGTTTTGATGCATTTAACCATAAATTCACTCCTATTCTTTTTATGTATTAGCCTATCTATATGCGCGTTTGCAAAGGAAGGCACAGAGGCTAATTTACTGGCAGTAGCCAATAACAACCGCCTACTTCAATATTATGAAAATGGTGAGAACAAAGGTCCGTCAATTGAAATTCTTCAAGCAATTTTAAAAGAAGCGCAACTTGATGCCAAAGTTGAGTTTATGCCATGGGTACGTGCTTTTTCAATCGCCAGCAATAATCCAAACACCTTGATTTTAAGCATGATAAAAACGCCTGAAAGGGAATCAGATTTTCATTGGCTTATTAAGGTAAGTAGTTTAGCCAGAGTGTTTATCTCTTTAGAAAACAAGCCAGAAAATTATGTAGACAATGTGCAGGATGCGAAGCAAAAGTTGACTGCTGTAGTTTTAGGCTCTGCAGGTTACAGCGAACTCACCGAACAAGGTTTTTCAGAGCATAAGAACCTGTATGTCGTCTCTGACGGCGAACTGATGGTTACTTTACTGGAAAATGGTCGAGTGGACTTAGTGTATGGTGACCCCCTGAATATTCAAAATATCCTAAATAAACGTGGTGAAACAAAGGTAGCTATCAGGTATAAAGAAATAGGGCCAGAAAACGAGCGTAGTAGCTATATAGCAATTAGCAAAGCAACAGATATAGAGATAGTTAATCGCTTACAACAAGCCGCTCGCAAGTTTGAAAAAACAGCTGAATACACCCGACTTCTTATGCAGTGATTAGTGATTTATTGCCAAGCTTAAACGTGAAGTTGAAATTAATGTCGACGCTTTAGCTAAGCGGTTTACTATTTCACATAGTCTGCAGGCAGAATAATCTGTAGTCAGGCAGGTGTTTTGCCCCTAAACCAATAGACGTCTTGCTAACCTTGGGCTGGCTCCGATATTTCTTTGTTCCTCCCTCATGACTGCCTGGTTAATTCTTGTAATTGTAAAAACAGATATAGTATAAACTGGGGTAGTTGTATTTCGTATCAATTGATACACAGATCATAAATAACTGGAGTCAGGGTTTGCAAAAATTACAAGATAGTTGGTCAAAATTTGAGTCTTGGTTATTAGACCCTCCCCTTAAGGCACTATCAAAACCAGAGC
>Ga0163216_101339_pt1 | contig 16143 bp, 15 predicted proteins | sample SynspAceP_FD_167610 | JGI IMG/M metagenome (GOLD analysis project Ga0163216, IMG submission 167610) | Saline lake microbial communities from Ace Lake in Antarctica - Synechococcus sp. Ace-P (Illumina Assembly) | ecosystem: Environmental > Aquatic > Non-marine Saline and Alkaline > Saline ...
GTCGCTTGCTTGTGAAGATGGATCAGCATGGCAGCACCCCGTTCTGAATGTCCCTCAGAACCGATCTTGCCATGAAAAATGCAGATCGCCGAGGGTCAATGTGATCATCAGGGATGGAACAGATATGTCTATAGCCAAAGCAAACGACCAGATCGTAGGCTGAAAAATCGGTAACCGGCCCTCCGGTTTGGTCAACCTGCCAGCCAAGCCTCTCGATAAGATCAACCAGGCGTGTCTGGGAGCTGTCATAGCCAAGAAATAGAAGATTCTGCATTTCATTACCATTCTATCAGTGGGGCAACAGAAATGACTAACCAAGATGGCTAGTCGGCCTTAACCTTCTTCCAGACATTCAGGTTCACATAGTCGGTGTAGCTGTGGATGATGCGTACGACCTTCTCGGAGACGTTGTCGATGTCATAATCCGCAACAATACGCAGGCTGCGGTCGGCTCCGCGTGGTTGGTGATCAAGAATGCTGAGGCCTTGAAGGATGCGGTCGATCTCAAGGCCGACCATCATTACGGCGGTCTCCTCCATACCCTCCGGGCGCTCATGTGCTTCGCGCAGGTTGAGGGCCGGGAAGTTCAAGATCGACGATTCCTCGTTGATCGTACCGCTGTCGGACAGCACGGCCTTTGCTTGAGTTTGCAAGGCCACATAATCCAGAAAACCCATTGGCTTCAACAGCTTGATTAAGGGGTCAAACGTCGCTCCGATGGCATCGAGCCGTTTCATTGTTCTCGGGTGGGTGGACACAATTATGGCAAGACCGAAAGTTGACGCCACCGCATTCAGCGCAGCCACCAGCTTTCGCACACTCGGTTCAGGGTCGATGTTTTCTTCGCGATGTGCGCTGACAAGAAAGTAACCGCCTGAATGTAGCTCTAGCTGCTCTAGAATGCGCGAGGCCTCGATTTTCTCGCGGTGATGAGCCAGCACCTCTTTCATCGGGCTGCCTGTCTTAATCACAAAATCAGGCTTTAGGCCTTCACCCAGAAGATACTCGCGCGCAATCGAGCTGTAGGTAAGGTTAATGTCAGCGGTATGATCAACGATCCTGCGGTTGATTTCTTCGGGCACGCGCATGTCGAAACATCGGTTGCCAGCTTCCATGTGGAAGATCGGAACTTTGCGGCGCTTGGCTGAAATTGCCGCCATGCAGCTGTTGGTATCGCCTAGCACAAGAAACGCATCGGGATTAACTTCGACGAGGACCTTGTCGGTTTTCGAGATCACATTGCCAATTGTCTCGGCCCCGGTCTGCCCAGCGGCTTCCAAAAAGTAGTCGGGTTTGCGCAGCGATAGATCGTCGAAGAAAACTTGGTTCAACTCGTAATCGTAGTTTTGGCCGGTATGGACCAGAACGTGATCACAATACGCATCCAGCTTTTCGATCACGCGTGACAAACGAATGATCTCTGGGCGCGTGCCCAAGACGGTCATCACTTTCAGCTTTTGCATGTCACACCTTGCATTGGACAGTATCAGGCTTGTCACGATCGAAATTCTCGTTGGCCCAAACCAAAACGACGAGCTCACCCTCGCCTACATTCGCGACGTTATGAACCCAGCCGGGCACCGTTTCCACAATGCGCGTGTCCTCATCAGAGACCTCCACGCTTGCGGTTTCGCCGGTTGCCAGATTGCGCATGGTGAAGACGGCGGTGCCTAAAGCGACGAGGAATTTTTCGGTCTTGCTGTGGTGGTAATGCTGGCCGCGAACTTCGCCGCTTTTGACTTTCATATATGAGAACTGACCACTATCTCGGGTCTTAACGAACTCTACGAATTTGCCGCGACTATCGCCATACATTGGCACCGAATATGCGACGCCAGAACTCGGTAAATAGCTGAGATAAGTCGCATGCAACGCCCGGATTAGGCCGTGGCCGGTGGGGGCTGTCTCCAGCGTCTCGCGCGATGTTTTGAACGCCGACAGCTGTTTTGCCAGATCACCAAGCGTAATTTCATGGACCGGAACGACGGAGGCAAAGGTGACACCAGCTAAGCCCTGCGAAAGCGTGGCGAGAAAGCGATCTATGACATCGTCGATATAGACGAGGCTGAGTATGTGTTCAGGCAAGTCGATGTGCAGGGGCAGATCGTGGGCAACATTATGGCAAAACGTAGAGACGACTGAGTTGTAATTTGGACGCGACCATTTTCCAAAAATACCGGGCAATCGGAATATCACGGCAGGATTGCCTGTGCGCTCAGATAGCGCCTCAATCGCTTGTTCGCCCGCGCGCTTGGATTGCGCATAATGGGCAAGCCGATCTGGCGGATTGTTCGCATGCGCGCTTGAGGTGAACACTATTGGGATCGCGCGTCCGGTTTTGGCGATGGCTTCACACAGCGTCTGGGTCAGGCCAACATTGACCCGCTCGAAATCTTCGGGGTTCTCGGGTCGGTTCTCGCCAGCCAGGTGGAAGATCATATCAGCCTGCGCGACAAGATCAGCCAGCTCTGCATCCGTTTGACCCCGATTGAAGGTCAAGATGTCATGGCTGGCCAACTCGCCAAGCCGCACCGTCAAGTTCTGCCCAATAAAGCCGCGGCTGCCTGAGATCAGAACCCGCATGTCAGACGTCTGGTTCGATGAAGTGCCCCTGCATAGAGGCACGAATGAAGGGGAGCTTTTGAAGCAATGTTTCCATCTCGGCGACATCGAGGCGGTAGGTATTGTCCGAGTTGTAGTCCTCGGCGGTCGAAATCTTAACCTCGCCGCTTTCAAAGAATTTGCCGTAGTTCAGATCGCGGAGATCCGGCGCAACGCGGAAGTAGTCGCCAAGATCCTCGGCCGACGCCATCTCTTCACGGCTCAGCAAGGCTTCGTACCGCTTTTCGCCATGTCGCGTCCCGATGATTTCCACCGGATGCCCGGCCTTGTCGAGCAGGTTCAGCAAGGCCTGCACCAAGGTCTCGATGGTCGCGGCAGGGGACTTTTGCACAAACGTATCCGCGGGCGCGCCATGTTCAAAGGCAAACAAAACCAACTCGACCGCGTCTTCGAGGGTCATCATGAAGCGGGTCATCTGCGGGTCGGTTACCGAAATCGGCTTGCCGTCTCGCAGCTGGCTTACAAACAGCGGGATCACCGATCCGCGTGACGCCATGACGTTGCCATAGCGCGTGATGGAGATTGTGGTGCCGGTAGATGTCTTGGCTTTTGCGGACACGACTTTTTCCATCATCGCCTTGGATATTCCCATGGCATTGATCGGATAGACCGCCTTGTCGGTGCTTAGGCAGACCACCTTCTGGATGCCGTGTGATATCGCGGCCTCAAGGACGTTTTCAGTCCCCAAGATGTTGGTCTTAACCGCCTCGATTGGATAAAACTCGCAGCTTGGAACCTGCTTGAGGGCCGCTGCGTGATAGACATAATCCACGCCCCGCATGGCCGTCACAACGGATTGCGCGTCGCGTACATCGCCGAGGTAGAACTTCAGCTTGCTCGACGCATACGCTTTACGCATGTCATCTTGCTTCTTCTCGTCACGACTAAAGACGCGAATTTCTTCGATATCGGTCTCTAGCAGCCGGTTCAAAACAGCATTGCCAAACGACCCGGTGCCGCCTGTGATCAGGAGTTTCCCGCCAGAAAACATAGTGTCGTCTCTTTTTCTTGAGTGCTTAACTTTAGCCTAGGCCCTCTTATGGTCGTCTCGCGCGATCTGCGCAATGAAAGAGAAGGTTTGCTTGGCGCATCTGGGCCATGAATAGTCTTGCGAGGCGGCGTAGCTGCCCTCAGCCAGGGTTTGGCGCAGGGTGGCCGATCTGATCAAATCGCCTACAACGCGTGTCAGATCGTCGGCGTTCTCTGGATCAAAATAGACGCCAAGGTCGCCCAAAACCTCCGGCATCGGACCACGATTGGAGCACGCGATTGGCAAACCAGCGGACATTTTCTCCAAAAGCGTAATCGGGAGGTTCTCGCAACTAGATGCGAAAATCGCCAAATCCGCTCCTTGCAGGTGTAACGGCAAGTCGGCGTAGGGGACTTCGTTACGGTAGTTCAACCAGCTATCAGTGTCTGGCAATGCACTGACCACCTTTCTTAACCGCGCTAGCGAAGAGGGGTAGGCCGCGCCGAGAAGATCTAGCGTGATCGGAAGACCTTCTTGCTGAAGACGAGATGCGGCCTCAGCAACGATCCAATTGTGCTTATAGGCGTCGACATTCGACACATAGATCAGCCTGAATGGATCGGTGGTAGTGCAGTCTGTCACTTGCCGGACCGGGCGCGGTGGACAAGAAAACTGCGGCCCTATTCCGTGCGCGATTTTGACCGTTGGCTGGCCTAGCTTCCCAGTGCGGCGTGTCACTTCCCGTTGGGCGTAGTCCGTCAGAAAGATCATGCCCGAGGACCGCCGGAACGTGCGTCCTTGTAGCAGCCTGAGTAACGAGAACTTTAGGTAGCGGATCCGCCCTCGGTACCTGCGTAATTCGGTATACTCGAACGGCAACATATTCTGGCTGATCGACACAAATGGCCGAAACGTTCCCAAATATGTCCCACCCGGTGAAAAGAGAACGTCGCACCGCGCCCGCCGAGCCGCGCTGGCCAATGCCAGCCCTTGCCATGCAAACCGAGCCAGTCCGCCATAGCTTAGGGTCTTTGGACAAATCGGATCAATGCAATCGCGCTTTGGCAGCTTTGCGAGCGTGCCTTTCGTGGCCCAAACGATAACCTTTTCGATTCCAATTTCGGTTGGCTCAAGGTGGCGCAGGAGCTCGACGAGATGCGTGACCCCACCCCCGGCCCTGATATTTGAGGCGTCAATTCCAATAATCATTTAGGCTCGCACCGCGCTTGCGCGCTCCATCAGGATTTTAGCAACACGCATGGCACCTTTGCCGTCGACCAGCTGCATGCATTTGCGGGACCAGGGCGGATCAAGTGGCTCAGTAAGTACGGTATGAATGGCAGCGATCAGTTGGTCTTGTGTCACGCCGTCGTGCGGGCCGAGCCAGCGCACATACCCTTGGCGGTGCAGCTCCGCCGTTAGCGGGTCCTGATTCGCCGCTAGGGTGACAACTAAACTTGGTAAGCCAAGGCAACACCGCTCCCAGCTGGTTGTGCCGCCCGCGCCAATGCCCAAGTCACATACGACCATGAGGGGCGCGAGGCTCGGTAGATCCGAATGGAGTTCGATATGATCATGCGCCTGCGCAATTTCGTAGATGCCCTCAAAATGCGCCGAGTTTCTTGAGATCACGACATGGCTCGCTACGTCGCTGTACCTGACCAGGCTACGCACGACTTGGCCGGTTAGGTTGGCCAGATCAGCCCCGCCGAAATAGACGAGGACAGATGTGGGACGGCCAAGGCGTGGCTTTGCGAAAGCGCGCTGCTCGCCGTATTGCGGTTGTAGCAAAGCAAATTTGGGGCCAAGCAATGTTCGGCAGTCCGTCGGAACTTTGCCCGCGTAACGTGTATCTTGGTTTGCCACCAAGTTCTGATCCAAAAGTAGATCGCAATGATGCGTCCGGTCGGCAATGTCATCGATCACCATCAACTGGCGGTAGGCCGGGCGCATGGTGTCTTGCCAGATGTGGTCAACCCCATAATGATCGACGACCAAGGTGTTATAGACTTGGCCCTCAACAGCCCTCATGCAGTGCTGTGCCTCCTGTGCCTGAGACATTCCCAACCAAGTGCCATGAGCAGTATCTGTCGCGTGCCGTTGATGAGTGTCAAGCGCACTCGGTAGGGCTATCAACTTGTGCCCAGCACGCGCGATGGTGTCCGTTAGGCTTGGCGTGTCAACGCGGCTGAGGAAGTGACACTCAGCACCGAGATCTCGCAAACAGTTGGCCAAGGTGAGGCAACGCACAAGATGCCCCATCCCGATTTGGTCGGACGCATCGACCCGAAACGCGATCAAGCGCAACGTCAGATCGCGCCCAAAAAGCGGTTTTTGTCGGCCTCGTCGTCCAACAGCGCCAGCGGATCGCGCCCCTCTTCGCACTCGCGCAGCAGGCCGAAAACTGGATCTAGATGTTCGAGGTAGGCGGCAACAATCTCGGGTGAGTGCGCAGTCGTGAGTGCTACAGTTTCCCGGGCGAGGTGCGACGCTTTCAGCATTTCTTGACTGAGGATGGAGCTATACAACCGAGCGTTATTAGATTTGAACGCTAGGCTTGCCAAAGACGGCAAGCCGACGATGTCTACGCCAAGCCTATGTTGATCTGCAAGGCGACGCCATTCGCTGTGAATGCGTTGACCGGTTGCGTTTGCGCTTTGCCAAGTGCACTGTTGCTCGATGACATCAAGGGTCTTTAGTGCGGCGCTAAACCCGATCCGGTCAGGCTGTAGCGCGGCCTCTGTCGGGGTTTGCATAATCTCTCGTCTGCCAATCACGGCAGAGATTGCATAGCCGTTTCCAAGCGTTCTGCCGAAAGTGGTCATGTCTGCCTCGACGCCGAGCGACATGTGCCGCCCGCCAAATGCGTCGCGGAAGCCTGAGCGGGTCTCATCGAAAATCAAGACGCAGGCGTTGGTGGTGGCAATCTTGCGTAGATGTTGCAGGAAGGCGGTCTCCAGCGGATGGACTAGGGCCATATCAATTTGAATCGCGCCGATCTGGTGGTGCCTAACAAGCGCCTCGAGCTGCGCGATGCCGTCGAAATCGAAGACCCGCGGATCGAAAGTGCCTTGGATGTTTGAGGGCATTCTCGCAGCAGGATACTCCCAGCACCGCGCTACATGCGGACGTCCGGTGGCCGCGCGGGCGATGCGCTGGGCCATTGCGTTGGCCTCAGTGGATGACCGCGCGAAACGGACAAGATCGGCCCATGGATGCACGTCCAGCAGGCGCTCCGCCAACACAACGCCCTCAGGACACTTGAAGGCGGACAACTCTCCTTTCGAGAGGGTTTCAATCACCGCCGCCTCAACCTCGGGATGACTATGCCCCAGTACACCTGTATCAGCACCCGCGCCACCCATATCGACAAATGCGCGCCCGTCGAGATCCCAAAGCGTACATCCCGCGGCACGGCTGAAATAGGCCGACCAACCCGTCGGAGCGCGCAGCCAAGCATTTTGCGCCGCTTCGTCGATGTCAGGCGCGATCACCTTGGCGGCCCGTTGTTGCAACTTTTGGTCGGTCGTTTGTTTGCCGCCGCTAACCCGATCAAATTTGTCGTTCGCGTTGAACAGCTCTGGCTGTGCGACGTTCAGGGCGACGATTTTTTCCCACCCAAAATGGATGTCGGGTGCGAAATACGCAAAAATATCTTTGACGACATCCAAATCCTCAGGCTCGTCGACGGTGATCCTTATCGCCGAGTGGTCAGGATCAATGCTGACGCTTTCGCTGGAAAACAGACCGCTTTCACGCACAAAAGGGGTCACATGTTCCCGGTCATATGCCTTGGAAGTTGTGGCGTCGGCGCGTTCTAGCGCGGAAAAGGCCACCACCTCGATGTCGAGTCCGTGCGGAAAGGTTGGGGGGGTAAGATTGCTGACATAGTCAAAATCGCCCTCTCGGAAGGTCCGGACAATTCGATCAACGAGCACCGGATCCACTAGGGGGCAATCCCCGGTGAGGCGCACGACTGCATCGGCCTTCATCTCGCGCCCGGCCTTTACGTATCTGCCAAGCACATCGCGTTCGGATCCTATAATGCATGGCAGGCCGAGGGACTTCATATGCGCGATAAGGGGGGCGTTATCTGGAGTATCCCCAGTCGCGAGCGCAATGGCGTCTATTTCGGTTGCGCGAGACAGCCGCGTCATAAGAAGCTCAATCAGCGGAACGCCCGCGATGGGCTTCATGACCTTGCCGGGTAGACGCGTCGATCCCATGCGTGCTTGGACGACCGCGACGACCCTCACAGGCCCCTCCTTTGGAACGCATGCTTCGTAGGCTGGTCCACGACGGATTGCGTCTGAGCGGTCCTAGGCACACCCATCAGAACAGCGTTTGGTGACCGCTTGCGGAGGCGAGAACCCGTACCACTTGGTCCTGTTGATCATCGGTCAGGTCAGGGTAAAGTGGTAGGGATATGGCCTCGGCGTAATACGCTTCTGCTTGCGGAAAATCGCTCGCATCGAACCCCATCTTGGCATAATAGGGATGTCGGTAGATCGGAATATAGTGCAGGTTCACGCCAATTCCGTTATTTCTCAAACGCTCGAACGTCTCCCGATGGGTGGAGCTTGCTGTGATGTTCTTCAGGCGCATAACGTAGAGGTGAAACGACGAATAGCTGTCGTCGGATTGCACCGGAATTTGTATATTTGTGCCTTCAAAGAGAGCGTTGTACCGATCCACCAATGCGTGGCGCTTGGCAACAAACTCGTCTAGTCGCTTCAACTGGCTTAGGCCAAGTGCGGCTTGAATTTCGGTCATGCGGTAATTGTAGCCGAGCGCGATTTGCTGATAAAACCACGGGCCGTGCGATAGCGTATCCATCTCGGCAGCTGAACGTGTAATTCCGTGGCTGCGCAGGCGCGCCATACTGGCTGCAAGCTCAGGATTATTCGTCACCGCCATTCCACCCTCACCGGCGGTTACGATCTTGACTGGATGAAAGCTAAACACGGCGATATCGCTGAATTTGCAATTGCCAACAGGCTCGCCTTTGTAGCGCGCACCGACCGCATGTGACGCATCTTCAATAATGTGAAAGCCGTATTTTTTGGACAGCGCGTGGATGCCCTCCATATCGCAAGGCTGGCCGCACAAATGGACGGGCACAACAACCTTAGGAAGCGCGTCGTCTTTCTCAGCCTGCGCCAATTTCGCGGCAAGTGCGCTGGTCGACATGTTGTAGCTCTGGGCGTCAATATCTACAAAATCGACGTCTGCCCCGCAATAGAGACCACAGTTAGAGCTTGCCACGAAGCTGATCGGGCTGGTCCAAAGTCGATCACCATCGCCCAGACCCAATGCCATACACGCTAAATGCAGAGCGCTGGTCGCAGAGTTCACAGCAATGCCGAACTCAGCGCCACAATAGGACGCAACAGCCGTCTCAAAGGCGGGCCCAATAGGGCCTTGCGTAAGGAAATCGGACCGCAGAACGTCGACCACAGCCTGCACGTCTTCGTCGCTAATACTCTGACGTCCATAGGGGATCATGGGTTTTCCTCATTTGCTCCGCAGGCGACGGAGGCAGTGCCGCCAACAAAGCGTAGTGCGCGAGATTAAGATACAAACTTACGCAAGATCACGCAAGTGGAGTGGCCTAGGGTCGCAACTTGGCTCGACGCAGCTTGGACTTGGTGGCAAGTGCTTTAGACGATGTGAAACTGGGGATGGCGGCGCGCGTATACGCTTGGTGATCGAGTGTTCTGCGCTGGTCGACTGGCTTGCGCTCACGCGAAAAGGTGGCGTAAGGGAAGCGGAGAAGGCCTCAAGAATCGAAGATCGCTTGCAAAGACTGCTCGCGCAAAACCTTCCCGGCGAACGCGGCCTGCAATGTGGACCGGTTTAGATGCTGGGGACAGAGTAAGGAACCACGGACGTGTTTGAGATTGATCAGCGCAGGATCGGACCCGACCAGCCTCCCTACATTATTGCCGAGCTTTCAGCCAATCATAACGGCTCTCTCGACCGCGCGCTCGAGACCATCACCGCCGCCAAAGCGTGCGGCGCCGATGCCATTAAGTTACAGACATACAGCGCTGATACGATGACAATCGACTGTGACACCGACGATTTCCAGATCACAGGCGGGCCGTGGGACGGCTATAAGCTTTATGAATTGTACGAATGGGCAGCGACGCCGTTTGAGTGGCACAAGGCGATGATCAATCATGCAAGAAAGATCGGGATCACTGTGTTTTCCACCCCGTTTGACGAGACAGCAGCTGACTTGCTTAGCGGTATGGACGTGCCCGCCTACAAGATCGCATCGTTCGAGCTGACTGACTTGCCGCTCATTCGGTATGTTGCCGGCAAGGGCAAGCCGATGATCCTTTCGACCGGAATGGCCAACGAGGCCGAGATCCAAGAGGCCATGGATGCAGCGCGATCCTCGGGCGCGAAGGACGTGGTCTTGCTACACTGCATCAGCAGCTACCCCGCGCCGATGGACCAAGCCAACCTGCTTCAGATGGACGCTTTGGCAACACGGTTTGACGCCGTTCCAGGGCTGTCGGACCACACATTGGGGACGACCGCTTCCGTGGCTGCGGTGGCGCTGGGCGCATGTGTCATTGAAAAGCACTTCACCCTAAGCCGCGGAGACAATGGGCCAGACAGCACCTTTTCGCTTGAACCAGGCGAGTTGAAAATCCTGTGCGCAGACGCCAAAGATGCTTGGCTCGCCCGCGGCAAAACTGGGTTCGCGCGTCAGAAAGCCGAGGAACAGAACGCGGTCTTCCGTCGTTCGGTTTATGTTGTGAGGGATCTCGTGGCTGGATCTGTTGTCGGGCAAGACGACATCCGCCGCATTCGGCCAGGCTTCGGGCTTGCCCCAAAACATTACGACGACTTGATTGGCCGAACTGTTATGCGAGACGTCGCTAGAGGCACAGCAACCACCTGGGACATGTTCAGCGCGGACGAAGCTTGATGTCCTAGTATATCTGCTAAAATCAAAAGGGGCGCTCCACTCATGTGCGAACGCCGAGGGAGCCAAACATGAAGCTCGTCAAGCAAGGCCTAAGGGCGGTCCAAAGACTATTCTGGCTTAGCCATAAAGGCTTGGTGAAGCAGAATAGCCGTTTTCACAATAAACATGCAGGCGAGACGTGTATTATTGCCGGTAACGGCGCTTCTCTGAGATCGCATGATCTAGAAAAGCTCGACCAAATTCCAATCATCGGTTGTAGTTATACGCTTATAGACAAAAGAATGGCTGATCTAAACGTCAAGTATGTATTCTCTACTGATCCATATCTATTCTACCCTATTCTCTATAATACGTATCCCTTCATCCGCAAGTTTCAAAAGAACCTCATTCGAGGAATGTTCGAGAAGTCAATTAAGGGCAATCAGCGCGTTGAGTTCTTTCTGAACCTGACGAATTTCTATGCGCCGATATGTCGCCAAAAAAATGTGAACCTCATTTACCATTTCGGCAACAAAAACGGTGAAGAGCTGGATATGGCGGGTAATTTCGACGGTATGGATGGTGCACTCGATATCATGATCGCGGGCGCGAAATACATGGGTTTCTCGAAGGCAATATTGGTAGGGTGTGATTACCTTGGAAACCCGCCGCTGCTCGGGCACTTTTACGGAGATCAAGAGCCGTATTTTGACGAGCACATGCCAGACTATTGCGATCGCGTTGAAGCGGTCTCGAAGGGCATAGACCTCCTCGTTGTGCTCCCCGAAGGCACGAAAAGCGACAACTTTGAACACACGACTTTTGAGGCACTCTATGCCTCCGAGCCGAAGCTCAACACCAACAGCGATATTGTGTCAGAGCAGCACCTTTCCACCCTCAGAACGGCGGCCGCATCTTGGCAGGCTGTCATGTCCGCCGAGCAGTAAACTGCCTTATGGGAACGGTGTTTGTTGAAGAAATCAATCTGATAGCTAGAGTGGCCCTTCTTTCTGTCGAGTATGCGAGCGATAGCAAAATGTCCATGATCCGCGCAAGGCGCATTGCCAACGATGGCGGCTCTGCTACAATGTCGCGCGAGCATATTGCGCCCGAAAAAGCTGAAAGGAACGACTAAATGCCCCCAGCAGCGAGTGAGCTTAAGATTGAGGACATTCGGTCACCTGAGTTTTTGGACGCCCAGATGTCAGCCTACAAACGCGACATCGAACGGTTGCAACGGCGAATGGACGAATTCGTTCCCGTGAATTGCCCTGCCTGCGATCTGGATGACAATACGTTCAGATATGAGAAGTATCGTTGCAAATTTGTTGAATGCAACTCGTGCGCTACCATTTATATGTCACCACGACCCAGTATTGATGTAATGGGTGAATATTACAGTAATTCTGAAAATTACGCGTTCTGGCGGGAATACATTTTCCCAAAGTCAGAGGCCGCGCGCCGAGAAAAGGTGTGCAAGCCGAATTTGGAGAAGCTGATAGAGCTCGCCAAAGCGGAAGGTTTCGAGAACGCGCACATGATGGAGGTCGGGCCAGGCTTTGGAACTTTCGCTGAATTGGCGCTGCAAGGCGAGTTCTTTGGCCAAGTCACCGTGATCGAGGGAAACCCCGACATGGTTCGCGCCTGTAAAGAGCGCGGGTTGACTGTTTTTCACACGCCGTTGGAAAATTTGGACAGCGACAGCCAATTGAATGCAGATGTAGCGGTTTGTTTCGAGGTGATCGAACATATTTTTGATCCGCTAGAATTTGTGACGCTTGTCGGAAAGCAGCTTCGGGCAGGTGGAATTTTTGGATTTACCTGCCCTAACGGAAAGGGTTTCGACACCACCATATTGGGCGCTGACGCGTTATCTGTCGATACAGAACATGTGAACCTCTTTAATCCCAAATCAATTGGCGCACTTCTGGATCGGGCTGGGTTCGATGTGATCTTGACAGATACGCCGGGCCGCCTAGACGTGCAATTAGTCGAGCGCGCTATCGTAGATCGTGATTTTGATATTAGCGGTAACGAATTTGCCAAGCAAATCGTCGTCAATGGAACGCCTGAGCAAAAGCAGAATTTCCAAGACTTCTTGGCGAATAACATGCTTGCCGGAAACCTCCGCGTCTTTGCTAGGAAGAGATGATAGGCTCGATCTATGAAGTACTGTTCTAGGTGCGTTCAGCCGGACACGCGTCCCAATACCGAATTCGTTGACGGCAATATTTGCCCGGCCTGCAATTACTTTGCCGCCTCTCGCGACATTGATTGGAACGAGCGAATTGATATCCTAAAAGGAATTTTTGCCAAAAGTAAGCGAGAGCGAAAATCCAACCAGTTTCATGACTGCATTATTGGCGTAAGCGGCGGCAAAGATAGTATGCGTCAAGCACTCTGGGTGCGCGAGAAATTTGATGTTAATCCGCTTCTCGTGTGCCTTGCATACCCGCCTGAGCAAGTGACTGAACGCGGAACTGAGAATCTATCAAATCTGATAGAACTCGGATTTGATGTCGTCGTCTCGCAACCAGCGCCGCAGACTTGGCGGAACCTAAAACGAGATGGGTTTTCAGAATTCACAAACTCATTCCGATCCACCGAGCTCGCCTTGTTTTCATGTGTTCCTCAAATTGCCTTGAAATATGATATTGACTTAATCTTATGGGGCGAGAATCCTGCACTTCAACTTGGCGATATGAAGTCTCTCGGAAATACTGGGTATGACGGTAATAACCTTCGAAACATGAACACTTTAAGTAGTGGCCGGGATTGGATGTATGCACGCGGTTATACCGAAAGCCAGCTGATCTCTTATCGTTATCCGACGATTGAAGAGTTTCTCAAGAAAAACCTCCACATTATTTATCTCGGCTGGTTTTTAGGCGATTGGTCCCTTGTAAATAACGCGATGTACTCCTGCACGACCGGGCTTACCATTCGCGATGATGACGTTACAATGACCGGTGATTTATTTGGTGTAACTGCCTTAGACGAAGATTTTACACCAATTAACCAGATGATCAAATATTATAAATTTGGATTCGGGCGAACGACAGATTATGTTAATGAAGAAATTCGGCTCGAACGCATAACACGCGATGAAGGAATAGTTCTTGTGCGCGCCTATGATCACAAATGCTCGGATGAATATATTGAGAGATACTGTGATTATCTCGGGATTTCGGTCGATAGCTTCTGGGGCAAAGTAGCAGCGGCTGCCAATGTCAATCTCTTTGACGTGAAAAGTCAGCGAGATATTGTGCCCAAGTTCGAAGTTGGGATCGGACTATGAACGCAGCTCTGAAAGTTGGAATATTAGAATATGGAGTTGGAAATTTATCTTCCGTGCGTTCTATATTCCAGAAACTTGGATGCAGATGCCGTGTAGCACGAGGTATTGAAAGCCTAGCAGAGTGTGATGTGCTCGTCCTTCCAGGCGTCGGAGCGTTTCCGGCGGCCATGTCTGCGCTTGAGCGAACCGGACTTGCGGAATTCATTTGCAGCCAGGCAACCGCCGGCAAGCCTATTCTTGGTATTTGCCTTGGGATGCAGCTTTTAGCCGAGTCATCCGCTGAATGCGGAAACACAGATGGCTTGGGGTTGATTTCTGGCCGTGTGGCTTTGATCCCAGATGGGCGTGCGAATATTGGGTGGAATGATATACTAGTTCCGGAAGTAGATTCGTTTATTCAGCCGCATAATGGAAAATCAGCCTTCTTCAATCACTCTTATCATGTTGAGGCAACCTCAAGTATTGAGATTGCAGTTTCTTCATTAGACGAAGGTAGTCCATTGGTCACCGCAGCAATTAGAAAAGATAACATATTTGGCTTCCAATTTCATCCAGAAAAAAGTCAATCTGTGGGCGAGGATATATTACGGACGTTCTTAGAAGAGGTCCGACATGCTTAAGAAGAGAATTATCGGAGTGATTACTGTCTTGGGTGGGCGAGCGGTTCAATCCATTGGATATAATTCGTACTTGCCGCTCGGTAGTGTTCGTATTCTTGCTGAGAACCTCGATCACTGGGCTGCCGACGAAATTCTGATTCAATGTATCGACCGAACAGGCAATGGGTTGGGGCCAGATTTCGAACTTATCAAAGACGTAAGCAGAATGGATCTGCGAACCCCGATTGCATATGGTGGCGGTATTCGCTCGGCTGACGATGCGATACGTGTTACGAATTTGGGTATTGAGCGCGTTGTAATTGACGCGTTGGTTTGGACTTATCCTCAGGGTCTTTATGAATTTGCAAATACAGTTGGATCTCAAGCAGTAATTGCTGTATTCCCTATGACGAAGACAAATGAACGCCGAATTGAGTTTCATAACTATAGAACGAAAGAGAATAACATACTTTCAAGTGAGGTCACCAAACTTCTTGATAATCGAGTAATTTCTGAGGTGATGATTGTCGATCATAGGAATGAGGGTGGGAAGGCAAGCTTTGACTTCGATCTCCTTGACGCATTCGAGGGAATGAGTATTCCCAAAATCCTCTTTGGTGGAATAACAACTGCGGAGATGGTTCAAACTGCTCTGGAGAAAGATAGTGTCAGTGCAGTTGGAATTGGAAACTCCTTGAATTACACCGAACATAGTGTTCGCCATCTCAAGTCCGCGGTTTCTACATCGCTCATCCGCCCTCACCATCTACAAAAGCAGACCGCATGATGCAGGATCATCAGAGCTGTACAAGGTGCTTATACTCGACGCGCCATCCACTTGGTTTGATTCTTGACCACGAAGGGGTGTGCTCAGGTTGTCGAATACATGAAGAGAAAGACAACACAGATTGGGATGCCAAGTGGGAGCGACTTAAGTCAATTGTGGCCCCCTATCGTTCGAAAACTGGGGCAAACTACGACTGTATTATCCCAGTCACTGGCGGAAATGATTCTCACTTCATTGTCCATATGGCTAAAGTCAAGTTGGGCCTAAATCCTCTCTTAGTGACGTACAATAAGTACTTTAATACCCCGCTAGGTATTCGAAATTTGGCGAACCTTCGGATCAAGTTTGATTGCGATCTACTGATGCAGAACGTCAATCCGATTTCGGTCAAGAGTATAACGCGTGCTACTTTTCGAAAGTTCGGAAGCATTTACTGGCCATGTCTGGCTGGGCAGACGGTGTTCCCGGTTCAAACGTCGGTACGTTACAAGGTTCCGCTGATAATTTGGGGCGCGCATCAGGGATTAGAACAAGTTGGAATGTTCTCGCATCATCATGAAGTAGAGATGACGCGGAGATACCGAAAAGATCATGATCTGATGGGACATGAGGCTGATGATCTATTGTCGACATTCGACACCTTGTCCGAGCGCGATATTTGGCAATACCGTTATCCATCGGAAGAGGATCTAGAAGATATCGGAGTTCGAGGTATTTATCTTGGAAATTACGTTCGCTGGGACCCAAAGCAGCAGCATGAGGAAATGATTGCCCGTTATGACTACATGGGTGCCCAGTTCCAGCGCACCTTCGACACCTACGTGTTCCATCCCTGATGATCACATTGACCCTCGGCGATCTGCATTTTTCATGGCAAGATCGGTTCTGAGGGACATTCAGAACGGGGTGCTGCCATGCTGATCCATCTTCACAAGCAAGCGACGA
>Ga0163216_101343_pt1 | contig 16102 bp, 14 predicted proteins | sample SynspAceP_FD_167610 | JGI IMG/M metagenome (GOLD analysis project Ga0163216, IMG submission 167610) | Saline lake microbial communities from Ace Lake in Antarctica - Synechococcus sp. Ace-P (Illumina Assembly) | ecosystem: Environmental > Aquatic > Non-marine Saline and Alkaline > Saline ...
TTAACTTTACGGGCAAAGTTATGAGCCAATGATGCTTCAATTTCTTGCCATGGCATGTGAGAAGCTAAGACGGGAAGAGGCAATCTTAAATCGATCATTTTATCGATTCGGCTGCGGAAAAAATCGTTGACTGGGCTCATGAGTGTATTTCCAGAAAACTCCCAGAAAATAGTGCTGGGAAGGTCATTATCTGGGAGTTATTATAACTCAAAAAGCATATATTTACCAATTAAATCATATAGTTATTAATAAATCAGGGGCGACTACATACGCCACTGATTGCTTTTTCAACAAAGTGGCATTACAGTAGTGCGATGCGTCTAATCTCCTCTGACTCTGTCGTTGTCAGATACGTGTGTCGAGAGTTTTCAGGTAGTGCGCAAAACAATCACAACGCAGCATTCAATTTGGTATTTGATGAGGCGATTGAGCGTAGCTACATGAATGAGAATCAGCGCCCCCCCACAAAAAACACAGGTGGCACACCGCTTCGGGCGTTGCCCTACGCGGTGTGCCTGTGAAGGAAAAGGGACAACAAAAACCGTTAAACGGCTATAGTTATCCACAGTTGACTGCGCTCAAGTCAACAAAAGCCCCTGGTCAATATTCAACCGGTACAGGGGGGGTCAGTATTCAACCGGCGCCAACAATTCAGACTCATCATGCGCTGGTTGACGGTTACCACGTCGGGCTTTTCATGGAAAAACTAGAGCATTTTCTAGAAAAACCACATGAAACTATTTCAGCTCAAAAGTAAGTATTAACAATTTAAAATATAAACAGTCTAATATAAATTTATACACACGCAATCATTTAAAAATTAAATCAGTATTACGGTATTAATTTAAAAAATAAGCTTAAAGATACCTCAAAATACAATGATTTCTTACTCAATTCTAGCGAAAAAAAACAAAGCTGACACAACTGTTATATGCAGTTTTCGTCTTTTACTTTTTGTTTGTTTGTTTGTTTTCTCAACCCTAGCGGCGGCACAAACAAATCAATCACTAGAACCTAGCACCACGCTCAATCAGCTACTGTTGAAAGAACGTAGCCTTGGCTGCAACAAAATCCATAATCGTTTGCAGCAAGTATTGTGCGAAGGAAATATTAAAATTGGGGTTAATGACCACTTTCGTCATTTTGGAGAACGTGTTGACGAAAAACTCATAGGCTTTGAAATTGACCTCGCACGAAGCATTGCGACATCACTAGGGGTCAAGTTAGAGCTTATTCCAGTGAACTTCACCAATCGAACTCAGTATTTGTCAGAAAAAATAATTGATCTAATTCTAGCCAATATGACTCATACCGTATCGCGCGATCAGTTTATGTACTTTATTAGGCCTCATTACTACACATCACCCACAACAGTCGTTGGAAAAAAAACATTTAAAGTCGAATCATTTTCTGATTTAGGCACACTTTCTGTCTGTGTTCAGATGGGGCACTTTAGCAATGTTGTATTTTCAAAAAATCAAATACGCATGCTCATGTATGAAACACCTGTGCAGTTATTCGATGCACTTAAATTCGGGGTATGCGATTTTGTAGCACATGATCACCCTATTGCTATGGCGAGCATAAATGTTCTAGATGCACCTGCACAGATGGGGTCAGCATTTGAAGAGAAGTTTTCTTTTGAACAAGCGCCCTGGGGTATTGGCGTTGAAAAGTCAGCAGCAGACTCACTAGGCAAGGCAGTTTCACTTATCTTAGCGAATTTGCATAGCTCTGGCGATATGATTAAATTTGCAACACCGTATGGGGTTCAAACATCTTATCTTGAAGAAGCTAAAGAAAAATGGTCAGACCCTTCGTGTTATCAGGCGTCAGGCGAACTTAATATTGCGTGTTATGAACCCGCATATTATGACGTGCGAACCAAAAGCATACTGGCTCCGTTTGCAACTAAAACGGAAGATCTACTTTTTAACACGATGGGTTGGCGAATCAAATTTGATCCCTTTTCAGACCAACAGTCATTGAGTATGTTGCTTGAAGGCTTTAAAAATTCAGTAATCTTGTTGGTAGCAACGTTACTGACATCATGTTTATTTATATGGGTATTTTTTAAGTGTTTAACTTCTGAACAAAAAATAATCTGTTACAGCAGCAAAGCCACCGCTATTTTCTTTCTTAATGCCCCCACTATTTTTCTACTTATACTAGGCTTCTTAATTGCATCAACAGTAACAACCTATAGCGGCCCACTGGCAATACTGACAGCAGCCATCCTAATTGGGTTAGGTGAGGGGGCAACAGGTGGCTATGCAATGTATGAGGCATCAAAAACGCTTGGGAAACAAGCCACATTTTTGCGCAGCTTACGTTACGCAAAAGTTCGTGTACGCGCATGTCTCATTACATCTGTACAAGCTTGCCCCATTGCTGCGTTTATTGGTGCGCCTGAACTATTATCTGTGTTGACTGACATCACAGCCATTTCGGGTGAGCGTGCCACCACATTCACAATATTGGCGCTTTTTTACGGCCTATCCGTTCATGCTGTAGTGGTGATTTCAGCTAAGGTTTTCAATCGCTTAAGTGACAACAGTGAGCCTCACCATGCAGGCTGATCTCTTAGGTTATCTTCAAGCGTTCGTAGTCAATATTCGTGTGGGTGCGCTGTCGTTGTTGTGCGGCATGCTCGCGGGGTTTATTCTTACGCTGACAATGCGACAAATACCAATCGTAGCAAAACCCATTTCAATAATTGTCGGCTTACTCAGAGCATTTCCAATCTATATTTTATTGTTCATTATTTTAAATTTACTGGTTTCATCAAGCTTATTACATGGCTTAAACCCTCATGTCAGACTTGAGATCATTCTGATTTTAACAATAATGGGTTACTCAACACCTGCATGCACAGATTTAATTGGATCTTTTCTTGAACACAAACAAAAAGGGGAAGTTGAGCAGTCATGGCTAATTGTGCCCAATTTGTTTGGTGTTTTTATTGTGACGTTGATTTGCTCTAGCATAGGTGCCTCTATTGGCTTAAGTGAAGCCATCACTTACACGCTTAATTACACTGCAACACTTAACAATCGCGGTGAAATTATTTTGGTAACATTTCTGAGCACCCTATTTTTCGTACTGACCTTACTAACATTAAAATTTTTAATGCAACGTGGTTTTACGTTTTTGATGCATTTTAAGGCAAAGCATTAACATTGATAATGCTTTCGTGGCTTGGGCGTTAGCTTTTTAGTCGATTGTTGCTCGATATAACCTAGACAAACGTCGCGATCACCAATGGGGCCTACTTGCGACCAACCTGAGGGGGCTGCTTTGAGTGCTGGCCAAAGTGAATACTGTCCTTGCTCATTCAGTAGAACTTTGTGCATGCTACCATTCACCGAATAGCCATCATGCAAAGTTACAGGCACCATAAGTAAGATCCTTTATTCAATCAACATTCAAAAAACGCACTGAGGGTCTCACCCACTTTTTATCTGCTAGCAGTATGCATAGTCGAAAAAGCTATCAACTCACTTTCAAACAGACTCATTAAATCTTCAATATTTTTCGCAACATATGACGATCGACTGTATCGACAACGCATCTGCAATCTTCCCCTTGCGTCAACCAAAGCCGTGATGTCAATTATATGGAACCTCCGCTGTTCAGCATTCTCTGGCCCGTCAACAAAAATCTCATCAGACCATCGAGATTGTTCGTTTTGAGGTTGCTTGGTATTGAACCTGCCTAGGTAATTAAAAGAAATTTGCGCTGTCGGTAACGGCTCCAGAACCTTTTCGGTGGTTGGGTTGAGCCAGCGAAGCAGTCCAAACCCCAAACCTCTGTTAACAACCTGCCTCAAAGAGCTCTTTATACGACCAAGTGCCTTAACTACTACATCGTTAGCAATCGGGGTTTTTTGCCAATCCAAGCCCTCCCAGTCGATGCGTACTGGATAGATACTGGTGAACCACCCCACCGTTTGAGACAAGTCTAAGCCACTGCCGTGAGTCTCTCGGCCATGACCTTCAAGGCTCACTAGCATCGCTCCAGAGCTAATCTGGTAGCGAACGTGACGCCATTTATAAAGCGCAAAACCAAGTGCTGTCAAAAATAAATCATCGACCCCAACGCCAAGTGAAACCGCAATAGACAACAAGTCACGCATTGGCCCTGCCTGCAAATATGATAGGTATTGAGTGGCATCGCCCTCAACGTTATCTGCTTGACTGATTGAAAAATCGACAGGCAACGATACTGTGCCTATTAGCGCGTTTTGCCATATGAGCAACTCAGCTAAATAGAGTGGGTCAAAAGCTTCTTTATGCAAATACTGTGCCCAATCTCGAACAGAGTGTGTTCGTTCAGTTAGAGGTCTACCGTCAATCAACTTGAAGAGATCGTCAACGAGGATACGCCAAGAAATGCCATCGACAGCCAGATGATGAATCGCCACTATGAGAATTTTCGATTGGTCTTCTCGCTCAACCCAGACTGCAGCCAGCATTTTCCCTAAAACAGGACTTAATTTCGCAGGTAGCGTCAGCATCAAACGTTCAATAAGTCGTTGTTCGTCTTCAGCCTCAGTTGCTTCAATGCATTGAAAATCAAACAAGGGCTTGGTACTCATCGGGTTGAGCACCAAAGATGGCTCATCGAATCCTTCTACGCTCAAGCGCAATGCATCATGGTGAGCGATTAACGCAACCAATGCTACCTCAAGATCTATTTTCGATAGATGACTGGGTATTCGCAATACGATCCCATTGTGAAAACGATCAACCGGTCCCGCATGTTTTAAGTATTGAGTCTGAATTGGCGTCAATGGGACATCTCCCGCCAGAGGTTGACAAAGACTTAGTTTCTTAACGTTAAACTCAGTTGCCACCTTGGCCAATTCAACAACAGTTGGAAATGCAAAAACATCTCTCACCCCGAAATCCAAACCTGCTTCCCGAGCCAGACCTACGAGTCGAATGGCTTGAATACTGTCACCGCCCATAGCAAAAAAACTATCTTCAACACCAAAGAATTGAGTTCCAGTTAATTGTTGAAACAGGTTGGCAATCAAACGTTCCCGCTGTGACTCAGGTTTTCGGCTCGCTAACTTTGGTTCGCTCTCTGGCAAAGGTAGTGCCTTCCAATCGACCTTCCCGTTGGGCGTTATCGGCAAACTCTTTAGCACTAAAAATGATCCCGGAATCATATGCCGCGGAAGAAAACGACCCAGTTCTTTCCTTAACGAGTTTATGTCTGAATCGTTGCATGATCTAGCTGGTACAAGATATGCAATAAGCCGCTGCTGGCCAAAGACCTCGCGTAGCTGAACCGTGACTGACACCACGTCAATATGTCGTCGTATTTCAGCTTCAACTTCAGCCGTTTCAATACGAAAACCACAAAACTTTATTTGATTGTCTATACGACCAATGTATTCGACTGTTCCATCATGATGCCAACGGGCTAAGTCACCCGTACGATACATTCTGGAGCCCTCTTGCTCGAACGGATTGGCAATAAATGCCTGGGCAGTCAATCTTGGGCGGCCTCTATAGCCTCGAGCCAAACTAACCCCAGAAATGTACAACTCGCCAATAGAACCTATTGGCGAAGGTTCTAAGGTCTCACTAAGCACGTACTGCTTAACATTATGAATAGGCTTACCTAACGGAATTCTTTGGGGTGCCATCAACGGCGAGAAGCAGTAAGTAGTCGAAATATCGGTGCATTCAGTTGGACCGTAAGAGTTCATGACCTGTGCCCGAAAATATCCTGCGCTCGCCAAGAAATCAAGCCGTTCACTTTGAATCTGCTCGCCCCCAAGGACTAGCCATCTCAATGAATTTAAAGCTCTCTCACTTGACAAAGCCGTCAAGTCTGCAAGCACATAAAAGGTGCTGGGCGTGCAATTCAAGTAAGTAATGGCTTGGCTTTCAAGCTCACTGATTACACTTTGAAAGTCTAGCGCATACGAGGCTGGCAAATACAGCGTGCCACCTGACACGAGTGGCGCAAAAATATTTTTTTGTGTCAGATCAAACCCGATAGCACTGATTAACAGACATCGGTCGGTTTTCGTTAGGCCGAGCGCACTCACATACCAAGCCACAAGATTATCTAAACTGCGTTTTTGAACTTCTACGGCTTTAGGTAACCCAGTGCTGCCAGAGGTATAAATTAGATAAGCAAGGTGGTCGGGTCCAGCAATGCGCAACCGATCATGATCAGTAATCTGACTACCGTCAGCCTCCGCAAGAACCTGCTGAATACTCGCCTCATCGAGCAACGTCATGGCGATAGGCAAAAACGGTTTTTCAGATTCAGATCTTAAGTCACGGGGTACATTTAATTGCAACGCTTGCGCAACCTTTACCGTGCTAACCACGTGCTTAGCACCACTATCTTTTAACATCCATAGCAACCGATCGTTCGGATACTCAATATCTAGCGGTAGATAGGCTGCACCGGTCTTGAGAATAGCTAAAATGGTAGCCACCATATCTATTGATCGTTCAAGCCCTACAGCTACTAAATCTTCCGCACCAATGTTTTGTGTAATGAGGTGATGGCCTATCTGATTGGCTCGAAAATCTAACTCTTGGTAGGTCATGTGTTCATGGCCACGAGTCAGTGCAATTTGGTTTGGTGTTTTTTTGGCTTGGTGTTCGAACCACTCAATGACCGATCTGTCCGCAATGATGAGGTAAGTCTCATTGAAGCTTTGGGTCACCGTTCGAATCTCTTCTGGACCGAGAACTTGCAACCTAGCAAGTGACGTCGTAGGCTTAGAGGAAAATTCTTCACACAGTTGTTCAAACTGCTTAACCCACGACCTTGCGGAACCCTCAGAAAACAACGATCTATCGAACTCAAGCGCGCCTAGTACCTCACCATCCGCCCCAGGGTCTAGCGTCAAAGTTAAATCGAACTTTGCCTGCGCGAGCGCAACCGAAATAGGCTGAACTTGCTCCTCATCAAGTAGCGATGATGGCAACGATTGACCTTGCCAAGCAAACATTGCTTGGAACACTGGCGTGTGTGTCAGAGCCCGGTTCGGTGCCAGTCGATCCACCAAGATATCGAACGGAATGTCCTGATGTGAAATAGCATTAACAAGCTTCGCATGAACAAAGTCAATGAATTCATTAACGGTTTGCTGGTCCTTGATCTCGATTAATAATGGCAGCGTGTTTACAAAGAACCCGACCAACTTTTCTACCTGTGGCACGAGACGTCCCGCCACTGGAAAACCGATGACGACAGATTGCTGGCTTCCCAAACGCCCAAGCAGGGTTGCATACACAGCCATCAGCACCGTGAATAGAGTTGTATGATGGCGCTGAGCAAGATCAGATAACCTTAGAACAGTTTGGGCATCGATGAAGATGGGAATATAGCCAGCCTCTCTTGAGCGATTTGGTCGGCGAACGGTGTCAGTGGGCAAATCCAGAAACGTTGGTGCCTGTTCAAACTCAGACTGCCAGTATGCTAATTGCCTAGGAATTTCTGCACTGTGGGTAACTAGATCATGCTGCCAACTCGCGAAATCAGAATATGTAACGGCTAAAGGCTCTAGCTCTGGATCAACTCCTGATTGATAGGCTTTGTATATTTTGGTCAGCTCATCTAACAAGATATTCGTCGATATCCCATCGCTTGCGCTATGGTGCATCACAATCGCCAACACATGATCATGCTCGCTGATAGAGAACAAGCGTGCTCGCAGCAAGTAGTCAATCTTTAAATCAAATGTTTGATTGACGAACTGAAAAATATTCTCATTAAGTCCTGCCTCTGCATAATGACCTTCAACCCTAGGCATATTGTCGAATGTGAGCAGTTGGTAAACGCCTGGAGAAGGGAGTATGTAACCTCTAATGTCACCGGCCTCTTGGCTGATGACTGTTCGTAATGCCTCATGACGTTCCACCAACAAAACAAAAGCTCGACCAAGAGCGTCTAAATTTAAACTGCTATTGAGACGAAAAGTCGCGGGTAAGTTATAGCTCGAGTTCCTGCCATCGATTTGCTCAAGTAACCAAAGGCGTACTTGGCCATTTGAGAGCGGCCTTTGCAAACCTCGGCTCTCTGAAGCCGGCGACAGCAAGGGCATCGACAGACCTAAAGAGGAGGACAAATAAAGGGCCAAATCACAAACCCGAGGATGATCAAAGAAGTGTTTAAATTCCAGCCGCTGGCCAGTTGCCTGCCAAATACCGGTAATTAAGCGCATGATCAAAAGGGAATCAGCACCTAGGAAGGAAAAATAGTCTTCTCGTCCAATCTCGCTAGTACCCGTCAAACGCTCATACAACCGGCAAATCATGCTTTCTTCTGTCGTTTTAGGCGTGCTAAACACACGACTCTTTGACACGTCTGGCTCAGGTAGCGCCATTAAGTCAAGCTTGCCATTAACGTTTAATGGAAATACTAATAATTGAACAAAACGCAAGGGAATCATATGGGCTGGCAATCGTTTTTGTAATGCTTGCCTAATCGCACTTTCAGTTGGCAGCTGCGCTCCCTCAACTGCTATCCAATAAGCTATGAGAATAGACTGCCCCTGCATAAGCCTAAGTTGAACAGTGACTTGGCTCATACCGAAACGCCCGAGTAACTCACTTTCGATCTCGGCGAGCTCAATTCGAATACCCTTTATGTTCACCTGCCGATCAACTCTACCTACATGGCGTAACGAGCCGTCCCTATTCCACTGACCCAGGTCACCGGTGCGATACATTCTAGATCCCGGTTCATTAAATGGATTTGCGACGAAGCGAAAAGCTGTCTCGCCAGGGCGGTGGTGGTATCCACGAGCTAAGCCCAAGCCAGCAATATAAATTTCACCAATTTGGTCTTCACCGACTGTGCTCAAACTTTCATCAAGAATGTAGATTTGCGTATGATCGATCGGGAAACCGATGCTTTCATAAGGCGGTTCCTTCTCATCATATTGAAGCATCGTGCTGTCACCACAACACTCTGTCATGCCGTAAAGATTGTAGAGTCTGCAGCGAGCAAAAGTCAGTCCCGCCGATCGTAGCCGATCACTTGAGAGATGCTCTCCACTGATGATAACGGTACCTTGACATTGACTTAAATGACTAGCCGAGAACTCGAATAATGGCAGAAGGCTTGGCACCAGATTAATACGGAAATTTTGATATTTCAGCATAAGCTGGCTAAGGGTAATCGGGTCTGAACGCTCTTTCTCTGACAGAAGGTGAACCGTTCTTCCCGCACATAATGGGGCTAGACACTCCGTACTGCCATCGACGAAAGCAATCGAGCTTCTAGACATGGCCACTTCGTCTGGAGCGAAAGGAATATCCCGTAAAATCCACTGCAACCGATTATGCAAGGCTGCATGAGTGCCTATGACAGCTTTGGGAGTTCCGCTTGAGCCCGACGTATAAATTAAATACGCGGCTTGCCCAGCAGTTATGGACTGCAAGTCGTCTGTATGCACAACGTTTTGGCTGCGAGTGTCAATTGATCGCTTCCATATGTTCTCATCATCTAGCAAACAGGGCTTCGGCCATGACATAAGCGCTTGCCCATCATGTGAAGATACGAAATCATTTGCTTGGGCAAGACCATCATAAATCGGCTGCGTAGAGATCAAGCATCGCGCGCGACTATCGATGAGCATATATTGAATTCGCGCGGCTGGATGCGAAAGGTCGAGCGGTAGGTAGATCGCACCAGCCCTAAGTACAGCTAATATTGAAACGAGGGTTTCTGTCGAGCGATCTAAAGCAATTGCCACAACATCTTCGAGCATGATGCCAATGCTTTTCAAATGAACAGTTAATTTTCTCGAACGAAGCTCTAAATCTCTGTAAGAAAGGGTCTCATCACGACAAATGACAGCTATCGAATCAGGATGAATTCGAGCCTGAGCTTGAAAGAGATCCAAAAACGTTTCGCTGCGCGCAGACCATTCTCTTTGCGAAAACCCTTCCAATAGCTAGCCTCACTGTAGATAGCCGCGTTATCCTAACTTTCTCTGAAAATGTAATCAAAATGGTTCTTAGATTACCGCAGCTTTATTGTTTTTCATTCGCTTTATGTGTACTTACTTTCCAACACATGAACATCTGTAAATTGCATTGGTTATTATCTTTATATTTGTGTAAGCAACCCACTCAGAGCTATAACTGAATCTGGTGTTTAGAGGTTTTGCAAGTAGGCGGCATATCCGTTGTATGGTTAGTTAGTAGTCACCAAACCAATAACTAGCCATAGAAGTATGCCACCATGAGTAAGGGTACCAGTAATGTCGTTGCCTTTGCGGACCCCTCAGTCGAGAAGGATGCGCTGACCGAGTTGATTAGGTAAGGAGCCCAGCAGTTGCTTAGCCGAGCCCTAGAGATTGAATTAGAAGAACGAATGGCCGAGTTGCAGGAGCGTCGTTTGACTGACGGCCGCCAAGCGGTGATTCGCAATGGCTATCATCCGGAGCGCCAGATACAGACAGGCATTGGTCCTGTGACGGTGCAGGTGCCGAAGATTCGATCGTGCGATGCCAAGCCGGTGAGCTTGAAACTTGGATTGCTCAAGGCAAGGTCAGCCTCGTCAAACAGCGGTTGAAGGACAATCTCCCCAAAGTTTCTGCTCAAGACGTTAGTGCAGAGCGTCGCTTAGCGCTGCTGCGGGCTGCGGTGGGTGAACGCACGCAAGCCATCGCTATATTGAAAAACATCACAGAACGCACCGGCGTTATCAGTCCTCTGGTGTATCGTGATTACGCGCGTTTAAGCGCTGATACTGACCCTGAATCAGCGCCCCCCCACAAAGAACACAGGTGGTGACAGGATCGTAGAGCCGAATTTAGTCATGACGAGTTTGAGACCCTCTTAGCTTACGCCCCAAAATTTATAGAAGACGGCAGAACAACGCGCACGCGCATGATCCGTGAGTTGCTTTGGAGTGGGTAGATTGGTTTAATAAAAACGGCTGCTCAGGGATTGACCGGACTTTCAACTCTTGCTTTGAACTCAATCGTTGCAGCGGCGGGTATCCTGATGAGCGTCCGCTTGGGCTTTCATCGCAACTGATTTCTTAAAGCGCTACAAGTTTTCTTTCTTGATTCTGTTTGTGTCGCAACCAGATCAATGCAACACCCATCAAAATGACCGGAAAGAGCGAAGCGATGTTTAGGATATCCCAGCCAGAAGTCGTGACTAAGGCACCTGAACTAAATGAGGTGATGGCCATGGTCGCAAATATAAAGAAGTTGATAATCCCCTGTGCCTTGTCTTTTTCCTCGGGTCTGTAGGCGGTCATCGCCAAACTCGTCGCCCCGGTAAAGAGGAAGTTCCAGCCTACACCAAGGATTAAGGACGAAATCAGGAACTGATAGACTTCAACACCTGAAAGCGCGACCAGGATACACACGAAATTCAGGACGATACCCAGAATCATAATGCGGTAAGTGCCAAACTTTTGGATCAAGGAGCCCGTGAAAAAGCCGGGCGCGAACATCCCGATCACATGCCATTGAAGAACCAGTGCTGCATCGGAAAATGGTAGACCACAAACCTTCATAGCCAGTGGTGTTGCCGCCATCAACAAGTTCATGACGCCATAACCAAGCGCAGAGCTGATGGCTGCGATCAAGAACACAGGTTGACGCAACAGCTCCATCGTACTGCGTCCGGCGGGCAAGGATTTTTTGACGGCGACTTCGTCGGGAAAGTGAATGAAATTCATCACGATCAGACCTAGAATGCCTGCAACGGTCAAAGTCAGATAGGCGCCTAAAAAAGGGGTGTCAAACGAATCCTTAGTCAGTGCGGCCAGATTTGGACCTGCCACTGCACCCAAAATGCCACCTGCTAGCACCCAAGAAATGGCTTTGTCGCGCAGACTGATGTGCGTGAGCTCAGCGGCTGCGAATCGGTAGAGTTGACCATTTGCGCTGTAATAGCCTGCGACAAAGGTGCCAAATGTGAGCAGCCAGAAATTTTTCGAATATGCAGCGTAGCCACAGATGAGTGAGGACAGAACGGCTACAAGCAGACCAAGCTGAAATGACTTTTGGCGACCGTATTTTTTCTGAGTGCGGGCGACCAAACCGATGGAAAGTGCTCCGCCCACAACATAACCCATGATGGGGAGTGTGGCCATCCAGGTAATGTTCGTCAGGCTCAGGCCAACCAGGCCATTGATCGCGACAAAGGTGATGTTGTTGGTGAGAAAAATGCCCTGACACAAAATCAGTAGTACCAAGTTCTTATTAAATAACCGGGGAGAATTTTCCATGCTGCTGATTAAAGCACAAACTATACCTCACTAGTCTCAGTGTTTCAAAAGGAAAATTCTGTAACTAACTGATTTTCATAAATAAATTGCATTTTTACTCTGTCCACGATTTGATTTTTATTTCTGATTTGAGTGATCATTTGCAGATGTTATCTGCTGGGGATTGTCATCCACACTGTACAACTGGTATTCGTGCAAGTCATGCTCTGGGCACCCTGCTGGGTTCCAAGAGGCGTTTTTGCACCCAGTCCTTGGCTGAAAAGTGGGGTGATCAGTGATTCGGATGGAGCACGAGAGTTTCAGATGATCGGTAAGGACTTGATGGATAGTTGCTACACCCACACCATCAGTGCTAATGGTAGGAGCACAGTAGCTTAATGTAACGAGATCAAGCGTCAATAATTCAGCGTTTGTGCAGGGAAGGGTCGCGCGTTAACTAGCGGCTGTTACATATCAGCGGTCATTCGGTTTGCTCTTATACTGATCGATTCATAATTTTGTGTCCATCATGTCTAAAGCCAGCCTGGCGCAAGTGCGCGTGTTGTCGTTGATTCCGCCAATGACGCAGCTCAATACGCCTTATCCCTCAACCGCTTATTTGACGGGTTTTTTACGGGCCCGCAAAATCCATGCCGTTCAAGAGGATCTCGCTTTGGCCCTGGTCTTGCGCTTGTTGAGCGCTGAGGGGCTTGAACAGGTTGCGCAGAAGGTTGAGGCGATTGCGCCACGCCAACGAAGTCACTCATTGCAGGCTTTTGTGGCGCAGCGCTCGCGCTATCTCGGTACCATTGATACGGTAATCACTTTTCTACAAGGCCGCGATTCAACGCTGGCGCATCGCATCGTTAGCCGACAGTACTTGCCAGAAGGGCCGCGGTTTTCTGCTTTGGATGCCTACGTCGATGATGAAATGGGCGATCCCCTGGGCTGGGCATTTGGTGCGCTTGGCATGCACGACCGCGCCAAACATTTGGCGACTCTTTACCTAAACGATCTCGCCGATGTCTTGCGTGATGCGGTTGACTCGCGGTTTGAGTTTGTCCGTTACGGCGAGTCGCTTGCAGCCAGTCAGGCCTCGTTTGATCCTTTGGCGCAGGCTCTGGCCGCCCCCAATACTTTGGTTGATGACTGTTTGGAAAAACTCACGCTAGATGCGATCAACCGTCACGCCCCGACAGTGGTCTTGTTGTCAGTGCCGTTTCCTGGCACGGTCTATGCCGCGTTCAGGATTGCTCAAACTATCAAGGCGCACCATCCTGAAGTCCGTATTGTTTTAGGCGGTGGCTTTGTTAACACTGAGTTGCGAGAGCTCGCTGAGCCTCGCGTTTTTGATTTTGTTGATTACGTGACCCTTGATGCGGGCGAGCGTCCTTTGTTGTCATTATTGGATCACTTGTTAGGCAAGCGCTCGCAACAACGACTGGTGCGTACTTTCTTGCGAGATCCATCGTCTAAAGAAGTGCGCTATATCAACATGGTTGAACCAGATGTCCCGTTCGAGGATGTTGGAACGCCGACTTGGGATGGTTTGCCGCTGGCTGATTACTTGTCATTAGTCGATATGCTCAATCCGATGCATCGTTTGTGGAGTGATGGTCGCTGGAACAAGCTGACCGTGGCTCATGGTTGCTATTGGAAAAAATGTAGCTTTTGTGATGTCAGTTTGGATTACATCGGACGTTATGAAACAGCCTCTGCAAAAGTGCTGGCCGATCGCATAGAGAGCATCGTTAGAGAAACAGGACAAACGGGGTTTCATTTTGTGGATGAAGCGGCGCCTCCCAAGGCACTCAAAGCCCTGGCTCAAGAACTCATCAAACGCAATTTAAATATCTCTTGGTGGGGCAATATTCGTTTTGAAAAAACCTTTACCCCTGAGCTCTGCCTGCTGCTCGCACAAAGTGGTTGCATCGCCGTTTCGGGAGGGCTGGAGGTTGCGTCTGATCGCTTGTTAAATTTAATGAAAAAAGGGGTTTCGGTTGATCAGGTTGCTCGCGTCACGCGGGCCTTTAGCGATGCGGGTGTGTTGGTGCATGCCTATTTGATGTACGGATTTCCGACTCAAACGGTTAAAGACACCGTCGACGCCTTGGAATATGTTCGGCAGCTTTTTGCCAATGAATGTATACAAAGTGGTTTTTTTCACCGGTTTACTTGCACGGTGCACTCGCCCGTTGGTTTAAACCCCGCTGACTATGGCGTTACCTTAAAGCCTTTGCCACCAACGTATTTTGCAAAAAATGATGTGGGTTTTGTGGATCCAACCCATGTGGATCACGCTGCATTAGGCATCGGTTTACGCAAGGCAATTTATAACTATATGCACGGCATCGGCCTCGAAGAAGACGTGCGCACATGGTTTCCCTTCAAAGTGCCACGCAGCACTGTCAGCCCCCACTATATTGAGGAGGCACTCGATCAAGATTGATAGTTGCCGTGAGTGCATGGCATCCATGTTTTGAGTAAAACAAGGTAACCACTGCGTGAGTGAAGATTGCGTTGAATCTTCAGGGTTGTGTCCTTGGCGTGAGGATCGGGCGTAATGCCTTCGGCGCTAGGCATAACCAGGCAGAACCAGGCAGAACCAGGCAGAACCAAATAACCAACCTATCGGCCTCAGGGTTTGGGAAGATTCGCGCAGCCTTTGCTTCCAACGTCTTGATCGGCTTCTTTTGCGCCGCGAGCATAGCCGCGCGCGTACTTGAATTTGTCATACCGGCCATCAACGAGCGGCGCCTTAAGCCCACAACTTGCGCTCACTGTTGAGGCATAACCATCGGCATAGCCCGCAGCGTCCCAGTCTTTTGTGTCACACCCAGCCACTGCACCAGCCAGTATTAAAACCACTATGGCGTATTTGAGTCGCATCATGTTGCAGGGGCTATAGCCTTTAAGCTGAGTTTGACAAAGTCTACACGTTAAAGCTTTTGCTCACACGCCATCACCAGATGGAATGGTTAACATCCCTATCCTCAGTAGAAATAATTGACGGTTCGTATTGAGAAGAGTCCTTGGCGCTTAGGGCTTTATGGCCAAAACGCGCCAGGTTTCGCTTGAGCTGTGACGTGAGCCTTACAACGCCGTAGCTGGGTGCGCTAGCGCGATTGTTGAAAGCCGCTTCAATCCGTTGTGCATTGAAGAGATACATTGGTAACAATGGTCTGCGTTTCAAAATTAAAACATGCAGTAGAACCTGACAGGTCAGAGACTCACGGGTGTCAAACACTCGCCGCTCGTAATCGATGCGCGTGAACATTTAGGATTTCCAGTACTGCCTTTAATGGCCACCCTCGCGACGCAGCGTTTGGCCACGCTGGCGATGCTCATGGCGTGTTCTTGGGGCAGCGTCTTTTCGGTTGTCCTTGGGGCGGCACTACTGGGTTTGGCCTACGGCGCAACGGCACCGTCAAGTGCTCATTTGCTAGTGCCGCGAACCCCATTAAGGATGATGAACCTGGTGTTGTCGATCCGGCAAATGGGTGCGCCTCGGAGAAAAACTCGTCAAAGCCAGCACGATAGTGGCCGCGACTTTTCACAATTAAGATTTTTACCTTAGAAATATCGATCCCGTGCATTTCAAGCATGGCAGGATCACAGAGCTTTCGACGCAGATGCCATGTACATCCATTTGCGTTCTGGCACTGTAGTGGAAAGCGAGGAGGTACGTCCTGGTGTGGTATTTGGTTTTGATGCTGATGGAAAAGTGCTCGGCATTGAGATGGTGGATGTAAGTGAGCGCACTCCCTCCGTGCCAGAATGAACTGCTACACCTACCCCTAATAGTTCAGTGAGTTAAAAGGTAGGTATGAACATGAACAATCAACCTAAGGCTAAATTGCTTTCAGCTAAAGAGTCTGACGACACAGGC
>Ga0163216_101346_pt1 | contig 16071 bp, 23 predicted proteins | sample SynspAceP_FD_167610 | JGI IMG/M metagenome (GOLD analysis project Ga0163216, IMG submission 167610) | Saline lake microbial communities from Ace Lake in Antarctica - Synechococcus sp. Ace-P (Illumina Assembly) | ecosystem: Environmental > Aquatic > Non-marine Saline and Alkaline > Saline ...
GGATCGCTGTATTGCCGCTCTGACGGCGTGCGTGGTCGTGGCGCTCCCGTGACGAACTTGTCCCATAATGCTTCCTTCCATTTCTGAGAAAGGATCGCACCATCAAACCGTGGGATCAAACACCTAGCGCGTGGCTTTTTCACCGGGGAATCTACTTGGAATCCACCCTCGCACATCGAACCCTAATTCTGACTCGATATCAGAAGGTTACAGGAACGGCCTGCTGGCTAGGTGGATTCCTCGGCGGAATCCACCTAGCCAGAAGCCAGCTAGAGGAAGCCACCTCGTCGCGTTGGTTTTCCGGGCTCGCTGGAACACGTTGATGCTAGGCCGGAAAATGGTTTGACAAAGCTGCCCCCCTTGACCTACCCATTGATCATCGAAGAATAGCGCCCCGAGGAAACCACTCGCGGGCGCTTTCTTTTTCCCGACATCGCGGATCCTGATCCGGTCGCTGACTAGCACAGCGGCTCGCATTGGCACGTCCGCCCTGCCCCACATCAGAGAGCGACCCCATGGACCTCGTCTTCGCGCCGAGGAGCCAGATAGAGTCGTGGCCGATCGACCGCCTGCGCCCCTACACCAAGAACGCCAAGATGCACGGGGACGACCAAGTTGCGAAGATCGCCGCAAGCATGGCTAAGTTCGGCTGGACCGTGCCCTGTTTGGTGACTGACGACGGCGAGCTGATCGCCGGGCACGGTCGGGTCCTGGCTGCAACGATGCTGGGGCTGACAGACGTGCCGGTGATCCGGCTCGGCCATCTCGACGAGGCCGAGCGTCGAGCTTACCGCATTGCCGACAACAAACTCACCGAGATGGGCGAATGGGACGAGGCCGTGCTGCGCGACGAGATCGCTGGGCTTCTAGCTGAGGATTTCGACCTGTCCCTGCTGGGGATGACCGATGAGGATCTAGATGCACTCTTGCAAGATCCGGACGCGCTGGGCGTCGAAGGATCAGTCGAGGGCGAAGACGATGTTCCAGAGTTGCCCGTCACACCTGTCTCGGTCGCAGGCGACCTCTGGCAACTGGGTGCGCACCGCTTAATCTGCGGCGACAGTACAGGGGCCGATGTCGTCGCGCGCCTCCTCGGGGACGTAAAACCGCTCTTGATGGTCACCGACCCGCCCTACGGCGTGGAGTATGACCCGTCTTGGCGCAATCAAGCTGGCGCGGCAAAGACCAAACGGACCGGCAAGGTGCTGAATGATGATCGCGCAGATTGGCGCGGGGCGTGGTCGCTGTTTCCCGGTGACGTCGCCTACGTCTGGCATGGCGCGCTGCACGCTGCGACCGTCGCCGAGAGCCTTGTAGCGGCTGGCTTCAACGTCCGCTCACAGATCATCTGGGCGAAAGACCGGCTTGTTCTCAGTCGGGGCGATTACCACTGGGAGCACGAGCCGTGCTGGTACGCGGTCAAAAAGACCGGCAAGGGCCATTGGGTTGGGGACCGCAAGCAGACCACGTTGTGGCAGATTTCCGGCAAAGACCAGGATGCCGCCACCGTCCACGGCACGCAGAAGCCCGGCCTTATGTATCAAACGCACCAAGCGGGGGTGAGAGATGATTAAGGCCTTGGTCCTAACCACTTGGTGTCTCGTGGAGCTTGTCGGGCAGGAAGGAAACAGATCCTTCGGGCCAATGATGGAAAGTGCCCGAAATGATTGGCGTCCACCTATCCTCTCCGAATTCGTCCAGAAAGTTAACACAGTAAGAAAACCGGACAAGACGCTCTTTGAACCGCTGAAATGCGATGGGATCATCAACATTCCAAACCCTAGAAAGCTGGGTCTTAGATTTCCCTTTTGCCGGGATAAAGCTGGTGCTGATCGGCGAAGACTGCATGGCTTCAGGCTGGGCCTGCGGAACGATATCGTTCCGCACAGCTTCTTGAATGTCATAGTATATGATAGGAGAGTAGCCCGGCGTGCTGCCACTGTTGGTCAGACTGACCCCAATCTTTACGCCAAGATTAGAGCCATCTTTGTTGTCCAAAACATTGAACTCAACATCCCCAAACTGCAAAACCAAGTAGGCTCTGGCTTGCTTTTGGCCGATTTCGCGAGTGTCGCCGACCGCACGCCAAGTGAGCCAGATGGTGGCAAAGAGAAAAACCGTTCCAATAGCTACGAATACTGTAGACCAAAAAGCGTACTCGGCCATCCGTTGGGTGGCCCCGTTCATCGCCTGTGTGGCCGCGTTCATGCCCTCTTGGGCAGCAAGATCAGCTATTTCCCTTTGGCGGGCTTCGCTTTCTCGGCTATCGCGGGCCTCGGTCTCGGCAGGGCTCTCTATAATTTCGATAGGGAACGGAAGCGGCGGCTCATAGGGTTGCTGACCCTCGCTATTTGCCTCCCTTTGTCCGCTTTGTGCCTCCTCTTGGGCTTGCCCTGAAGTTGTTAGAGTTAGTCCAAGTGTAATGACGAGCAGCCAAGAGCGGAAAGACATTGCAATAAGAACCCCGCAGTAAATTTTCCCCGGCTTACTTTATTGCGCAGGTTCCGCTCATTGTCTTCGATTCCTTTTTCAGCCAGATTTTCGACCAGTTGAGCATAGGTGGTTCCATGCCGCGCCATCTCCGCCCTCAAAATACCCTTTGCTTTTTCTTCCCAGTCGGTTCTCTCAGGCACATTCATCTCCTATGGCGCTAAAGTCATCATTTAAGATGCTATAGCACTTGACATAGCAAGGCAATATCATCATATATGGTGCATAAGCACAGGATATGACGATAACATGGCACAGCACTTTCTTCTTTCAGCGGCATCACGCACCCTTAGCCTTCGCAGCATCTACAAAGCTGGCGAAGAAGCGGCCTATGAGACGTTCTGCCAAATGCGCTGGCCCGAGACTAACGGCGAGGCCGTTTGCCCCCGTTGCAGCAACCACGAGACCTACAAGATAACCACGCGCCGCAAGTTCAAGTGCAAGGCATGTGCGCACCAGTTTAGCGTCACGTCCGGCACTATCTTTGCCTCGCGCAAGATGGACTTCGTGGACCTCCTGGCCGCGATTTGCATCATCGTGAACGCCTCCAAGGGCGTAAGCATGGTTCAGCTTTCCCGCGATCTGGACTGCCAATACAAGACCGCCTTCGTCCTTGCCCACAAGTTGCGCGAAGCAATGGCGCAAGAAATCCACACGGGCGTTGTTCTGGAAGGTCATGTTGAGATTGATGGCGCATACTTTGGCGGTCACATTCGCCCCGAGAACGCCAAGGTGGACCGCGTTGACCGTCGCCTCAAGCGTCACCAGACTGGCAAGCGCCGCGTTGTTATTGCCTTGCGTGAGCGCTCGGGCCGCACCCTGCCATTCGTATCTATGACTGAGGGCGAAGGCGTTGCACTTGCAAACGAGAACGTATGCCGCACAGCCACAATGTCAGCCGACGAAGCGTCACACTGGGATGCACTGCACATGGGCTTTCATGTTGACCGCGTAAACCACAGCGAGATTTATAGCGACCACGGCAAGCACACCAACATGGTTGAGAGCTTCTTTTCGCGCCTGCGTCGCATGGTGCAGGGTCAGCACCACCACGTTAGCCCACAGCACCTTCACCAGTATGCGAACCATGCAGCATGGCTGGAAGATAACCGCCGCACCGACAACGGCACTCTGGCGCATGTGCTTGTGTCGAACGCGATGGATGCGCCCGTGAGCCGCAACTGGAAGGGATACTGGCAGCGGGCGGCGTAAATCATACAGCACATTTTGTTACACAGAATTGACAGGCCTATAGATGTGGTGGGTGTCATGGACTCGGAAAACAGAATCGTATAAAGAAAAAGCGCACAGGGTTCAGACCTGTGCGCTTTAAAAGAACCCACCGTTGGCCGGTGGAGATTTGTGAATTCACGGTCCAGCAATAGCGGCTTCGTGAAGAACAAGTCAAGCCGGTCGTTTGTCCAAGAAAGGACACGACTAATGACTAATGACTTTGTGAAAGCGCTTTGCGGAGCGCATAAGGTGGAGCTTGTAGCTGTCACAAACCACGATCCTAAGGACTGGTTTGCTTGTCCGGTCTGCAACGTGGGTGACACCCGCGAGAACGTACTGCGGGAAGTTGGCCAGCATACTAAGGAAGTTGCCGCGCGCCAATTTCAAGAACTTGTCAGAGATACCGCTAGGCAAAGCAAGTTCATGACATTCTCTGGAAAGACCGTCCCAAAGGGCGTCTATCGCTTTATTGGTGACTTCAAACTTTGACATAGCACTTCCTCTCTAAGCTGGCCCTTGAATGGGCCAGCCCCCAAAGCCGCGCCTCATGGCGTAGCTGCCCGGCTTTCTTCATCTGCCCAAGCTGCGAATAGACGCTTCGATACATAGCCTCATAGGTCAAACCATGCGCCTCACACACTTGCTTGACGACTTCCGGCCCAGACAACCGCCCGCCACGTAGGGCAGTGAATATCGCCACCCTCAGCTTGCCGCGCCGGAAGTGACACGTCGCCTTGCGCGGCACCGGGCCAAGGTTATCACCCCGAAGTTGCAACAAGGCTTCAACGTGTTCCAGGCCGGGTTCACCGTTGCGGATGATCTGCGCCCGCAGGTTTCGCAGCGCCCGCGTGATTGTCTCGGGCTTGTAAGGATAAAGCTGTGTTCCCATGCCCCATTGTGATTCACATGGGCCGAATATTCATCTAGATTGTTGGTGCGTTTGATACATAAGGCCGCAGAAGCCAGTTGAATGCATGCGGCGACCCATGCTGAACAACTCCAGCCCCGGTCAAGCGATCTATGAGCCGTTCATGGGGTCGGGCACCACGTTGATCGCAGCCGACACGACTGGTCGGGTCTGCTTTGGGATCGAGTTGAACCCGGCTTACATCGACGTCGCCATTGAGCGCTGGCAGGCGTTCACCGGTGAGGAAGCGGTCTTGATGGAGACAGGCGAGAGCTTCGCCGCTCTGAAGGCAAAGAGGCTGGCAGCATGAGCCAATCGCGCAGAATGTCATTTGTGGTCACCACGACGAACGTTGCGGTGGGCTATGCGCTCGCCAACGACACCCAGATCGTTATGTTTCCACGGTTCGGCATGGAGGCGGCCTTGGAAAATCACCTCGCAATCGGCCTCGCTTTTGTCGGTGTGTCTCTGGCGAGAGCATATTTGCTCTGGCGATTTTTTGAGCGGCTTGGCAAGGGATTGTCGGCGGTCGATACTTCAACGCATGAGTCGCCAAAAGGATCCTGACAAGCCGCTGGCTGCCCGCGAGGATGATGCCCCGCGCACGGTCCTGCCGCAGAACCTTGCGGCATCGCTACGTCATTTGCCTGAGCAGGATATCCTGCGTTTGGCGGAGGCGGTGGCCGTCGAGTTGCAGAGCCGCGGGCTTCCAGCACCGAAGCAGATAAGCCTGCCAAGGCGCAATCGCGCGCCAGATCCGGATCTTTCGCAATTGACCATATCACAGATCAACTTGATCCGCTCCTCTACTCAGGCTGGGGTGAAACCAGCGGCGCTGTCACGGCAATTTGGCCTGACACGCGCCCAGATCACAGCGGTTCTGAATGCAGGCGAGTAAAAAAATGGGCCAGCGCAAGGCTGGCCCAATTAAAGCTGAAGGGTTGGCTAGGCAGATGCCCCCCATCGAGCAGATCGAACAAGTGGTGAGTCAAACCATAAGCTGATCATGTCTAAGCAAAGCGAATATGCAAGACGAAAGGCACTGCATTTTGTATTTAGCTACAAAGTAACCACTTAATCTGGATTTTTTGCACGATACACCCGGCTTTTGCCTGCTTCCTTTTCAGAGGTCACGACCAGCCCCAGCTTCTTGCGCAAGGCCCCCGACATCGTTCCTCTCGCAGTATGTGCCTGCCAGCCAGTTGCACCGATGATCTGCTCCATCGTGGCACCCTCAGGCCGCTGCAGCATCTCAATGAGCATTGCCTGTTTGGTCCCGGTGCGTGGTGTCGGTCGTTTGGGCGCGGGTGGTTGGGCGGCATGCGTACGGATCGCGGCCGTGATCTTGACCACCACTGGCTCGATCCCGATCGCTAACAGGCCAGCATCTGTGGCCACCAGCGTGGTGCCGTGACCATCGCCGGTCTCGCGCCATAGAGGTTCGCCTTTGTGAATGTCGGCGTCCACTTCCTCGAGCCAGCCGCGCTCAATCATCTTGGTGACAGCCATCATCGCCGCAGCGCCAGCCAACCCGTCGGGTAGCGGCATGGCCAGAGCGTCGGAGCGCGTGGCCGCACGGCTGAGGATGACGGTCTGCGTATCAGTTAGTTTGGGCATTTTGGGCTCCGTGTACTGGACGCGCGCGATGCTGCGCCCTTCTACGAGGCCAGGCCCCGCATCGCGGGGCTGGTCCGGGGGCGTATTCGCTTTACTCGGCGAATTCTCCTTCGCTGAAGGCGCTGTCGGTGATGCGCTTCAGCAGACCAGCGTAGTGGTTCAGGTCGCCAACATTACCCCATTGGATCTTATCAGGGTGGGTCTCGAAATGGTCGTCGCTCAGGGCGGTCAGCCTCGCCAGCATCATGTCGATCTCAGCTTTGGCAGCGATGAAGGCAGCAAGAGCTTCGGTGGGAGCTTCAGATTTGGGGGTCATAGCTTTGTCTCCGTGGTGAGTTGCATCGTTTTGATGCAGTCAGAATCGCTCTTTTCCAAAGTGTAATCAACTTAATACCAAGCAATATCATTGCTTTAATCGAAGCGGACAGCGCCATGGAAGGTATGTCTGAGCGCGCCTATGCCGCCCATTCCGGGCTCTCGCGCGGGGCCGTGCAGAAAGCGCGCAAGTCCGGGCGGTTGGTTCTGTTTGGCGACGGGTCGATCAATCCTGCGGCCTCAGATGCGCGACGCAGCGCTGCGACCGATCCAGACCAGCAACTGCGCGCGCGGGGTGGGTTTGCTGGCAGCGACAGCGGCAAAGCTGATGCCGCCTCCGGACCCGGCGATAGCACGTCCTATCTGAAGGCCCGGACCGCGCTGACGGTCTATCAGGCGCAGGAGCGCCAGCTGTCGATCCAAAAGAAGAAGGGCCTCCTTGTCGACCGGGCGCGGGCCGAAACGATGGTGTTTCGCCTTGCGCGCCAAGAGCGCGATGTCTGGGTCACTTGGCCCACGCGTGTTGCAGCGCTGATGGCCGCGCAATTGACCGCACAGATAGAGAATGCATCGGGAGTGCGCTTAACGATCGAGACTGCGATCCTGCAAAGGGTGCTGGAAGGCCATGTCCGAGAGCAGCTCGACGCCCTTGCCGACCTCAGGGTCTCGCTTGAATGAAGGAGACCTTGATCCCGACCTGACCAGCGTCGATCTGGCCTTTGATGGTGCCGAGGACATCCTGCGGGCCTGGCGTCGCGGCATGCGCCCTGATCCAAACCTGACGGTGTCGCAATGGGCAGACGCACATCGCAAGCTGTCGTCGCGCGCCTCAGCCGAACCCGGGCAATACCGCACAGCACGCACGCCCTATCTGCGCGAGATCATGGATGCGCTGTCGCCAAGCCATCCTGCACAGCGGATCTCGTTCATGAAGGCAGCCCAGGTCGGCGCGACTGAGGCCGGCAACAACTGGATCGGCTTTGTCATCCACCACGCGCCGGGGCCAATGCTCGCGGTGCTGCCGACGGTGGAGATGGCCAAGCGCACCTCGCGCGGCCGGATTGATCCGCTGATCGAGGACAGCCCGGCACTCAAGGAACGCGTTCAGCCTGCACGCTCACGCGACGCCGGGAACTCGATGCTGTCGAAGGAATTCCCGGGCGGTATTCTGGTGCTGACCGGTGCAAATTCGGCCACAGGCCTGCGCTCGATGCCTGCGCGCTACGTGTTTCTCGACGAGGTCGATGCCTATCCGGCCTCGGCCGACGAGGAAGGCGATCCGGTTACACTGGCCGAGGCCCGCACCACGACCTTCGCGCACCGGCGCAAGGTGTTCATGGTCTCGACCCCAACGATCCGGGGCTTGTCCCGCATCGAGCGCGAGTTCGAGGCCTCCGATCAGCGGCGTTACTTTGTGCCCTGCCCACATTGCAGGGCGATGCAATGGCTGCAATTCGCACGTCTGCGCTGGGCGAAGGGACAGCCTGAGACGGCATCCTACCATTGCGAGGGCTGCGAGCGCCCTATCGCCGAGCACCACAAGACGGAGATGCTGGAGCGCGGCGAATGGCGGGCAACAGAAGTATCTGCCAACCCAAAAGCCATCGGGTTCCACCTCTCGGCGCTTTACTCTCCAATCGGCTGGAAAAGCTGGGAGCAGATTGCGCGCGACTGGCTGGCCGCGCAGGGCTCTGACGAGATGCTGCGCGCCGCACGCAACACACTCCTGGGCGAGACCTGGGTCGAGAGCGGCGAAGCCCCAGAATGGCAGCGCCTGGCGGACCGGCGTGTTGCGTTTGCAGCCCAAATCCCCGCGAACGGGTTGTTCCTCACGGCGGGCGCTGATGTGCAGAAGGGCCGCATAGAGGTCGACGTCTGGGCTTGGGGCCGGGTACTGGAAAGCTGGTTTGTCGATCACATCGTCATCCCCGGTGGGCCAGACGATCCAGCCTGCTGGGACAAGCTGACGGGTCTTCTTGGTCAGACTTGGACGCATGAGAACGGCGCTCTCATGACGCTGGCAAAGCTCGCCATCGACACAGGCTACGAGTCCGCCGCCGTCTATGCTTGGGGCCGAAAGCAGGGCATTGCACAGGTGGCTCCCGTGAAGGGGCTCGAAGGCTTCAACCGAGCAACAACTGTATCAGGCCCAACATTCGTTGATGCCACCGTAAACGGCCGGAAGCTGAAACGAGGTGCCCGGCTCTGGACCGTGGCAACCGCCACCTTCAAGGCCGAGACCTATCGGTATCTTCGGCTTGAGCGGCCGGCGGATGAACAGATTGCCAGCGGTGCACCCAACCCGGCCGGCACAATCCACTTGCCAGATTGGGCTGACAGCGAATGGCTGAAACAGCTGGTGGCCGAGCAGCTGGTCACGGTCCGCAACAAGCGCGGCTATTCCCGTCAGGAATGGCAGAAACTGCGCGAGCGCAACGAGGCGCTTGATACCCGCGTTTATGCCCGGGCAGCCGCGTGGATCCTTGGAGCAGACCGTTTCGACGAGCGGATGTGGCGACAGCTTGAGAAACAAGCCGGCGTGGAGACCGCCGATATCACGCCGACCGCCACGCCTGAGAAACCGACAACCCCGCAAGCCGGGCAAGTGACCACACCGCGGCGGCGCGGCTGGAAGATCAGCACGCCAAAATACATGGAATGATGAAACACCAATGACCCTCGACGAGCTCAAGTCCCGCCACAGTGCCCTGCTGGGCGCACGCTATAGCGGCACCCGCAGTGTCAGCTATGACGGAAAGACCATCACCTATGGCACGGACGCTGAGCTGGCGGCAGCAATCGGGGACATAGAACGGAGGATCGCGGTACTGGAAAAACCCAGCCGCCGCATTCTGCGTTCCTATGCCGTGAAGGATCTGTGATGAACTGGCGCCAGCGCATCGGGGCCTTCATCGGCGGGTTCGACGCGGGCCAACACCACCGCCGCCTGCGCGGGTTCCGCGCAACCCGTGCCCATGTGAATGCGCTGATCGCAGCAAGTGGGCCCGACATCACTGCCCGCGCCCGCTGGCTCGTGCGCAACAACGGCTATGCCATCAACGCGGTCGAAAGCTGGGCGGCCAATACCGTCGGCGACGGCATCAAACCGATCTCGAAGATTGCGGATGCCGCCCGCAAGGAAGAGCTGCAGCGCTTATGGCTTGCGTGGACAGACGAGGCAGACGCCGAGGGTCTGACCGATTTCTACGGGCTGCAACGCCGTGCCGCGCGCGAGGTGTTCCTCGCAGGTGAGGTGTTCTTCCGCATCCGGCCCCGGCGCGCGGGCGACGGGCTGACCGTGCCCCTGCAATTGCAGATGTTGCCCTCAGAGATGCTGCCGCTGGAGCAGACCGGCACTGCCACCAACGGCAATACCATCCGCCAGGGGATCGAGTTCGACCGGATCGGACGGCGCGTGGCCTATCACTTCTTTCGCCGCCACCCGGGCGACGGCACCGATCCGGGGCTCTCAGGCGAGGTGGTCCGAGTGCCTGCCTCCGAGATCATCCACGTGATCGACCCGGTTGAAGCGGGTCAATTGCGCGGGATCTCAAGGCTGGCTCCCGCCATCGTGAAACTGTTCCTGCTTGACCAGTACGACGATGCTGAGCTGGACCGAAAGAAAGTCGCGGCAATGTATGCGATGTTCGTCACCTCCCCTGCGCCCGAGAACCCACTCGCACCGCTTGAGGATGAAGACGGCCCCGCCGGATTTGAGATCAGTCCCGGTCAGATCGTGCGGCTTGATCCAGGCGAGGATGTCACCATCGGCCAGCCTGCCGATAGCGGGGCGACCTACGAGCCCTTCCAGTACCGCACGCTCCTGCAGATCTCGGCAGCACTTGGCATCCCCTACCCCTATCTCGCCAATGACATGGTGAAGGGCAACTTCTCGAACTCGCGCCTGGCGCTGATCGAGTTCCGCCGCCGCGTCTCGGCCTGGCAGCATTCGGTCATGGCCTATCAGCTTTGCCGGCCAGTCTATGCGCGCTGGTTGGACGCTGCCGTGCTGTCGGGTGCGCTGTCCCTGCCGGGCTATGAGGCCAACCGCGGCAGGCTCCTTGCCGCCGACTGGCTGCCCACAAAATGGGATTGGGTCGATCCGCTGAAAGATGCCAATGCCGAGATTACCCAGATCGAGGCGGGGCTTAAATCCCGCACCCAAGCCATCGCCGAGCGCGGCTATGACGCCGAGCAGGTGGATCGTGAGATCGCCGCAGAACGGGACCGCGAACGCACGCTGGACCTCGACTTCCGCCGCCCCGGCTCACCCGCCCAAGGCGTTCAGCCGGTGCCCGCCGAGGGGGAGGATGACCATCGGACAGACGAGGCCGATGACGCGGAAAGCACAGACAACGATGCCAACCTCGAAGACCAGAAAGAAGGATAGACCCTAAGCCTTGAGCAGGCGCACCCCCGGCAGACGCGCAGCCTTGCGGTCGAAAGTAACCAGTTCGCGTGCTCCCGCGCGGCGGCTCGCGGCAGCGATCAACAGATCGGCAAAACCAAAGCCGTCGATGCGATAGAGCTCTAGAGCTGGCCCGACATCATCGGCCTCCTCCAGCACCAGCTCGGTCGCAAACAGAAGCCCGTCGAGCGCAGCGGCAATATCTGAGCGATCAAGGCCATAGGCGCGCTCAAGCACCCAGACCAGTTCGACTAGAACCTCGCGGCTGACAAATCCAGGCTCAGCTTCGCTGAGTTGATCAATGACCGTCCCCGCAAGCCGCGCCTGATCTACGTCATCCTGCACGAGGAAGCGTACCAGCACATTGGTATCGAGGGCGATCACCGCTTCAGGGCCGCGCCGTCAATCGCTGCATCTGCGACGGCTTCGTCCATCGCATCGAGCGAGACCGGCGTGCGGCCCGGCCGCGCCAACAGACCTTTGAGGTCCTTAACGGAGCAGGCTTTTACGATCCGCACTTCGCCGTCGAGGATAACGTAGCGCACCCGGTCCCCGCTCATGAGGCCAAGGGCGGACCGGACATCCCGAGGGAGCGTCGTTTGGCCTTTGATCGTCACTGTTGATTCCCGCATGGGCGCACTCCTTACTTTTATAGATACCTCCTTACTATGCGACCAGATGAAATGCAAAGATAAGCGAAGGAAGCCTGAAGATGCTGCACGCAAGGATCGCCGCACGCGCTTTCAACACGCCGTTGCTGGTCGAGCCCTCTAAGGCCATGGCGTTCCTGGCGGGTCTCGGCCCGCGTGTCTTGGGGCGGCGGGTCGAGTTAACCGAGAGCATCGATGCCCTGAAAGGCGTCGACACTCTGCCCGCGCGCGCCAGCCTTTTGGCGGACGGGATGCTGGACGATTACCACCAGCATGGCGAGGCTCCATATCCGCTGGTGGATGGCATCGCTGTGATCGAGATCTCAGGCGTGCTGATCCATCGGGGTTCCTGGATCGGGCAGTCGTCCGGCCAGACCAGCTATGAGGGGATTGCCGCCCAGATCGAGGCGGCTGCGCGCGACCCGGCAGTGCGTGGCGTCGCGCTCGAGATCGACAGCTTTGGCGGCGAGGTCGCTGGCGTCTTTGATCTGGCCGACCGCATCCGCGCGCTGCGCCACGACAAGCCGGTCTGGGCCTTTGTTGCAGAACACGCCTTCTCGGCTGGTTACGCTCTCGCTTCTCAGGCCGACCGTATCCTGCTCCCCCGCACAGGCGCGGTGGGCAGTATCGGCGTGGTGGTGATGCATGCCGAACTCAGCGGCCAGCTCGATCAGGACGGCGTGCGCGTGACGCTGATCCATTCGGGCCGCCACAAGGTTGACGGCAATCCTTACGAGCCGCTTCCGGCCGAGGTGCGCGGTGACATCCAGCGCGAGATCGACGTGCTGCGCTTCCTCTTTGCCGAGACCGTCGCCGCCGGACGCGCCGGAAAGCTCAACCAAGACGCCGCACTGGCCACCGAGGCCGCCACCTATCGCGGTGCCGACGCTGTCACAGCAGGTCTCGCTGATGAGGTCATTGATGTTCAGCGCGGCTTTGCCGCCTTCCGGCAGCTCGTCGCAGGCGCACCCGATCATTCAACCACGAAGATACAGAGCTCGACGCGGAGTCTTCCACGTAGATCAACCCACCCCAGAAAGGAGGCATGTATGGCCACCGAAGATGAACAGGATGACGGCATACAGGACGCCAATGATGAGGCACCGGACGCGCTTCAGGGCGGGACCGATGCACAGGATATTGAACCCCCGGTCGCGGTTGCGCCCGCTGCGGCCCCCACGGCAGCTGCCCCGTCACCACCTGGTGCGACAATGCCTGACAATCTGGCCGAGCTGTCGGCGCAGCTTCGCGAAGCGGCGGCGGAGATCACCGAGATCGCGGCGCAGGCTGGGCGTCTTGGCATCACAATCAATGCGGCGAAAGCACTGCGCGAGGGCACCGCGCCAGAGGCCCTGCGCCGACTGGTCCTTGAGCGCGCAAGTGCGGCGGCAGACGCGCGCGACATCGTCGCCGCACCTCCTTCAGCCGTCCTGCCGCGCGCCAAGGAAAGCCCGATCGTCGCGGCCGCAAAACGCGCAGCCGCTGCCGGTGGGCGCGGCTGACACTCCCCCGACAACCCCTCTGCCTGACTGATCCCCCGCCGCACTGCTCCGGCGGGGGATTTCTTTTTGACCCCATCACTGGAGAACGCCCATGTCCGTGCTGACCCAACCGCCCACAATGGGCGACCTCCTCAAATACGAGGTCAACCCGAACTACACTCGCGAGACCGCCACACTATTGGCAGGGACCAACTATCCCGTCGGTGCCGTGCTCGGGCGCATCACCGCCAGCGGAAAGCATAAGCTCGCCACCTCCGGCGGTGCGGACGGCGCGCAGACCGCAGCAGGCGTGCTGCTTTATGCGGTCGATGCCACTGGGGCCGATGCAACCGGCATCGTCCTCGCCCGCGGCCCCGCCATCGGCTCGCGCGCGGTCCTCGTCTTTGATGCCACCGTCGATGATGCGGCCAAAATCACCACCAAGCTCGGCCAGCTCGTGAGCCTCGGAATCGCCGCGCGCGATACCGCTTGATCCGGCCCGCGCCACGCCGGGCCATTCGACTGTCACCTCTTCCCCTGGAGCTCCCCCATGACCATCACCCGCAACCCGTTCGATACGGGCGGCTATTCTCTCGCTGAGATGACGCAGGCCATCAACATCCTGCCCAACCTCTACACCCGCCTCGGCCAGATCGGCCTGTTCCGCTTTGAAGGCGTCAGCCAACGCGCCATTGTTATCGAACAGCGCGAGGGCGTCCTCAGCCTCCTGCCCTCGGTCCCGCTCGGCGCGCCTGCAACAGTCGGCAATCGCGAGACCCGCTCGATGCGTTCCTTCGCACTGCCATGGATCCCGCATGACGACGTGATCCTGCCCGCCGACATCCAAGGCATGCCCGCGCTGGGGATGTCTGATGCCGCCGATCCGCTGGTCGAGGTGATGAACCGCAAACTCACCCTCATGCGCCGCAAGCATGCCCAGACCCGAGAATACATGGAGATGAATGCGCTGCGCGGCATCGTGAAAGATGGAGCAGGCACCACGCTCTACAACTACTTCACCGAGTTCGGCCTCGAGCAGATCTCGGTCGACTTCGTTCTTGGCACGGCAGGAACGAACGTCCAAACCAAGGTTCGCAGTACCCTGCGCGCCATTGAGGACAATCTGCTGGGCGAGACCATGATCACCGCGCATGCGCTGGTCAGCTCCGAGTTCTTTGACAAGCTGATCAGCCACCCCAAGACCGAAGAAACCTATAAGTTCTTCTCGGCCACTGGCGGCCAGCCGCTGCGCGAAGACATGCGCCGCGCCTTCCCCTTCGCCGGCGTCCTGTTTGAGGAATACAACGGATCGGTCACTCTATCGGAAGGCACATCCGAGCGTCTGATCCCCGCTGGCGAGGGCATCGCCTTCCCGCTCGGCACGTTTGATACCTTCACCACCTATGGCGGGCCTGCGAACCTGCTTGAGACCGCCAACACCATTGGCCTGCCGCTCTATGCCCGCCAGATGATCGACGCCAAGGGCCGCTGGATCGACCTGATGACGGAAGGATCAATCCTGCCGGTCAACAAGCGTCCCCGCCTCGCGATCCGGCTGCACAGCTCAAACTGAGGTAGCTGACCATGTCCGTATTCGCAGCTGTCATCGACGGCCTCTTCCGCGATCCTCACATCGCCCGAGAGGCCGTCTACATCGCAGACGGGGGCACCCCCCGCCTCATCCGTGTGGTCACGCGCCGCGCCGATGATGTCACCAGCTTCGGAGGTGCGCGGCTCTGGTCTGAGACCACTCGACTGGACCTGCGCGTGGCCGAAGTGCCGAACCCGCGTCCAGGGGATCGCATCGAGATCCACGGCGAGGGCTTCCTTGTTCAGGGGGAGCCCCTGCGGGATGCGGAACGGCTGGTCTGGACTGTGGACCTGCAACCAGCATGAAGCTGAAGCTGAACATCACCCCAGACATCGTTGCCGTGATGGCCGCAGAAGTTGCGGCGGGCGAACGCGCCGTGAGCGCTGCCATGCGTGAGGCTGGGACCGATCTGAAGACCGCCTGGCGCGCCCAGATCACTGGCGCGGGACTTGGGAGACGGCTTGCGAACTCCATCCGAAGCCAGACCTACCCGAAGGTGGGCGACAGTCTGAATGCCGCAACACTGGTTTGGTCGAACGCCCCTGAGATTATTGGCGCACATGACACCGGTCCGTTGATCCGATCAAAGAATGGCTTTTGGCTGGCGATCCCGACTGAGGCGGCAGGGCGCGGGTTGCGAGGCGGGCGCATCACCCCCGGTGAATGGGAACGGCGACGCGGTCTGCGCCTGCGCTTCGTCTATCGCCGGACAGGGCCAAGCCTGCTGGTGGCCGAGGGCGGTTGAACACCAAAGGTCAGGCCGTGGTATCGCGATCAAAGACCGGGCGCGGCAAGGTCACCGCGCCGATCTTTTTGCTGGTACCGCAGGTGAGACTGCCGAAGCGGCTGGACCTGGCGCGGGATGCAGGCCGGGCGGTGGACAGCGTGCCAAGGCTGATCGTGGCGAAGTGGGTTGAGGAACGACACTGAAATCAAACGGGGCTTCCGTTTAAGCCTCACTCTGATACTGACATTTCAAGTGATCAACCGCCTCCGTTCCATGAGGCAGAATCGGAAATGTCGTAGATGAGCCTAGCTGCTGTCGAGCACGCTATCAGCAACCTCGCAAACTACATGAGGTTATACGTCGAGGCTCAGATGCGGTTCACAAGCCTTTTTGACGTAGATCGCGAGGAAGCAATCCATAACATGGAGCGCGCATTCGAGGCAAAACTGGAGGCCTTCCACACCCTCTATGATGTCTCGAAAGATCACCTTCCATATTTCGATCACGGCGACACATCTGCGCTCATTGGACCTGTCGCGGTTTGATGCCGCTCCTTTGATAGCATTTACTGCACCAAAGGAGACTGACTATGGGACTGAAACGGACGGACGAATTCCGCCAAGATGCGGTGCGTATCGCACTGACCAGTGGG
>Ga0163216_101352_pt1 | contig 15871 bp, 26 predicted proteins | sample SynspAceP_FD_167610 | JGI IMG/M metagenome (GOLD analysis project Ga0163216, IMG submission 167610) | Saline lake microbial communities from Ace Lake in Antarctica - Synechococcus sp. Ace-P (Illumina Assembly) | ecosystem: Environmental > Aquatic > Non-marine Saline and Alkaline > Saline ...
TCTACAACCAGCAGCTGCCGCAGTCCGCCTTGGGCAGCAAGCCCCCCTTGCAGGCGATGAAAGACTGGCACAAACTCAGGCCAGAGCTGTTCAAGAAGCAGCCATACTACCGTCCGGGATGTGACACGTAGTGAAGATCACCACTGATAAATATTGAGCCGCCCGAATCTCTAGCGCTGCCATCCTGGTCTCGGGGCGCGTCAGCTGGCGGCTTTGCCATCATGCATTTCCGTTACGCGGGTCAGTTTCCGACTTTGACTTCCACGAGTAGTCACTTTTTCACCTGAAATAACTGCGTGCACAACCCGGCGAACGGGCTTCAATAACATCACCTCATCGACACCGCGTGAAAATGCTTGATGTCCAATTTTGAAGGTCTTTCGCATGTCACACCTTATGTTGAGGAACTAAGTTGAAGATAACCATGAAACTGAGCAAGACAACTCAAGTCTTGTGTCGAAATGTCATACTGAACCGATTTGGCAAAGAAATGGTTAAGACTCATTGGACTGGCGAGGCAAGAATAGCTTCAATTTCACCCGCAACCTCGTCGATTTCACCAAGCCCATCTACGCCCGTGAGCATCCCCTTAGCATAGTAATACCCAATCAGCGGCGATGTCTTTTTGTAGTATTCCATCAACCGCTGTTTCAGGCTTTCGGCGTTGTCATCGGCGCGGCGCGTGAATTCGTCTTTCCCGCAATTGCTGCACTTGCCATCCGCCGGGATCGGTTTGGTCAGGTCGTTATAGACCTCGCCGCAGCCCGCGCATGTGGACCGCGCAGTGATCCGAGCAACAAGCGCTTCGTCATCCACCTGCATCTCGATCACGACCGCCAGCGGCTTGCCCGCTTTGTCCAGCAACGCCTCTAGCGCGTCGGCTTGGGCGAGCGTCCGTGGGAATCCATCAAAGATGAACCCGCCGCCCGTGTCGCCCGCCAGCTTTTCTTCGATCAGCCCGATGACGATCTCGTCAGTGACCAATTCGCCGCGCGCCATAACCTCGGCCACGCGGTTGCCCATCTCCGTCCCGCTGGACTTGGCATCGCGCAGCATGTCGCCTGTGGACAGCTGCACCATGCCGCGTGCCTCGATCAGCTTGCGGGCTTGGGTGCCTTTACCCGCACCCGGTGGGCCAAGCAGAACAATATTCATCGACGCGAAGGCGTGCGCCGGGGGCGCTTCTTGCCTCCTTTGCCGCGAAGTTGGGATTTCTCGATCAGGCCTTCATACTGGTGCGCAAGCAGATGGCTCTGGATTTGCTGCACGGTGTCCATGCCGACGCTCACGATAATCAGGATCGAGGTGCCGCCGAAATAGGCCGTAATCGCCAGTTCCGTGCGGACCATTTCCGGGATCAGGCACACAAGCGCCAGATAACCGGAGCCGAGCACAAGGATACGTGCAGTGACGTAATCAAGATACTCGACCGTTTTGGCCCCCGGACGGATGCCCGGAATAAATCCGTTCTGGTTCTTGAGGTTCTCGGCCACATCCTCGGTCTTGAACGCCACATTGGCGGTATAGAAATAAGTGAAGAATACGATCATTGCGGCGAAGAACAGCAAGTATAGAGGCTGTCCGGGGCCGAAATAGGCGAGGATGGTGGACATCACAGGACCGCTCGAGCCACCCGAGAAGGTGCTGATCGTTGTCGGGAGCAACAGCAAGGATGACGCGAAGATCGCCGGGATCACGCCCGCAGGGTTGACCTTGATCGGCAAGTGGCTGGAGCCACCGTCATAGACCTTCATGCCGACCTGTCTGCGCGGATACTGGATATGTATCTTGCGTAGAGATCGCTCCATGAACACAACGAATGTCAGGGTCACAAGCAACATCAAGATCACCCCAAGGATCGCTGGGGTGGCCAGTGCGCCTGTGCGGCCACTCTCGAAGAACTGCGCAAGGGCTGCAGGCAGTTCGGCAACGATGCCGGTGAAGATGATCAGCGAGATACCGTTGCCTATGCCGCGTTGGGTGATCTGCTCGCCCAGCCACATTAGGAACATGGTGCCGCCGACAAGTGTAATCACGCAAGCTGCGCGGAAGAACCAACCGGGATCGGTGACCAGATCGCCTGCCTCAAGCGACACAGCAAGACCGTAGGCTTGGAAGGTCGCCAAGAACACCGTGCCGTAGCGGGTGTATTGGTTGATCTTCTTGCGGCCCTGCTCGCCCTCTTTCTTCAACTGCTCAAGCTTTGGGACCATCGAGGTCAACAACTGCACGATGATCGAGGCCGAGATATAGGGCATGATCCCCAGCGCGAAGATGCCCATCCGGCTGATCGCGCCGCCCGTGAACATATTCAGCACGCCGCCGATGCCCGCTTGCGCTTGCTCCATGAAGTCGCGCAGCGCACCGCCGTCGATGCCGGGCACCGGAATGTAGGTGCCAAAGCGATAAACGATCAGAAGACCGAGGGTGAAGAGGATGCGCTGTCTAAGTTCGGTCGCCTTGCCAAAGGCGGACCAGCTCATATTCGCGGCCATTTGTTCTGCTGCGGATGCCATGCGGTTGGGAGTCCCGTTGCTTTATGTCATGCAAGCGCCGCCGAACCGTTTCCGGTCGGCGGCGCCAGAAAATCTGAAGTAGATGTAGGGGGCTTGAGGGCCGCCCACAAGCGTTCAGGCGTCCACCGTCTCTTTGACAGCAGGTTTTGTGATCGTAAGTGAACCGCCAGCGGCCTCAACAGCCGTCACAGCTTGGGCACTTGCGCCAGTCACAGTGATGGAAACTTTGCCAGTAATCTCACCTTTGGCGAGGACGCGCACACCGTCGAGCTTCCGGCGCACGAGACCGCAGGCCACAAGGCTGTCTTCGGTGATGTCTTTGCCATCAAGCTTCTTGAGGTCGATGAATTTCTGGATAAGGCCAAGGTTCACCACCGCAAAGGACTTCCGGTTCGGCTTGTTGAAGCCGCGCTTTGGAAGGCGCTGGTAGAGTGGCATCTGGCCGCCCTCGTAGCCCTTGATCGCCACGCCTGAGCGGGATTTCTGACCCTTGATACCACGGCCACCCATCTTACCGGTGCCGGAGCCTGGACCACGACCCACGCGCTTGCGGGATTTGGTGGCACCTGGATTGTCGTGCAGTTGATTCAGTTTCATGTCGCTTCTCCTCTGCCGGATGCGACCCCCAGCGACGGGAGTGGCCGACCACGGCGTTTGCATAGATGTTCGTGTGGGGTTGAGACCACTGGGGGCGTATAGTTGTATGACGTGATGCTGGCAAGAGCATCTGACACGTAAGAGTTAACTAGGAGAAACGACATGCGGCAGATCTTGATAACCCTTTTTGCGCTCATCATTTCGACCTCGGCGCAGGCAAATGACATTTCAGTAAAGTTTGACGAAATTGCTGCGGGATCGACGGTGACGATTCGCAATAGCGATGGTCGCGTCTTCACGCACTTGCACACGGGGCAGATTTCACCGGGTGTTTATGGGCTCGACGCATATGAAGGCCGCAGCGCGCGCGGGCAGCCTATTCTCACCTCCGAAGTGGACCGAGATGGCAACCTCTTGAACCGCGTATCGCTAAGTAGTGGCCTGACTGCTGAATGGCGGCCACATCGCTGCATGCGCGTTGTTGGACGTTGCAGCTATGTCGAAATCTTCCCGGGTGAGCCAGCGAAACGCTTCACTCGGATCAATCAGGTGACGGCGGACGGCTTCGCTTACCAAGTTACAGATGCCTCTGGAACTATCGTTCTTAGCGGGCAGACGCAGCTTGATCCGATGGGTTGGCCAACAGCCGGAGCATTTCAAACAGATAAAAGCGGGGTGATTCAACTTCGGATGCTTTCGTCTGACTATCGCTAAAACGAAGAACGCCTCGGCGATCAAACCGAGGCGTTCTCAAATCTTACAAGACGGGCAATCTTGCGCGCCAAGGGCGCGTTAGCCCTTCTCCTCCACGATCTCAACCATATGAGAGATCTTGCGGATCATGCCGCGCACGCTGGGGGTATCTTCCAGCTCACGCGTCTTGTGCATCTTGTTCAGACCCAGACCGATCAGCGTCGCGCGCTGGTCTTGTGGGCGGCGGATGGGCGAGCCCACCTGCTTGATAACAATCGTTTTTGCCATGAAACTCAGGCCTCCTCAGTCGCGGCTTCGGCAGCAGGTGCGGCGTCATCCTTCTTGAGGATATCGGCGACCTTCTTACCACGACGCTGTGCGATCATGCGGGGCGAGCTTTCTTTCGTCAGCCCGTTCAGCGTGGCGCGGATCATGTTGTAGGGGTTCTGCGAACCGATGGACTTCGCAACCACGTCCTGGATGCCGAGCATCTCGAACACGGCGCGCATCGGGCCACCTGCAATGATCCCGGTACCTTGTGGGGCGGAGCGCATCACAACTTTACCGGCGCCGTGGCGACCTTCCATGTCGTGGTGAACGGTGCGGCCCTCTTTCAACGGCACACGGATCATTTGACGCTTGGCCTGCTCGGTGGCTTTGCGAATGGCCTCGGGGACCTCTTTCGCTTTACCTTTGCCGAAGCCGACACGACCGCGCTGATCGCCAACGACGACGAGGGCTGCAAAGCCAAAGCGCTTACCGCCCTTGACGGTCTTGGACACACGGTTGATCGCGACCAAGCGGTCGGCGAATTCTGGGGTCTCTTCTTCGCGGCGATTGCCACGACGATTGTCACGTTCTGCCATTTCAGGCCTCCTGCGTTAGCATTTTATCAATCCTAGTGGCGACACACGCCCCGGATCATCGAGGGCGCACCAACCCGGCGCGCCCTTCAAGTCTTTAGAACTTCAAACCACCTTCACGCGCAGCTTCGGCCAGAGCCTTCACCTTGCCATGAAAGAGGAAGCCACCACGGTCGAAGAACACCTCTTCCACGCCAGCCTTTTTCGCGCGCTCGGCAATTGCCGCACCCACTTTGGCCGATGCTTCGACGTTATTCTGACCGACGACGCCCAGATCCTTCTCCAGCGTCGAGGCGGCCGCGAGGGTAATACCCTGCGCGTCGTCGATCACCTGAACGGAGATGTTCTTGCCCGAGCGATGCACACTGAGGCGTGGACGACCAGAGGCCATCTTCTTGATTTTGTTCCGAACGCGCAGGCGGCGCTTCAAGAACAGGTCTCGTTTGCTATTTGCCATTTTTCGCGTCCTTACTTCTTCTTGCCTTCCTTACGGAAGATAAACTCGCCCTTATAGCGAATGCCTTTGCCCTTATAGGGCTCGGGCTTACGCCATTCACGGATATTGGCCGCGACTTGACCAACGAGTTGCTCATCCGTCCCCTCGATCACAATCTCTGTGACTTTGGGGCAGGTAACGGTGACACCATCTGGAACCGCGAAGTTAACTTCGTGGCTGAGACCGAGGTTCAGTTTCAGGTTTGTGCCCTGAATCTGCGCCCGGTAACCAACGCCTTGGATCTCAAGTTCTTTCTTGAACCCTTGGCTTGCGCCCTGGACCAAGTTTGCGACCATCGTGCGGCTCATGCCCCACTGCTGGCGTGCGCGCTTGGACGACCCACGGGGGGTCACGGTCACAGAGTTGTCGTCAATAACGATGGTGACATCGTCGGTTGCTGTGAAGCTACGGGTCGCTTTCGGACCCTTCACTTCGATGGTCTGGCCGGACAGCGAGGCTGTTACACCGCTGGGCAGCTCGACCGGTTTTTTCCCAATACGAGACATTCAATCAGCCTCCCTTAGAATACGGTGCAGAGCACTTCGCCACCAACGTTATGTTGGCGCGCAGCGGCATCGGACATCACGCCTTTAGACGTGGACACAATCGAAACACCCAAACCCTGACGGACCTGCGGAACTTCCTTGACGCCCATATACACACGGCGACCAGGGGTCGACACACGCTTGAGCTCACGGATTACCGGGGTGCCATCAAAATACTTGAGGCTAATCTCGATCTCGGGGTGCTTGGTATCGGCGACAGCTTCATAGCCGCGGATATAGCCTTCGTCGGCCAGCACATCGAGCACCCAAGCACGAAGCTTGGAGGCCGGGGTGCGGACGGTGGATTTGCCACGCATCTGAGCGTTGCGGATACGCGTTAGCATATCACCAAGAGGATCATTCATCATTGTCTAAACCCTCCCTTACCAGCTCGACTTAACCATACCGGGAATTTGGCCTTTCGAGCCAAGTTCGCGCAGCATGATACGGCTGACTTTAAGCTTACGGTAATACGCGTGCGGACGACCCGTCAGCTGGCAGCGGTTGTGAAGCCGGGTTGCCGAGCTGTTGCGGGGCAGCTTGGCGAGTTTCAGACGCGCAGTAAAACGCTCTTCCATCGTCAGGCTGTCATCGTTTGCGATAGCTTTCAGCGCAGCCCGCTTGGTGGCATACTTGTCCACCAGCTTCTGACGCTTCACTTCGCGTGCGATCATGGATTTCTTCGCCATGGTTTCTTCTCTCCCCCGGCTCAGCTGTTGAAAGGCATGTTGAAAAGCTTCAACAGCGCTTTGGCTTCGGCGTCAGTCGCCGCGGTGGTGCAGATCACGATGTCCATGCCCCAGTTCTCATCGACTTTGTCGAAGTTGATCTCGGGGAAGACGATGTGTTCCTTCATACCCATGGCGTAGTTGCCACGACCATCGAACGACTTACCCGGCACACCACGGAAGTCCCGGATGCGGGGCATTGCGATGGTGATCAGGCGGTCAAGGAATTCAAACATCCGGTCGCCGCGCAGGGTCACTTTCGCGCCCAGTGGCATGTCTTCACGAACGCGGAAACCAGCAATGGATTTCTTCGCAGTGGTGACCATAGCTTTCTGGCCGGCAATCAGCGACAGGTCTTCCTGAGCGGATTTGGCTTTCTTGCTGTCACGCACGGCTTCAGCACCACAGCCGATGTTCAGAACGATTTTTTCCAGACCAGGGATCTGCATGTCGTTCTTGTAACCGAACTCTTCCTTCATGGCGGGGCGGATGGTTTCCGCATAGATCGCCTTCAGGCGCGGGGTGTAGGTTGCTTCGTCAAGCATCAGACAGCCTCCCCAGTGGATTTGGCGAAACGCACTTTCTTGCCGTCTTCCTCGCGGAAGCCGATCCGAGTGGCTTTGCCATTGGTGTCCAGAAGGGCCAAGTTGCTCAGTTGGATCGGCATCGCTTTGGGGATGCGACCGCCCTGAGAATTCTGGCTCTGACGGGTGTGACGGATCGAGATGTTGATCCCGTCTACGATGGCTTTACCGGCAGTTGGCATAACTTGGGTGATCTCACCCTCTTTGCCTTTGTCTTTGCCGGTCAGCACGACGACCTTGTCGCCCTTGCGGAGTTTAGCAGCCATTACAGCACCTCCGGCGCGAGCGAGATGATCTTCATGAAGTTCTTGGCGCGCAACTCACGAACAACCGGGCCGAAGATACGGGTGCCGACTGGCTCGTTGTTGTTGTTCAGGATGACGGCAGCGTTGCCGTCAAAACGGATGGCTGTGCCATCGTCACGACGAACTTCTTTAGCAGTGCGTACGACAACGGCCTTACGGACGTCGCCCTTCTTTACGCGACCGCGCGGGATGGCTTCCTTGACCGACACGACAATAATGTCGCCGACGGATGCGTACTTACGCTTGGAACCACCCAGAACCTTGATGCACTGAACACGGCGAGCGCCGCTGTTGTCAGCTACATCCAGATTGGTCTGCATCTGGATCATTGGTTTCTCCCGACCTTTGAGGACTTAATATGCCTCAGGGTTTCGACAAAGCTGTTTGGTGGGCCGCTTACGCGGTGACCACCTCCCAGCGTTTGGTCTTCGACTTTGGCGCACATTCTTGAATGCGAACCAGATCACCCACTTTGAAGCTGTTGGCTTCATCATGTGCGCGATATTTCTTCGACCGACGGATCGTCTTTTGCAGAACGGGGTGCTTGAAGCGACGCTCTACGCTGACGGTTACGGTTTGTTCGTTGGCGGCGCTGGTCACAACGCCTGCTAGGATACGCTTAGGCATACGGCCAGCTCCTTATTCAGCAGCCGCTTGCGCGGCCTTTTCGTTGAGAATTGTGTTCACGCGCGCGACGCCGCGACGGACTTTGCGCATGCGGGCGGTGTTCTCAAGCTGGCTTGTGGCTTGTTGGAAGCGCAGGTTGAAGGCTTCCTTTTTCAACGCGGTCAGCTCGTCTTTCAGCTGGTCCGGCGTCTTATCACGCAGTTCCTGGGCGTTCATGCGCCTATTCCTTTATGCAACGTCACTGGAGGGCCCTAAGCACAAGACGTGCCGGGTCACCCTGATTCCAGTGGAGATCGTGGATGAAAGGGCCGTATAGGCGCGGTTGGGTGGTTGCGCAATAGATAAAGCCGTGACTTGATCTGCTCACGGATCCGCACGATATCAAATGTTTCCAGAGGAGGCGCTTATGGCAAAATCGACCACTATATCTTCCGTAAACGGTGGAACGATTGCGCGCAGCGCAAAAAACGGACGCTTTGTGTCTGTAAAGACATCTAGCTCGTCTTCCAAAGCCTCCGCAGCTTCGGCAAAAACCGTGAGTGAAGTTTCTAGCAAACGAAGTGCGGCTCTCGCGAGGCTCAAAGATCGCTAGTCACTACATCATAACACTGGCGGATGCTCTGATCGCGCATGATGAAGCGCTTAGCTATGGTGGTAGAGAGGGCGTCACGAACCTCGGTCTCGTTGAGTCAGCGATCGGTCGCCCATATTCCGGCTACCATCGAGCGATTGAACGCAAATGTGCTGCAGTCTTGGAAAGCATGGTCAACAACCATGGCTTCGTTGATGGCAACAAACGGACCGCTTGGATATTGGTAGAGATCTTGATTGAACGAAGTGGATATGCCCTCGCGATACCTGACGACGAGCCAATTGATGATCTGGTTGTTGATGTGGCGCGAAATGCGGTGACATTTGACGAATTGGTCGCATGGTTCAAGGCCCGGCTTGCAAGGCAATAGAGCACTATGACAAACATATCCTCCCTCTTCGTCACCCGCCTCTACCACGCGGCGCTCTCCGAAAAAGCCCCGGCCATTGACGCGCGCGAACTGAGCGCCTCCTGCTATGACATCGCCGAGAACGACGAGGCGGGCCAAGCGTGGTGCGAAGATCAGGGCTATCCCGGCTACACCAGCTACGCCTCTCTGACCGACCTGCCGTGGCGCTTTCCGGTTTTCAAGGACCTTCAGAAAACCCTCGACAAGCATGTCGCCGCTTTCGTCAAAGACCTCGGCTTCGATCTGGGGACGCAGAAGAAGGTTAAGCTGGACAGCATGTGGATCAACATCTTGCCCGAGGGCGGCATCCACACCGCACACATACACCCCCACTCGATCATCAGCGGCACCACCTATGTCGCCATGCCCAAGGGCACCAGCGCGATCAAGTTCGAAGACCCGCGCCTGCAAATGATGATGGCTGCCCCCGGTCGGCTGAAAGAGGCCCCGCGCAAGTTGCAACAGTTCGTCTATGTCGAGCCTGAGGTTGGCGATGTGCTGCTGTGGGAAAGCTGGCTGCGCCATGAGGTGCCGATGAACATGGCCGAGCAGGAGCGTATCTCGGTCTCGTTCAACTACGGCTGGGCCTAGGAGTTCAAATACCCCGCCAGCAACGAGATGAACGCGCCCAAATGCACGACCATGATGGCCTTGTCCTTCCACATCACACCCACGGCAAACCATAAGAATATGCCGACGAAGAACGCAAACACGTTCCACGGCACAATGTTCATGCCGGTTAATCCGTAGCCCACCAGTTGGATTGCCGTGGCGACCCATTTGACGATGTCGACTGTTTTCATGCTCAATTCCCCATGGACCAAGACGGAGGCTTTCCATCCGGCCTCTCATTCGTCAAGACTTGGCGCATGGCCCATCGCATGTCCCTGCCCCGCCGCCTTGCCGCTCGTTTTGTTGGGCATGTGCTGACGTTTGTGGCCCGTTTCATCATCGCCGCGCGCGCTGATTGGCAGGGGATCGAGCCTATTCCCAAGCAGCGCATCTACTTCGCCAACCATGTCAGCAACGCCGATATGCCAATGCTATGGTCGGTTCTGCCACCTGCTTTGCGCCGTGAAACCCGGCCAGTGGCCGCCGCAGATTACTGGCTGAAGAACAAGCTACGCGCCTTCGCAGGGCGCGATGTGTTTGGCGCAGTTCTGATTGATCGCCGCCCTGAGGCGCGCACGGAAGACCCGCTTGCGAAAATCCTTGAGGCGCTCGATGAAGGCTCGTCCCTGATCATTTTCCCTGAGGGCAATCGCAACATGACCGACGATCCCTTGCTGCCCTTCCGAGCCGGGATTTTCAACATGGGCAGCGCGCGTCCCGAGGTCGATTTGGTGCCCACATGGATCGCAAACCTCAATGAAATCATGCCCAAAGGCGAGATCATTCCCCTGCCCCTGATCTGCACCGTGACCTTCGGCGCGCCCATTCATGTGAAGGAAGGCGAGGATAAAGACGCGTTCCTCAAGCGGGCCTCGGACGCGCTAGCGTCCCTTGCACCACCCGTGCAGGACGAGATCTCATGAACGACACCACCAACGATATCCTGCTGCTCAGCATTGGCGTCATCACCCTCATGGTCGCCTTAACGCTGGTGGGCGAATACCTGCGCGGACGCTTGCCGGTTGGCGAGACCAATCCGGTGGTCGAGACCTTCATGCAGCGGGTCAATTCGTGGTGGGCGATTGTGGTGTTGTTGGCGCTTGCAGCGCTTCTGGGCGAGATCGCTTTGCTGCTGCTGTTTGCCTTCGCGTCCTTCGCAGCGCTGCGCGAATTTCTGACCTTCTCCTACAAACGCAAAGCCGATCATCTGTCGCTGGCGTTGGGGTTTTTCGCCATTCTGCCGCTGCAATACCTGTTCGTCGGGCTCGGCTGGACGGGCCTGTTTGCGGTGTTCATCCCAGTCTACGCCTTCCTTTTACTGCCTATTGTCAGCGCGTTACGCGGCGATTCCAGTCGCTTTCTGGTCAGGGTCGCCGAGACGCAATGGGCCTTGATGATCTGCATCTTCTGCATCAGCCATATCCCGGCGCTTTTGACGTTCGAGATGGCAGGCGACCGCTCCGTCCTGTTGATCTTGTTCTTTGTCATGGTGGTCCAGTTCGGTGATCTGATCGAATATTACGCAGGTCGCCGGATCGGTCGTCGCCGCATCGCACCGGGGCTTTCGCCCAAGACCGTGCAGGGCATGGTGTGTGGGGTGTTAGGTGCTGGAATTATTGGAGGATTGCTGGCCTGGATCACACCGTTCGGCGTTATCGGGGCCGCAGGGATGGCAGCGCTTGCGTCGGTGACGGGGATGTTCGGCAGCCTCGTTTTTGCAGCGATCAAGCGCGACAAGGGCGTGAAAGACTGGTCCCATTTGATCCCCGGACAGGGCGGGTTTCTAGACCAACTCGACAGCGTGATCTTCGCAGCGCCCGTGTTCTACCATGTGAGCCATTTGATCTGGGCATAGGGCATGTTGGAAGGTTCTGAACCAAACGCGCATCCATGTTGACAGTTTGTAAACCTGTCTGAGGCAGAATGTGTCGCTTGTGAACCTGGAGGGCGGCAGCCTAGGGCAGATGCGAGAGGTGAAAACTCTGAACCTCGGCTACGGCATTTTTCCACTTCCCAAGAGTGTCCCAACTCCATCGTTGAGGTTCGATATCGCTATGAAGGCAACCCGCCGACCCGGCACTGGATCGCGCTCGCTTTGCCATCCCTCATAGACAATCCATTCGGGATCGTTTGTAAGGGAAAAGTTCTCGAACCCAATTAGGGATCGGCCTGCCCAACGCTCAAACAATCGCGCCAATCTGGCGCGTTCCGCTTCCGTCAAATTCCAGGAATCGTCAGCTACAGAGCAAACATTCTGACGGCGCTCTAGACGGAATGCGCCATCTGTTAGGATGATCCCGAGATTAGGGAGGTCTTCGACATGCCATGGTCGCACATCCCAAAATGGCCGTTTGATACCAAAATAGGGCGCGCAGTAGCGCTCAAAGGTATCGAGCATAATTCGGGCGCGGTCTTGTCGGTCGGAGGTCCAACGATCAACGACCTCAACAGCTGAATATCCCAGCAACAGGCCCACGCAACACACCAAGGCGAACCTGCGCATTCTCAAGACGCTCTCCTTTTGACTGGCAGTTCAAATAGCAAAACCCCCGCCTGTTTCCAAGCGGGGGCTTTTTGTTTGTCGTCAAATAGGTTGCGCTAGGCGCGACCTTACCAGTCTTCGCGGATGACCGTGCGTGTCTTGACCGGAAGCTTCATCGCGGCAAGGCGCAGGGCCTCGCGTGCGACAACTTCGGTCACGCCGTCGATCTCGAACATGATCCGGCCAGGCTTGACCTTTGCAGTCCAACGATCAACCGAGCCCTTACCTTTACCCATACGAACTTCGATGGGCTTGGCAGTGACAGGCAGGTCCGGGAAAATACGGATCCAGACACGGCCCTGACGCTTCATGTGACGGGTCATGGCACGACGTGCAGCTTCGATCTGGCGGGCAGTGATCCGCTCAGGCTCGACCGCTTTCAGGCCGAAGGTGCCGAAGTTGAGATCAGATCCCCCCTTCGCATCACCCCGAATACGGCCTTTGTGCATCTTGCGGAATTTGGTGCGCTTTGGTTGCAGCATCTTCTCTACCCCTTACCGGTCGCGGCGGGGGCGTGGGCCTCCGCCTTCCTGGAGCTCCTGATGACGGCGATCATGGGCCGACGGGTCGTGCTCCATGATCTCGCCTTTGAAGATCCAAACCTTGATGCCAATAATGCCATAAGCAGTTTTGGCTTCGACGTTCGCAAAATCCACATCTGCGCGCAGAGTGTGCAACGGCACACGGCCTTCACGATACCATTCGGTCCGCGCAATCTCGGCACCGCCAAGACGACCCGCGACATTCACACGGATACCAAGGGCACCCATACGCATGGCGTTCTGCACGGCGCGCTTCATGGCACGACGGAAGGACACACGACGCTCAAGCTGCTGCGAGATGCTTTCGCCAACAAGGGCTGCGTCCAACTCAGGCTTTCTGACTTCAACGATGTTGAGGTGCAGTTCGCTTTTGGTCAGGGCTGCCACTTTCTTGCGCAGGCTCTCAATATCGGCGCCTTTTTTGCCGATGATGACGCCGGGACGCGCTGTGTGGATCGTGACGCGGCACTTGCGATGCGGACGCTCGATGATCACACGGCTAATGCCGGATTGCTTGCACTCTTCTGCGACGAAGGCACGGATTTTCAGGTCTTCCAGAAGAAGGTTCCCGTAATCCTTAGTGTCGGCGTACCAACGGCTGTCCCAGGTGCGGTTGACCTGGAGACGCATACCGATCGGGTTTACTTTATTACCCATTATGCTTGCTCCTCAATCTGACGCACCAGAATCGTCAATTCTGCGAACGGTTTGCTGATCTTGCCGAACCGACCACGCGCCCGAGGGCGACCGCGCTTGAGGGTCAGGTTCTTGCCGACATAGGCTTCGGCGACGATCAGCTCGTCCACGTCGAGGTTGTGATTGTTCTCTGCGTTGGCAATTGCCGACTGCAGGCACTTTTTCACGTCACCCGAGATCCGCTTCTTCGAGAAGGTCAGGTCAGCCAGCGCCTTTTCAACCGACTTGCCGCGGATCAGGCCCGCAACCAAGTTCAGCTTCTGAGGGCTGATACGCAACATGCGCAGCTTTGCCATCGCCTCGTTATCCGCCACGCGGCGGGGATTCTTATCCTTACCCATGGCTTATTTCCTTTTGGCTTTTTTGTCCGCCGCGTGCCCGTAATAGGTGCGCGTTGGCGAAAATTCCCCGAACTTCTGACCGATCATATCTTCGGTCACGTTCACAGGGATATGCTTGCGGCCGTTGTAGACGCCAAACGTGAGGCCCACAAACTGCGGCAGAATGGTAGAGCGGCGCGACCAGATCTTGATGACCTCGTTGCGGCCCGACTCGCGGGTTTTTTCGGCCTTCTTGAGGACATAGGAGTCGACAAAAGGACCTTTCCAGACAGAACGCGACATCTATCAGCGCCCCTTCTTCTTGGCGTGCCGCGAGCGGATGATCAGCTTGCTAGACGCTTTGTTCTTGTTCCGAGTGCGTGCACCCTTTGTCGGCTTGCCCCAAGGGGTAACCGGGTGACGACCACCAGAGGTCCGACCTTCACCACCACCATGGGGGTGATCGACGGGGTTCATCACAACACCGCGCACAGACGGGCGGATGCCCTTGTGACGGTTGCGACCCGCTTTACCGAGGTTCTGGTTGGAGTTGTCGGGGTTCGACACGGCACCAACGGTGGCCATGCATTCCTGACGCACCAAGCGCAGCTCGCCTGAGGACAGGCGGATCTGAGCGTAGCCGCCGTCACGACCCACGAACTGAGCATAGGTGCCCGCCGCACGTGCGATCTGGCCGCCCTTGCCGGGCTTCAACTCGATGTTGTGGATGATTGTGCCGATGGGCAGGCCCGAGAACGGCATTGCGTTGCCCGGCTTGATGTCGGCCTTCGCGCTGGAGATCACCTTGTCGCCAATGGCGAGGCGCTGCGGCGCGAGGATATAGGATTGTGTGCCATCTTCGTACTGGATCAGTGCGATAAAGGCGGTCCGGTTCGGGTCATATTCGATACGCGCGACCACAGCGGACATGTCCATCTTGGTCCGCTTGAAATCGACGATACGGTACAGACGCTTTGCGCCCCCACCTTTACGACGCATCGTAATCCGTCCGGTATTGTTCCGGCCACCGTTCTTGGTCAAACCCTCAGTAAGGGATTTGACCGGACGGCCTTTCCAAAGCTCCGAACGGTCGATCAGCACCAGCCCGCGCTGGCCCGGCGTCGTCGGCTTATACGACTTGAGTGCCATGCTTTCTGTCTTCCGTTGCTTTGCGGGGTCTTTGAGGACCCCTGTCTGTTTTAAGGGCCCCTGAGGTCCCCGGTTTGGGTGGCGGGGTGTGAACCCCGCCCTACATGTTGGTTGTTTGGAGGGGTTCATCCCACCGCCTAGCCAACAAAAACAGAGCCCCGGACGAATCCGGGGCCTGTCGATGGGGTCTGATAGGAGGGTGTGGGGGTGGGGTCAAGGGGGGCTAGAGCGCAAACGAAAGGGGCTCAACAAAGTTCAGAAAATAATCTACGTTAAAGCAATGACTGTCTCTAATTGATCGAAACGGGACCCACACGTGACGCCAAAAAGATATCCTCAGTGGAGACTGCTAAGACAGTTACTTGGAGTTTTTGTAAGACCTGCCGTACAGGACGTCTTTGATCCACGAGCTTCGAACGTAATTCCTGAAATGTACATAAACCGAGGTCTAGTTGAATTGGACTTGGTTAGAGCCGCTGCAGAATCGCTGCACATTGTAATATTTGGCAACAGCGGCTGCGGAAAAACTTGGCTGTACAAAAAGGTATTTAAGGAAGCCAAGATACATTACTTCACGATAAACCTTTCAGAAGCATCCACTGAAAAGTCTCTTTCAAAGGCAATCGCAGCAACTGTTGACCGTGCAATTGGGCCTTCGCTTCGCGCCCGAAGAACGTCCGTTGGCTTTAGAAGTTTCCTTACGTTCTCACGCACTAATGAAACAACGACAGTAGATTCAAAACACACGGCCTATCTCCGCGCACTCCAGATGTGCCGCAAACAAGCGAAGCAGCGACCCTCCTTCCTCGTCCTTGAAAACCTTGAATTGATATTTGAAAATCGAGACCTGATACGAGAACTTTGCAATCTAATAACGTTACTGGACGATCATGAATTCGCGAAGCATAATGTGAAAATCGCTCTAGTTGGTGTTCCATCCCTGATGATCACATTGACCCTCGGCGATCTGCATTTTTCATGGCAAGATCGGTTCTGAGGGACATTCAGAACGGGGTGCTGCCATGCTGATCCATCTTCACAAGCAAGCGACGACC
>Ga0163216_101357_pt1 | contig 15707 bp, 15 predicted proteins | sample SynspAceP_FD_167610 | JGI IMG/M metagenome (GOLD analysis project Ga0163216, IMG submission 167610) | Saline lake microbial communities from Ace Lake in Antarctica - Synechococcus sp. Ace-P (Illumina Assembly) | ecosystem: Environmental > Aquatic > Non-marine Saline and Alkaline > Saline ...
AGCGCCTTCGCCGCAGAAAAGCCCCTCGCCCGTGAGGTGCTTGCAGGCAGCCGCACTCTGAAAGGCGGCGGGGCCGCTGGGGTGGCAACCCTCGGGGCCGCAGGCGTTGAGGTCGCCCAAGGTGTGCTTGCCGAGACGCAAGGCGCAATCCTGCCGCTGGTGCCCTATCTCGACACCCTGCGCTGGGTGTTCATCGCGGTGGCCCTCGCAGGTGTTGTCGTGACGATCTACGCCCGGTTTGATGATTGGCGCAGGGGGCAGCGATGATCGCAACGTTGCTCGGCGGGATTATTGCCAGCCCATGGGCGCGGGCCGCCCTGCGCTACGGCGCGATCGCGGCTGCCGTCCTGTTGTTCTTACTTTCAATGCGCCGCGCCGGAGAGCGCACCGGGCGGCTCGCCGAACGCCTTGAGACCACGGAGAAAGCCAATGACGTACAACGCCGGATGCTGGAGGCGGCGGCTCGCCGTCCTCGTAATCGCAGCGAGCTGGTTGACCGGTTGCGCGGGGGTGGGTTTTGAGGCGAGCGGGCCGGGCGTGTGTCCGCCGGTCGTGGCGTACAGTCGGGAGTTTCAGGCAAGGGCGGCCGAGGAATTGGCGGTGCTGCCAGATGGATCAGTCGTTGTTGAGATGATGGGGGATTACGCGGTTATGCGGGAGCAGGCGCGAGGGTGTGTAAGGACGTAAGCGCTGAAACAGCTTGAAGGAGATGGGCTGGAGGGCAGAGATTGAGTCACCCGCGTTCCTCAACAGAGCCGAGCTTGCAGTTTGATCGGACGGCCTCACGGTTGATATAAAGATGACTTCATAGCCTGTTCCGGTAAACTCCAAACCGCGCGCGCGAGAGTTACAAGCGAGCGCTGCCGGTTGTGAATCGAGCCCTCGTTCCACTCAGCGTATGGCTCGATAGACGCAACGGCTCGATCAATTCGAGTATTCGCACCCACTTTGGGTCGTTCGCTCAGTGCCCGAGTAAGCAACAACCTGGATTGCTGATAGACAGGTCTCTTTTCACTGTACGGACGGTTACCGAGCGAGATGTTGATCGACTTTTCGACAAGAACCAGATTGCCCAACAGCTGAACAACATCAACATCACTGACCGCGCCAAACTCTTCTAAAGCCTCGGGCTTCGGTGTCTGCGGGAAGATATGCTCGACCTCGAATCCACCGCTGACATAGTTTCCAAGCCATGATGTGCTTTCGGTTTGGCCGTAGGCCCGAAGGTCCACTTGCTGGGTCAACTTGGCCAGTACATAGCGGAAACGATAGAATTGCAGGCTCCCGAGTGTGAGACGACCCATGGCGTCGTCGAACCGCGCGGAAAGGGTCACCTTTTCCTTGCCGAACCGAGCTTGAATGAAAGCATCAAGATCTAGCTCGGTCTTGATCGCACGAAGCTCCGTCGCCCATTTCGCGAAGTTACGCTCAAAGGTTCGCGTTGGCTCCCGGGTAACAACATAGCAGAAAAAGAGACTTTCAACCTCGGCCGCGAGCCGATCAAACAGAACCGGGGAGAGGTGACGACCAGCGAGTAGTAGGATCAAATGTTGTCGCGCCGCCTGCCCGCCGAGTAGCCGGATGTTATCAAGGAACCTATTCCGTTCACCCCGTTCATTCTTGCCTTGCCGGAATCGCTCATAAGCTCGGGCAGCCGCTACAAGCTCCTTCGCAAAGCCGATCGGATCGCGGCTATAACTGACGATGGTATCATTCTTGGAGAACCATCCATAGATTTCGTCCTCACGCAAAAGTTCGACATCATAGCGGCTGAAGATGAAGTAGCGCAGAAAACGCAGTGGTTTTTCCTTCATCCTGAATATCGTGTCCTGCAGTTCCTTCCAAGTGCCCTTCAACTTGTCGAACTGGCTAGAAGGGGTCTTCATGAAAAGCAGGTTCTTCAGAAGGTCCATCGAATTGAGGCCTACACCGCGGTCGTTGATCGTTTCGAAAATCTTCAGGGCCTTGGCGACGTCTTCGGTCTGAATGCGGATAAGCTTTACCTTGTTGGTGAGGTAACCATAGAATTTTCTTACGGCAGCGGCATCGCCTTCGAACTCCACAGTCAGAAAGCGCGTGGCAACATAATGAGCATTTCGCATATTTCTCATAGATTGCGTTGACGGGTGATCGATGTCCAAGCCCTCAGCAAGGAGCGTTAGCGCGTCGCCGCTGTCCTCATACTGGAGATCCAGCCGATACCGCCGCCGTTCCTCGCCGGAAACGTCAACGACGGCATCCGCAATCTGAGAATTCAGGACAGTCGATGGTGTTGCACCGAGCGCAGCAAGCTTGTCCCGGATTGCACACAGCGTGATGTACAGGGTCGTCATGCGCTGCTGCCCGTCGATGAGGTCAAGAACTCCTTCGTTCCCCGGGCAAACGACAATGCTACCGATAAAATACTCCGGCGCGTCCTGCGCGGCACCATCACCCATTTCATCGCGCACGTCAGTCAGAAGTAGCTCAACCTGCTCCGTTTCCCAGACGTACTCACGTTGATAATCCGGAACGGCATAGAAGGACTGAAAGAGGCTTGCAACGGAGCTATCGTCACTTTGAATACGCTGGGTGGTCATGAATTCTCCCTTTGCTTGTATATGCTGATACCTCACAAAAATTGAAAGAACTTCTGACGTCCCAGGAAGAGAACCGTCCACAATGCGCCTAGAGCGACATACGCAACTTCAGAAGTACCAAAATCCCAATGCACAACACAGCGAAAAAAAGACGGAGAGTTTCCGGAGCAGTCTACTTGTGACCACGCGGAACAGAATGGCGAACAGCCCCACGCCGACCATGAAGGTCAGGATCAACAAGACAATGCTCATACCGACCTCGGGCATGATTGCAATCGACCACGATTAATCCACGACCGGATAATGGGGTGCCCCCCAGTTTTCATGCGGGTTTGACATCATCGTGTCGACGAAAACGGGCATCAGGCTCAACAGCAGCACAGACCCATCATTCACCTCCTTGCGATTTACCTTGCTGTTCCATGTAGCCGGCTTTGTTGCACAAATCGCGCCCCGAGGATTCACCACATGAATCCAGCGTGATAGCTGGCGGTTATGAGCAGTTGGACCCCTACGAAATACAAGACCCGGAACTGGGCAGAGTATAACCTTTCGCTGAAGAATAGGGGATCGCTTTCGATCCGTTGACCGGCAGTCGCTGCTTGCAGCGATGAGAGGTTGGTTTGACGCGGAGATGGTGTGGGAGGCTGCACCTACTGGCCGACGGGGGTGCCAGCAGACCTACAGCGATGCGGCGATACAGGCCTGTCTGACCCTTAAGGTGCTGTTCGGTCTGCCGTTGATGCAAACAACAGGATTTGTAGAAAGCCTTCTCAAGCTTGTCGGGTTGGACTGGTCTGTCCCAGACTTCAGTACCTTATGTCGTCGTCAAAGGGCGCTATCGGTCGCAATCCCTTACAAGGGCTCAGCCGGACCGCTGCACCTGCTTATCGACAGTACAGGCATCAAAGCTGAGGGCGAAGGCGAGTGGAATGCCCGCAAGCATCCCTCTCACACATGCAAGCATGTGTTGCCGGGCAGAGGGTGGGCCTAAACGGCGGTTGTGGCGCAAAATACATATTGGGATTGATGAGAAAACGCTGGAGATACGGGCCATCCATTGCCCGGCAGGCGCATCTGCAAGATGCTGCCGAGTATCCGGAATGCCCATGCCGTCATCCCACCCCGAAAGAATGCCAAGCTATGGAAACCCGATACACTTGGAGCCAAAGCGCGAAACGACGCAGTTCGATCCTCGAAATATCTGGGCCGCGCATGGTGGCGACAGGTGACCGGGTATCACCGCAGAAGCCGCGTCGAAACGAACCCTCTCACACATGCAAGCATGTGCTGCCGGGCAATGGATGCATTTTGTGGAATTACTCGGTCAGCGTCTCTCGGCGCGCGACTTCGACCGCCAGGTTGCGGAGATCCAAATCCGTACCGCGATCCTCAACGGCTTCACAGCTCTTGGTATACCGCGCACCGTGACCCTAGGCTAAATCCGTCTGGGGTAAGGGGGAGCTCGGCTTCAAGCCGATTTGTGCAACAAAGCCCTTGCCCAAACCTTGAACCAACTGGCTAGCGAGAGGGTGGCATGCACTATCGTTCCAAAAGTCGGCTTTCCAACAGTTCGCCGCGTTCAGCCAGAATTGGGTTCGCTACCATCGAAAACGCGGTGTTGACCTGTTTCAAAGCGCGCAGTGTTTCTTGGTGAATGTTGCTAGTTTCAATGCTTTCGGTCAGCCCTTCACGCAGGCGGCCCAAGTGACGCCTTTGAAGGTTTTGTTCGATACCGCGCACGGCTTCCTTTTCGGCAATGAGTTCGCGAGCGGCATCGGGGTTTAGCGTCATCACCACACTAAGCGCCAGTTGCACATTACCCAGAACCCTATCGTGAAAATCTGCGATCTCTTGCGCCCCGGCATCGGAAAACTGCACGGCCTCTAGGTCTAGCCGACGGGCAAGCCCGATCATATTGCGCGAAATGGTGTCGGCTGCTGCCTCAAGATTGACGGCAAGCGATGACAGCGCCTGAGATTTGCTGCTTTGTTCATCATCCAGAGCGCCACGGTTCAGCTTTGCCAAAAATAGCTTTGTTTCGAAATGCAAATTGCGCACAGATTGTTCTCCAGCGCCGATGCCGACGGCCAGTTCATCGTTCCAAGTTTGATACAATGAGTGGATCGAACGCAGCATTGCTTCAATTGTCTCTCCCATGTGAAAAACTTCACGCGTGGCACAGTTTAACGCGCGTTCAGGTACCGTGAGCGCGGCGGTGTCCAACGCGCTGACGCGGCCCAGAATGTTGTCCGCCCCTCTGGGTGGCTTCATCAACACTTCGGCGAGGCGCATCATCGGGGCCAGAAACGGCAGAGCCAGAAGAGCAATGCCAATGTTAAACACAAGGTGCAGGTTCAAAACCCGCTGTGCCTCGGAGGCACCGAGGTAGGTCAGCGGAATGGCAAAAACCGACAGCAAAGTAAGAAAAAGCGCAGCCCCCCCACCACGGACAAATAGGTTCGACACGATCATGCGTCGGGCTTCGATAGGGGCAGACAAGGTCAGGACAAAAGCAATGACTGAGCTGCCGAGGTTTGCGCCCAGAACCATCGCCACCGCTGCAGATTGCGGCATTAACCCTTGTGACACAAGCGTGACAAATAGCAAAATCGCCGCGACACTGGAATGCACCAGCCAAGCGAATATCGCCCCAACCAGAAAGGCTGTCACCGCATCGCGTCCGAGATACGCCATCAACGAGGCGGTGCCCGGGCTTTCGACCAGTGGCGCAGTTGCGAACCGGATCATATCCAACGACACGAAGACAAGCGCGAGTCCGATCAGTACCCGCCCGATTTGCCGCGTGCGTCGTTGCCGTCCCCGCAGGAACAGTAATGCACCTACCAACAAAAGAACCGGGATCAAAAATGCTTGGCGCACCGTCAGTACTTGAACCACAATAGCCGAGCCAATGTCGGCACCCAACAAAATCGCGAGGCCAACCACCGCAGCGACAGTGCCTGACGAGACAAAGTTCGAGACCATGATCGCGACCGCCGTAGCACTTTGCAACATCGTGGCCGAGACCGCGCCCATCCCGGCGGCCAACAAACGGCTGTTGGCCGAACGTCGCAGCCACAGACGTAATTGCACCGAAAACGCCCGCTCAACTCCGGTGCGAACCAGACGCACAGACCAAATCAGGAGACCAGCAGCACCCGCAATATTGAGAAAGAACAGAACAATGTTTGGCTCATCCATCGAGGTTAATAGACTCCGATAGTTGCAAGGAGGGCGGAGAGTTTAACACATGTAATTGATGCCGCCTCATCACCATGCATCTTCAAGCGTTGCACCAAACGGCACAATGGGTTCAACAGCAGTCAGAAATTCAGGTGTGCCGCAGGCGAAGCGCAATTTTTCACTTATGCCTGTTACGGTCCAATCGACGGTGCTCACGATTCCGATCTGCTCCAGGATCGGCAGCGCCGCCATCAGATCCCATGTGGACTCGCCCATTCCGAGATATCCATCAACCTGCCCTAGTGCCACTTCGATCAGCGATATGGTCGCAGATCCGCAGCACCGAAACGACATGCGCGCCTCTTCCAATACAAAGCGCAGGGTTTGCAAGCGTCGTTCAACGGGGATGACGGGATGGAACCCAACCCCACAGGCCGCACGATTAGGATCCAACCCGGCGCGCGGTGCCATTGGCGTTCCATTCAGTGTGGCGGGCAATCCGTCACCCCCAACCAAGGTTTGGGCGCGCACAGGCGCATGAATGACGCCAAAGGTGGGTCGCCCACCCTCGTAGAGACCAATCGAAACAGCCCACTGGTCTCCTCCGCGCACGAAATTAAACGTGCCATCAATGGGGTCGATCACCCAAATCCGTCCGCTTCTACCCTCGTGCGCGGCACCCTCCTCACCAAAAATGCCATCGTCGGGGAAATCGCGTGCCAAACGTTCGGTCACAAATCGTTCGACCTGTTGATCGGCGGCTGTCACCAAATCGAGATGCCCCTTGGATTCGACGGGTACCGTGGCCAGCGTTTCAAAATGGGACAACGCCAGCTCTCCTGCCTCGCGGGCCAGAGTTTCGATTATGGCAGCTTGGTCTTGGATGGCTATTAGGGTCACAGTGAAACATACCTTGTGTGGATTGAAACGGATGCGGCGTCGGTAATCCGATGGATGAAATAAGCATAGGGTTCGGCCACAACCCCTGGTTCGGCAGCATCTGAATCAAGCGTTAACGCATGCTGAAATGCCGGGCCACCGCTGACGGCGCAAAACACGCCGTGCCACAAAGTTTGAAACGGGCGGTGGATGTGGCCGGATAAAATACGCAGCGGTCCGCGATAATCGACAATCAATTGCTCAAATTCGGCACGCCCGCCTTGCAGCGCCATCGCATCAAGCGGTGCTATTTGCGATGGAAACGCCGGATGATGCATCAAGATCAACGTCAGCGCGTCGATAGGTGCTGCCAGCCTTTCGGCTAACCAAGCCAGTTGGCTATTCTCAAGCCGCCCAGCAACCTGCCCAGCCCAAAGGGTATCGAGCGCGAGGATGCGTAGATCGCCAAACCGCGCCTCATAATTCAAAAACGGACCCGGCCCAAATGGTAACTTATCGGCAAACGCCGCGCGCAAACCTGGTCGGGCATCGTGATTGCCCGGCACCACGAACACCGGCACGTCGAGCGGTGATAAAATATCGCTTAGTAATGCATAATCCTCTTCCGAACCGCCATCAGTCAGATCGCCGGTCAACATCACCGCCTCTATTTTGGGGGTGAAAGCCGCGATATCGGCGACCACTTTGCTCGCCGCATCGGCTGCATCGGGGCGCACGATGGTAGTTTCCGGTAGCTTGGCAAAAACATGGAAATCAGAAATATGTGCGATCAACATCCTAGGCTCCTGACTACTTAATTCCGGCGCGCATGAAATTAGCGACAAATTGGCGCTGAAATATAATAAAGGCGATGATCAGTGGTGCCGTTGTCATCAGCGTAGCGGCATTAACCAATGACCATTCCACACCACTGTCCACTGTAGCGAACACACTAAGACCTACCGTTAAGGGCCGCACCTCGGGTGAATTTGTGACGATCAGCGGCCATAAAAAATTATTCCAATGAAAGCTGACCGAAACGAGCGAATAAGCCAAATAGACCGGCCAAGCGAGAGGAACATAGATGTTCCATAAAATTCGCCAGGCACTTGCCCCTTCAATCTGCGCAGCCTCATCTAGCGATTTAGGAACCGTCAAAAAGGTTTGGCGCAATAGAAAAATGCCGAACGCTGATGTTAGATAAGGCAGCGCAATACCAATAATGGTATCAATCAACCCAAGGCGTGACAGGATTAGGTAATTCTCTACGATTAAGATTTCCGGAGAGATCAAAAGTTGCACCATAATCAGCGCAAACAAAAAACCAGACCAGCGAAATTTATATCGTACAAAGGCATACGCGACCAATGTACATAAAATCAGGTTGGCCACTAAAACAATAGTGATCAAGATCAGTGTATTGGCGAAATACATTGCAAAGGGTGCGGCATGCCAAGCCTCAATGAAGTTGGCTACGGTCCAGGGTGCATCCCATTGAAAATTCGCCGCATAGCGTTCATCATGAAACGCAGTCCAGACCGAATAAATGAAAGGCAGCGCCCACACGCCGGCAAAGACAGACGTGAGTGTCCCTAGCAGAATTTTGTTTAGATCGCGGTTCATTGGTAATGCGCTTTTCGGTTCAGCACCCAGAATTGGATGACGGCAAGGATCCCCAACAACACGACCATCAACACAGTCAGCGTGGCACCATAGGCGAAATCACGTTGGCGGAATGTAACCTCGTAAATGTAATAGAGCAGCAGTGCGCTCGAGTTGTTGGGGCCACCTTCCGTCATCACGACCACATGATCGACCAAGCGGAACGCGTTGATCAGTGCGTTCACCGCGACAAAAATTGTCGTTGGGCGCAACAGGGGCAGCACCACATCGACAAACACCCGTACCCTGCCGGCACCTTCCAATTTGGCCGCATCTTTTAGATTGGTTGGAACTGACTGCAGTGCAGCGAGATAGAAAATCATAAATAGCCCCGCCTCCTTCCAGATGGCGACAAACATCATTGACCCAAGCGCGGTTTCTGTTTGACCCAGAAAGTTGATCGAGGGCAGGCCAAAAAAGCCCAAAATCTGCGAAGCCAGACCGATACCCGGCGCATAGAAAAACAACCAAATGTTGGCGACAGCGATCATTGGTAGCATCGTCGGTAAAAAGAAGGATAGTCGCATAAAAGCGGTGCCTGGAAGGCGCGAGTTCACCAAGAGCGCCATTCCAATTGCCAATCCGATGGCGAGCGGCACAGTACCAAGTGCGTAGATCGTGCTGTTCACCAACACCTGCGCCAGACGGTCATCTGCCAACATCGCCTGATAATTTTCAGCGCCCACAAACCGCGAAGGGCGGCGCGAACTGGCGTTATTCCAGAACGAATTAATCAACGCCATGATGGCTGGATAATGGGTGAACGCCACCAAAATGGCGCAAGGGATGACCAGCATGATGATGGCCGGCCCTGTGGTCATTCTCTTGTTCATGTGTCTTCGCCTTGGTGCAGAATGAGTGGGTGTGCCCCGCGCACATCATACGCGGGGCACACCTTGATTGCTTACTGGTATTCACCAAGTACGCTGTCGGCGCCTTCTTGCGCCTGTCTCAGCGCCTCTGCGGGCTCGGCATTGCCGGTCACTACGCTTTCAATGGCATCCACCAGATATTGCGTGACCTTGGCGCGCTGGAACGTAGCAAATTCACGCTCAGCAAAGGCCAACTGCTCAAGCGCGACCAGTGCCTGTGGCAGGCGCTCGGCATAAGCTAGCATCTCGGGCGTTTCCCAAGTGTCAGGGCGCGGTGCGACATATCCTGTGGCGATACTCCACTTTGCCGCACTGGCGGGCGAGGACATGAATTTGATGAAATCCAACGCAGCCTCGCGTTCTTCGTCAGTAGTGTCTTGGAAGATATAGAAATTACCGCCTCCGATGGGCGCGCCGGGCCCATTGCCACCTGGTAAGAACCCTACACCCCAATCGAATTCTGCATTTTCTTCGATAAATGCCAAGTTACCTGTAGATGTCCAAATCGAGGCAGTCTGCCCCTCCAGAAACGCCTTGGGTGTGTCACCCCAGCTGATACCCCCGGGAGCCATCACGCCCTCATTGGCAAGCTCAAGTAAGAACTCCAAAGACGCCACCGTTGCTGGGGTGTCCATGCGGGCTTCGATCCCTGTTTCTGTGGTAAGTACGTCATCCATGGACACGACCAGACCGCCGAACAGCCATGCGCCGCCAAGACCGAGTGTAGGGATGCGCGTGCCCCATTGAGTGACGTTTCCATTATCGTCTCTCAGGGTCAGCATTTTGCCAACTTCGATCATCTCGTCCCAAGTGGTGGGTGGCGATTCAGGATCTAGACCTGCCGCACGAAAAGCGTCTTTGTTGTAGTAAAATACTGGCGTCGAGCGCTGAAACGGAATGGCATATGTCTTCCCTTCGAACTGCGAATCTTTCATGAACGCAGGGTAGAAACCGGCAATCCATTCTTGTTCTTCGTCGGAAGTAGCAATATCGGAAATAGGAAGAATGACATCTTCTTCGATCAAGGTGAACAGATCAATCGACAATAAGACGGCCACCTGTGGCGGATCGCCTGCATTGGCGGCGGTCAGAGCTTTTGTGGTAGTCTCTTCGTAATTTCCGGCATAGATCGCCTTGACGGTGTGCTGCGGGTTCATCGCCGCCCATTCGTCGGTCAATTCTTGAATTGTCGCGACAGCGGGGGCATTCACCCCAACAGGGAAGTAGAATTCAAGATCTGCGGCATTCACTGCGGTGGCGCTGATCCCCATCAAAGCGGCGGCACCAATTGGAATGGCGTGGTTTATCTTAAAAGTCATGGTTCATTCTCCTCCTTGGGTTGATATAGACGGCTGCTGCTGCGCCGTTCTTTATTAGGCAGGCGGTAAGCGCTGCCCGGTCGTTTTTGAAAACAGATGTGTTGCCGCGCGGGCCCAGCCCACGGTGATGTCATCGCCCTGCCCCGGGACATCTGCCCCCGCATGAGACAAGATGAAGGACGACCCCGATGGCGACATCAGATGCACAAGAAATACGCTGCCCTCATATTCAACGCTGGTCACCTGGCAAGTTGTGGACAGTTCCATATTTTGCCCCGGAAAGGTCAGGCTTTCAGGCCGCACCCCGATCAGTAGATCAGACATATCCGCATCAGAGCCGATTTCACCCGATATCGTGACGTCGGACGCAGGCAAAAGATTCATCGGTGGTGTGCCGATAAACCCGGCGGCAAACACGGTTGCAGGTGCATCGTACAGCTGTTTTGGGGTACCGATTTGCTCGGCCCGCCCCGCGTTCATCAAAACCACAGTGTCCGACATAGACAAAGCCTCGCTTTGATCGTGGGTGACATAAACAATGGTTATGCCCAGCTTCTTGTTAAGCGCCCTGATTTCACTGCGGATTTCCACCCGAAGTTTTGCATCCAGGTTCGACAACGGTTCATCCATTAGAACCAATGGGCGTTCAGAAACCAAAACCCGCGCCAGAGCGACGCGCTGTTGTTGTCCCCCCGAAAGCTGCGCAGGCTTGCGATCTAACAGTGGCCCGAGTGCCATCAATTCAGCCACCCGCGCGACCGATGCAATGCGCACAGCCTTTGCCACTCTGCGCACTTTCAATCCATAGGCGATGTTTTCGCCAACGGTCATATGCGGAAATAGGGCATAGTTTTGAAACACCATCCCAATATTACGCTGGTCGGCGGGCACGCCCGTCTTATCCGCGCCATCGATCAAGATTTTCCCATCGCTGACTTCGTCCAGCCCGGAAATTAGCCGCAACGCAGTGCTTTTTCCGCACCCCGACGGACCCAGCAGTGTCAAAAAACCACCCGGCGCGATGTTAAAATCGACGCCCATCAAAACCTCGGTCCTACCCCAGCTTTTGCGCAGGTTCTGCACATCTAGTGATACACCTGTTTGTGTCATATCAAGACGAGCTCCAGATCGGCGTCTTTAACATCAGCAACAGAGCCTTCATCAAGCTCTCGGTTCGTGATGATGCCGGTTATCTGGTCAAAACGCGCTGTCCGCATGAAGGCGTTGGGTTTAAACTTGCTTGCATCAGCAATCACAAACCTGCGGCGGGTGTTCAGGATGACCTCCTTTTGCACCTGCGCATACACTTCGCTTGCCACGCTAATCGAACGTCTGGTCACATCCACCGCCGAACAGCACAAAAATGCGATATCAAACGAAAGGGATCGTAATGCGGACACCGCCAACGTCCCGGCGAATGAATCGTTCACCGGCTCGTAGGAGCCACCAATCATATAAAAATTGGCGATACTCTGTGCCTGTAATTGGTTCGCCACCCCCAAAGATGTCGTGACATAGGTACAGCGTGGTTTCTGATGCGCATGGGCAGCGACCGCATGGGCGGTTGTGCCAGCATCCAAAAAAACCACCTCATCGTCCGACAGCATTTCAATTGCGGCCTGGCCGATCCGGCGCTTTTCGGCTGCACCCACGGCCTTGCGTTCTTCGTTGGGCAAATCGACCCTGACGTTGGAATTCATCAAAACACCACCATGCGTGCGCACAACAATGCCCTCATCGTCCAGAGCCTTTAGATCACGTCGGACCGTCGCGTCGGAAACGCCGAATTGCACGCCTAAATCGCGAATACCCATGGCACCCCGTGCGCGAACAAGATCCGCGATTTTACGCCGCCTTACAGCCGCCAAATCATAGTTTTCCGACATTTACCCCCCCAACGAACAAGCGTCCAGACACGCAGGCTGCACAAGAACAGTCACGTATGAACATAATCATTCATAATTGATCACATACTGTCAAGAAAAATATCTTGCGCCCGCATTCCCCAAGCATCCTGACGTTTTGGACCCTTGAACGGCGGTAATGTTCTATATTTCAGAATGTTAGGTGGTTTGAAGGCGGCATGTTATGGATCATTGAGAGTGTGCGGGTGATGCGCGGCTCGGTTTCGACTATCGGGTGCGGTTTGAATTCCATGGATCAAAGATCAGTTCGGATGTTGGTTTGCTGGTCTTCCGGGAACTGGATGAGTCGCTCGGCCTGCACGACGTTGCTGGCGAAGAGTTGAGAGACACGCAGACTGGCCACGACAGACTTCAATATCTGATTGGCCTGTTACGCCAATCGGTGTTTGGCGGTTGGCGCGATATGAAGATGTGAATGACCCGGGTCGTCTGGCGCTTGATCCAGTGATGCGGCAGGTGCTTGGCAGGCGAGCTGTGGGTGCCAAGGCCGCCTCTGCGAGCCAGATGGGACAGTTCGACACCGAGGTGTGCTAGCAATCCCCGACAACCGCACCGCGCTGGCGGACCTGTCGGGTCAATGGATCGACCGGGTTCATGCGGCAACGCCGCCCAAATGGATCAAGCTGGACATGGACAATTCAGTCAGTCCCACCCGCGGCACGCAGCAGGGCAACGCCCGGAACGGTCACTTCAACTGCACGGTCCATCACCCGCTGTTCGTCTTCGACCAGTTCGGGCAACTCGAACGCTGCGCCCTGTGCCCAAGGAATATCCACAGTGCTGATGATTGGCAGACCGTTCTGAAGCCAATCACCGAGCAAATGCGGGCCGTCACCTGATGCGGTTCCTTCGGGCCGATTCCGTTTTCGCCATCCCGGAGCTATACAATACCCTGGAAGCAGCCGGCTATTTCTGCGCCATCCGGCTTCACGCTAATCGGGTTCTTCAGGACAAAATTTCGCATCTTCTCAAGCGCCCCGTGGGTCACCCACCGAAAGGCGTGAAGCGTACCCACAGACGCCGACATCAACGTTACGCAGGGGGGGGCAGAAATCATGGCCGAAAATTTTACGGCCTGCCACGGTGCGGACGCAACGGGTGGTGTCGGCCCCAACCTGACCACGATTTAGGCCCAAAATGGCAGCACCTTTCTGCGCATCTCCGTCATGTCGACAATCGACGGCCTGTCGCGGCACGGCACCAGCGACGCCGTCATGCCGGAATTCGGCGCAAGCGGCATGGGTCAGACGGTAGTCGTCGACTATGGTGGCAACGGCACGCCCGTACCAGCCGACCTTCTGGCGCTGACGAACTATCTCGAAGCCCTTCATGGCTGAAACACAACACTCGAAGGGTCTATACTTTTGAAAGCGATGGGCTTTCGGCCCGTCCTTTAACGCCCCTGCAGCAGGGTCAAGAAATTTGTGCTTCTTGTATCACCGAGTGTTCACTCACGGCTATTTACTCTCGTTGCTTTGCGGATTGTAGATTAGGAAGCCACAAATCTTCCACCATGCCTTAACAGGTGGCCGTTAATTCACCGGCAGCGAAAAGCTTTGCAGGTATGAATCGATCTCGCCGACCAGTGCCGCATCCAGCCCCTCATCAGCACGTATTTCATCAAGTGCGCGCTGGGCCTTGCCTGTGGTCATCCAATCGGTCTCCGGTGCATCTGGCGCGGACCAGCGCTCGCGCAGCCAATTCTCGTAATGCGTGTGCTCTTGCGCCGAGAGCAATTCCGGCGCTTGAAACCCAATCAAGCGGCGGCCAAGCTGGCGTAGGCGCGCGTCGCTCAGCGCAGCTATGATCTCCTGTCGTCTCCGCCAGTCTGAATCCTGGAATTCCACGAGCAGGGCCTTGTCGGCGCGGCTATAAAACCCTCCGAAGATCTGCTTCTCCACTGGAGGCGGCGGTGCCGCAGGATCCTCAGGAAACCGAGCGGCCAAAGCTTGTGCGACCCGCGCTCGAAACGCGGGAGCATTTGAAATTGTCGCAGCGCGCTGCATCCGCGTGGCGCTGGGTCCTGGAGCATCCAGGAGTGCGGGCGACTTGTTCACCGACAAGGAGCGGATGATCTTCGGCGAAGCATCGACGGCTGCGAAGAGCGCCGCAGCATCGGCGTTCAGCAAGTGGGTCGGATCAGCGGCTTCCAAGTCAAAGAACGCAGCCTGGTTTGGATTGCTGGCTGAATATCCGCAGAAGCAGCCGAGGGTCGCGCGCGGCGGACCACCACCGAAGCGCTCGACCAGCGCCAAAGGTTGGAAAGTCTCCAGACGGGCCTGCACATGCCGCTTGTCACGATTGGAAAGAAGCACTTCCCACAGCTCCGGGGCATGATGGGCGATCAGGCGCGCGATGTGGATGGTCGCCTCTACGTCGCCGAGCGCATCATGCGCGTTGTGACCGGTGAAGCCATTCATGGGCGCGATACGATCAAGCTTGAAGCGCACGCGTCCGGTTTCATCGACGGGCCAGTCGAGCAGGTCGGGTTGGCGATGCCAAACGGCGTAGAGCGCGGTCAGCACGTCGAAGCGCGTGTTGCCGTTGAATTGAGTGGCGAAGATGTCTGGCTGCAGGTTCTGGTAGAAGGCCTGGCGCAGCATCTCCTCGTCAAAGCGGATGCTGTTGAACCCGGTCCAGATCGCAGGTGACCAGCGATTGATCAACGCGCCGATCTCTTGCGTGAACTCGAAGAGCGTCGGCAGGGCCCGGTCCAGCAACTGCGCTGGGCGCACGCCAGTAACAGCCAAAGCCCAGGGCGAAGGGATGATATGTGGGGCGATCCGACAACGCAGATTAACCCGCTCGATCTCCCTGAATTCATCATCCGTCAGAATGGCGGCAAATTGCAGGGGCTGATCGAAGGCGGGCGAAAGGCCGGTCGTTTCGAGGTCGTAGAAGGCGAAGTTCATGAGCAAACATATCTTATGGCTGCATCTGCGTCAGCAGCAATATTTCACGTGGAGATCACGGCGTTCGACCGCCTGCGCTGTATCGCGGAATGGCGAAAGGTGATCGCCACAGTCGTGTTTCAGGTCGGTGACAATACTGGGATGGGCGAATAGGGTATTCAGGATCAGCAGGGCGTAATTCAGAGGATGGGATAGCTTGGCACAGGGACAGCTTGAAACAACACTGGCGGAACTCGCCCGGCTTCACGCAGGGGAATCGCGTTTGGAACTGAAGGCTTGAACGGTCGCCCTTGCACGTGAAGGCGCGATGGATTCTGACATGAGGACTGCCTTCAGGGAGCCCTTATCATCATGCAGATTTTTCTATCCGCCT
>Ga0163216_101358_pt1 | contig 15706 bp, 17 predicted proteins | sample SynspAceP_FD_167610 | JGI IMG/M metagenome (GOLD analysis project Ga0163216, IMG submission 167610) | Saline lake microbial communities from Ace Lake in Antarctica - Synechococcus sp. Ace-P (Illumina Assembly) | ecosystem: Environmental > Aquatic > Non-marine Saline and Alkaline > Saline ...
TAAGTTGGCGCAATCATAACCTAAATGAACATAATTTTGCAGATATTTGACGTGATACCGATTCAAACAAAGAACAATATAAGCTGGTCGCAGCACCTATCACAGGCCCTAACGTCCTTGCCGGAACTGGTGAAGCACCTTGGTTTATCTGAAAAACTGTCTCAACAAGGGATTGAGGCACACCAAAGCTTCAAATTATTGGTGCCTCGACCTTATTTGTCTCGCATTGAATATGGAAACCCTAATGATCCGCTGCTGTTGCAAATTTTGCCCAGCGCCGCCGAGATGCAAAACGTCATCGGTTATACGAAAGATCCATTAGAAGAAGCTGATCACAACCCACAAAAAGCCATCGTACACAAATACAAGCGTCGTTTATTGGTGATCACCACAGGCACTTGCGCGGTGAATTGCCGTTATTGTTTTCGTCGCCATTTTCCTTATGGCGATAATCAATTGGCGCAAGCTGAGTGGCAATCTGTGATTGAGTATCTAGAAAATCATCCAGAAGTGAACGAAGTGATTCTAAGTGGCGGCGATCCATTGATGATGAAAGATGCCCTGCTCGCAGACAAAATTCGTCTTCTCGAAGCCTTGCCGCAAATAAAACGACTGCGCATTCATTCACGATTACCCGTGGTGATTCCAGCTCGAGTTTGCGATGACATGCTGAAATGGATAAACAAAAGCCGCCTCGACATTATTATGGTGTGGCACATTAACCACGCCAATGAAATGGATAACGAACTCGCTCAAGCTGCGTTCAAATTAAAGCAAGCCGGCGTCACTCTGTTAAACCAGGGCGTGTTATTAAAAGGAATAAACGACACGGTCGACGCCCAAGTAAACTTAAGTGAAACCGTATTTGATGCGGGAATTTTGCCTTACTACATGTTCACTTTGGACCCCGTCGAAGGCGCGGCACATTTTGATATCGCCATTGAAGACGCCCAGCGATTAATGGGCAAGGTGGCTGCCGAACTACCTGGCTATTTAGTACCAAGACTCGCGAAAGAAATCCCCGGAAAACCCGCCAAGAGCGTATTTGCACCGCTGCTTGACGCGTCTGTTTAACTTATCTTAACAGCGCAATACGGCCGACTTTCACCTGTTGACGCTGTACTTTCACGCTTGGAGCCAGTTGGTACAAATCTCCATTTCGGCCAATCAATTGTTGAGGTACATGACTGCGTTTTGCCACCTCCGCGTTCGCGTCCAAATGCTTCGGTTCGCCATGACAGGGAATGGCCAGTTGCGGCTGAACCCAAGTATAAAGCTGTTTCAATTCTTCTTGGCAAGGATGACCACTCACATGAATCGTTACGTCGGTTTCATGAGCCTGTAAGGTGCGTATTTTTCGACCCTTGAATTGTTCGGCTAAGCGGTCTATCGCTGGTTCGTTGCCCGGAATACGCATGGCGCTGAAAATCACTAAATCGTCTGCTTCAAGACTCAAATCAAAACAATTGTCTGCGGCCAAACGGTTTAACGTCGCTCTTGATTCGCCTTGACTTCCGGTGACGACGACCAGCACTTCTTCTCTTGGTAAATACCCAAGATGCGCCGCATCGATAATAGGCAAATCGTCAGGCCAATGACCTGTTACTCTGGCGGCGCTGACCATGTTCGTTAGCGATCGACCAATTAACGCGAGGTAACGCCCCGTTTCTTTGGCGACTCGACCCAATCCCACTAATCGCGCCACATTACTGCTAAAGCAGCCCACCACAACACGATTTTTTTCTGTTTTGATGGTTTGCAATAAGCCGCGATAACAATCACTTTCGGATTCGGAGTAACCGCTTTTCAACGCGTTGGTTGAATCACAAACCATCGCCAAAATATTTTCTTTGGCTAGGGCTTTAAACGTCGCAGATGAAAAACCGTCTCCAATAATCGGCTGGTTATCAATTTTCCAATCACCCGTATGAAAAATACGCCCTGCTGGCGTGTCGATGGTCATCGCAAAGGGTTCGGGCACAGAATGCGTGAGCGCCAACCATTTCACATTAAACACACCAATTTTTTTGGTTTCGTTTTCCTTCACTACAATCACTGGTACGTCGTCGGCCAAACCCACTTGCAGCAATTTTCGACGCAGTACTTCGGCTGTAAACGCCGTGGTGTACACCGGACATTTAAAACGGCGCCATAAAAAAGGCAATGCGCCCACATGATCTTCATGAGCATGGGTAATCACGATGCCTGCGAGGCGCTCCTTCTGCTCGCTAATAAAGCGAGGATCGGCGCACACTATTTCGGAAGTACGAAGGTCATCCGGCGTTAACGGTTCATTAAAAGACACGCCACAATCGACCATTAACCATTGACCGTCATGGCCATAAAGATTCATGTTCATGCCGATCTCGCCTGTACCGCCTAAGGGCAGAAACCATAAATCCTCTTGCGAGGGAATCAAAGATGAGATAACTCACTCCTTGTGAATAAAATGGAATAATTAGTAAATGGTCTCTATAGTACGCATTTTTAACAAAGACCTCTGCGTACCATTACAGATAAATCGAAAGAATCACCAAGAGATACAAAGAAAATAGTAACGAAGGAGAGAGGCCTCTCTCGATGTAGTTCGTAGAAAAAGGCTTTTTTACACTGCATTCAATTGCCCTTTATTAGATAATGTCATGAATCAGCCATTCTTCAACGACCGTAACGTCGCTTAATTAAGACAGCGTGTTTTATTCCAACACGAAGACATCTTTAAAAACGTAGGACTATAAACTTGAACCTTAACATCACCACGAAACTCGCCAAGGCTTTAACCGCTTTGATTTTACTTTCTTGCTTGGCGATATTCGCGCTCTATTTGGTTCAGCGCTATGGCGCACAATACGCAGAACACAAAATACAAGAACAGTTAGAGCTCTCGGGGTTAACGCCTTTTGTTCATTATGAAAGCATTCACTTTGATCCGTTCACATTAACGCCTTCGCTGGAGAATGTTCGTTTTGGAGCAGACAGCGCGCCTTGGTTGCGATTCGCACGGATTTCGCTTAATCAATATCCGATTAAATACCCAGATTTAGATGTGGATTTCTGGATTCAAAGAAGTCCAATCGACAGCGTTTCTCATGATGTAAAACGATGGATGCGTGCCGCAGGCATTGAAACACTGTTAGGGAAAGGGTCTTTTTCTTCAAAGGCTGAAGGTGAGAACGTATCGACACAATTCAAATTGGACATCAAAGACGTCGGAAAAATATCCCTGTCATCCAATATTAATCTATTAGATCAAACGATTAACATGCCAGAGTTACGCTCCGATATCATTGCGTCGTTTGCCTTAGGGCAACCTGAAGCCATTCTCATTATGTATGGTGAGGCCATTGAACTTGGTTCTTTAGAGGTGATATACACAGAGTTTGGATTAATTAATCACCTGTTTCCTCCGTCTGCTATCGTGCAAGAGTCGAAACAGACACAGCTAGACCTTCTTGCATTTAAAAGCCAAGCATTAGGGCTCGCCTCTGCAGATTCAAAAGAAGCCAAGCAGATTGCTGATGCCATTCGGGCTTTCTTAAATAAACCGGAAACATTAACCTTGTCTTTGTCACCTTCTTCGCCAATTAGTGTAAAAGAACTGGCTTTATCAACAAGCGAAGAAAGGCTGTATCAAGACAGTAATATGAAAATAACCAACAATTAGTGGTTTTTTAAAACTGCCGTCGTGCTTCAAGAGTAACGGCATTTATTTAAGATTGATTACCTAAAAAGGGTTAAACATGGCCTGGTAGGACTGGTTAGACGTGGCTCTGGCAATGCCTTTCACCATTCTAAAAACCGACCAAACCCAAACGCCAAATAACAAAATATAACCAATGAAAAAGAAAGCCAATACCACGCCAATCACACTCAAAAAGATTCCCCACCAAAATGTACTAATAATATTGGTGTAGTGATCTTCAAACAGTGTTCCGCGGGCTTCATTTACTTTTACCATTGCCCAAATAGCACCAATTAACCAAAAAACACCGGTAAATATTCCTAGCAACATAAAAACATACGCAATCACGACGTTGCTTTTGGCATTTTCTTCTCTTGGTGTTAGCGGTCTAACGCGGTTTTCGGGTTCAAATCCTGACATATCCAACAACTCCTTATTCAATATATTATCCAGCCAGAAGCGGACTCTCTATGCATTATGGGGATTATTTTTCATTTATCCCCCCGCACTCACTTAGCTTTGTCATTTCTTTTCAATACGAATACTTGTAACGTGTTCTCTTCTCACACCATCTCTAGGAAAAGCATGAGCAATGTTACGATTTTAGTTGATGTTCAAAATGTCTATTACACTACCCGACAGACTTTTGGGCGCTCTTTCGATTACAACACGTTTTGGCAACAAGCCACACAAGGTCGAAACGTTGTAAAAGCCATTGCTTACGCCATAGACAGAGGCGATGAAAAACAGCGTCAGTTTCAGAATATCCTTCGAGCTATCGGCTTTGAGGTGAAATTAAAACCTTTTATACAAAGATCCGACGGGTCCGCAAAAGGAGACTGGGATGTCGGTATTGCGATCGATGGAATCGAGCATGGTAAAGACAGCGATGTGCTCGTATTGGTTTCTGGCGATGGCGACTTCGACATATTAGCTAAAACGCTGAGAGAAAAGTATCAAACCAGAGTTGAAGTTTATGGTGTAGAAGCCCTAACGGCGCAGTCTTTGATCAATTCTGCCGACACCTTCACCCCTGTTGATAACAAATTGTTACTTAAATAAATATAACTTGCCTAGATTTTTAAGAGAGAATATGGCGCGTTGAAAAATAACTGACTATTATATATGTAATAAGCGGATAGATGAGCATTCAAACAAACTCTTTATTATTAGAAACGAGACACACTTTACATAAGTGGCTTAGCCTCTTTACGGGTGTCATCATTCTTTTTTTCAGTTTTCTGAATGTCATCATTTTAAAGCAGACAACTATTGGCTTAACGGAAGCATTTTTTGGTCTATTAAACCTGTATTTTTTCTATTCAGCGTATCAAGATAAGATTAAGAAATGGCATGGCTATATGTTAATTACGTCTTTAACAGCCACTGTTTTTTACGTGTTCTATTCTGCTGACCTAAGGGCTGGCTCCATTTATTGGCTCATTATTTTACCGCCGTTATACTGTTTATTAGCAGGGCCTAAGTTAGGTCTTGTTTACACCATTTTACTCTCTCTTCCCGCTATTGCGCTCTTATTCATCAAGTCAGACATAGAAAGTTATATTCCCCATCGGTCCGTACTAAATTTTTCGCTCGCGTATTTTCTGTCTTATGCCGTCTGTTATTTATATGAAACGCAATACACAAAAAGTAGTCAAATATTGCATGATATGGCGTTTTCTGACCCATTAACGGGCGCTAAAAATCGTCATGCATTAAAGTTTTTCTTTGATGATTTTAATAAGAAGGCAATGGACCCTTTTCAAGATAGATACAATCAAGAGCTAAATGAAACAAGATTGCTGATGATTGATATTGACCATTTTAAAAGTGTGAATGACGAATTCGGACACGATGTTGGTGACTCCGTTCTGGTAGAAATGGCAGAGTTACTTCAAAGTTGCACAGAGAACCATCATGTTTATAGAATTGGTGGAGAAGAATTTCTTATTATTCAAAATAGCACCTCAACGCAAGCGTATGAGTTTGCAGAGTCGATTCGTAAACGCATTGAAAAAAATATTTTTAGATCCCACCAAAACAACATAGAAATAACGGTTAGTATTGGTATCGCAGAGCTCAAAAAAGGGCAAACTTTCGGAGAATTTTTGCGTGTTGTCGATAAAAACCTCTATTCTGCAAAAAATGAAGGACGCAATCTAGTGCACTACAGTTCTATTAGCCTTGCCGAGACGGTATAACTATAGCATCCTAGATATCCGTATTAATTACACAACACTGCGTTAACTTACACACCTATTGTTTTTAAGCGAAGCCGTTAATGAACATCAAACCACAGCTACAAGCTTCTGTTCCTCCTGAGGCATTACATAAATGGTTTAGCATTCTAGTCTGTGTATTACACAGCGTGTATTTCTTTCTAAATATGTTGTTGATGCAAAAGATAGGGCTCGGCGCGGTACAATTCATTGTGGCGATATTTAGCGGATATTGCTTTTATTCTACATTGAAAGAGCATTATAAACCGTGGCAAAGCTACATGTTAATGGCGCTTTTAACCTTCAATATTCTAACATCTGCATCGTTAATGGAATTATGGGCAGGCGCTTTTTTTTGGATCCTTGCCTTACCCCTTTGGTACTACAATTTATTTGGATTGAAAAAAGGCTTTTACTTTAGCGTTATAATTGCCATTCTATCCATCGTCATTTTATACCTTCGTATAGACACCAGTCTTTTTATGCCCTATCGAACTGTCCTCAACTTCACTTTAGCTTATTCTTCCGTATGGTTAATGTGTCATATTTACGAAGTACAGCGCCAAAAAACAAGCCTATTCCTACACTCTCTTGCATTACAAGACGCCTTAACCGGTGTAAAAAACCGTCACGCACTGAAAGCAGATTTCAGCACAGTCCGTAAAGAAGCGGAAAGCCTTCACATGCTCATTATTGATATTGATCACTTTAAAAACATCAATGATAAATTTGGTCATGACATTGGCGACTCCGTACTGATCAAAGCCGCCAATGTACTTAGACAATCTATTCAAGGCCTAAATATCTATCGTTTAGGGGGTGAGGAGTTTGTTGCTTTATTGAAAGGAGTAAATGATAAACAGGCCTATTATCAGGCTGAGATAATTAGAAAAGCAGTCGAACAAGCCACATTCTATAGCCACACGGAAGAAATCGCACTCACCGTCAGCATTGGTATCAGCTCATTACAAGCAGAACAAGAATTTACTGACTTTCTACGAGCTGCCGATGTAAAGCTTTACCAAGCAAAGCATGAAGGGAGAAATCAGGTTCGTAATTAGCCAGTAAATGTTTCTAAAAACAAGGCTTCTACTTTTTCTCTCGCCCAAGGCGTTTTACGTAAAAATTTCAAACTGGATTTCACCGATGGGTCGCTTTTAAAACAATTAATATTGATACGAATAGACAACTCCTCCCAGCCATAATGCTCTACTAGATCCGTTACGACCTTCTCTAACTTCACGCCATGCAAAGGGTTATTAACTTGTGTTTCGCTCATATTAATCTAATCCTGTTCTTCAATTAACGATTTTGGAGAAGTATACAGCAAGCAGAAGCAAACTCATTTTTTCTTTAACCTTACCTCCTCGCTGAGTTCAATTTGTTTAAAAAAACAAAATTACCTAAGAACATTTGACTAATACGCAAAATCCCCAAACAATAGCACCAAACATAGGAGAATAAATTAATGGGTATTTTATCTGGCCTTAAAGGTCTATTTTCAGGCGGCGAAAGCGCACCAGAAAAAACGGAAGACACCGTAGAATATAAAGGTTTTTCAATCGTCCCCGCACCAATGAAAGACGGCGGTCAATTTAGAGTTGCAGCGATTGTCACTAAAGGGGAAGGCGAAGATCAAAAAACACATAAATTCATTCGCTCAGACTTAATGCCAAACCGTGACGAGTGTATTCAAATCACGCTTCGCAAAACCAAGTTGACCATAGATCAGCTAGGTGACAATATTTTCGGCTAACGCAAAAGGAAAGTAAGATGAGCGCACCAATAGGGCAACATTGGAAACAGGTTAACAAATGTGAAGACCTATTAGGTGCTAATTTTATCGCTCGTACTTATGCCTTTCCTGGACCCAAAACCCAAGTTTATAGCACGCTCATTCATCATATTGGCAACCCGAATGCTGCAAAAGCCATTTTGTATGTCCACGGTTATACCGATTATTTTTTTCAAACGGGTCTGGCTGAGCATTTCATTAGCCTCGGTTATCGTTTCTATGCAGTAGATCTACAAGGCTACGGCCGCTCTATTCGCCCTTCAACACCACCTAACTGGTGTGATTCGATTGAACAATACAGCCAAGATTTAGACATTGCCTTAGCCACCATGAAGCAGGACGGCGTTAACGACGTTGTCATACTAGGACACTCCACTGGCGGCTTAGTCGTGTCTACTTACTTGGCACAACCCTTCGCATTGCCTGAACGAGCCAGTCATTACAATAAAGCGTTTCCAACCGTCAGTGGGTTAATACTAAACAGCCCGTTTCTTGCGCTTCCCTTTCCACCGCTGGTACTCAATCGCATCAGTTGGTCCATTCGGGCTTTGGTTTCTGCTTTGCCTTTTTTGTATTTACGAGCCAAAAAAGTCAACATTTACTCGAAAACACTGCACATAAAATTTGGTGGTGAGTGGGATTATCGGTTGGATTGGAAGCCAGCAGAAGGCTTTGATTTGTCTTTTCATTGGCTGCGAGAAATCATCTTCGCACAGCGTAACCTAGCCCATCAAAAAATAATCATTCCAACTTTATTGTGCCATTCAGACATCAGCACAATTGGGAAATCAACCATAGAAGAAACCCAACAAGGTGATGGTGTATTAGACGTCGACAGCATGCAAGACGCAGCCAACAGAACCTTTAACAACCTAACAACCGCCTCTATTCCAAAGGGCTTCCATGATTTGTACCTATCACATCAGCCCGCTCAAACCGCCTATTTGTCGGCCATCACCGATTGGCTAAAACCGGTTGATGAAAATCAACAAGAACCCTAAGCGCCTTGGCGACGCATCACCCAGTCTAACAAACAGGTTGGCAAAACACGTTTCATGAAGACCGCCGCATAGGTTGGCGTTGTTACGTAATAACGCGCTCTAGGTCGTTTTGATTCTAAGGCATGAATTAATTTCTTCACCACCGCACTGGCTGGCAATGTTTGCGATGACGTCGCACCTTCTTTACTGAGCCGTGCTATCGCTTCTTCGTAACCTTTTTGATGGCGACTGTTCACCATATCGATATTGTCTTTTAGCGCGGTCAACGCATTGGCACGAAAGTGACTTTCGATTGGGCCGGGGTCAATCAAACTCACCTTTATCGGTGTATCAAATAACTCTAAACGTAACGTGTCTGTTAACCCTTCTAAGGCAAACTTACTTGCGTTATAAGCCCCTCTAAACGGCGCAGCAACTAAACCAAGCACCGAACTATTATTGATGATCCGGCCATAACCTTGGGCTAACATGATGCTAAGCACTTTTGTTGTCAGTTCATGAGTGCCAAAGAAGTTACTGTCAAACTGCGCTCTTAGTACATCAACAGGCAAATCTTCCACCGCTCCAGGCTGACCATAAGCGCCATTATTAAACAGGGCAAACAAATGCCCATGAGTAATGGCTAATGTCTCTTCCAGTCCTTTGGCAATCGAATCTGAGTCTGCCAAATCCAACTGCACAACATGCTTTATGCCCTGAGCTTTCAATGTGGCTACATCTTCTTGTTTTCGGCAACTGGCCACAACAAGAAACTGACGGTCCTGAAGCATTTTGGCGGCTTCCAAGCCAATGCCTGTTGAACAACCTGTAATAAGAATGGAGTACTGCATAGCGGTTCCTCATGAAGAATAAATAGTTATTGTCTGGATATTAGCAAAATGTCACACAAAGTGCCTTTCTCTTGATTTCGATTACAGTAAATTTCGTCGGAATTGCCCATACTCTTATCGTATTTTTTTGATGAACGATTAAAGCCAACCCTAATTAGATTTACTTCTCCCACGACATCTTCACCAGACCAAGGCAAACTATCATGAACACGCTGCACATTTTACTTTCGGTCTTTATATTGACGTCCTTAACCGCCTGTCAAACAGAAGATGGCACCCGTGCCATGGGCAATATTGAGCGCGCCAGAATAAGTTTGTCTGCTCCCACCTCTGAACAAGTCGTGCTCGTTCAAGTCAGCGAAGGACAGAAAGTTGAACGAGGCGATACACTACTGCAATTGGACTCACGTAGCGCCAATGCATTGATTGCCCAGCGTGAAGCTGAGCTTGCTCAGGCCAACGCCGCTCTTAGCGTACTCACGGCAGGCACCAGACCGGAGCAATTAAGCGCCGCATTAGCGGCGCTGGAAGCCACTCAGGCTGCTAGCAACGAAGCCGAACTCAAGTATCAAAGGTTCGCTAAACTCTATAAAAGCAAGGTCGTCGGCAAAGCCGATTTCGATGCCGCAAAAGCTGACAGAGACAGTACTAAAGCCAAAGCACAACAAGCCTACGACCAATGGCTAGAACTTAAAAACGGCGCGCGTGAAGAAGACATTGCCCAATCCAGTGCTAGGGTTCAAGCGGCGCAGGCTGCCCTGTTATGGCAGGAAAAAGCGCGTGAAGATCTTACTATTAAAGCACCGATTGATGGCATCATTGATACGCTTCCTTGGCACGTTGGAGACCGTGTTGCTTCTGGCACCCAACTGATTAGCTTACTGTCTGCCCAGCCCCCTTATGCTCGGGTATATTTGCCCGCCAGTGCGTTAACCAAAATCAAAACGGGTGACACCATTAACATCTTTGCCGATGGCATCGAATTACCGCTTCAAGGTCGAGTCAGTAATATTCGCTCACAACCCGCTTACACACCTTTTTATGCACTTAATGAACGAGACCGAGCGCGGCTCATGTATCTGACAGACATCGACCTATTACAAGCAGACAATCTGCCCACAGGTTTGGCGGTTGAGATACGCCTACCATGAACAACTCAATAGACACGACCCCAGACCAAGTAGAATACGCCATTGAAGCAAAAGGCCTAAGCAAACGCTTTGGCAATAACATAGCGGTCAATAAGCTCGATTTGAAAATTCCTAAAGGCAGTATCTATGGTTTTCTTGGACCAAATGGCTGCGGTAAATCCACCAGCATTCGTCTGCTTACCGGTCTATTAAGCGCCAGCGAAGGCGACGTCAGCATTCTAGGCAAACCGTTATTAGGCCATGAAGAGTCGCTAAAAAAACGCATTGGTTATATGACACAAAAATTCTCTTTGTACGACAATCTAACGGTACAAGAGAATCTCAGTTTTGTCGGTGCCATCTATGGTTTCTCTGGTAAACGAAAAAAAGCACGTATCGAAGAATTGTTCTCACTCTATGATCTAGAAAAACAAGCGAAACAGTTCGCTGGCTCCATGAGCGGCGGACAAAAACAACGCCTCGCATTGGCCTGTGCGACATTGCACTCCCCAGAGCTGCTGTTTCTGGATGAGCCTACGTCCGCGGTGGATCCAGAAAACCGCCGAGAATTCTGGGAAAGACTGTTCGACCTTTGTGCCGCTGGCACGACTATTCTGGTGTCTACTCATTACATGGACGAAGCCGAACGCTGCCATGCGCTGGCTATCTTGGAGGAAGGCAATAAACGCGCTGACGGCTCGCCTCAAGCCCTAATGGACGCCATGCCAGCAACAGTGGTTGAAGTCAGTGGCGATAAACTAAGACTACTCAAAAAGACGCTCACTCAACATCCTGAAATTATGTCCGCCGCGCAGATCGGTGCTCATTTAAGGATATTAGTAAAACAGCAAGTGCAGGACCCTCTGAGTTTCATCTCGCAACTCAGTGGTGGAAGAAATACTGTACTGGCTCGCCCCAGTCTTGAAGATGTGTTTGTTGCCTGCACCGGAGATCGTCATGTGGATTAGAATCTACGCTATTTTCATCAAAGAATTAAAACAACTTTCCCGAGACAGAATGACCTTCGGCATGATCATTATGATACCGCTGGTACAACTTATGCTGTTTGGCTACGCCATCAACACCGACGCCAGACACATTCCCGTTGGGCTTGTAGATCTTAGCCAAACCTCAGAAAGCCGAGCCATCGAGCAAGCTCTTTCGGCCACCCAATCCGTCGATTTTATCGCCCGTTATCGCTCTATAAAAGAAGCTGAAGTCGCCATCACTCAAGGGGATATTCGAGCCGTACTCTATTTACCAACGGACATGACACGACGTTTATTCAATCATCCGTTATACGACCACCAACAAACGAATTCATCACTCACACTGCCGATAGGGCAATGGATAGTCGATGGTTCGGATACGGTGATTGCGGCAAGCATTCGAGCACTGCGATACATGCCTTTAGACGAAGTAGCAAACCGTACCGTCATACGCACCACACCCAGCTTCGAAGTCGTGCAATACTTCAACCCAGAACAAAGAACCGTGGTCAATATCGTCCCAGGGTTGGTGGCTGTCATTCTCACCATGACAATGATTTTATTCACATCTGCCGCTATCGTACGTGAACATGAACACGGCAATATGGAGTTTCTAATCACGACCCCAGTTCGTCCAATAGAATTGATGATTGGCAAGATCACCCCCTACGTCATAGTCGGTCTTATACAGGTCGCCATTATTTTAAGTGTCGGACATTGGGTCTTTTCCGTGCCGATCAGGGGAAATTTTTTATCATTACTAAGCGGCTCCATATTGTTTATTTTCGCCAGCTTAACCCTTGGACTGGTGCTATCCACCATTGCTAAGACGCAACTACAAGCAACACAGATGACCATCTTTATACTGCTGCCTTCCATTTTACTTTCAGGCTTTATGTTTCCCTACGACGCCATGCCCGTAGCCGCGCAATGGATAGCAGAAGCCCTGCCCGTCACTCACTTTATGCGCATGATTCGCGCCATTGCATTGCGTGACGCCAGTATTCTCCTATTAGGAAAAGACGCGTTATGGCTGGGGTTATTTACTGTAGGCGGGATCATCATTGCGTCATTACGCTTCAAAAAGACACTGGGATAGAGGCGCATTAGACGGCATAAGCCGTAAGCACCAGTAGTAAATGGTTCTCTTTATTTACTGGACGCTGCCAAGCCAATGCCAAACCCAATAAAAATGCCGCCGCTTACTTTATTCAATAAAGTGCTTTCTTTTTGAGAAGGTATTTTTGATTTAGTAAGGGAGGCAAAGCAAGCGTAAACCGTATGAATAACCACCACCAACAAGCTGAAAGTCACGGCTAATAGAATAAATTGTGGTGTATATTCCTGCTTCAAATCGATAAATTGAGGGAAAATAGACATAAAAAACACCACCGCCTTTGGGTTCGTAATAGAGACAAAAAAACCTTCGGCAAAACACGTTAAAAGTGAACTTTGTTGCGTACTCATCTTGGTGCTACTGGTTGTTTTACTGCGCCACATTTTAATGCCGAGATACACCAGATACACAGCCCCGACTATTTTCACGACACCAAATGCCATCGCAGAACTGGCCAGAATAATACCCAAACTGGTCGCTGACACTGTCGCGATCATTAAAATGGCCAAAGCAACACCAAATATTCCTGCAAAAGTTTTGAGGAAGCCTTTTTGAATAGCGTTGTTAATCGTTAATAAAACAGCCGGCCCAGGCAGAAGAATCGTGGCAATAGCGACACCAACATACAGCAAATAATTGTCCATGATTGTTCCTTGCCTTAAAGCGCGATGTAAATTCTTTCAAATGATTTGAGCCATGACGCTTATTTCGCCCCATATCATTGAACGCTCAATTTTTCACTCAGACCTTGGATTGTGGTTTTAAACCATTTAATTGCCGAATGATATCCAAGAAAATGTCCCGACCAATCGGAATCAATGAATCGGGAAAATCATAATCTGGGTTGTGTAATTGTGGACTAGTTTGACCTGCGCCCAAGGCAAACATGGCACCTTCTTTCGCCGTCGCTGTGAACTGCCCAAAATCTTCAGACCAACGCATTGGCTCATCCAATAATAAACAAGGTGTTTGCATGGTTTCACAGGCATTCACCACAAGATCACAACCTATTTGAGAGTTTACACTGGCTTGAAACACGTCATCGTATTCAAACGAAATACTCAGCCTTTCTTGCTCAGCTAAGCGTCGCGAAAATGCCTCAGCCTGCTCGATGAGAGTGTGCATGCCTTCATTGGTTTCGCTGCGCAATGTCACCATCACCACAGCGTCACCTGGCGCGGTACCAAAAGCGATCTCGCCCAATTTGGCGTGAATCACCGTCACCCAATGCCGCCCGCCAATACCTTGTTGCGTTAGTTTAGCAGGCAAGGTGTTCAGCTCTTGAATGATATGGCACATAGCATTGGCAGGACTCACTCCATTCTCAGGGTGCGCTGCATGAGACGTTTTACCTCTTAAATGGATGATCATCCCTCTCGAAGCACAATTAAAAGTCCCTGCTCGCACAGCCACCTTACCTAGCTCTAACCCAGGATAGTTATGCAGCGCAAAAGCATAGTCAGGTTTTAATGAGGTAAACCTAGAGTCTTTAACAACTTGGATCGCGCCCATCCCTGTTTCTTCGGCTGGCTGAAAACACAGTACGACACGACCCTTTTGTGGCCGAGACTTCGCCAGTTCCGCACCCAGTGCCGTCACGATGCTCATGTGACCATCGTGACCACATTTATGAGAAACGCCTTTTACTTGCGAACGGTGCGCAAAGGTATTGGTTTCTTCGATGGGCAGCGCGTCTAATTCACTGCGAATCAAGGTCGTTGGACCACTATCGGCTCCATTAAAAACAAAGGCAAGCCCTGTACCACCAAGGTCTGTGACGATTTCATCCGGTGAAAAACACTTAAATTCATTGAGTATTCGAACCGCTGTTGCTTCTTCTTGATTAGAAAGTTCTGGGTTCTGGTGAAGCGTCTTACGTAATGTTATTAACTGTTCTAGAGATTGCATGCTTGGGCCTGTTTTTGAGATTAGTCTTAAAGAGTTAGCATCTGGCTCAAACTTCAATTTATTGCGCAAACTCGACCATCAAGTTAAGCGCTTCTTTTAAATCTTCTAGCTCTTGACCAGAAGGCACCGCTTGTTTCGCGCATTCGTTTACCGCCATGGCATGATTCATAAATATTTCGTTTTGAGGGTAGGTAAGGTCGTATCGTTTAGCGACTGTTTTCTTATACGCATCAACTTGTTTTTGCATAGCCTTCGCTTTAGATTGATCGCCGCCGTTGAACTGTAATAGTCCAGGAGTCACAATTTCACGTTGAATATATTGATTATAACCTTCTAGTCCATTACGAACTTTTTTTACTGCACCTTTGTCATATTTAGAACCTGTTTCATCCAGTTTCTTATCGATATGTTCGATGAGCCCTTGGCATGTTTGCATTTCGTTTATCAACGCCGCCATTGATAACTGAGGGATCAAAAATAATAGCGCTATTAGGGTTATTTTCTTCAACGTCATACTCCATTTAAAGGGTTAAAGTATCTTATATTGATTTAGACAGTCATCTGGTCAATCAAAATAGTAGAACACAAATTACGATAAGCCAAATAGCTAGGCAATAACCGATAAACGCTTTTTCTCCCCAAGGGCAATTGGTTGGATTCACGATTAGTGCGAACGCCGAGACAGATTAGTATTTCCCGAGATTTTTTAACGCTACGACTTCCACTAAAGCCTGTGACTTCACCTTATTTTGGAGATGTTTTTTCTAAACCAATTAAACGCTATTTATGACGTAAACAGACAAACTCATACTTCATAGCCGCCATACAATGACCCACCTTAAACTCGTTATATAATTTGGAGCGGCTATGTCTGACTTTATCACTGTTATGCGCGAAACTTGCCCAACACCTGTGGTAAACGCAACAAAATGGACTCGTATTGGGGGCGATCCACATACTGTGAACCTAAACGCCTACCTTTCAAAAGACGGCAGCAAAATAATGGGCACTTGGATCTGCACGCCAGGTAAATTT
>Ga0163216_101360_pt1 | contig 15599 bp, 15 predicted proteins | sample SynspAceP_FD_167610 | JGI IMG/M metagenome (GOLD analysis project Ga0163216, IMG submission 167610) | Saline lake microbial communities from Ace Lake in Antarctica - Synechococcus sp. Ace-P (Illumina Assembly) | ecosystem: Environmental > Aquatic > Non-marine Saline and Alkaline > Saline ...
TGCCCATGTTTTAAAAGTGGGTATGGCGATGGCGGACGAAGAAGTACTGGAAGATTGGCATTTGCCTGATGACTTCTTTGATGATTTAGATGCGATGGGAGAGTCCGACACACCTGAACTCGATTCAGAGACAGGACAAAATGAGCCGCTAGAAAGGTTAATTCCTCGGCTGTTAAGTGAATTTAAAGGCAACGTGTCACAAACTGCAAAAACGGCGGGAGTGAGCCGAAATACGGTGTATAAGTATGGGAAATTGAAAGATGGGCCAGAATGACGATCACTTTACTTTAGGTAGTCAGCTGCCCAATAAGGGGAGTTGCTTTAAGCTTATCTATAATCAAGTCTAGAAACACACACTTTTTCTGGTAAATCACGACGCTTAGGGAAAGCCGCATAAAAAGTTTGTGCTGGAAGTGAGTGGTTTTCAAAAAGGGGGAATACGTCGTTCACTAATAATATCCTGTCCGGTGACAATCGTGGCATTTTTAGCCATCCCTACCCCTTCTAGTACCGCCGCTTTGTAATCATAAATCAAACGTCTGCAATTATGATTTATTAACTCTAAAGACCTCATGTTGAAAAAATAATGCACTATGGATAGTGAAGCGTGGAGTGAATGGGTCATGTTTTCTTTTAATGCATAATGGGCAGTGTAAAAACACAATATAGCTTTAACCGTAAAAGAAATGGTCATTTAATTGGAATAAAATTATAAATTATAGCCGGAATAAAAATCGATGGACGGTGAATAAAGACAAAAAATACATAGATTCTATATAAGACACTGTAATGGTCTATAGCTGAGTTTTAACGCATGGAATCTAATGAATGCCTTAGCTTTCAGTGCTTTAAGAAAAAGATTTTTTATTACCTGAATGGTTCTGATTTTTAATTGAAAATATCATTTACTTTTTTTCTAGTAACTTGTTATAAACATAGAACACAAAACAAGCGATATTAGATTGGATTGGATGTTTCATGACCCCAAAAGTAAGGGCGCTGTTAACCGTTTTTATTAACTTTTCTGTGTTGATCGTACTTACTGTCTCTGTTTTTTTCGTGGGCAACGCTTGGCAGCAACAAAGAGAGTTTGAGACGAAAGATAAGGAGAGGCAGTTCCACTTTGTAAAAGTGGAAAGTCATCTTAACGACGTTGTGTCTTTTATTGCTTCTATTTCGGATCTATATACTGGCGATTGTTCACATAACCTTGTGCTACACATGCGCAAAGAGCTTTTTAATATACCCGGCGCCATTGAGTTTGGTGTTATACAGAAAGAGGGCGATCATGGCGTTGTGGTATGTAACTCATGGGGTGATAAAGAGAGGATTAAGGTGAGAGAACCAGTCCCTCATGATGGTTTTTTAATGACTGGCCCCCATATGATTAACTCTTTAAAAATGCCTATATTTGTCATCAAAAAGACAGCGGGAAATTTTGAATACAACGCCATCATTAAAAAGAACAGCATAGATGCATTCTTTAATAATGGCTCGGATATGACTATTTCTAATGGTGGAAGCATAACGAGTGAAGACATGTCGGGTGAAAAGTATCGGCGCTCAGATGTCATAAATAACCTGATATATTCTGTTTCTCCTGCTGTTTCAAAAAAAGAACACTACTTATACTTCATTCCTATCGCGTTGTTTTTATTCATTCTTGTCTATTTTTTAGTGACGCCTAAATGGGTTAGGGCAATTGATAAAATTCTCTTAAAAAGGAAAATTGAAAATCATTATTACTACAACGAATACCAGCCTGTTGTGGATACTAAAAATGGCAGTTTATTTTCGATTGAAGTATTTTTGAGAGGACAAGATGAGGTAAACGCAAAGGATACGATAGCAAAAATGAAACGTTTAGATTTGAGTATCGATCACACTATTTTTCAAATACATCAGATTGAACAGAGTTTCTCAAAAACATTCATCTCACAAAATAATTTCCAAGTGAATATCTCAAGCCTTCATCTCCAGAGCGCTTTTTTTGTTGAGCATATATTGCAATTAAAAACGCTAACCTGCACCAGTTTGATTCTTGAAATTACAGAAGACGACAACTTAATGTTGCAAAAAAATATTATCAAAAAACACATGGCACGGCTAAAAGAAAAGGGCTGTCGCTTTGCTATTGATGATTTTGGTATCGAGTATTCCGGTCTGTGTTATATCTCTGAGTTTGATTTTGATATTGTAAAAACGGATAAAATCTTCATTGACGATAAAGACCAAAATATCGCTATTCTGAAGTCCATCATTGCATTTTGTAATGAGCTCGACATCGACTGTATTGCGGAAGGCATTGAAACCAAAAGCGACAGCGACAAAATCAACCACATCGGCATCCACCTTCATCAAGGCTGGTATTATGACCGTCCGATGAGTGCTGAAAAAATCACCACTTATACGGTGACGTGTTAACGTATTCATTCCGCTAACAAATAGGCTTTTGTCTTAAAGCGTGTCACGAATCTCCGCAACAAAGTCGTAGGAATCACCAGGAAACCATGAGCGAGTAAATTCGACGTGGGTGCCTTCGTGATTGATGCCGGTTCGTTCAATGTACAAAGCCGCACTGAGCTGAGGAATGTCCAGCAAACTTGCTCGTTGTTCATCAATACTCACGGCGCGCAGTCTTTGCAGCGCTCGGACCGGTCGACAACCTTGTTGTTCCAATAAGTCGTAAAGCGATCCTTCCATGGCAAATGGGTTAAGAATATAGCGACTAGGAATAGTGGCTAACTCTAATGCCATGGGTTTGCCGTCCGCGTAACGTAAGCGATAAAAACGCACTACTTCTTGGTCTGGCGCCAGTTTGAGCGCTTTGCACTCGTCTTCGTGAGGCATGCCTAAAGAGCGATCCAGCCACTTTGAAGTGATGGTTTTACCACGCGCTTCCATGACTTCGGTAAAGCTGCGTAAATGGTTTAAAGGCTGCTCAACCCGTTCACTCACAAAGGTTCCCGCGCCTTGACGCTGAGTTAAAACTTCGTCTTTGATAAGCTCATCTATAGCCCGTCGAATGGTCACGCGAGAGACATCTAGATACTTAGCAAGATCACGCTCAGGCGGTAAGGTATCCCCGCCGCAAACTCGCTCTTCAGTGATGGCGACTTGAATGGCCTTCTTAACTTGAATGTAGAGCGGGATGCCTTTTTCTCGCAAGGTATCAGGCGCACCAAATAGTGAATTAACCCGATTTTGACTCATTCTATTTTCCAAAGGGGCGTGCCCCATATTGACAACGTACGCTTCCCTAATTAGGAAAGCGGCTTTGTTTCTACGTTGGAATTAACTCGAGGTAAAGCATGACCTTGATGATTAAACAAATACAGGCTGTTTGGTTTTATGCCAAACGTAACGTTATCGCCTGCTTGGTACTGGTTATCGCCATCTACCTTAAGCACAAACTCACCTTCTTGTTGAATACCTACATATAAGTAAGATTGTTCTCCAAGGTGTTCTACCAATGTAATTTTCCCTTCTAGCGTATTCTCGTCGCAGGTTACAGACATGTGCTCAGGACGCAGGCCTAATTGCACGTGAGCGCCTTTTTCTAAACTTGAGCTGTCGATGGCGGCAGAAATAACGCGGCCGGATTCTAACATGATTTGCGTGTTCTCGGTGCCTACTTCCGTAATTCTGGCAGAGAGGAAATTCATCTTTGGCGAACCAATAAATCCCGCGACAAACTGTGTCTGTGGGTGATGATACAAATGTAAAGGCGAGCCAACTTGCTCGACTCGACCCTTGTTCATGACGACGATTTTGTCGCCTAATGTCATGGCTTCAACTTGATCATGAGTAACATAAACCACGGTGGCTTTTAGTTCTTGATGCAATTTACCCAGTTCAACGCGAGTTTGCACACGAAGTGACGCATCAAGATTAGACAGTGGTTCGTCAAACAAGAAGACTTTAGGGTCACGAACAATAGCGCGTCCAATGGCAACACGCTGACGTTGGCCGCCAGAAAGCTCTCGAGGTAAACGATTCAGTAGGTGGTCTATTTTCAATTTTTTTGCGGCTTCGAGTACTTTGTTATTCACAAAAGTTTTGTCTTTGCCGGCAATTTTTAGCCCGAACGCCATGTTTTTAAACACATTCATGTGCGGATACAAAGCGTAAGATTGAAACACCATCGCGATGCCACGCTTCGCTGGTGAACGGCCATTGACGCGCTCGCCATCGATATACAGGTCGCCTTCCGTGATGTCTTCAAGCCCTGATAATAAACGAAGCAAGGTGGATTTCCCGCACCCTGATTCGCCGATCAATACGACAAATTCGCCGTCTTTAATGTCTAGGTCGATGCCATGCAATACGTCTACATCGCCAAAGCGTTTTTTAATGTTATTGAGTTTTACACTTGCCATAAAATGAGTCTCCAACGGTCAAGATAGTGTGTTTATTTGACCGCTCCGCTGGTTAAGCCGCGGATCAGTTGTCTTGAAAAAATGGTGTATAGAATAAGAACGGGAACAATCGCCAAGGTGAGGGCAGACAGTACTGAGTTCCAGTTCGTTACGTATTGGCCAACAAATTGCTGTACGCCTAGAGTAATGGTGCGTGTTTCTTCCCCAGGCGCCAGAATAAGTGGGAACCATAAATCGTTCCAAATTGGGATCATGGTAAAGACCGCCACGGTCGCCATCGCAGGCTTAAGCAGTGGCAAAATAATGCAGAAGAAAATCTTATATTCACTGACCGCATCACATCGCGCCGCTTCCGTAAGTTCCTTTGGAATGGTGCGTACAAACTCAGACAATATATACACCGCGAGAGGCAAACCTTGTGCGATGTACACCAGCACCAGAGCGGTGAGGGTATTGGCAAGGTCCAGCTCGACCATCAAACTCAGAATGCTCACTGTGCCGAGCCGAATTGGGATCATAATGCCCATGGCAAATAAGAAGGTGATAATAAAATTACCGCGAAACTTATATTCAGTTAACGCCCAAGCCGCCATAGCGCCCAGCAACAGAACCAAGCCAACGGCAATCAATGTGACCACCAAGCTGTTCCATGAATACAAACCGAAATTTGACCGTAATAGTACTTCTTCAAAACCCGCTAAGGTGAAGGAGCTACTGTCAGGTAATCCCAATGGGTCTTTAAAAATCGCTTTACGGGTTTTAAACGCATTGATAATGACGACGATAATTGGGAACAGCGCGATAACGGTATAAGCCAACAAAATGGCGTGAACCGTGACACTTTTTGATACGTTGCGTGGTGAGGAAGACAAAAGCCCATTTAATAGTTTCATCATAGCCTCCTAAAATTGGAATCGCTGAATGCGACGTTGAACAAAGAAAAGAAACAGCATGACACCCACTAAAATGATTAAGAACATTAGAGTAGCAACCGCGGCGCCCATGCTGGCACTGCCTTGTTGAAGCTGGAAGCCAAAGAAGGTTCGGTAAAAGAAAGTCCCCATCAAATCGGTGGAGAAATTAGGCCCTGCTAAAGCGCCCTTCACAGCGTAGATCAATTCAAATGCATTGAAATTTGCGACAAAGGTCAGAATCGAAACCATGGCAATGGTTGGCAAGATCAAGGGTAATTTGATGTACCAAAAGGTCTGCAATGGGTTTGCGCCATCGACCACACTCGCATCAACGATGTCGTCAGGAATGTTCAGCAAGGTGGCGTAAATCAGCATCATAGGAATACCAACAAACTGCCAAACAGAAATAAAACTGAGGGTGATTAAGGCGCTGCCCTCTTTGCCTAGCCAGGCATCAAAGTAGTGACCCAGACCAATGCTATACAGGAAGTTTTCAGAAATTCCCCAGATAGGGCTGAGAAGTAATTGCCAAACAAAACCAATGATCACCACAGACAGCATGGTCGGCATGAAAATGAGTGTGCGATAGGTGCCAGACAAGCGCAATTTTGGTGAACTTAACAGTACGGCAAGTAATAACCCTATTGGGTTTTGCAGCAGCATATGAATGGCAAAGAACTTAAAGTTGTTAAGCAGTGCATTCCAAAAAGCATCGGACCAATTATCGTCGGTCACTAAAGTAATGAAATTCTGTAGACCGACAAAAGTACTCTCGCCTTGTTGGGTGTCAAACAAACTTAGAAAAAGTGTGTCGAGTAATGGGTAAACGCTGAACGTAACGTAAACCAGCAACGCGGGCGTCAGAAAAACGACGAGGTGCCAGGGAAAAGGCTTTTTTTCGTCTTGGTGGTTTGGTTGAGTCATGGCTCTTTCTCGAATAATAGTGTGGTCTCAAATAATAGTAACGTCTTGAATCATCAAAATAGGGAGGGCATTTGCCCTCCCATCGTTTTCTTAGTTTACTGTTGAGGAGCGTACCATTGCTCTAACCCTTCTTGCGTTTCTTGTGCGGCAGCTTCTGGTGTCATTGTGCCGTTGATAACTTGCGCACTGACGTTCCAAAGTTGGTTTTCTAAGTTGGGTGTACCACGAGAAAGGATCTGGTAAGAGTTACGAATCGTCGATTCGCAATTGTCACGCCAGCTGATAAATTCCTGAGCCACTGGGTCTTTGATCGCAATTTTATGATTCGACAGTGGGAAGAAACCCGGTACGGCATTGGCAAACAATTCCGCAAATTCTTGGCTTGCCATCCAGTTTAGTAATTCACGTGCGGCGGCTTTGTTTGTCGAATTAGCATTGATACCAATACCGATGTCTGTGTGATCACTGATGTAGCAAGCATCACCTGCTTTTGCGACCGGTGGCGGGAAGGCGCCAAATTCAAAATCGGCTTGATTGTTGAATGTTTGAATGTCCCAAGACCCTGCTGGATAAATCGCGCTGCGACCTAGTGTGAAGAGGTTTTGAGAGTCAGAGTATTTCTGTGCTTCAAAACCACGACCAAGATACGGTTTCCATTTTGCTAACTCTTTCCACGTATCGACATACGGTTTGTCCGTCAGTTTGGCGTTGCCATCTAGAAGCGCTTTACGACCGGCTTCGCCTTTCCAATAGTTTGGACCTATGTTTTGAAAGCCCATGGTGGCGGTTTCCCACTGATCTGCTGTGCCCATGGAAAGGGGCGTGTAGCGACTTTCGGATTTAATAGTGTCTAGTACTTTAAAGAATTCGTCCTGTGTTTTAGGTGCAGAAAGATTCAATTCTTTAAAGATCTCTTTGTTATAAATGAAGCCATGAATAACAGATGCCATTGGTAGACAGAATTGGTCTTTGCCATCGTCGGTTACCCAAGCACTTTTTGCCACGCTAGAGAATTCCCCCAAGCCTTTTAAATCATTCAGTTTGTCTAGATAGCCATTTTCAAACAGCGTTAATGAGGTATCAAAAGGGCGACAAGTAATAAGATCACCAGCCGTACCGGCCTGCAGTTTTGCTTGTAAAGCTGAGTTGTATTGCGTTGGTGGCGTTGGCGAGAAATAGACTTTTGTGCCGGGGTGGCTTTTATTAAAGGCGGGAATAATAACGTCTGACCAGATATTTGCGTCGTCACTACGCCAGCTTTCAATGTTTAAGGTTCCTGCCGCATTGGCCATGCCTGCACTGCTTAAAACAACAGCAGTAGCGAGAGCATACTTTGATACGGACAAGATTGACTGAGCATTCAGCATGGTTGTTCTCCGATTGTGTTGGTGATTTTGTTGGTTTTTATTATTTAATACCTTCAATTGGTATTTTTTAGGTATTATTTATTTTTAGAAATTAGCACCAATATTGCACGCAAGCAAATAAATATCCGTAAAAACAGAAAATATTTTGACCTTTATAGATCAAAGGTTCTATATTGGTATTATTATTTTGATGGTAGATGCTTTAAAGGTAAATGTTTATGCAGGTTATTATTCTTCCTACACCTAATGATGTGGCTCAGTACGCTGCCAACAGTGTGGTGGATGTGGTTACAAAAAATACTAACTCGATACTTGGGCTAGCGACGGGGTCTACACCGATTGCGCTTTACGATGAATTGGTCAGCCGCTGTCGAGCGGGTTTGCTTTCTTTTAAAAATACAAAAACCTTCAATCTAGATGAATACATTGGTATTTCAGAGTGTCATGAGCAAAGCTACCGCGCCTTTATGAATCGGCACTTATTTAATCTTGTCGATATTAATCCTGCCAATACGTATGTTCCTTTGGCGGACAGTTTGGATCCAGAGGTGCTTGCTTGCAATGCGAAGGCTTACGAGTCAGAAATCGAGAGGTCAGGCGGCATAGATCTACAAATACTGGGTATTGGTGTGAATGGACATATTGGCTTTAATGAACCCACGTCCAGTTTTGCGTCAAGAACGCGGATTAAAACCTTGTCTAGATCGACGGTAGAAGCCAATAAGCGTTTTTTTACCGAAGGCGAGTTTCAGCCCCACTTAGCCATTACCATGGGGATTGGTACTATTCTGGAGAGCGGTGCTATTTTGCTCCTGGCAACAGGAAAAGGCAAAGCACAAGCGGTGAAAGATATGATCGAAGGGCCGCTGACCTCCATGTGCCCAGCGTCCGTTTTGCAACAGCATAAAAAATCGATCGTGATATTAGACGAAGAAGCGGCCAGTTTGCTGGCGTTAAAAGAATATTATTTATGGTGTGAAGAAAAACGCCAGCAGTTGTATAAAGGAAATTTGTTATGACAGGCCTGTATATTGGCGTCGATGGCGGTGGAACCTTTTGCCGTGCACGTCTCGTTAACAGTGAGGGGACGGTATTAGGCGAAGCCGTCGCGGGCTCTGGTAATCCACGTATTGGTATTGACGCCGCGTGGCAAAATATAACCAATGCCTGTTTAGAAGCGTGTCATCAAGGGAATGTTGACCCTAATGATTATTCCAAAATCACACTTGGATTGGGGCTTGCTGGGGCAAATCAGCCGCTTGAGCAAGAACTGGTTATTGCTCAGTCATCCCCATTTGGGCGTCGTTATTTATTGACCGATGCGCACTCTGCTTGTCTTGGTGCATTTGATGGACAAGATGGCGCTTTACTTATTTTAGGGACGGGCAGTTGTGGTGTTTTTTATCAGAATGAACGATTTCATATTGTCGGCGGCTGGGGCTTTCCGTTATCGGATCAAGGCAGTGGTGCTCGTATTGGGCTGTCTGCTTTAGAGCATTCATTGGCAGCGCTTGATGGCATCACGCCCACATCGCCAATGACAGACAGTATTAATGCCGAGTTTTCCTTATCGCCAGAAGAATATGTATTGTTCCAAAATCGTCAGCCGTTACCAAAAGAATACGGAGCCTTTGCCATTCAAGTTTTCGAATTTGCTCTACAAAAAGACCCTGTCGCGTTGAAGATCGTCCATGAACAAGTGGTTTGGATCAGTCAATATTTAGATTGTTTGATTGCAAAAGGCGCAAAGCAAATCGTGCTCGCTGGTGGTGTATCAGACGTGATTCAAGCGTACTTGCCGAAACACTACCTTGCTTATTTATGCGAATCCAAAGGTGACGCAATGGCGGGGGCGATATTGATGGCCAAAGAACAGATTGGAAGGATGGCAATATGACAACAATATTTGCAAGACGGCTGTTTGATGGTGAGCAGTGGCTGAGTAATCAAGAAGTGACGTTTAGCGGCAGCCAAATTGTGTCTATCATTGCCACGCAAACGCCAAGTAATACCGTCACCGATGCCGTGGAGATTCTCGCTCCAGGCTTTATCGATGTGCATGTCAATGGCGGCGGAGGCACCTTGTTTAACCATACGCCGACGTTATCGGCCTTGGATAAAATCGTCCAGAGTCACGCGCAGTTCGGCACGGTTGCTATGATGCCGACACTAATTTCTGATGATTATACGATCATGTCTCAGGCACATGATGCGGTGAATGAGGCTCTCGCACAAAAGATGGGCGGCGTCTTAGGTTTGCATTATGAAGGCCCTTATTTAAACCCTGTGCGTAAAGGGGTTCATAATGAATATCAACTTCGTCAGCCAAATGAAGACATTCTCGCGACGTTATTGGATGTCAGTCGCTGCGGGAAACTGATGGTAACCTTGGCGCCGGAACAGGTACGGGCAGGTTTTATCGAATGGTTAGTATCTGAAAAAGCCATCGTTTGTATTGGGCATTCTGCGGCAACGTATGAACAAGCGATGGCGGCTGTAAACAGTGGTGCCCGAGGCTTTACGCATTTATTTAATGCCATGACACCACTGACAAGCCGTGAGCCCGGCGTGGTTGGTGCCGCTTTACAAACAGACAAACCAACATGGTGTGGCTTGATTGCGGATGGTCATCATGTTCATCCTGCCTCCATGCGAGTGGCGATTGCAGCAAAAGGTTGCGAGCACATCATGCTGGTGACCGATGCAATTCAAAGTGTCGGCTCAGCTGAAACCGAGATGGCGTTTTTAGGTAAAAAAGTACGTCGTAGCGAAGGCCGAGTAACCACGGAAGATGGCACTTTAGCCGGGTCAGATCTGGACATGGCAACGGCGGTTCGAAATACTATTTTTCAGACGGGTCGAACTCCAGCAGAAGCTTTGCAAATGGCATCTTTAAGGCCTGCTGAGTTTTTAAACATAGACGATCAGTTCGGTCGAATTAAGCCAGACTATCGAGCCAGTCTGGTAGCGCTGAGTGAAGATTATCAAGTTCAGAAGACGTGGATTGATGGAAAAGTAGCGTGGTGTTGATTGACTTATTTTTGTATTTAGCCTGTTGTGGTTAACAATAAATAATTCCCGTGCCATTATTACCTATGTCACGGATTTTTTATTTGAACACTCTGGAGTGGAATGCATGTTACGTCGATGTTTATTAGGGTTAGCAACCGTTTTTTTATTGGCCGCTTGCAGTAGTCACTCTATCCAAAATACGCAGGTTAAAGGCGATACAGTGAGTTTGCCTTTGTTGCACGGTTGGCATGATGATCAAGAAGTTTTGTACATCACCACGGATGTGTCGGATCAAGCGGTTGCTAAGGCAGAGAACGCCAATTATGCACCACGTTTGCGTGACGCCGTACCGAATTACCCAAAGCCTCCGCAAGTTAAGACAGTGCTAGAAAGGGTGTATGCTTTTCCGAATAAAGAGCAGGCTTGGAATGTGTTTGCTTCCGTGCCTCATCCATTGGGGCATTTGAGTAAAGACACGCATTATTCACCACTTTGGCTGATGTATGTCGTCGTCTGGAAAGACCCGAGTAAAGCACAAGAATTGACCTCCGAAGAGGCCATTTTTGTTGCAGAAGATCAGGGCTTGGTCACCATCGAACGAACCGATATTGTGCTCAATTGCCCTATTATTCCTTTTGCGCTGGGTGCTTAGAGACTTAGATCAAATATTCGACACCACTTTGAGCATATCGATAAACGCGTCGACCGATTCTACTGACGCTGATTCGTGCATGGTGTGATAGCCGATGGTTGGCATCTGTATGGTGGTGCCATCCACTAAGCCATTGGACGCCGCAATAATACGACCCAATTCCGTACTGCCCAATGAACTTGGCGGCAAACCTTGCTCTGCTCGCTTGGTGTTTTCTTCTTCTACATAACGGTTTTTGTACAAATAACTGATATTGTTTTTCTCACACAGAGCTTCTAGCAGCTTGGTGCTGTCAGGGTTGAACGTCGCGTTGGCGTCTTTTTCGCGAAGCACGAGAAGCTGTTTGTTGGCGGCTTCAATGTTTGGAAATGGACTGGTGTCGACCACAAACAAACGGTTTGTTGAACCACCAAAACGACGGAACCATTCCAATAAATAACGCCAGCTTTTACCAGCTTCTTCTTGAGCGGTGAAAAAGGCGGTGCCCTTAAATCCGTGATCGAATAAATGAACCAAAGCGGCGGCTGAAATCACGTTATCGAGCTGACCTTCCAAACGATTGTTGACCAAATGAAGCTGATCTTTAAACGCGATTGGCGTTCCCGCGACAACGCCTTCTAAACCGTCAATTTCAAAAATTAGGTTGTTTCTAAATTCGCAAACGTAAGACTTTGTGATCACGCCTTTACCACGATAAATGCCGGACCAAGGTTCGTAGGCGTACACTTCTTCATGGTTGAAGCGCCCTGTCACTTTAGACATCAACTCTTCTGATACCGAATTATTGAGTAAGTCAGTGCGATTTGCCGAAACAAACGCCGCGTATTGGAATTCGTTCGGGCCAGTACACACTAAACCGTGACGATCTATATGAGCCGAAAACATGGTACTGAACGGATCGCTACCTTGAGCAACCAACAAACCTTCGTACCAAGTGACCTTTGCTCCTCGCTCTTCCAGTTCGCGCTGCAATACGCGGAAAAATGAATGTTCCGCACCAACCACACTGGGCGCGCGAATGAGCAGTTTAAGCAGATCGATAAAGTCATCACTAGGCATGTGAAAAGGTTCCAAAAATAGGCAAGAGACAAGTTGTGGTTATAAACCGATTTGTCTGATTTACATAATGTTTTTTTGATTATTTCTCTACAGATGACATGCCTTTGAGTAATAAACCAAAGATATCGGCCCCGGTAATGATACGTTTTTCACTTCCCCAAACTAATAAAATATCGTGTTCAATATCGCCATCAAAATTTTTATCGGTTGATGCATTCAATTTCATTTTAAGCATTGCATCGTTTAACGGTGTGGATTCATCGGTAATAACCACAGGACGATGGCAAAAATTGTATGGATCGAAGCTATCTTGTTGGTATACAGCCGCTCTTGAAAAACCATCTGCGTCTAATGCCAGCAGAGGATCGCCTTCAATGTTCGTTAATATAATCCAGCGATGGTCAGTTTTATTGATTAACCTAAGAAAAGGATCATCAGCATTTTTTGTTAACTCTGGAATAATAGGTAAATCCAATTTTGTCGGTAATGCAATAATGGAATTAGGGTCGATTATTTCACCTTCTTGTGTGACATGAATTTCATCAAGCGCGAAAAAATTCAATGCACCAATGCCTTCTACCTGATTTAAATCTGCTTCTTCCGCCGTTATATGTTGACGAATAATATTACGTAGCTCACTTTCTTCAAGGTAGGTAATACCTTCCTTTCCTAACCAAGCATCAAGGATTAATGCCGTTGGTTTTGCAACAGGGTAAAATAGAATTTGATAAAAACGAATAACAGGAGATAAAAGACTTCCCATCTTCAATGCATTACGCGAAAAATAGGCCTGCGGGGTAATCTCACCGATAACCGTAATCGCAATAGTTGAAAATAAGAAAGCGCCTAATCCTGTCAGCACTGAGTCTGATAGCATGGTTAATAAAACGTTGATGCCCACATTGCCCCATAAAATAGTGGCCAATAAAAAATTAGAATCGTTCCTTAGTTTTAATACTATTTTTGCGGCTTTATTTCCCTTCTTCGCTTCAACATCTAGGTGTAGTCTGCTGATGGAAAAAAACGCAAGATTCAGCCCTGAAAAAATAGCTGACTGTGAAATGCAAAGCGCGATGGCACACCAAGTAATAATTTCTGTTGTCATGTGATTGCCTAATAGTCTGGCTTTAAGCCGTCTTTGAACGTTTGTTGTTGAATGTTAAACTGAAGATTATCTTCCCAGATATCTTTACAACAAACCAGTTTACTTTGACACTGTTTACGTTACTCTTTCTTTACATAAGGTCTCATGATGAGAGGGTTTGTTAGACAAAAATCACGTATCAACGGCGCTATTACGTCGTTTTCGATCTTTCTCTGTTGGCGATCTTGCTTTGTTATTGGTAAAAAGTATGGCTCTTAGTGTTTTATTCATAGTGTTGGTTCTGTATTTTTTACTATCAGGTTTTTTATTATCAGGTTTATTGCTTCGGTTTTAATGAATTTAATTATTATTATTTTAATAATATAACGACAATTTGAAGTGATTATTTATTAATGTGTTGTTAGAAAGAATATTATTATGGAAGAAGAGCAAACCCCATACAAAAAAGACATCAGTAAAATCAGAATAAGACAGATTTTATTTTCTTGGTCAATCTCCTTTATTTTAATTTATGTAGGATTTTATTTAACCGAAGAGAGTTTTTTACAACTGGAATGGTTAAGTCGAAGTGGTTGCTTGATTGTTTTGATCGGTGTCTGGTCAAGCATTAGTGGCATCATACAAGAAAGAGTGTTGATTGATAGATTGAATATTCAGCATAAAATTGAACTGTCTCGTGCAAAAATAAAGCTGAGAAAATTCAAAGCACCGCAAGAATACATAGACAAAGAAATCGATTCGATAAAAGAAAAATTCGAAGAGAAAATGGATGAACTTACCGTCAATGTCAGGTTTCAGCTTGGCGTACTCGAAGTCTCATTATTGATGACAGGTACGTTTATATGGGGTTTTGGTGATCTATTTTTTAAAATTAATATGTAATGTTTTATACGCTTCTATAGAAAACGTATAAAACAGACGATATTAAAAATATCTAATTTATTGATTCATCACAACGACACGTTACGCCGTTGTCTCATTAGAAAGACAAAAGCGATGCCGCCAGCCAGTCCCGTTAAAATACCAATTGGCATGTCTTCTGGTGGCATGATGATCCGAGCGATAATATCGGCCGCGACTAAAAATAGTGCGCCAAGTAACGCAGATAAGGGTAAGACTTTTCGATAATCGCCGCCAACCAACAAACGCACAATGTGCGGCACCATTAAGCCAACAAAACCAATAACCCCAGAAAACGCCACTGCTGCCCCCGTGAGCAATGCACACACCACAATGACGATGAGACGAAAGCGCCGTACTGGCACACCTAACGTGCTGGCCGTTTCATCGCCTAATGTCATGGCGTTCAAATAGCGGGCTTTGTGGATCAGATAACTCGCGCCGAATAACAAGGTGAAAAAAGGAAACCAAAGCTGTCCCCATTGTGCGAGTCCCAATCCGCCGAGCATCCAGAAAATAACGGTGTGCGATGCGCGATGATCGCCCATAAAAATAAACAAATTGCCTAACGCCGTCAGAATAAACGCCACCGCGACACCGGCCAATATTAAACGTCCGGCATTGTGTGCCATGGAAAAATTCGCCACCGCCAATACCAGAAACATCGCCAACAGCGCACCGAGAAACGCAAACACAGGCACGGTCACCACACCCAGCACCATGCCGGTATGCAATAACGCGATGATGGCACCTAAGGCGGCACCCGAAGAGATGCCCAATAAATGTGGATCGGCCAACGGATTACGAGTTACCGATTGCAACGCGGCACCAACTATCGCCAGTGCTGCGCCAACAATCGCCGCAAGAATGACTCTGGGCATGCGAACGGCCCAGATAATATTTTCACGGCCCATCGACCAGCTCGGCAATCCATTGGTCAATGACAGCTTATGCGCGATAACGCCCCAGACCGTTGACTGACTAATAGAAACAGACCCAACACCAATCGCAACGCCCATTAGCAGGATCAGTAAGATCGCTAAAGTCGGTAGTAAAATGCGTAAAGGCACATGGGCGATCAGAGAGACTTTTTTGACTGGTTTCATAGCGCGGCTCTAAATGCCTTAGCTAGGTGTTTGATCGCCTTGATATTACGGGGTCCAGGCGTTGCTTCGACGTATTCTAATACGGTGAATTGATTGTTCTTCACCGCAGGAATGTCGCTAAACGCTGGATTACTGCGTAAAAAATTGATTTTTTGTTGCGCGGTTACATCGCCGTAATTAA
>Ga0163216_101364_pt1 | contig 15522 bp, 13 predicted proteins | sample SynspAceP_FD_167610 | JGI IMG/M metagenome (GOLD analysis project Ga0163216, IMG submission 167610) | Saline lake microbial communities from Ace Lake in Antarctica - Synechococcus sp. Ace-P (Illumina Assembly) | ecosystem: Environmental > Aquatic > Non-marine Saline and Alkaline > Saline ...
AAGTAAGCATAGGAAATTGCTATCGACATACACAGAAATAGACCGACAGCGAACCAATACCATTTTTGTGAATACTTGAAGAAAATCATTTTGTAACTAAGCTGTTGGGTTTCATTCTCCTTGTTTTCTTCTTCTTTTTCCAACTCTTTAAGTATATCTTTAATTTCCATGTTAGGTCTTAGTTATCAGTTATACGCCGATCTTTTTCGACAAATTTAAAAGATATTATTGAAATTGAGTATCAAAACAGTAGCTAGCGTTATTGCAGTGCTTATCAAAGCAATAGTAGTAGGGTTGTTATCTGCTTGGATAGATTTTGTTTTGTATGGTTCAACATAAACGACATCATTCTGCTGGAGGTAATAAAATGGAGAGTCAAGTACGGTTTTGTCATTTAAATTCAACCTGTTTGCGCTCCTTACTCCATCTTTTTCTCGAATAACAAGGATATTCTCCCTTTTTCCATAGGCTGTCATATCGCCTGCTAGTCCAAGTGCCTCAAGGATGGTTATTTTTTCAGTGGGGATGATAAAGGATGAGGGCTGCTGTACTTCCCCTATTACCGTAACTTTGAAGTTCATGAACCTGATATTTATGATGGGATCTTTTACATATTGATCCAAAACCTTAGTGACTTTAGAAATAGCTTCTTGTTTAGTCAGTCCGCGCAGATTTATTTTGCCGACTACTGGATAATTAATGAACCCGTCTTTGTCTACGAGATAGTTCTCATTAATTGGAGAAGAGACAACAGTGTTGACTGTTCCTTGGGAAGGCATAATAACTCCTGCATTGAATAGCATATTAGATTCCGGATTGAGACTTGTGACGGTGATGCTGAGCAGGTCGTCTTCTTGTATTCTTGGCTCTGAAAGTGTGGTAATGGTTGAAGAATAACCATTTACGGGATCCAAATCAGAGAAATAAACTAGATTTCGCTTTGAACAGGAAAAAAAGATGAGAGAGGAAATGATTAGAAAAGGGAGAATTTTTTTCATACAACATTGTATATTAAAGGCGGAAGTGATTTATTAGAGTAGAGATAGCTTAATACTTTGTGAGGAGGTTAAATTTAAAATTCTTCTTTGAAAACTAAATGATGAAAGGTAATTAAAGGATTAATTAATTTCAAAAAGCAAAATAAATTTATTTTTCCCACGACTTTTTCACTTTGAGATCAGTTACCACAATAATCAATCGATTATACGGGAATACAAAGTATATCCTTTTGGGCTTTTTAGCGAATTCATTTCGGTAATTTTACAAATTTAAAATTAATAAGATGTTTTGTACTCAATATTTTAAGATTGAGCAATTGTTAATTGCGGTAGATGCCCATTTAAGGGTTTATTGTTTGAGATTTATCTGGAATAATAATAAGTGTGATTTTTAAAATATTTTTGATCTGAGCGTATCATTTTTTTTTTAGCACTGGAAATGAAATCTCACCACGAATGAATTCCGATAAACGGTAAATTTTAATCTTAATTTTTGACTTTAGGCAGCGTTCTGAAATTCCCTCAATATTCATTTAAAGACATGCTGGATGTTAAAAAGGACGAAAAAAAATATTTAATGAAATTCAAAGGGTTTACCTTTCTGACCACCGAGCTCCCTCATCGCCAGCACTTTTGCGTATGAGGATTTTTTAGCTTATCGGTTTTTGGATGTCCATGCTCAAGTTTACGATAATTATGAAATGATAGCATAAGTAATCCTCTATTTTATTAAAATTTAACTTGACTGCTTATACTATCATTGTTCAATAAACTTCTTTTTTTATATAGTAATCGGTAAATAATTGTATATAAAAATCAAGCCTTAAATGGGTGGGGCTCAAATTAATTATTATTTCTTTTTTTGATCGTGATAATTTATAGTTTCTACCGTGTTTTCGATATTTTGTTTTGAGGATGCACCGAAAAGTATGGATTCCACATTAGGTAAATTACTCACATATTCCAATGCCTCACCTGCCGGAATAGCTCCGCCACCAAGAACTTGCATTGCGATGATCCTACATCTACCTTCTGCTAAAACCTTTTCGTATAAATCTTTCCCACCAGACATCCTAAAGTTTACTTTATTTATTGACGCGCAAATAATTGGGTTTTGAATCCCATTCTTTTCTAACACATCTAATAACTTTGGCAAATTCATGGTGATAAATCCAGGTTCTGCGTTATATTTTTCCTTTACATATTTTGCGAAAGCCACGAGAAACTCGTCCATCCCAAGTCCTAGTAGTAGATCTGTGATTACATTTTGGAGAAAGATTACTGGGGTATTGATTCCTTTAAACATCTTCATCTCAGCATCAATCAACAATTCCATTATGGAAATGTAATCTTTTGACAAATATGCTGCGCCTCCTTTTAACATGGTTCCAAGGAAATTCCCGGGCATGTATTGCTTCAAAGTTCCAGCAATACCTAGATCAGTCACAGCATTGGCATATTTATGCGCATATGGCATGCAAGGATAGATTTTAAATTCTTTGTATTTCTCAGGATTCTTCCTGATAATTTCACAAATGTTTGCAATTCTATCATGAGTCGTACACATGAAAGTATTTATGCCTGCAGCGATTGCAATATCCAATGTTTTGATGATCGCAGAATCATCTTTGAATTTAATTGACTGGGCACGAGATTTTTCGTCTGAAATATGATTTACGGCAAAAAACTGATTATCCCCAAAAATTATTCTTTCCATACTATTTAAAGGCTTGATTGGTTCTTGATTAAAGAAATTGATTTGTCTGTTTTCCAGGCACTGTCAAAGGTGTTAATATCACTTTGATTCTCACCGCTCACAGATTTTATGAAATAATCTATCTGGGCTGAATATTCCTCTCCTCTAAGGTAAAAGTTTACCTCCTCGGTAAGATCCGTGACATATTTCACGTTCCAGCCTTTTGAATATCCCTTGGGTAATTTATCACCTTTAAAATATACCTTCAACTCGTTCGCATCAGATACTATTTTCCCTTCAGTTCCTATAATTGTGACAGAAGTTGACATTTTACGATAAGTCTCATCACTCCAATTAACGGAAATGACCCCAGAGGCACCTGATTTAGTTCCTACTAAGGCGTAAACAGAATCATCTACATTCTTGGAGTATATAGATTTAAGGATTGAGCCCTTGCAAGATTCAATTGGAGATATAATATCGTTAACTAGATCTATGACATGAGAAGCATAGTCCATGAGACAGCCGCCTCCTTCACTTGGATCAGATCTCCATGTTTCACTCTTTTTCTTTATTACCACAGGCCCATAAGCTTCGCCTTGAAAATGCGTGATTTCACCAATTGTCCCAGCTTTTACAAGCTTTTTAACCTCTCTAAAAGTCCCTACAAATTTATTGTGGTATCCGACTTGATTTACAACACCTGCTTTTTTAGCTAGATTAGTCAGTTCATTACTTTCCTCAGGGTTTAGACAAAATGGTTTTTCAGTAAATACATGAACTCCTTTTTTTAAAAGCTCCTTGACCATTGGATAATGGTATTTTGTAGGTACTGCTACAAATACCGCATCAGGATGGGATTCCTCTACCATTTTCAGATAATCGGAAAAACATTTATAACCACTATACCTTTCAAGAACCTCCACAACCATTTTTGAGGTATCGCAAACTCCTACAATTTCTACATTCGGATGCGCTCCTAAAATTGAAAGATGGGATAATCCCATTTTTCCTGCTCCTATTAAAGCAACTTTTACCATTTTTTCAAGTGTATTTTATTGTTTTTTATTAAATTTTATCACTAGCCGTGACTAGAATAATTTGGGTTTTGATGTTACAAAGTACTTTAAATATTATTTATAAAGCAACTAATTGTATGCGAGAAAAGAAATGAATATTTTGTTTTAAAATTTTAATCCTACAATTCGAATCTGGGTTTTTGGAAGAAACCAGTTTATGAACTAGTGTGATCCCACGCCTGAGAATACCAATTGGTCCTTAGTGTGCGAGGCGAAATTGTAGCGGCTGACTTTCTCTAGGATAGGGGATCGTCCCATTTACTACTACTTCAAAACTTTTATAAAGATATAATCAGGTACCAATAATTTTTCAGTGAAAAAATCTAAGGACTATCTCTGTTAGTATTTTCTCCTGATAGCCATATGCCATCAAAGTTTTTTTATCTGAAAGTTTTGTCTTTTGGCTAACTCGTTAAGATTTAAACTTCACATCGTAAGGTAATATTTTTTTTTGTCCAGTTTCTAAAATCCTAACAGCTATTTGCTTCGTTATTTGATAGTTGGAATAAATCATTAGATCTACTGTTATGTTAGTGGTTTGAAAGTATGATTTCAAATTGGTGTACAGCTTGGATGAGAATAGCTTTTATAGGTTTGAAAATAGAAATTTTAGCTTACTTATTCCACTAATATTTTTAGCCAATGACAATAGAAAGAATAAGCAAATTGAACAAGGATGATTATTTAGAGGCAAAGGTTACTGGTAAGATTCCACTCTCAGGGAGGTGGGAGGGGCAGAATACTCCTACACGTCTTGAGAAGAAAAAAATAAGTTTAAATACCAAGCATACTTTAACTCGACTTCATCGGGTTCTCTTTTCAAAGCGTCATAAGTAAAACGCAAGAACCAATTGTGAAATGACGCTTTTATTTCTCTTATAATATCACACATTATGAGGGGTGCACATCAATTTAAACGTGTGTAAGACAGTAGAAGGGCTCCTCCTTTAAATCATTAAAAATCTGACTTACAGCTTTTAGTGCGCATGGCATTTGAAATACTTTACGAGTGTTAGTTCTATTTGGCTTGTCCCAAAATTAAGATTTTCTGAATTAAATAGCTCTTAAGCCTGAAAAACGGCAATAACTCCCTAAAAATGGATTTCTTTTTCTCTGAAATTAATTTTTATTAAAGATTTCACATCTGAAATGTAAGTCTAAATGAAATAATAGACTGAAAAAAAATCTTTCAAAAAACAGTAAATCAGCTATTTAAAAAGAATTTTCAAGGTGTAGGCTTGCCTTTTCTTAGTTGAAAACTATAGATTTGAATTGTTGAATTTTCGCAAAAAATGTATTTCAAATAAAAAAAAATGTAATTCAATTGGAAAATCAACGATTTATTTCCTAAGTTTACATCAAGAAAGAGAGGGAGTATTTCTCTCGATTTCTGTTCAGGTAATTTTTACATAATAAATAAATAGTTATGGCCATGGCTACTACAATTTCAAGACTTAACACCGTTGAAAACTTTTCTATTAGCGCTGATTTTATCCTTAACAGGTACTCAGCCAATCTATTAGATAGTTCTCAGATTACTGCCAAGAGAATTTTCGAGATTTTTGCAGTAAGTATTTTCCTCATACTAATTGCGAGTTGGTTATTTCCAATAATCGCATTGTTTATTAAGATGGAATCGAAGGGGCCTGTTTTTTACAAGCAATTAAGACACGGTCAGAATAATGTCCCTTTTTATTGCCTTAAATTTAGAAGCATGAAATTTGAAGCAGAAGGTAATTTCAAGCAAGCAACTAAAGGTGATTCAAGAGTTACTAGAGTCGGAGCTTTTCTTAGAAAGAGCAGCTTGGATGAATTACCTCAGCTTTTGAATGTTTTGATTGGGGAAATGGCAATCGTTGGACCAAGACCTCATGCTATTCCAATGAATAAGGAGTTTGCTGAAAAAATTGAAAATTTTATGTGCAGACACATGGTTAAGCCTGGAATTACAGGGCTTGCACAGTCAAAAGGGTATAGAGGTGAGATAAATGATGCGTTCGACATGAATGCCCGTTTGAGATATGACCTATTTTATATCAAAAACTGGAGCTTTTTATTTGACATAAAAATAATTTTGTGGACATTTCATAGCTTGATTTACAAGACCGAAAATGTCTACTAAGTAAAATTTAATGTTAAACAAAAGCCTTCTCAGGACTCATAAACTGTCCCCAAAAGTTGGATTGTTAAATAATGATATAAATTTATTGAAGGAGCCTGGTATTGTACTGGGCTCTTTCCGTTTAGAATCGATGATGGTTGTAATAATGGATGCGCTCTGGCATTTAAATTTTGGTTCTTGATTGGGCTGATATTTTTTCAGGTAGAACAGTTCGTATTTGAGTGGTCTGAAGAAGTTTTCTAAGACAACGTTGTCTAGGCAGTTGCCTTTTTTTGATATACTCCTTAACTGATTTTTATCCTTTAATATCTGTTGATAGTGTGGGTTTTGAATCCGCCATCCTTGATCAGGATTAAGTTTGGTGGGATTAGTGGTGGCTTGATACTTAATGGCTTTTTTACCAAATTAAGGGTTGGTTTAAGTATTGGTCTTTTTTCTAACGTGAATGAGATGATTTCCTCATTGAATAAGTCTATTATCGGCAAGAAATAAAGTTTTCGTTTTTTTGAATTCAGTGATACCGGGCCCCCATTCTTGGGTTGGCTGTGTTGTTTTAAAATCTCTATTTAGATGATTTGGAGCTATTTTTCCCTGTCCGCTACGGAAGGGAATATACCGTGAAGTGGATCAAGCTTTTAAGTCCTAAGTCCTTCACTATTTGAGTTTGTTCTAAATCTGGTCTGAGCTGATTCCTTTCTAGCTTATATCCTACTCAATCATAATTTCAGGTCTTTAGAGATAATCTCGTTTTCGCATGGTATACCGGGATTGTAGGAATCTTTAAAACAGGGAAATAACTTCATTTTCCTAATGTTCTTTAGCGTGCTCTCTTACTTAAGTTTTTCTCGGGGTCATTGATGAGAGTGATGGTCATCATCTTGATTCGAACTGGAAACGCTAATTCCCCAGGACATGCCATTCTTGATGTTATTTCTAAGTTTCAACGGAGTATTGTGGACAACATGTTTTTTCCAATCTAGAAATAGTTGAATCCATGGAATGAAATTGATTACTTTTATAATCAAAAGCTGTGTGTAGTGGCCTTGTTAATAGTAAGCTATTAACTTGATAAAGGAATTATAAAAAGATTTAATTAATAATCAGGTTGAATAGAAAGTTACGGTTAAAAATTATCTCAAATCAGGATAATTCAGTAAATTTTTATTGAAACATTTGAGAAGCTATTCTTTTTTTTCAGAAGTCTATTTTGTGTTTTCCCTCTTCCTAATTGTACTTCTCAAGTCCTTTAATTCCACTTGTTGGCCTCAGGTTAGTTTCATTAAATTGGGATTTATAAAAAATGCATAATATTACTGTAAATTTAATTTTTGAGTAATCGATTTTTTTTTACATTTGGTCACGAGTTTTTTTTAAACAAATTATTTTAATCATACAAATCAGATTCTTATATCTAACCTTTTAATAATATAAATGTGAAAGCAGTAATTTTAGCTGGAGGCTTTGGCACCAGGATTAGTGAAGAAAGTGGGACACGTCCCAAGCCAATGGTCGAAATTGGGGGTAAACCAATTCTTTGGAATATAATGAAAATCTACTCCACTCATGGCATCAATGATTTTGTAATCTGCTGCGGTTACAAAGGGCACATGATCAAGGAATATTTTTCGAACTATTTTTTATACATGTCTGATGTGACTTTTGATCTTGGGAAAAATGAAATGGAAATTCACCGTAAAAATAGTGAGCCATGGAAAGTGACTTTGGTGAATACGGGGGAAGACACTATGACCGGAGGTAGAATTAGAAAAATAGCAGATTATGTGAAAGAGGGTACATTTTGCCTCACATATGGGGATGGAGTTAGCGATGTCGATATAACCGCTTCAATTGCTTTTCATAAAGAACAAAAGGCGTTGGTTACTTTGACTGCAGTGCAGCAATCAGGTCGTTTTGGAATTTTTACTTTAGGAGAGGAGAGTTCAAAAATTGATACTTTCAAAGAAAAACCTAAGGGAGATGGTGTTGAAAATGCATGGATCAATGGCGGATTTTTTGTGGTTGAGCCAGAAGCGCTTAGGTATATTTCCGAAGATCAAACAATTTGGGAAAAAGAGCCTTTGGAGCAAATGGCTGAAAATGGTCAACTTTCCGCTTTTAAGCATTATGGTTTTTGGCAAGCCATGGATACACTTAGAGATAAGCAAGTCTTGGAGAGTTTATGCAGTGAAGGAAAGGCCCCATGGAAAATCTGGTAACTGTCATTTATTAATAAAAATATATCTCCATAATTAAATCAAAATAATTTTTATAAAAGTTCTTCAAAATAGGTTGTATGAAAATTCTTATCACTGGAAATATGGGATACGTGGGTCCCGGATTAATAAGTAGACTCCGTCAGTCTTATCCCAACGCTGAGCTCATAGGTTATGATATGGGCTATTTTTCAAAATGCTTGACCAATGTTGATTTTCTCCCAGATAATCAATTAAATAGACAAGTTTTCGGTGATGTTAGGCACTATCAGGAGAGCTTGTTCGATGGAGTAGATGCTGTAGTTTATTTGGCTGCGATTTCGAATGATCCAATGGGAAACAAGTTTGAAAAAGTGACGATGGATGTTAATAGCAAATCTGCCATCAAAATGGCAGAATCAGCTAAAAAACATGGTGCAAAATCATTCATATTCGCGTCTAGCTGTAGTATTTATGGAGAGGCGGATGATTATCCAAAGGTGGAAACTGATCGGCTTAATCCATTAACAGCCTATGCAAAATCTAAAGTTGAGGCAGAAAATGGGTTGAGTGCACTCGCCAGCGAAAATTTTATTGTCACTTGCTTTCGCTTTGCGACCGCATGTGGTCACTCGGACCGGCTTAGATTGGATTTGGTTTTGAATGATTTTGTAGCTGGAGCAGTCACTTCAAAAGAAATATCCATATTAAGTGACGGTACTCCTTGGAGGCCCCTGATCAACGTTTTAGATATGGGAAGGGCAATTGACTTTGGTATCAGTAGAAAAATAAGTAAAGGAGGTAGTTTTTTAGTCGTAAATACAGGCTCCAATACCTGGAATTATCAAGTTTTAGAACTAGCAAATGCAGTTGCAGAAGTTATACCCGGTGTGAAAGTATCCGTTAATCCGGATGCCCAACCTGATAAAAGATCCTATAAAGTAAATTTTGATTTGTTCGCGGAGTTGGCTCCGGAATATCTCCCTTTACATGACCTCAACGCAACAATTAAGGATTTGTATTCAAATCTTACTGAAATGAAATTTAATGATCATCAGTACCGGAAATCCCAATATATGAGGCTTGAAGTTTTAAATAATCTTCAAAATAAAAATTTCCTAAACGGCACTCTTAGCTGGAATTGGAAAATCAATTAAATATGATATTTACAGAAACAAAACTAAAAGGGGCTTATGTTCTTGAAATCAAGAAACTTGAGGATGAAAGAGGATTCTTTGGCAGGTCATGGTGCGCAAATGAATTGGCTGCGCATGGTTTGAAATGTGACATTAAACAAGTTAATACTTCCTTAAGCCTTAAAAAAGGAACGGTAAGAGGGATGCATTATCAGAATGACCCTTTTCAGGAAACAAAATTAATAAGATGTACAAGAGGATCAATTTACGATGTCATCATCGATCTCAGGAAGAATTCTCCAACCTATAAACAATGGGTGGGAGTTGAGTTGACTCAGGATAATTATAAAATGCTTTATGTGCCGGAAGACTTTGCCCACGGCTTCATCACTCTGGAAGATAATTGTGAAGTTTCTTACTTAGTCACTCAATTTTATACCCCAGGTGCTGAGGCAGGCATAAGATGGGATGATCCTGCATTTAATATTCAGTGGCCAATAAGTCCTGCGGTCATCTCTGAAAAAGATAAAAATCACCCTAATTATTAAAATAATTTCTTTATGGTAATCGTAGATAGCGCCTTAAATAAAAGACATTCGGAAAATAATCCTGTAACTGTGGCAATGATTGGGGCAGGTTTTATGGCTCGAGGGATTGCCAATCAAATGGTTAATTCGGTTCCTGGAATGAGGCTTGTTGCAATTTTTAATAGAAATGTGGATCGAGCAAGAGAGGCTTATCTTGAGGCAGGAATCTCAGATTCCATTTATACTGTCAAAAAGGATGACTTAGAGGATAATATCAGGAATGGGAAATTTAGTATTACAGATTATGCCGATATTCTTTGCGAAGCTGAAGGAATAGATGCCATCATTGAAGTTACAGGAGCGATAGAATTCTCAGCAAGGATAATTCTCAAAGCCTTTGAGCATAAGAAACATGTCATTCTGATGAATGCTGAAGTTGATGGAACGATTGGCCCTATTCTAAAAATATATGCAGATAAGGCGGGAGTAATTCTGACCAATGCGGATGGTGATCAGCCAGGAGTTGAAATGAATCTTTTTAGATTTGTCAAATCTATTGGCGTAAAACCAGTTTTGTGCGGTAATATCAAAGGGTTGCATGACCCTTATAGAAATCCAACCACGCAAGAGGGGTTTGCTAAGCAATGGGGACAAAACCCTAAGATGGTAACCTCTTTTGCAGATGGCACCAAGATTTCATTCGAACAAGCAATCGTTGCGAATGGTACGGGAATGAAGGTGGCCAAACGAGGAATGTTTGGTCCTACAGTGCCAAGCGGGACTCCTTTGAAAGATGTTTTTCAGGATTTATATCCCTTAGAAGCACTTTTGGAAGGAAATGGGATAGTTGATTATGTAGTAGGAACAGATCCAGGACCGGGGGTATTTGTTTTGGGGACACATGATGACCCCAAACAGCAGCATTACCTCAATCTGTATAAATTAGGAAAAGGACCTTTATACCTTTTTTATACACCCTATCACCTTTGCCATTTTGAAGTCCCTTTGACAGTGGCCAGGGCTGTTCTCTTTCATGATGCTGCTTTAGCTCCAATTGGAAAACCTATGGTGGATGTAGTGGCTACTGCAAAAATCGATCTCAAAAAGGGCGAAAAGATTGATGACCTTGGCGGGTACATGACTTACGGTTTATGCGAAAACTATGAGGTTTCGCTAAAAGAAAATCTTTTACCAATAGGGTTAGCCGAAGGATGTTTTCTAAAAAATGATGTTTTAAAGGATCATGTACTAACTTACGACGACGTGATAATCCCATCAGATAGGCTTTGTGATAAATTGAGAGCAGAACAGATTACATATTTTCAATAAATACTTTGTGAATTGATAAATCCATATTGTTGATCTAAGATTTTGAGCCTTTATCATTTTCACAGACTAATAAGTAATATGCTTAATCTTGAATAGACGATAAAAAGTTTAATTCCAGTAGAAAATTATAAACAATTAGATTGTTAAATAAGTAAGATAAAATTTAACAATTAGTTAATATTTTAATTCAGTTAATAAATGAATTTATTACCTCTCTCAGTTGTAATGCCAGTCTATAATGGCGAGAAATACTTGGAAGAAGCTATTAATAGCGTATTGTGCCAGACTTTTACCGATTATGAATTATTGATCATAGATGATGGGTCAACAGATTCATCTATTGAAATTATCAAATCAATAAAGGATTCTAGAATAAGGTTGCTAAAAAATGAAAAAAATCAGGGAGTCGCATATACCAGAAACGTCGGACTGAAAGAAGCAAAAGGGGAGTATTTAGCTTGGATGGATTGTGATGACCTGATAGAACCAAATAGACTCGAAATTCAGATAAAGTATTTACGGGATAACTTAGAAATAGGGATTTGTGGGACGGCATTAGAAAGATTTGGTGATGGTAAGCCTCATGTATCAAAATTGTTTTATGATTCTAAAGTGATAAAAGCTGCTTTATTATTTTACACTTCTATTCGACCTGCAACTGCTATGTATCGAATGAACATGGTAAGAGAGGCAAACTTGAGCTATGATACAAGACTAGCGGTGGCCGAAGATTATGATTTCTTCTTTGAGGCTAGTTTTCATTTCCCATTGAAGAATATTAATCAGGTGCTTTATTTTTATAGAGCCTCGGAAACTAGTATAATGAAAATTTATTCTGAACGCCATCAACAACTGTTTGATATTCACAAAATAATTTATTCAAAAGCTTTTTCAAAGTTAGAAATCTCACCTTCGGAGAAAAATTTTGAATTACATTATAATTGTAGTTCGACTCAGTTAGTCACTTCCTTAACAGAATTAAAAGAGGTTTATGATTGGCTTATTTATTTGAATAATAAGAACTTAAAAGTCAGACTTTACGAAGAAAAATCATTCAATGCAGTGTTGGCATCCGTGTTTTTCTCAGTTTGTAAAAAATCATCTCAATTAGGGCCTAAAACCCTCTTTTTTTATTTAAAAAATAGAAAAAATTTTTCCACAAACGAATCTTTTTCTACAGTGAAACTCCTTGCACGTTGTTTAATGTTTTATAAGAAGTTCTGAAATAATATTTATGTACAATTTTTAATTGTAAATATGTAGCAATATGGATATCATATAGACACTTATAAATATTTCCTGTATTTATTAGGAAGGTTCAATATCACATATATTTGTTGGGAGGAGAATAGTAATAGAATTGCTACTGACGGAGTTAGATGTTTTTATTTATAAAAAAAATAAATACACTTAATCGATCTTTAATGCTAATTATAAGAGTGAAAAAAAAATAAACAATAAAAATTATATAATAATTTTTATTGTTTATTTTTTCGAAGGTGGTATTTTAAGATTACTTAATTTTAATTATGTGTTTAATTTAGATATTAGTGCTTTTTCCGCTTAAAAGTTGGACAAGTTAAGTTGCGATTTTAAAGTTATAAATTCATTTGGTGTTTTCCTTTCTAAGGAAGAATGTGGTGCATAAGTGTTGTATTGCTCTACCCATTTCTGTATTTTGTTAAGTACTGTTTGTGCATTGTGAAGATAACTCTCATATACATAGTCTCTTTTAAATGTGCCATTTAAAGCCTCACACATTTCGTTTGATTGCGGAGAATACGTTGGCTTATTACAATCGACAATATTCCATGATTTCTGACTCACTTTAAGATTCTTTTCAATAAACTCTGGTCCATTATCATGCAAGAACTGAAGTTGATCTAGAGCAGGCAAAGTCTCCCCAAACGACTGTGCAGTCCTTCTTGAACCATTAATTTGATGTCAACGGCCTACATATTTTTGTGTGATCTCCAAGCAATGATTGATCTGTCACAACAGTTCATCAGAAAAGCTAACCGGAGCTTTTCTCCATTCCAAAATTTAACCGAAGTAATATCACTTGCCCATCGAATGTTGGGAACCTCTACCGCTATTTGGCCAGTATGTGGCCTGCTTCTGCCTCTGGTTCGGTGAATGGTAATCAATAATCCCTTTCCTTTTTTTTACCGAAGTATCATGTATTTTGCTAAATTTAGTCCATAATCTTGCTTTAATAAGGCCTTTACTCTTGAAACTCCATACGTGGACTTTTTTGCAGTAAGTTCCAGGATAGCAGTTTTCATCTGCTTAAAGAGCACTTTTCGAGCTGTTCTTCCACGATCAGGATAGGCCTTTGATTTATACTAAACGGTAGATTTAGCTACTCCTAACGTCATAATGATCTTATTAATGCTCACGTTGAACTGCTTAGATAACGATTCAATTTCTTGTTTCTTAGTTGCGGCAATTGCAACCTAAAATTTAGGAAATTGATTTCTAGCTTAGACGCTCTCTGAGGCTTCTTTAGATTATCATTCTCCTTTCTAAGCATTTATAATTCCCTTTTGAAATGTAGATCTCCTTGATTTTGGTGCTCATAATGATTTTTGATTAAGCGTCTGATCACCAATTATATATTTTTATCGTGGTCAGCCCAATTCTGTCAAAATATGCAGTCGAATATAAGCTATATGACTCCCAATCTTAAATAATAAAGGCTTTTTTTGTGAGCTGACCAACTTACAACCACTTGATCAGTGTAGTGCATTTTTAATCAGTGCCTCAATCATTTTGTTCCTAGTTAGGTAACAAAACCAGTCCGGTTATTTAAGTAGTATTTAAGATGATTTTGTATTTAGTTGTAACTATCTATATTCCGATATTATTGTTACTCCTAGTATATTGGTGACAACCTAAGATACTTCCTTAATCCTATCATTATTCCTCAAATTCTGGAATCTATGTGTATTCAAATTTTCAATTCTGCGTGTAGAAAAATTTATTGAGAACAGCCTTTGTCAATACGTGCTCTTATTTTTCGATTCCAAACAGACACCTTTTCCATTTCTTTATGGGGTATCTCCTAAGAGGGTTACTTAGAAATGAGGGTCGGGGTGGATATTTTATAAGCATTATGTTGATAGAAGGGGCAATCTCAGTTAGGTAATATTTTAAGGCCCATAAAATGTTTCTATCAAAAGACATTTTTCCTATTAAGAAATACAATTTTAATAGTAAGAGGAATTTTTTGCTAAAAGTTTAAAAATGGCACAATCATAGAAAAAAAGGAATCCATCATCCAGGATATGGCAGATGGCGATCACCCATATCTGCCAAATCCAAATGAGATTCTTCGATCTTGATCTATAGTTTCAATGGTATACTTACTGATTTCAGATCATTTTCAGCCTGGATCAGGAGTTAATTGTCTGATATAAGATAGAAAAAAACAGACTTTCCATCTTAAAAAACTTTAATGATTATCGAGGTGTCTTGCGGATAGTTTCATTAAGAGAATTAAAAGAAATTCTCATTGTTAAAGTTGAATTCCTTGCTAAAACTCATGGTTTAACCACCCCAGGGCCAATTGATCTTTCAGGAGGAAGTTAGACATTTCCTCAGATATCCGGATCTGCAGACTCACCATTTAATAAATGGCCTCATTTGATATCGGTCATGTTTTAGACAGCTGAAAGTAGAATCCAAACAGGCTTTACTTATTTAGCAGATTTCAATTGAGTTAAATATCATCCGCTGTACTGGATCTGATCATACTTATAAGGAATATGTGGCTTTCAATAATTGCTTGGGAAAAGGAGATACGGAAATTAATAAATGGCTGTAGAACAACCTGGATGAATTCTGCAGTAACCCTATCAGAAGAAATTTTAGCCAAATAACATTAGACTAATGGCGGAATTCTTCAATTTACCCTAGTATCTGAGTGGTATAAATTCAGTTTTTTTGAATTTTAGTGTCATTTCAAAAATAAATAGAATAAAATATCTTTTTATAAAACATTTAAAAATGTCTCAATCGACAAAAATATGAATATTAAATACATACCTCTTTATTTAAAATTTTTTTTGTCCAGTGACGGACCTTTTTTTAGCGTAATTCACATTTATTTTAATTTTGTTTTTTGGTTAAATATTTTGTTTGTTTCAGAGCAGCACTTCACATAGGCGAAATGCATTTTACTGATCAATATATACATGAAGTTATACTTCAAATTTTGAAATATAAATTTTAATATATAATAGGCAAAAATCTGAGTATAAAAATATTAATATGAAAAAAATAGTTACAAACTTCACTTGGTCTCTCATAGCTGCTTTTGGAATCAGCTTGGCTCTAATTGGTGCGCCTAGATCATTTGCATCCCCCAGTTTTGTAGGGGAAAAAGATGTTACTTACGACCATAAAGAACTGTTAACAAATGACTTAGAAAATGGGAGTATT
>Ga0163216_101365_pt1 | contig 15496 bp, 16 predicted proteins | sample SynspAceP_FD_167610 | JGI IMG/M metagenome (GOLD analysis project Ga0163216, IMG submission 167610) | Saline lake microbial communities from Ace Lake in Antarctica - Synechococcus sp. Ace-P (Illumina Assembly) | ecosystem: Environmental > Aquatic > Non-marine Saline and Alkaline > Saline ...
TTTACCCGCTGCATGCGCGAATGGCTGTCGTCCACCGCGCGGACCTCGGCACCGGTGGTGGCCAGTTGCATCGTCTTGCCCCCGGGTGCTGCGCAGAGATCCGCCACAAGCTCACCCGGCTTGGCGTTCAGTATTTTCGCAGGCAACGCAGCCGCCGCGTCCTGTACCCACCAATCGCCCTCGGCAAAACCCTCCATCGCAGAAACCTGCCCGCCGTCATAGAGCCGCACCGAGCCTGTCGGCAGCAGCGTGCCGCCCAGCCGTTTGGCCAGCTCCGCCGGATCGCCCTTGGCGGTCAGGTCCAGCGGCGCGCCGTTGAAATGCACCGTTTCGATGGCAGCCATCGCATCAGCGCCCCATGCCTCAACCAGCGGGCCGCGTAGCCATTTGGGCAGGCGCGGCGCGCGGCGGGCCGTCCATGCGTCAGGACCCTCGGCGGCGACCTTGCGCAACACGGCGTTGGTCAGCCCCTTGAGGTGGCTCAGGTGCCGGTCCCCCGCCACGACGGACACCATCGCGTTGACGACACCGTGTGCTGCCCCACCTGTGCAGAGTTCAACCGTACCGATGCGCAGGGCGTTGCGAACGGTCAACGGCGGATATTTATTGAGGTGCTTTTGCAGGATACGGTCGGCGCGTTCCAGCCCACGCAGGGTATCCTGCGCCAACCGCTGCGCGCGCGCGCGGTCATCGGCTGGCAGACGGTCCAGCACCCCTGCGCCCAACAGCTCCGACATCAACTTACCCTCGCCCAATATTTCATCGAGCAGGAAAACAGCGGATTTACGGGCGGCTACACCGGTGTCTGACATAATGAGGGCTTTCTTTTGGCGGGCTGACGGTTGTCTGGGGCAAGGCGTGCCGTATATCAAGAGAGAGTTGAAAAAGGAACGCCCCATGGTCAAGCAACCGACACCCAAGGAACCACCCGTCCCCGACAACCCGATCCCGCCAACGCCGGAGCCCGGACCCGATCTGCCCCCCGCCGCACTGCGCGCGCTGGCTGAGGCCGCCGAACGGCGCGCAAATGCGCCCGAACTAACCCTGCCACCCGAGCTGGGCGGGCGCGACGGACCAGAAGCCGTGCGTTACGGGGACTGGGAAAAGAAGGGCATAGCGATCGATTTTTGATCGCTCAGGGCGGATCAGCGCAGCGCGAAGTCCGCGCTTTGGCCGCGTCCCTCATCGGAGGTAAAGCGGATCGTATCGCCCGAGGCTCTAATCTCCATACAATTGTAGCCCAGATCGTCGCCGCCCCATTCAAGGCTGCGGCAGAAGTAGCCGCCTTTCCATGTCCAGCTGCCCGAAATCGGCCATGCCGCACCTCTGCCCGCAATCTGGCCTTCTGTGCCGACAGTCAGTTTAACCAGCGGGCGGCTCAGTGTTTTTCCGTTTATCAGCCGTTTGAATTCGGCCGCACTCTCGACTTTGGAAAGCTCTGCCATCGCGGGTGTTGCGGTGGTAAATGCAAGAGCGGCGCAAGCAGATAGTATTGATCGCATGGGTCTCTCCTTTGGTATCCGTTGAAACAGATACGAAAGGAGTTACAGTTTGGTTTCAAATCGCGGCTGATTTTTCGCACAATGCTGTGCGTCAGTCAGCCAGGCCCAGCACATCCAGCATGTCATACTCTCCCGCATCGCGCCCCTGCCCCCAAAGTGCGGCCTTGAGCGCGCCGCGTGCAAACAGCGCACGGTCGGAGGCGATGTGACGCAGAATGATCCGCTCGCCCGCGCCCGCGAACATCACGTCATGCTCGCCCACGATGTCGCCACCGCGAATCGCGGAGAAACCGATGTCACCCCGCTTGCGCGTGCCGGTGATGCCGTCGCGGCCCGAATCACTGACATCAGCCAGCTTGACGCCACGCCCTTCGGCGGCGGCTTCGCCCAGCATCAGGGCGGTGCCTGACGGCGCGTCTACTTTACGGTTGTGGTGCGATTCGATGATTTCGATGTCGAAATCCTCGTCCAGCGCTGCTGCGACCTTGCGGGTGAGCAGCGTCAGCAAGTTCACGCCGAGGCTCATGTTCCCCGCCCGCACAATGATGGCGCGCTGTGCAGGCTCGGCCAACTGCGCGATTTCATCCGCGCTCATCCCCGTGGTGCCGATGACATGCACAATCCCAGCTTCTGCCGCTGCCGCCGCAACGGCCAGCGTGGCCGCAGGTGCTGTAAAATCAATTACCGCACCGGCATCAGCCATTGCTGCTACCGGATCATCTGTCACGGTGACCCCGTTGGCCACACCGCCCATGGCAAGCCCGAGGTCCTGACCAATCCATTCGTGGCCTGCACGCTCAACCGCGCCGACCAGACGGGTTTGCGGATGGGCTGCAACCTCGCGCACCAGCATCTGGCCCATCCGGCCCGAAACCCCTGTAACGGTGATCGCTGTTGTTTGTGTCATGCGTCCGCGCCCCTTCTTGATCCGGTCAGCAGCGGTGTAGCGCGCGCGCAGCCGCTTGGCAAAGAAGTTCAGAGCGCATAGATGGGACCCATGGCAAAGAATAAATCCCCCGAGGGCGCAGGCCCCACACAACGACAACTGCGCGTCGGCGAAACAACCCGCCGCGCGCTGAGCGAAATTCTGGCACGCGGAGATGTGCATGATGCGGAGTTGAACCGCATGTCCATCACCGTGGGCGAAGTTCGCATGTCCAACGATCTGAAGATCGCCACCGCCTACGTGCTGCCGCTGGGCGGTATCGGGCAGGAGGACGTGCTCAAGATCCTTGCGCGCAACACATATGAGCTGCGCCGCATGGTGGCCAAGAAGCTCACGCTGAAATTCGCGCCCGAACTGCGGTTCCAGTTGGACATGACCTTTGACCAGATGGACGAGACGCGCCGCATGCTGTCCCAAGAGGTCGTGCGCCGCGATGCGGATGCGCCCGATGATGACGGGACAGCAGAGCAGTGACCCTGCGCAGCGCTCTGGTGCTGCTGGCCCTGTTGCTGCCCATGCAAGTGCAGGCCGCCACCTGCCGGGAGGATGTGTATAAAGACGTCGAATATGCCGTCTGCGAGATTGACCTGACGCGCGACATGCTGCGCCTGTTTCTCTATGATCCGGCCACCGAGCGACCCTATGGCTATTTCGGCACGCTCGACGCAGCGCTTGAGGCGCAGGGATACGGGCTGGGTTTTGCCGCGAATGCAGGCATGTACCACGATGACCGTTCGCCCGTGGGCCTGTATATAGAGGATGGCGAGACTGTGCAGGACGTGATTACGAATGCAGGGCCCGGAAACTTCGGCCTCCTGCCCAACGGGATCCTCTGCCTGCGCGACAGGCGCGCCGACGTGATCGAGACGCTGAGTTATGTCGAGGAAGGGCCAGAGTGTACCAGCGCCACGCAATCAGGGCCCATGCTGGTGATTGATGGTGCGCTGCACCCTCGTTTCCTGATCGATTCCACATCGCGTTACATCCGCAACGGGGTGGGCACATCCGAGGATGGCACTACGGCAGTCTTTGTGATTTCCAACGCGCCAGTTACGTTCCACACCTTCGGCAGCTTCTTCAAAGATCACCTTGGGCTGCAAAACGCGCTCTATTTCGACGGCAACGTCTCGCGCCTGCGCGCGCCAGACCTGGGGCGCAATGACATCGGGTTCGGCGCATTGGGGCCGATCATCGGGGTGGTCGAAGGACAGATGCCGCCGCCGCCGCCGACAGAAGCCCCCTACGACGAATAGCGCCGCACCCGTTGCACCCGCACGCGCAATCTGCAAAACGGCGCGCAGCATCACTCATATCCAAGGATGACACATGGCACGTAAACGCAAAGGACGCGATATTTCCGGCTGGGTCGTGATCGACAAACCCGCAGGGCCGACCTCGACTGCCGTGGTCAACAAGGTCCGCTGGGCGTTTGATGCGCGCAAGGCGGGTCATGCCGGCACGCTCGATCCCGATGCGACGGGCGTTCTGGCTATTGCGCTGGGTGAGGCGACCAAAACCGTCCCCTACATCACTGATGCGCTGAAGGCCTATGTGTTCACCATGACGCTGGGCGCTGCCACCAACACCGACGATGCGGAGGGCGAGGTGATTGCCACCTCCGATCTGCGCCCGGATGACGCCGCCATCAAGGAAGCACTACACGGGTTTGTCGGCGATATCGAACAGGTGCCACCGCAGTTTTCGGCCGTAAAGATCGACGGAGAGCGCGCCTACAAGCGGGCCCGTGACGGCGAGGAAATGGAGATTGCCGCGCGGCCGTTGTATGTGGACAGCCTGATCATGTTGGACCGTCCCGATGCGGATCATGTGACGCTTGAGATGGTCTGTGGTAAGGGCGGGTACGTCCGTTCCATCGCGCGGGATCTGGGCGAGGTTCTGGGCTGTAAGGCCCATGTGCGCGAGCTGCGCCGGACGTGGTCCGGTCCGTTCGAGGTGGAAAATGCGCTGACCCTCGCGCAGGTCGAGGAAATGGCAAAAACCCCCGCGCTCGATGAGGCGCTGGGTCCGCTGGAGATGGGCTTGCAGGATCTTCCGCAGGTCACCGCCAGTGCCGAGGGCGCGCAAAAGCTGCGCAACGGCAATCCCGGCATGGTGTTTGCCACGGACGTTGAATACGGCGATGAATGCTGGGCCGCCTACGACGGGCAGGCGGTTGCCGTAGGCATTTACCGCGCTGGAGAATTACATCCTTCGCGCGTGTTCAATACCGGCGGGGAATGATTACCCGAAGCCATATCAAGGGCAATGCGCCATCTACGGCAGTGTACTCTGACTGCGAGCGTTACCGGTACAGCCTCACTCGGGTCTGGGATCCCTCCGCGCCGCGTGTCGCATTTGTCATGCTCAACCCCTCCACCGCAACGGAGGTACAGAACGATCCTACGATCCACCGCTGCGAGCAGCGCGCCCGGACGCTGGGCTATGGCGGGTTTCGCGCGGTGAACATCTTTGCCCTGCGCGCGACCGATCCACGCGATATGCGTGCCGCAGCCGATCCCGAAGGCGCGGATAATATGAGCGCACTTGATGAAGCCGCGACATGGGCCGACATGGCTATTGCAGCCTGGGGCGTCCATGGCGACCACCGCGCGCAAGGCGCACGGGTCGCTGCGCGGCTGCGCACTGCGGGGCGAGCCCTGTATCATCTAGGCCTGACCAAAGCAGGACATCCCCGCCATCCCCTATATCTGCCTTACAGCGCGCAACCTGAGCTATGGGAGCCCAACGAGTAGACCGCGCCGGAAGTCAGCCGGAATTAACCTTTATTACCTTATAGTTTTGACGACTCGGGACCAATCTGTGCTTAATTCTGGCAAGGCGTCCGGTATATTTATGGAATAGTGTTATGTTGTGGTTAGCGGGATTGATGGGACTGATGGCGGTAGGCGCCGTGACATTTGTAGATCCGCTGGCAGAAGACGTGGACGACAATGATATTGCCGATACAGGGTCCACGCCGGAAGCGGTCGCATCTTTTACCAAATCTGGTCCCGACGACAATTACGAGCCTGACTATGATCCGCGCGGTGGCGACGATGCCGTCCTGCTTGAGCCTTATGACCCTGAGCAGGCCCAGTATGTGACATTGATCAGCGGCACGCAGGGCAACGACCTGATCGGTGGCAGCGAAAATGAAGACGATATCGGCGGCGAAGACGGATCCGACTTCCTCAGTGGTGCCGCTGGCAATGACGCGCTGCGCGGCAACGCGGGCGATGATACCCTGAATGGTGACGCGGGTGATGACACGCTGCACGGTGAAAACGGTGTGGATGTGATGCATGGCGGTGCGGACAATGATGCGCTGTTCGGCCACAACGGGAACGACGACTTGTACGGCAATACGGGAAATGATGCGCTGCAAGGCTCGGCCGGTCATGACAGGCTGGACGGAGGCGAGGGCGACGACACCCTGCACGGCGGTCTGGATGATGACACGCTGGTCGGCGGCACCGGTGCTGATGTGCTGTTTGGCGGCTGGGGCAATGACGTGCTGAGCGGCCTGATGCGCAATGAAAACGGCAACGACGATGATACAGGTGATTTCCTCAACGGCGGCGGTGGCGATGACAGCATCCTCGCAGGCTCTGGCGACATTGTGACGGCTGGCGACGGAGCGGATGAAATAGTTCTGGGTGACTGGCTCGCCTCCGGCGAAGCGGCGACGATCATGGATTATGTCGCAGAGGACGACAACCTCGTGCTGGTCTGGGACGACAGCACCGCAGACAGTTTTGAGCCAGAAATCAAGCTGAGCGTCGCCCCTGAAATGGCCGACCAGACTCTGGTCTGGATGGATGGCATACTGGTAGCGACAGTCAACGGCAGCGCTCTGCTACCCGGTGATATCGCCCTGATCCCACTGAGCACGGCCACGCAGGTGGGACTATCCGCGTCATAATCCGGCCCGCAGCTAACAAATCTGCACAATAAGCATTTGCCAAGCGCGCCAAACGCGCCTAAACGCGCTCAATCGTCCGCATTAGTGTGCGATTCCTCCATGGGCCTGAGCTGGACGACATCCCGGCCTGAGCCATTCCTATTAACCTTTTGACAAGGAGACCCCGATGTCGATTACGAAAGAAGAAAAAGCACGCATCATGAGCGAATTCGGCGCCAAAGAAGGCGATACCGGTTCCCCAGAAGTGCAGGTTGCTGTTCTCAGCTCGCGCATTGCAACACTGACAGAGCACTTCAAAACCCATAAAAAAGACAACCACGGCCGCCGTGGTCTGCTTAAAATGGTCGCAACGCGCCGCAAGTTGCTGGACTATGTAAAGTCCAAGGACGAAGGCCGTTACCAGGATCTGATCAAACGTCTGGGCCTGCGCCGCTAAGCGCCAGCCGGACATTCCAGTTCAGTCAAACCGCGCCTTGGCAACAAGGCGCGGTTTTTCTTTATCTGCGCTGTTAGGGCGTCACCACTCTGATCGCCTCGCCCCGCGCCTCGATCGCTTCGGCAGCGTCCAGCAGGATATCCTCGCGGTACCGCCCTCCGACCAGTTGCGCGCCCAGTGGAACGCGGCCCGTATCGCACTCCCCAAAACCTGTGAACACGGACATGCCCGGCAGGCCCATCAGCGGCAGGCCCACTTGGGTTAACTGCGCTTCGATCACACGGGGGAAATCCTCCAGATCCAGCAGGTCGGGGAACGGGGGCTCTGCCGAGACAGGGCAGATCAGGACGGGATATGTGGCGAGAAATTGCTGCCATTCCCGAAGAAATCCCAGCCGCGCTTGCATCGCATCCAGCACCTCATTCAGATCGGGCACGGCGGTCAGCTTGTGCATCTCGGCCAGAACGTAATTGGCGTCTGGATCATCTTCAGCCGTAAAAGCCGCCTGCGCGCCACGCGCAATTTCCGCGAGCCAGAGCTGTGCCTGAAGCCGAGCCGGTTCGCGAAACGGCGGGCAGTCGACCTCTTCCACCTGCCAGCCCGCATCGGTCAGACGCGCCGCGCCCTCCCGCAAAGCATGCTCAACCAGCGGATGGGTTTGCAAGCCCTCGGGTGCCACACAAAGCGCGGCGCGGCGGGGATATTCCGGTCCCGTGAGCGGCGCGCTCACATGCCACGGATCCCGCAGATCAGGCTGCGCCATGACTTCAAGCGTCGTGCGGACATCGCGGACACTGCGGGCATGCGGGCCGGACACGGCCATCAACTGCGCACCGATATGACGGTCGGGGCCGGACGGGTTCCATGCGGCAACACGCCCCAGCGTTGGCCGGATGCCCTGCAACCCACAGGCATAGGCCGGATAGCGGATGGAGCCGCCGATGTCCGTGCCGTGCCCCATGGCACCAATCCCCGCAGCCGTTGCTGATGCAGCGCCGCCAGACGATCCGCCCGGCGTGATGCGGGGATTATGCGGGTTTTTGGTATGACCGTGCAGCGAATTACGCGTAAACCAGCGCAGCGAGAACGCAGGCGTGTTCGTCCGCCCCACAATAACAGCCCCCGCACGGCGCAGGCTGGCGACCACGGGGTTGTCCTCTGTCGCGATCAACTCTTTCTGGATGCGCAGGCCATTGGTGGTGGCGAATCCTGCCTGATCAACGTTCACTTTGGTTGTCACCGGCACACCTGCCAGCGGTCCCAGCACTTCGCCTGCGGCTCTTGCGGCATCCACTGCGTCCGCAGCAGCCAGCGCTGCCACATCGTCGCGTGCAACGACCGCATTAAGCGCGGGGTTCACCGCATCCATTCGCGCCAGCGTGGCCTCGGCCACCTCCCGCGCGGTGATGCTTCCGTCCTTTATCTGTGTTGCGATTTCAACGCCGTCGAGTTCCCAAAGTGCCATGCTACTCTCCTGTTTTGTAATAGCGTGGCATGAAGCAGCGTACTCGGCAATCACTAGCGCGCATGCCTGTTGTTGCAGTGCGGCGGCAGCCGTTCTATGGCGGTAGACCTACCGGAAAGGAATCCGCCATGAGTGCCACACCCGATGTTGCCCAGCTTCTCGACACTGCCGAGGGGATTGCGAACAACCCCAATGCGGAGACGTCAGAGATTGAAGAGGCTGTTGTTGAGACCGTCTCGGCCTTCGAGGCGCGCATGCAGCACCACTTTGCACGGGGCCCGTTCTTTGTGAAGCTTGCCCAGCGGCTGAAGGCGGAAGGCCATGCGGAGCTCGCAAGGCGCGTGCAGCAATACTATCTGGCGACGAACGTGCTCAAACACGGTGGCGGCAAAAGCTTTCGCGAGCTGGAAAAGATGGCGGACCAGCCGTTCACGTTGCAGGATGAAGACGGCAAGGCCCTGATTGATGTTACCTCAGGCGGATTTCTTGCGGGGTTGGTCACGACCCTTCGGCAGGCGCATGCGCTGCTGGATGCTCCGTCCTGACTACCCCTGCTTGGAGGAGCAACGCTAGCGGATCAGGGCTGGGCCACCATTCCCTTCCCATCGTCGACGTTCTGATGTACACGCGCGCTTATCTACTTGCCGGCGCCCGGACCTCAGCGCCGACCAAACAAGATACCGGGGTCAGAGGGAATACGCCCTCTACGCAAATGGCCGACAGGCCGACAAGGAAACGATGATGTTTAACGAAGTTAAGAAAAGCATGCAGTGGGGCGAAGAGACGCTCACACTGGAAACCGGGAAAGTTGCGCGTCAAGCCGACGGTTCTGTCATCGCCACATATGGCGAGACTTCCGTGATGGCGAACGTGACGTTTGCCCGCGCACAAAAGCCGGGTCAGGATTTCTTCCCGCTGACCGTACACTACAACGAAAAATACTACGCCGCCGGTAAAATCCCAGGCGGCTTTTTCAAGCGTGAAGCACGCCCTACTGAAAAAGAGACACTGACCAGCCGCCTGATCGACCGTCCGATCCGCCCGCTGTTCGTCCCCGGCTTCAAAAACGAAGTTCTGGTGATGTGTACGGTGCTGTCCCACGATCTGGTGAATGACCCCGATATGGTCGCGATGATTGCAGCCTCCGCTGCGCTGACCATTTCCGGCGCACCTTTCATGGGTCCGATTGCGGCCTGCCGTGTGGGCTTCTCGGATGGTGAATACATCCTGAACCCTGAAATCGACGACATGCAGGATCTGCGCCAGAAACCTGACCAGCGTCTGGATCTGGTTGTAGCCGGCACCAAAGACGCCGTGATGATGGTTGAATCCGAAGCCTATGAGCTGTCGGAAGAAGAGATGCTGGGCGCAGTCAAATTTGCACACGAGCAGATCCAGCCAGTCATCGACCTGATCATTGATCTGGCAGAATCTGCGGCAAAAGAGCCGTTTGATTTCCAGCCCGTTGATTACTCGGACCTGTCCGCAGCCGTGAAGGCCGCAGGCGAGACTGAAATGCGCGCTGCCTTCGCGATCCGCGACAAGCAAGAGCGCACTACCGCTGTTGCCGCTGCCCGCGAGACGATCAAAGCTGCGCTGACAGAAGAGCAGCTTGCCGATGCCAACCTCGGCTCTGCGATGAAGAAGCTCGAAGCGTCCATTCTGCGCGGCGATGTTGTAAAAACTGGCACACGCATCGACGGTCGCAAGACCGACGAGATCCGCGACATCGTGTCCCAGACAGGCATCCTGCCCCGTACACACGGCTCTGCCCTGTTTACACGTGGCGAGACGCAGGGTCTGGTTGTGACGACGCTGGGTACCGGTGACGATGAGCAGTTCATCGACGCGCTGCACGGCAACTTTAAGTCCAACTTCCTGCTGCACTATAACTTCCCTCCCTATTCGGTTGGTGAAGTGGGTCGCGTGGGCCCTCCAGGTCGCCGCGAAATCGGTCACGGTAAACTCGCATGGCGTGCCCTTCAGGCCGTTCTGCCTGCCGCGACAGATTTTCCCTACACGATCCGCGTTGTGTCCGAGATCACTGAATCCAACGGCTCGTCTTCCATGGCATCCGTTTGTGGTGGCTCTTTGTCGATGATGGATGCAGGCGTGCCGCTGAAAGCAGCCGTTGCCGGTGTCGCAATGGGTCTGATCCTCGAAGAGGACGGCTCCTACGCGATCCTGTCCGACATTCTGGGTGACGAAGACCACCTCGGCGATATGGACTTCAAGGTAGCGGGTACGGAAAACGGTATCACGTCCTTGCAGATGGACATCAAGATCGCAGGCATCACGCCCGAGATCATGGAAAAAGCTCTGGCTCAGGCCAAGGCAGGCCGTCTGCATATCCTTGGCGAGATGGGCAAAGCCATCTCCGGCGCGCAGGAATTCTCTGTGCACGCACCACGCATCGAGACCATGCAGGTGCCAACGGATAAAATCCGCGAAGTCATCGGTTCTGGCGGTAAGGTCATCCGCGAGATCGTGGAAGTGTCTGGCGCAAAGGTCGACATCAACGACGAAGGCATCATCAAGATCGCGTCACCAAACGCCGACTCGATCAAGAAAGCCTACGACATGATCTGGTCCATCGTGGCAGAGCCAGAAGAAGGTGCCGTGTATACCGGTACTGTTGTGAAGATCGTCGACTTTGGCGCCTTCGTGAACTTCTTCGGCAAGCGCGACGGTCTGGTACACGTCTCCCAGATCGAAAACCGCCGCCTGAACCATCCGTCCGATGTTCTGAAAGAAGGCCAGGAAGTGAAAGTGAAGCTTTTGGGCTTTGACGATCGCGGCAAGGTGCGCCTGTCCATGAAAGTGGTCGATCAGGAAACCGGCGAAGAGGTCAAAGAAGAGAAAGCCGCAGAGGAATAAACCCGTGCGACTCTGAAAACGGGAAGGGCCTCTGTAGCGATACAGGGGCCTTTTTTGCATTTTCCGACCCGTTAGGTTGTATTGACCAACTATTTAAGACAATCGGCGCACGGCATGCTACCTTCAGCTAATGTAGACCCTCGTTGTATGAGGGAATAAAAAATATTTATTACAATTCCTTAAGCTACTTTTACACGGAAGCCATCGCGAAGCCGCACAGGTGTAGTCGAAACCAGACTCACTAATTGGGAACTTTTCCGTTAACTTAATCGTTATTTAATAGAATCACATAATTTTGCCGGAGACACTGCCATGTCGTTGTTTGACCGCCGCACGTTACTGCTGACAGGCGCCGCCGCCCTCGCCGCTGGCCCCACATTTGCCGCGACCGGGACGTATCAGGTGCCCGACCAGTTGCGGCCCCGTATTGTCGACATCAAAAACGGTTTCCGTCCGAATGAAATTCACGTTGATCCGGGTCAATTCGCGCTCTACTGGACGCTGCCAGACGGCAAGGCGATCCGCTATGCCGTAGGCATCGGCACCGAGGGTCGCTACCACTCCGGCACCTTCCGCATTCGCCGCAAGGCTGAGTGGCCAAGCTGGACTCCAACTCCCGCGATGATCCGCCGTGAGCCACAGATTTATGCCAAACACGCCTCGGGCATGAAAGGTGGCGGGATGAACCCGCTCGGCGCACGTGCACTTTACCTGTACACCGGTGACCGTGATACCTATTTGCGCATCCACGGCACGCCCAAACCGCAAACCGTTGCGGCACGCGTGTCCAACGGCTGTGTGCGGATGATCAACGAGCACGTCATTGATCTGTATAACCGCGTCCCCACCGGTACGCGTGTCGTACTGCACTGAAATCAGACGAGCGCCTCCATAAGCGCTTGTACTAGAAGTCCCGAGCTTTTTCGAATAACAAATCGAGATGAAGACATATCCAATATTTTTGATCAATCTCGATGGCTCGTCTGCGCGGCTTCATGCGGCAGAAAAAGCATTGAAGCACAGCGGGCGAAATTACACGCGAATTTCTGCGTATGACGGGCGTCAAGTTGATCCCATGACGGTTGATGACTACGATGCCTATGGCGCTCGCGGGTATATGGGCCGTGATTTGAATGGCGGGGAGATCGGTTGTTACTACAGCCATATCCGCGCGGCTAAAGCTTTTTTGGAGACAGGTGCGCCTTTTGGCCTTGTGCTTGAAGATGATATGCAACCGAATTCACAGGCTTTCGAACTTACTCAAGCATTGATCGACTGGCAGAACAGCGTAGGCACACCCGATTGGTATTTGGCCAATCTGGCTGCGCACAGGCTAAAGATAACGACCGACGTTACGCAAATAGCTGCCGAAAATATGCAGGCTACTGTCTGCAGAGGGCATTATTTTCCGATGCGCACTACCGCGCTGCTGTGGACGCGACAGGGCGCTGAGGAGTTTCTAAAAGTTAGTTTACCAATGACTTGCCCGGTGGATAATTTCGCCCGCCGCTGGCTGACAACCATCGACAAAGGTATCACAACCACACCAGCGTTGTTCACAACAACGGGGGCGCAGAGCGATATTGACACTTCTCGCACTACGCAGAAACGCGGCAAGCAGAACCGTGCTGCTTTTTGCGGGTTTAAAAAGATACGCCGCATGTACGGTGACAAGCTGCGCGCGCTGCGCCACAAGATCCGCTTTACCCTTCGATCCCGGAGTAAGTAATCATGACCACCCCGACAGTTCACTCGTTTTATCAGTCCAATATCCCCGCGCGTTTGGTGGAGTCACAGGCAAGAGTCTTTGCCCACCTGAATATCCCGCTTAAGCAATGGCAAGACGATAACAGTACCCACTACGACTGGATCAACATGATCATGCGCAGTGATGATCTGGGACCGCTTGCAGTCATCGCTGACATTGATGCTTTTCCGTTGTCACGCACGGGATTTGACATGCTGGTAGCGCAAGCTGAAAAGGGCGCTTTGGCAGGACTGGCGCAAACTGCCAACCACAAGGATCCGAACCGCGTTTATGCAGCGCCAATGTTTATGGCGGTGCAACGGCAGGTCTATAATGATCTTGGTGCGCCCTCCATGGCTCATAGCAAAACCGGCGATGTCGCCCAAATCCTGACGGATCGCGCGCATCAAGCAGGTGTCGAAGTGGCACTCATCTATCCGTCATTCTCTGTTTTGCCTCGCTGGGCGCTATCGGATCATGGAATGTATGGGATCGGTACTTTCTATGGTGATAACGCATTTTTCCATCTGTTCGAATCGCGCCGCACCCAAACCCAAGACCTGTTTTGTGCTGTTGCGGAAGGCGTTGTATCGGGCCGCCACAATTGGCAGCGCTATCTGGAGATCATGGAACAGGCCCCTCCGCCCGCGAAGAAAAAGAAATTCTTCGGGTTGTTCTAACCCAAAATGCGTACCGTTAAGGTGACGCATTCTCATCTATAGGACATAGCTGGCCACCAGAAATTTTTGGAAGCCCGTTTAGGATGTAACACCGGGTTTTACAACCCGCGAAGTAATCCTTCGGAGTTGAGATTGAAGTGCAGCGTCGCCCTCTGAGGTAGGAAAATTTAAATAAGCCTAGGGAACTCCACGAAGGCATTACATTTCCATATCGCCTTTCGAAATTAGGGGAGCAGATCGATACGAGATCTCTTGCTTGCAAGTTCGATATCACAACTTTTGTTAGGCTCTGATGTACAAATGGGCTGGTCTCCGGGGTTCCCCTTTCCCCTGAAGAGACTTCCCCCACGACCGTCTGTGTCGGGAACGCCGACGGCGGTTTAGGACTGCGATGCAAAATTGAAGCTCGGCGACTTGGCGTTTGAACGAGCCATGAGCCGCTGGCCTAACAGTTTCACACTATGCATCCACTGCCCGACAGGGTACCGCGCTGAAATGCTCGGGATGATTCATCTCGACGCAGCTCCCACCAGTTTCAACAGCGCGAAACTTCATTTTTTCCCGGTCAATCCCGAGATGGATCTTGCGCCAGACGCGCTGTTTGGCGCCGTCCATTGCCCGGCACGGGATCGACAACTGCAGCGGCCTTTTCGACCCACGATGCCGGATATTCGCAGCCAGTGTCCTCTGACGGCACGACAGCGTGCTGAAGTCGGGCACCGTCCAGTCGAGGCTGACAAAGCGCAGTAGACTCTCGAGGAACCCAGTAGTCCGCAACAGCGCCCTCCCAACCAGCACCTTCATCCATTTCAGGACATCACTGCGTGATATCTTGCCAAGCAGCGGATCGTCAGCGAGCCACGGCACTTGAACGCTTCATTATAGTACGATTGGTTCCTGATCTTGTAGGTCAATGGCATTAGTCTGCTCATGCACACCAGCTATCACACTATATTCAATAAATTTTCCCAGCTTGTACCAAGAACTATATCGCCTTAAGCTATTCAAACCTGTTTCAGTTTTTGTGTTTTGGTTATTTTCGCGTACCATTGCGCGAGTTACCTTCCCCCATAGGCCAACAAGGTTTGTTCTAGCAAAAAAACTCTATTAGAGACCGCCTTAACGCTGGCATCATTAACAAGATGCTTGAGCGTGTTAGTATTCTCCTAGCCGATTTGCTGCCTTGCATAGTTTAGAGGAACCGTGAACCTCGCGCCTCGCACTCTCCTGCAGGGATTATGAAAAAGGCGAATACCTTCATTATTCTTCCTACCGTTGCCTACTGGCTTTTGCCGCTAGCGCCATTGAAGGAAAAATCGTCAGGAATTTATAGATAGTCAACTCCACAGCTTGGTCCTGTCAGGAAGTCATATTGAAGCAAAATCCTTTGCAGTTCGTGATCAAAATGTTCATTGACGGGGACTGAATACCGCACACCGAATTGCAATAGATGTGCTGATATCTCATCGAGCGCTCATCATCCCGCTAGTGAGTGGCCATAAGAATACTCGAGCGTAAAGCTAGCTTTTGCTGCGTTATTGTCACTGCTACTGTGAAGTCTGTAGCGGCACATGGCCGAAGCTGATGACTGAGTTTTTAGGGATGCGACAGCTGTTTTTGCGCGGCATTCCGCCCTCGAAACGTTGCGCATGTAGCATCCGGTGCGGCACCATAATTGCAGCACTCCGGATCTTAGACTACGTTGAAGTTTGTCTCCTGTACTGGCGCCGGGCACTGAGTTATTGTCAAATCTGGTGTTTGAGGGTTGTCGGTCATGCGGCGATCTGGTCGAGTTTGGTGGTTTCAATTCCGTCTTTGAACGTGACGCCTGTGATGACTTTGGCCAGGTAATCAAAGCCGCGTAGCTTCCTCCAGTTTTGCTCAGCGCATTGTCCCAGCTTGAACATCATGTGCAGCATGC
>Ga0163216_101366_pt1 | contig 15433 bp, 10 predicted proteins | sample SynspAceP_FD_167610 | JGI IMG/M metagenome (GOLD analysis project Ga0163216, IMG submission 167610) | Saline lake microbial communities from Ace Lake in Antarctica - Synechococcus sp. Ace-P (Illumina Assembly) | ecosystem: Environmental > Aquatic > Non-marine Saline and Alkaline > Saline ...
AGATTTCGATGCCGGCGATCGTGATGGGGGCGGGCGATTCGGGTTCTTGCTTGCTCATTGGCGATAGAGAGCGCGAAATCGCCTGTCCGTGTAAAGATCAATCCAGACGGATTATTGAGCAGTTACACAAAGTACGTGAGGTTCTTCCCGGTACGAACCCTCAGTACCACGAAGATTTCTGCGATGCCACGCTCGATGTCAACGGCGATGGTAAAGTGGACATCGTGACATGCGCGTATTTCAGCCGGAAAATTGCTTGGGTGGAACACCCTGCCGATCCGACTCAACCTTGGACAGAGCACATCATCGATCTGCCTGGCTCGATGGAAACGAGCTATCTCCTCGATCTTTACGGTGACAAAACGCCGGTGCTGATCCCGAATGTCGGCGGACAAGTTCTCCTGTACGAACTCGTTTCCAAATCGCCGATGGTTGAATGGAAAATTCGAAAACTAAATCCGCAAGGAGCAGGACACGGCATTGGGCATGGTGATATCAATCAGGACGGACGCATCGATTTGATTTCTCCGACGGGATGGTACGAGCAGCCCTCCGAACGCTCTGGCGAATGGGCATTTCATTCCGAGTTCCAACTCGGAACAGCCAGCATTGAAATTATCGGACACGACTTTGATGGGGATGGGGATACCGATATCGTTTGGGGAATGGGACATGATTTCGGATTGCACTGGCTAAAGCAGTCCACCGACTCCGCAGGCCAACGGATCTGGACCAAAGAAGATATCGACATGACTTTCTCTCAAGTCCATACGCTACATCTGGCGGACTTCGATGGAGATGGCGACAAGGAATTCATCACAGGAAAACGGATCTATGCTCACGCCAGCGAGCCCGGGGCCACTGCGGAGCCTTGCATTTATATTTTCAAGTTCGACCGGAAGGGCTCGAAATGGTTGAAGACCGTGGTCTATCGTGGCGAACCAGCTCCTGCGGCCCCAATCAACCCCGATCAACGGGACGCGCTGAAAGACTTTCGTCCCGGTTCTGCGGGTACCGGACTGCAGATGGCCCTTCAGGACATGGACGCCGATGGCGATATCGATGTCGTCGCTCCGGGGAAATCGGGACTGTACTGGTTTGAAAATCCACGTCTCTAAACGTACAGGAGTTACTCACTAGCCGCTTGAGAGATCCAAGTCTGGGGCTCCTGGCGAGCGCACGATCGTCTCATTTCCAACCGAAACTCAACCCATGCGATCACGAAGAAAATTTCTCAAGACAACCGTTGCGGCTAGCAGCGTTTTTGCAGTCCCAACGATCATTTCCGCATCGGCACTAGGACTCGATGGCCACGTTGCGCCCAGCGAACGGATCGTCATGGGAATCCTCGGTAGTGGGGGTCGCGGAACCTATGATTTGGGGATCTTCCTGCAACAGCCAGAAACCCAATTCGTCGCCGTGTGCGATGTGAGAAGTGAACGTCGTGAAGCCGCGAAAAAAATTGTTGATGAACAGTACGGCAATAAGGACTGTGCTCAATATCGCGATATGTTTGAACTCTTTTCTCGCGACGATATCGATGCCGTCTTAATCGCGACAGGAGATCGCTGGCATACCCTTGCCTCGATCCTAGCAGCCAAGGAAGGCAAAGACGTTTACTGCGAAAAACCTTGCTCCATGACCATTGCGGAGAGTCGATCGCTGGCAGATGGAATTCGGCACTATGGTCGGATCTACCAAGCTGGAACGCAGCGGCGCAATATCGGCAATTTCATGCATGCAGTCCATCTCGCGCATAGTGGACGACTTGGGAAACTGAATACCGTACACGCTAATACTCTCGCACCCGCAACCAACCACGATTGGCTACCCGCCGAACCAGAGCTATCCAAGGATATCGTCGACTGGGAACGTTGGTTAGGACCGACGCCATGGCGCCCGTATAACTCGGCGTATGTTGCTGGTCGCTGGCGAGGATATTTCGATTTCCACGGCGGCGGAATTCTCGAATGGGGGGCTCATACCATCGACTTATGCCAGTGGGCGTGCCAAATGGATCAAACCACTCCTGTCCGCTTCGAACCTCAGGGTAGCACCGTCGTCGCCCACTACGCGAACGGGATCAAACTGGTCATGCGTGATTCCGGTTGGCTGGGTATGGGCACATGCAGCGTTCGCTTCGAAGGAGAGGATGGTTGGATCGAAACGGGTGACAGTGGAAATATGCTCTTGGGGCCTGGACCGTTGAAGGCCGAATATCGCGAGTTCACGGATGCAGGTACCGATCCCACCAGTCACATTCGTGAGTTTTTGCGATGCGTCAAGTCGCGAGGCATCCCCGCAGCCAATGCAGATACTGCAGCGCAAACTCACATCGCTGCTCACGCCGCTTATATCGCATCTCAACTTGGGCGCGAGATTCAATTTGACCCTGTCAAAGAACAATTCCTTCACGACGAAGAGGCCAATCGCATGCGATCACGTGCCTACCGCGCTCCATGGCGAGCCTAACTCAGGTCATCCAAATTTGAAGCCGAGCACAACGGCTATTCGGTCTGCGCTCACCTCCGGTCTATCAAGCCTCCGATTCCGCGATATCACTCCACATGCCTTCACTGCAATCTCCACGCGTCACAATTTTCGCTTGCATCCTCATCAATACTGTATTGGTTGCCACGGGGATGTGCAGCCGTGCAGACGAAGTCACCGATCTGCACGCGATACTCAAATCGGACGCATCACTCCACGATAAAGGAGTCGCCTGTCTTCGTCTGGCTGTCATCGGCAACAACGACTCAATCCCTATCCTCGCCGACCTGCTGCATAATTCCGACCTGTCCCAACCAGCGCGCGCGGCTCTCGAAGCGATGCCGTCATCGCAAGTCGATGTTGTCTTTCGTACGCAGCTTACCCGTTTGGAGAGCGACCAACTCATCCGGATCGGCATTATCGACTCCATCGGTAGTCGCCGGGACGCTGCATCCGTACCATCGCTCGCCGGTTTGCTACCGCAATCACCGAGTGCAATACAACTTTCCATCGTGACGGCCTTAGGCAAAATTGCGAGCGATGAATCGTCGTCACTCTTGCTCCAATTGCTTAGAAACCCATCGAAACTCGACCTTCATGCAATTGCCGATGCCACGTTGCGTTGCGCCGATCGGTTCGCACAGGAAGGAAAAACGTCGGAGGCGATTGTGCTTTACAACGCCGTCCGGTCATCGCCCGCTGCCTCTAACATCCTCGATGCTGCGACCCTCTCCTTGATACGAACCTCTGATAGCGAAGGCTTGTCGTTGCTGGACCCGCTGCTGAATAGCAGCGACGACAACCTCTTTTCTGTTGGATTGCAGGCGGCGAGACTTCTACCCAAAAGCGACGTCGTCGGTTTGCTGACCAGCGCACTCAAGCAAGCGACTCCCGAAAGATCGGTGATGCTATTGGACACGTTATACGATCTGGGGGACAGAGTCGCCCTTCCTGCCGTCAAAGATGCAATCGACTCTGAGAATATCGAAGTCCAAACAGCCGCCATCCGAGCCATGGGTAAAGTTGGAGACAAATCGACGCTCGAGTTGTTATTGCAATACAGTCGAGACGAAAACAATGCCATCGCTTCCGCAGCTCGATCGAGTCTTGAGGGGCTTAAAGGTGACGATATCGACCAAGCGATCCTCGACGCGATCCAACGCGACCGTGCTTCCCAAGAAGGGCTGATTCGCCTGATCGGAGTACGGCGCATCCAAGCGTTGCCTATTCTTTGGACCGCGATGAAATCTTCGGAATTGCCTTTACGAATTGCGGCCCTCGATTCGCTTGGTCGCACGATACCTGAAACAGAGATCGACCAGCTCGCCGATTTCGTTTTGAGCACCACCGTGGAGGAACGTGCTTCGGCAGTTTCCGCCCTGACATCGGCTTGTCGCAGAGTAACCCAACCTGAGAAAATCGTCTCGCTGCTATCGTCCCGATTTTCTGACTCAACTCTCGATCTCCAGATTGTGCGATTTGACCTTCTAAAGACAATCGGTGGCGATGCGGCTCTTAAGCAGGTCATTCAAAGTGCCATGGATCCGTCGGAGTCGATTCAGGATGCCGCGACGCGTGCGCTCGGCGAATGGCTAACCCCTGATGTCGGTCCTGAGCTGTTGATTGTGTCCCAGTCGCTACGAGCGCCGAAGTACAAAATCCGAACCCTGAGAGCATACATCAGGGTCTTCAGGCAATTCGGCTTGCCCAACGATCAGCGTTTGCAAATGGCCCGCGATGCCTTTGCTGCCTCGACTCGACTTGAGGAAAAGGTTTTAGTTTTGCACGCCTTGCTCAGTTTCCAAAACCCTGATTCGATGCAGTTCGCGCTGGAACACCTCAAGGATCCTGGGCTACAAGCGACATCGGCGCAGGTAGCGATCTATATCGCCGATCAGGTAGGAGATAAGCAAGCAGTGATCGCGGCCATGCATACCATCCTTGATTCAGGTGCAGAAGCAACGTATGCGAAACAAGCTCGCGACATACTGTTAAAATTGGGCGATCCGAATCCGTAAATTGCTTCCCCTTGGGTTGCCCCAACTGTCCAACTCAACAAGCGTCGTGCGAGTGCCGGTCAAAAGTCGCCTTTGGAAGATCCCGACCAACGATGAAATGGAATCGGAAAAGACAGGCAGCCCGCAGAAGGTTTAGACGCGATCACAGATCAGGAAGTTGGTTGGCTCAGCTAACCCGCAATTGAAAGCGATGATTCTACTGGGGCTTAATGCAGGGTTCGGCAACGCTGATTGTGCTCGACTTAAGCACATTGGGGGAAAAGGTTCGGCAGAACCTCACGTAGGCGAGTCTCTCTGAGACTCGCGATTTTCAGCGTCTCAGAGAGACGCTGCTACGTGGTTGCACCGAATCAATTGTGACGATGTGCTTAGACTATGAAAGCCGGAAGAAACGCAGTCGAGCTCTGCAGGGGTGCCACTCGACAAGGGATATCTCGGTCGCCAGCGTCTTCCTGCAAAAGCGGTGCGCCCATGGTGCCGACGGTCCTCGGCGGATTTCGGTTCACCGAGGACGATTTTTCATCAAATTATGGGGCACTGGAGACATGCCTTGAAAAACCTCGGTCCTGGGGGCGGCGCACGCTTCCGTCTGATGAACCGAAAAATTGTCCACCGGCAGCTTTGTTTGTTGGCAAGTTCTCTGGTGAATCGAATTTAGTATCCGCAGCGTAAACCAGTTTGGTGGTTGGAAGCATCTTGCGCAAACGATCCAGGTACTCGACGTGAGTCTTGACCTCCGCTTCATTTCCATCGAACGGAAGCAGGTCAATTGGCACGGCCCCATCACGTGTTACGTTAATTCTGAATTGAACCTGTTTGACGTTTTCACGGCCACTTTTGTTTTTTCCATACTTCGGTAGCGGACCGTCTGAGCGGGCATCAGGCACTGCGGGGTCGACTTCGTCACCAGCAGCTACGTTCTGCTTCTGAAGATCCGCCTGCTTCTTTGCGTTTTCTCGCAGTTGTCGCTCGTAGGATGCGTACAGTTCGACGTCTGAGATGTCGTAGTGGATGTCGGAGACGTTGAGCGAAAAGGATTTGACCAAATGCACAACGAGTTGGCTTTGAACCAAGAAGATGTGTTTGGCGATTCGTTCGAGTGCTCTTTCGAGACGATCGTCGTTGAGTTACTCAGGCGTCACATCGTAATAGTCACAGACTCCGGATCGGCTGGCCCACTCATCGATTTTGTACTGAGCCTGGAGGATTGAGCATCCGATTGCAAACCATCACCTCCACGATGGTCCCAAGCGAAACGTCGCCCACCCAAGGGATATTCTCATCGACCAATTGAGCCAGGTTCATCTTCTCCAAGTACGCAACCACCACGGGCAGCGCACCGACTCTGCGTGTTTCAAAACGTGTTGTGGCATCCATTCCACTCTCCCAAACAAGAACCGAAGCAATATGGCCTTGCCCAATCTGACAAAATCCAGCTAACCTGACAGCCCGAACTTGATTTTGGGGTGCGAAATATGAGTATCTACAACTTATCGACTTTCGTAGCCGTGGCCGCGTTCGCGGGGTCGCCTAGCCACGCCGACGAAAGCGTTGGCGTTTGTTCGCGATGCCGGTGAATCTTGGATCGAGCAGCGAGGATGGGTACCTCGTCATCAAGTTCCTTCGTTGATCTGGAGCCATGAGGCGGCGAAGAACAAGCGGGTTGACGTTCCGATGGATGAACTCGCGAAGTGAAAATCGTGGTCAACGGACGTCGTGAATTTTGTGAAACCGGCCCAAAAAGCTGACTGTGACCCCGAAGCGACCAACCAGGTTAAAGTCGGGACAATTCCTGGGGGCTGATCTTGCCGTCTTCGTTAAGGTCGAGGCGGTCGAAAGTCGTCGTGGCGGCGGGCTTGTCACCCGGCATTCGCTGACGGACTTCGGCTCGCGTAATGAAACCATCACCATCCATATCGAGACGGCGAAACAACCTTTTCTGATCGTTGCCCTTACCGGAGGAGGGGCTGGCGTCCGGCGTCTGTCCCGTGACGACGTACTCGACGTAGCCGAGGTGCATTTCATCGTAGGTTTGTTCGCCCCATCGCACGTCGCGAGTGGGATCCGGGTTGGCCGGATTCTCCGCGCTGTTGTCGTACCAAGACGTGTAGCGAATCGCGTCGCTGGGCTGCATCGGACGCGGTTGGGCAAGTTGGTAACACAATTGCCAATTGAAATCGTATCGCGGAACGTCGAGCAATGTTTCTGTCTCGCCGTCACGAATCAATTCGTACCGAGCCGCTTTGCCACGTAAGTGCATGTGGGGCAGAAATCCAAGCACCTCGACATTCTCGGGAACCTTCAATGTTGCGGTGACGGCGTGATTGTCGGCTCCGGCGGGAATGGTGAAGCGTGGATCAACGATGCCAGCGACCTTGACCTCGTACTTGGGCGGGTTCTTCGCAAAGATCAATCCGATGCGAGTGCTGTCTTCGGTTGCCGTTCCGTTGGGCGTGTAGTGCATTTGGAAACGCAACTTGGCACCCGCTGGTAACCACTTCGCGTAGCCTTCGGGATAGTCGAGCGTGCTGTTGCCGGGCACATAAACGCCCCAGTAACCCGATCGTTCATCACCATCATTGGACTTCAGCGAGACGATGACGTGATGCACGACGCTGCGGTTACCGGGCCTGACTTCGATCGCCCGCACCCATTTGCCTTCGTCCAAATTCGTTTCCACTGTGATGTTCTTGTACGGCATGATGCCGGTCGCATTGACCGACACTGGCTGCGGAAACTCAAACACGGCATCGGGATTCCCGATCAACCACCCGTCGGGGAAATGCCTCTTGATCGGAGCTTCATCGGCATCGCCCTCGGGACACTCGGCTTCGATCCAAGCGAACAAGTCGTCCTTTTCGGCGGCGGACAGGGATCGTTCGTTGGCCCAGTGCGGCATCGCACTGGAGTCGTCGCCTCCATCGCCTTGGAGTGGTGCCGCAAACCACGGTGGCATCACGCCGCGCTCAACGACGTTGCCGATCATGCCTGCGTAATCGCTGACTTGTTCGTAGGTCTCCAATGCAATCGGTGCGATCCCGGTGTCACGATGACACTCGATGCAGTTGCGATTGATGATTCGCGAAATCTGCCGGTGGTACGTCACCTTCGGTCTGTCGGGCGATGAATCGCGATTGCCATGGAAGAGTTCGCATCCTGGCGACGTGGTCGCTGCGACAAGAGGCGTTTTATCTGCCAGGACCGCGTCAATCGCATCGAGCAGATAGGTGTGCTTTGGTTTTTCGAGGGCATATCCGAAGCCGTACTGATCGTCGACGGCGCCGCGATAAACGAGTGTCTTTGATTGATCCAACACAAAGACCTCGGTGGTTGTTTTCGCATCGAGTGTCTGTGGGATTTCCCGATCTCCGTCACGCACGTACGGACTCGTGAGTCGGTGAGTTGCGACGGCATCACGGATGCGATCCAGTTGTTCGGACTTGTTCGGATTGACGAACAGGAACTGCACGCCACGATCACGGTAAGTTCGCTCGATCGCGGCTAACGTCGGAGTGTATTTCAAGCACAACGGGCATCCCGTGCCGGTCATCGCGATCACGGTCACCTTGGAATCCAAAAAGTCACTCAGTCGATGTTCTTGATCGTCGATTGTCGTGAACTGAAAATCGGCAATCATGCGTCCAACACCCGCGTGACCGGCATTGACGGGAACCGGGCCTTGGCGAATTTGGGAGTTGTCGTCGGCTGCGTTCGCTGGGGCGAAGATCGCCATAACTACCGAAACGAAAACGATCGAGAATGGTGGGATGAGATAGTTCATTGGAGGGGCTGCTACTTTGTTAGATGTTCTTCAAACCAAGCGACCATTGCTTCGGTCGCATTCTTTGCGTCCTCGCCGCCGAATCCGTGGCCAGCTTCGGGGAACTCAATCAGTTTACTCGTGACGCCTTCTTTCTCGAAAGCAGTCTGTATGTTGCGACTGTGGGAAATCGGAACGAGGTCATCTTTGGCACCGGCGAGCAAGAGCGTGGGTGCGTCATCGGGTGTGACGTACAACAGCGGCGAGTCCTTTGCCGCGGTGGTCGTGTCAACGTCGAGGGCTGGGAAACGGTCGTACGCGGGGAGTCGCCCCGGCGCGTCGTTGGCCATGATTCGTAAATCAGTCGGAGCCACATACGCGACGACGGCTTGCACGCGATCGCTCGTTCGAGCGACCGGATCTGTGGCGTCAGCATCGCCTTCGTCTGATGCGGTTCCCAACATCAAGGAAAGATGCCCGCCCGCACTCATTCCGAACACGCCGATCCGGTTGGGATCAATTGAAAACCGTTCGGCGTTCATGCGAATGAAACGCACACTTCGGCGAACATCGGCAACGGCTTCGGCGATCGAGAACTTGGGGCTGCTGCCATGGCGAACGGCAAACACGGCGAACCCTTTGTCGGTCAGCGGACGAAACATCGGCTGTGCCTGCTCCGGCGGCGTCCAATTGGAATACCAACCACCACTGACCATGAACAACACCGCCGCGCCGTTGGCATCTTCGGTTGGCGTGAATGCATCAAACGTCGTCGCCAAACCAAATTTGTGTCCGTAGACCACATCCGGCGTGATCGCGACCTCCTCGGCGTGAACACCGCTCGCCGATGCCAGGAAGACGAGACCAAGTAATGCGTGGACGGAGCGAAACATTGGGTTTTCAATCGAAAATGTGGATTCGAAGACTGCTACGGTAGTAAACGTCAACTCGTCTGAGAAAGGAAGATCAACATTGGAAGACGATACAGACTGATACCAAGTATCCAACCATTCTGACGAATACACTCAAATCAGGCAACGTCGTCCCTCGCATCCGCAAATCAGGAATCACGCCAACATGAGCATCTTCAAGCTAAGTCTACAATTTTCCGTCGTGGTTCTATTTCTCTGGATCGAGGCGGCCAGCGGAGAAGAGCTTTCGGCAGCCGTGAAATCGCGTACCGAATTGTTCCCGCCATCCATCATTGCCTACGCCGAGGCAGCGAAATTGGGCGACGCCATTGAACTCATTCGTAATCATCCGCTGAAAGAACGTATTCTTGCGATCCCTGCCTATGATGCCGCGATGCGGTCCGGTGGATTGCAACAGTTTCAAATTGGCATCGCTGGCTTTGAAGCGACGATGGGCGAGCCGTGGCACGAAGCACTGGCGAGACTCGCTGACGGTGGCGTGAGCGTTGGTTTGGACGGATCGGGGGCGGTCGCCTTGTTGATCCATTCGTCGGATGCCAAGACACTCGAAAAATTCCGCAATCTGTTGCTGGCGTTCTGGCCCAAAAAAGAGGGAGTGGGGCTTGCTCGACAAAACGACTATCGAGGCATCACCGCCTATGAGTTGAAAGGCGTCTTGCTGGCACAAATGGATGCCGTGCTCCTGCTGACCAACAAGCCGGAAATGGGAAAAACGATTGTCGATCAGTATCTCGATCGGAAACCGGAGTCACTTGCGACGCTGCCCGGTTTTCGGGACGCACAGAGTTCGCTGGCATCGAAGCCCCCTTCTGCCGACGTGCGATTGGCAACTGCTTATGTCGATCTCAATGCGATCCGAGCAAGCGGCATTGCGAAAGATTTGTTTCAAGAGCCAATCGACAATGTTGTCGGCGAGATCGTCTTAGGTGGCGTGCTGACCAATCTACGTGAATCACCCTTCGTGACCGCATCGGTGGATCTGAATCCGTCCGGCGTGGAACTACGATTGCACTCACCTCACGATCGGGCTTGGGAACCGCCGCGTGAGTATCAATTCGGTGAAAAGGAAATCGCCACCGCACCGCCGCTGATTGAGCTGCCTAACCGTTTGTTCGCACTTTCGACGCATCGCGACATGTCACAAATGTGGCTACGGAACGGAGACTTCTTGACTGAAAAAGCGGTCGATGGAATGGCGAAGGCGGATGCACAGTTCAGCATCTTCTTTTCAGGTCGCGATTTCGGCGAGGATATCTTGGGCAGTTTCGACAGCGGCATTCAGATTGTCGGACGCGAACAGGACTTTGGTGATCGACGACCGCAACCTGCGATCAAGGTGCCCGAATTCGCGTTGGTATTTCAGATGAGGGACGTCGAGAATACACAAGCCCAGATGCGTCGAACTTTCCAGAGTTTCATCGGGTTCCTGAACGTCACCGGGGCGATGAATGGCAACCCGCAATTGGACTTAGGGATGGAAACGGCGAAGAACGACGGCGGTGAAGCTCAGCTTTTCACTTCCACGTTCGTTGCCAATCAGGACGATCGGGAAAGTATGTCGGCACCGATTCAGTTCAATTTCTCGCCGACCCTGGCATTCGCAGGTGACCGAATTATGTTTTCGAGTTCGATCCCGCTGGCGAGGGATTTAGTCAGACTCAACGCGGACACGAGTGCCGAGCGAACCAAGAGCAATACGGCTCTGGCATTGAATGGTGAAACGCTGAAAGAAATCCTCGAAGTGAATCGTGGGCAGTTGGTCGCCAGCAACATGCTTTCCAAAGGTCAAAACAAACAGGAAGCGGAAGCTGAGATCGGTTTGCTGTTGGAACTGGTCGGCTTCCTTGCTGGCGGGCACGTCCACCTCGATTTCAACGAAGCTGAAATGACGCTTTCGGCGAAGATTCAGGTGAAATAATGGAGATGAAAAACCAGAACGAGATTGACCCGCAATGGGCGTGGCAGGTCTTCGAGCCATCTGCGGAGCACCCCTGGGACCGCAAGCGGGCAGCACACCTGTATCGTCGAGCCGGATTGGGTGCCGACCTCCGTACACTGGACGCTTCGATCCTGACGTCGCCAGCGCGACTCGTCGACGAACTTTTTTCGCAAGATGCCCAGGCGGGCGAATTTCGGCAGACGGCCGACATGCTCACGCGAACGATCCTGGCAGGCGGCGATCCCAAACGATTGTCCGCGGCGTGGGTCTATCGCATGATGTTGACGCCAAACCCGTTGCTCGAAAAAGCGACACTGCTTTGGCACGGGCATTTCGCTACCGGTGCTGAGAAGGTTCAGGACGCGAAGTTAATGTGGAACCAAAACGAACTGATCCGTTCGCACGCGCTCGGTGATTTTGCTGACCTCACTCAGGCGATCGCCCAAGATCCGGCGATGCTGATCTATCTGGATTCGGCGATCAATCGCAAGGCTCATCCGAACGAGAACTTTGCTCGTGAGTTGATGGAGTTGTTTTGCTTGGGTGAAGGCAACTACACCGAACAGGACGTGCAGGAGTTAGCTCGCTGTTTTACCGGCTGGGAAATCAAATCGCAAAAATTCCGCAAGAACCGCTATCAGCATGACTCGGGCGAGAAGGCGGTGCTTGGGGAATCGGGAACCTTCGACGGCGAAGATGCGGTTGAAATCGTTTTGCAACAACCTTCGTTAGAAATGTTCTTAGCCCGCAAGTGGTATCGTTTTTTCATTGCTGATGAACCGGCACCGAGCGACGAACTGCTACGTCCACTCGCGAAGGCGTTTCGTGAGAAGGATTTGCAGATCGCTCCGGCCTTGAAAATGTTACTTTCGAGCAACCTGTTTTTCTCGAAACACGCGATGGGCCAAAAGATCAAGTCGCCTGTCGAACTGGTGATCGGCACGTTGCGAGCGTTCAAGGCGACAGCCAATTCGGAACTGATTGCAGATGGCCTGTTCAAGATCGGCCAAGGACTATTCTATCCGCCCAACGTGAAGGGCTGGGAAGGTGGCCGCACATGGATCAATTCGTCAACGCTGTTGGGACGCGCGAATCTGTTTTCGCGTGTTCTTTTCGATGGTGCCACGAGGTTCGATGGGAAATCGCTGCTCGAACACTTGGCCGATCATGGTGTCCACGATGCGGATTCAGCGGTCGAGCATTTGGAAACTGTTCTGCTTCCACGCCGTTTGGACGACAAAACAAGAAATCAACTACTTGCCACAGCGGACAGACAGAAAAATGATCGGGAGCAAACGATGCGATCATTGTTGCACGCATTTACTTCATTGCCTCAATGTCAGCTCGGATAGGAATCGTTGGTTGGTAAGCAGGTTCGGGTAATTCAATCCGCATCACCCCATTCGCCGCTTGGGCGTTAGCCCCGGTTAAACGCGACAACCGTGGCTAACGCCAAAACGGCTAATCGACCGAAACATTTCCCCACACCTGGTTAGCGAAAGTCGCCAAGACTTTCGGAATCGCCCTCATTTACGAAACTCTTGGCGAGTTTTGCTACGAAAATCGAGACCCGGATCATGTCTATTTCAAAACAAGCAAGCCGACGTCGTTTTTTGCAATCATCCCTCGGCGGCGCCGCAGCGATCGGCGTCGGGGCGGCCATGCCTCGATGCTTCTTGCAAGCGTCCGAGTCCGTCAAATCGAATCAGGATCGTGTCTTGGTCGTGATTCAATTGGCGGGCGGCAACGATGGACTGAACACGGTCGTTCCGATTGCGGACGAACATTATTACCAGGCTCGTCCGAAGTTGGCGATCGCCAAAGCGGATGCACAAAGGTGCGATGACGAAACCGGACTGCATCCGTCGCTCTCCGGACTCAGCGGGCTACTCGATGACGGCAAGCTGTCGATCATTCGCGGCGTCGGATATGACAATCCGAATCGTTCCCATTTTGAGTCCATGGACATTTGGCACACCTGCAAACGGAAGGACGAACAGCGACTCGATGGTTGGCTCGGTCGCTATCTGGATCAATCCAGCCTGACCGACGGCGGAGACGCACCTGCGCTTCACTTAGGGCACGATCAACAACCTTTTGCGATCGCTTCCCAAAACGTACGAGTCCCCACCATTCGTGAATTGGCCGAGTTTCAACTTCGAGGTGATGACCGTAGCGCACTACGAGATCTGTTAAGCGAAAGCCGAGCTAAGACGGACGGTGTCTCAAATGATCTACTCAGTTTCTTGCAATCGAGCACCAGTGCAGCGATCGCCGCCAGCGAGCGGGTGACGCAGGCGGCAACGGGATACCAATCGCAAGTCACCTACCCTGACTCGGCGTTAGCTCAAAAGTTGCGAGTGATCGCTCAACTCATTGACGCGGGGTTAAGCACTCACGTCTACTACGTTCAGCTCGACGGATTTGACACGCATTCACAGCAACCGGACGCCCACGCCGCGTTGCTTCGTCAGTGGAGCCAAGCGGTGTCGGCGTTTGTGAATGATCTTGGGGCGCACGATCATGGCGACCGAGTGTGCGTGATGACGTTCAGCGAATTCGGTCGACGCGTTGCCGAAAACGCCAGTGAGGGAACCGATCACGGCGCAGCGGGACCGATGTTTCTATGCGGCGGTGGATTGAAGGCGGGCCTCGTTGGCCAGCGTCCGAATTTGACCGACCTGCAAGACGGCGACATCCAACACACAATCGACTTCCGACAAGTCTACGCCACCGTGCTCAACGACTGGCTCGGTGCCGATGCGAAGTTGGTTCTCGGTAAAGACTACGAAACGCTGCCGCTGTTCGGATAACCAACGCGGATCTTTTAAGCAGTTTCGGGGAAGTGTTTCGGTCTATTCGCCGGTTTGGCGTTAGCCACGGTTCTCGTGTTGAACGGGACGAGGCGAGCAGCGGCAAGCTGCATGCGAGCAAACCGTGACGTATCATGAGGTTGCCTGACCGGAGGAGAAGGCTCTGCTGAGGAGCAACCTGAGCGCCGCGTGAGGTGTGTAGTCCGAAAAGAGATGCGGCCGTTGTCAATCACGGACAACGACCGCACCCCTTCCTTTCGGAATGCACCGTAAAGCGAAAACCCTTCCGGCAGGATGCCGAATCTTCCCCGGCACGAAACCGGCCACCCTGGATCGGATGTCCTGCTCCAGAAAATTAAATCGAATAGTTAAACAAAGTAGACGGGAACTAGTTGTTCCGCTGAACCATGACACCCTGTCACATCACGAGAAGTTTGATGGCAGCGGTTACCCAGCGGGCCTGCACGGTGAAGACATTCCCCTTGCCGCGCGCATCGTCGCCATTGCCGATGTCGACGACGCGCTGCGGTCCCAGCGAATCTACAAGCCGGCATTCTCTCATGACAAAACGACAAAGATAATAGAAGCAGACGCGGGTACCCATTTCGATCCCAGGCTAGTTGATGCATTCCGTCATGCCATTTCAAGAGGCGAAAATGTTGGTGGAACTAAGCACATCGGGGGAAAAGGTTCGGCAGAACCTCACGTAGGCGAGTCTCTCTGAGACTCGTAATTTGCAGCGTCTCAGAGAGACGCTGCTACGTGGTTCCACCGAATGAGTTGTGACGATGTGCTTAGTGACCGGCTAAATTGGGTACGGTATCGGTGAGGAAGAAAAGGGGGGTAATTGGAATCGACGCACTCCGGACGACCGGGCACACTGCAAAACAGGCGTGCGAACTTGCTCACGAGTTCGCACCAGCACGCCGCATCCAAACCTAACCGGGCCAGAACGGGCGGCAGTGTGTTCGGTGTGCTGCCCCGTTTGCCAGGAACCGCCTGCCGGGCCGTCCAGTCCAGCAGTTCCAGGTAATCCTCGATTGCCATCGGCAAAAATCCCTTATCGCTGCACCGCTCGCCCGATTCACTCTCACACGGACCGATCGGGTCGGACGACTCGTCGATCAGATCAGATTCAAATCCACTTAGGCCGCAGACGCCAGCAACGAGGCTTCATCGGCAAGCCGGTTGGCTTTGTATCGATCTTGGAAAAATCGGCCGTTCTCCTGCTCCTTGCGGTTGAGCAGATTGCCAAAGATGGGAGCAGCGTTTTCGCGTCTTTTGGGCCAACGACGATTCATGCCGCCACTTCGTGTTCCGACGATCCTAATCCAATGTTTCAACGGTCTGATGACTCAGGGCGATTGCACGGGGATTTACCTGCTAAATAGGACCTTCTCCATGTAGTCGTCGTCCCATCCGGCGGTCAGTCGCTTGTTTTTGATTCCACACTTGGCTGTCTTCTCTTGCTTGAGCAGGCT